>JACCDG010300337.1_pt1 | contig 36121 bp, 29 predicted proteins | sample 7442471 | NCBI WGS metagenome assembly JACCDG01 (sample SAMN15323444, study PRJNA562643) | freshwater metagenome | isolation source: river surface water | place: USA:Blue River Watershed | collected 2017-08-17 | reverse complement strand
TGTAAGAAGGTCTACTCTTCGCTAAATCCAATGCAGAGCTGCTACTATTACTACAGGTTTCTAGTACGTTCATTTTATAACAGGCTAAGCTAACTGCAGCAAACTTAAGTAAATCTCTATCAAAGTTGGTGCATCTAGGTATATACCCAGTACCGATAGAGCTAGCCAGCTTAGTTGACTTAGCTGGATGTAATATATTACCGGCTAACAAAGACCTGAATGGGACATAGCTAGCCATCTTAGACTCTATCTGTTTGTCTATACCTTCAGTACCAGTTGCTACTGCACCAGAAGTAATTAAATCTTCTGCTATATCTGGGTGCTTAGACAGCAAGCTAAATATATCTCCTTGAAGAGATATTAATTTACTTGCTAAACCTTCTGGTGCTTTGTTACCTGTAATTTTTAAGAACATTAGATCTAAAAATTCTGGGGTAGTTAAGAATATGCCCATCTTGCTTAGAGTATTTATGACTTTGGGAAAGTCCTTACTACTCATAGAAGCTAAGTCACTATCTGCTATATCCATGTGAGACTTTGTTAGCTTAGGAACAATAGATAATAGCCACTTCTTTGATAGAGAGTCCGTGTCACTTGAGCTGCTACTACCAGATCCAGTACTAGCAGCAAAGCCTACACCAGTAACTATTTTTTCTATATCAGCGGCCTTGGTTAGGTACTTAGCTATAGCAGTTCTAGCTGCTATTTTTTCAGCTATTAAGCTACTAGGTAGACCTGCTTCTTTAGTAAAGCTATTTAAACCAGCTACCTTCTTTAGCATGTAACCAGTTTTATCTGCTGGTTTATAAACTACAGATATATCAAAGAAATTAGGATCCGGATTATCTGCAGCAACTATTCTACCGTCAGGGTAAATATCGTTAAGCTCATTTAATAAATGGTCACAGTATTCTTTTCTACTAGGCGCTTTATTACCGCATATAGTACATACGTCAAACTCTATTCTGCAACCCATACTAACAGCTACATTCTCGCCGGCATGTATCTTATCTACAATATCTGGGCAGTCAGAATTATTTAGCTTTAATATAAGTTCTACTCTGTGCATATCATTGTTGTAGAAAGCTTTAACGACGCTACCCATTGACTTAGAGGGGTCTTTATTTACGTGAGATCTAAATACATGAGCATTTGTTTCAAACGTCTTGTATTTCTTTATTAGCTCAGCTTCTCTAAAAGCATCGCCGTTTCTATTAGGTCCATAGTACTCACTAGCACCCATAGCTAATACTAATATAAAAGTTTTACCCGGCTCTGGTGATACCGATCTAGACCAATCAGAAGCTTCGCTAGCTACTTTTATTTTAGAATTAGAGTGAAGTAATTGAACTGTAGGTTCAAATGTATGGGTACCTTTAAAGTGCTCATCGAGTTCTATTATTTTATTAAAAGAGCTATTTCTCATATTAACCTTAGTTTAGAATAGAGTTAACTATATCTGCCAGATGGGCGTTACTTCTAAGTATTACACTCTCAGTGTATTTTCTATCTTCTGCTATTTTTATATTACTAACAGAGTTATTTAGTTTCTGATTAAGTGATATAACAGCCATAGCTTCTTTAATAGAATACGAGGCTTGCTTTGATTCTCTACTAGAGTTAAGCGCCCTACCAGCAGCGAGACCCGCTAGTATAGCTGCAGGTGTAGCTACCAAAGCTTTAGTACCAAGATCTTCGGCTCTGTCTCCTGCCTTGTCAGTAACGTATGCTCCTGCCGCAGCTAAGGGAACAGCAGCTCCAGTACCAAACAACATGCCCTTTAGTATGTCAGAGTTTTTAGATGCTTTTATAGCATCCATAACCGCGGAACCTAGCTTTGTTACCTCAGAAGCTATCTGTGTATCCACTATAGCTTTTTGATTTAAAGCGGAAAAAGACTCTAGTCTACTAGCTGTCTTAGTAGCCAGCTCACCTAAGCTAGAGCTTATAGATGACCAGCTCCTAAGATTGTGTATATTAGATGCTATGTATTTCTTCATTTTGACAATTTATCCAATGAGTCAATACCATCACCAATCAAAGACCATTCTTGCTTGTTCAAGTAAGCCTTTTTGCCTAGAGAGTAAATAGCTTCTTTAATAGTAAAGTATTGTAAACCTTCTCTATCTGCGGCTACTTTATGAAGCATACCATTGTCACGCATAGCAATAGCTTCTTTTGGTATTCTAGAAATAACTTGTGGTGTTAATAAAAGTTCTGCGAGTTTGATATTCATGTTCTAATCCATCCTGGCTGTGTTTTTGCCTTTTAGTGCTTGTTCTGTTCTAGCTAGCTGACCGAAAGTAACAGGATCAACCCCACCTTCATGGGCTAAACCTTGTCTTAGGAAAGATCTAACTGCCTCTCTATGCTTGGCTACTGTAGGTGCTATGTCTCTAAGAGACTCGTACAAATTAGCTACTTGTTCAGGATCTGCTCTAGATATAACGTCATCCTTACCTACTAGCTCTTTTAGTATGCTCTGTTGCTTTGGCATATCGGTCAGTTTTCGATACTTGGATATACCAGTATCTACTATAGAGGTAATAGCTTTGCTGGCTAAGTCCCCAAAAGTGTCAACCACTTTTTTACCTACTAGCTCATCCGCTTTTACTCTAGCAGCTAACCCGCTAATACCTGAGTTTAAAGCTTTATTTACCCTATAACCAGCTGTGTCAAACATCGGGCTGGTAACCTTGCTAGCTACAGATGCAACACCTAGAGTCTTAGCTAAGTCCCCCGCAGATGCGCCACCGCCACCAGTCCCACCTGCATTAGCCATTGACAATCCTAGTATAGCTGCACCAGGATCTAATGCTATTTTATCCCAAGCCGCTTGCTTAGTAAAAAAACTAGACATTCTTAACTCCTATTCTAGCGAGAGCTCTCTCTGCCTTCATAAATTCTGCAGACACTTCTATAGCTTCTGCTACTTTATCTAAAAGTTTACTAGACTCAACTATGTTTCTATCTTGTATAACATCTATCTCTTCAGAAGTTAAGGCTCTAGCTATCTTTGGCATACCTAACCTAGATCTAGTCATTTGTAGAACTGGGATAGCTGCATTACCATGTCTGCTTATAGAGTCTAATTCGAATTGAGCATATTTTTCTTTAGAGTATATACCTTTGAAGTCACCTGCTATGGAATCAGCTATATCAGTAGCCGTGATATCGTAGTGTGCTAACTTATCCCGTAGGCTATTCTCTATATCCATTCGTCTAAATTTATTAAGATCTGATTTAAAATCTAATGACTTAAGACTTACAGAAGCTACTTTCTCTACGTAGCTAGCGGCTTTTAATCCTATGTCATCTAAAGAAAAATCTGAGTCAGATTCATCTGAAATTTCAGACTTATCGTACTTATCAGAACCTCCTATATCATCAAAAAACACTGAGGTGTCATTATCTGAGGGATCAAGCTCTTCAATCTCAATCGACATAACTCCTTTAGCCGGAGCATTATCTGGAGTAGTTGAGTAGTACTTTTTAATAACTACACCAGGATCTGCAACTTTAAATTCAACCATTCTATCATCGCCGCTAGTATTCTTGAACATCTCTAAGAATGCTGAGGTATTAGCCATTTCAGTAAGACGTTTAATCTGCTCAGAGTTTAACAGATTATCTTTAGCTGACTCTAATATTCCGTCCTCTAGCGCTGTATTGTTATTTATAAACTTGTCTACTAGAGACTTAGCCATCTCCTCTAAGTCGCTTCTATTAAAAGATCCCATAGGTCACCCCTTTAAATCCTGCATTATCTCTGACGCAGGAACTGTTTTAGCAATACTTAGTAATTTTATCTTAACGCTCTCGGCTTCACTACTAAGTTGCTTTATGCTCTTAGAAGCCATGCCAGCCGCGCTTAGCGCTGCAGGTATCCATGTTCTAGATTCTTTGGTTAATTCCATGCTATTTTTTATTTTCATTTCATTGAACTTCCAGTAAGAATCCTTCATCATGTCTATTATAACAGTATCTGGCATGGTATCATTATCTTTTGATAAGCCTAGCTTCCAGTATACATAGTTTGGTCCTAATTGAAGAGCTGTAGACATTAAGCCTTTATCGAACTCCTCCTGCTTTGTGGAGGATCCAAGCTGTCTTACAAAAGCCATCCTAATCAACTTGTTATAAAACACGGAAGTATCGAAAAACAATTTAGCATACAATAATATAACTTCTTCATCCTCTTGGATTCTGCTAGCTATGTTGTATATATTGTCACCTGCTAACAATAGCGCATTTATAGTACTTCTAGTAAACGGTATATAGTACATAGTATAAGCTTTGTCCATTACGACATCTTTACTGCTACCGACTAGGTACTCATTTAGTATATTCTGGTACTGGCAAGGCCATTGCTTTGCAGACTTAGTTGATTCAAAATAATTAAATACTTCGTTTGATCTCCAAGCCGGAGAATCGGTCTTACTAGGAGCTGGAAGTATATCGTAGTTCATTTTACGCCTAACTTGCTATTAAGAAATACCCTCTGGAAGAGAAGTCATACTCTTCTGCTTATGTAATGATAAGATAATATCCCCAAGACCTCCTAGAACTTTTCTAAGATTGCCTTCTAATTCATTATAGGCATCCTGACCTATCTGCTGAGCTAACTCTGCTTCCCTCATTTGGACTGAAACAAGGATTCTAGCAGTGCTATCCAAAGCCTTTTCTATATTAGGCAACTCTTGGGCTACTGCTTCATTAAGTGGGTTATACTGTAAAAGTGAAGCTGCAGCACTAGCGTTAAAGATACTTTCATCGTTTAAGTTAGACGCAGCTTCCAGGGTTTGCTGTGCTTGAGGAGCCATGCCTGGCTGGCCTGGCATACCTTGAGGAGGCATTCCACCCATTTGATCTGGGGGCATACCTTGAGGAGGCATTCCACCCATTTGATCTGGGGGCATACCTTGAGGAGGCATTCCACCCATTTGATCTGGGGGCATACCTTGAGGAGGCTGGGCATCTGGACCGAATATGCTGCTTAGCTTAGTTAGATTAACCGGAGTAAAGGACTTAAATAGCTTACTAGAGTTAGATGCTATCTTAGCTATAGAGCTATTAGCCACCTCTACATTTATATTAGCCGATCCCATTTTCTTTAGAAGACTAGCTTTATCATCACAGTAGCTGCCATTAAACACCCAACTTCCGTCAGAGCTCCTTTTTACACGAACTTCCTTAGACGCTAGGCTAGATATTTTTTCAGTAACTGTAGTTCTCAACTGGTCTGCATCAGTTATATAGTCTGATTCTTGCAGACTTCCAGACACAGATACTGGCCTAAATGACATAGGAACTATTATTACCGTATTACCTTCTGAAGAAAAAGGAGAGTATCCTGCAGAAGTTGAAACTGACTTAGGTACTTTAACTGCTTTAGATGTAGTAAACACAACTTTCTTACCCATGTAAGTTGCATATATATCTCCAGATCCACTGTCAGTTACGTTTGATATCCCTTCAGGGAAATAGGCAGCATTAGTAATATCTCCACCACGCATAGACAGGAACAGCTTATCCCCATTTCTAGGATTCCTCTCAGACATGAGCTCTTCCATTACTGAAGAAGTGTCAATAGTTTCTGTTGTAGTCATAGCAACTATTTTAGAGAAATACCCTACAGACTTGCTTGGCGTTAAGACTAAATACGTTCTACTTCCAAAATTTCTTTTAGTACTTGGACCATAGTCTCCCTTAGTGCTAACCATACCACTAGCACTATCAGATATAGGCATTAGGTCACTACCTGCCATGAACGGATTAGGTACTATGTATACCTTCTCGTTAGTTCCGCCTAGCTTTGAAATATTATACACTCCAGGAAAGTTAGGTTCGGTAATACCAGACCTAGCCATTACTGTAGAGTCCAAGGGGATTTCAGAGTCAACTAATATCTCAGCAGTTTTTCTAAAATCTCTAACTACGTACCCAGACTTTAATGAGCTTGAAAATGCATCTTGGAATCTATTCCCGAAGTACGTTATGTATGAATCTCTGCTTGACTTTGGATCTAGAACTGCCCACTTACTAACTGAAGCTACCTTAGCTGTGTAGTTATATGTTGGCTTTAGCAGCTCAACGCTTCTAGCTCCATTATATTTCACATAAGACTTCAGTATTTTACTACTCTTTTTAAGCATTTCAGCGAAAGCTACTTTAGTAAGGTTATCACAGTTATCTATTACTCTAGGTAAATCTATATTATTAAAGCTAGCATATACGAACCTACCAGTTGTAGGAGGCAATGTAAGAGCTCTAATATCTACGTCGCTAGATAAACTCTCTGGCGCTTCTACAGGTTCACCTAAATTATTAGCTTCGGCTTTCTGGATTTCCTCCATCCACTTATTGTTTAGTGGTAGAAAAGCGTCTTGATCCTTAGCGTAGAAAACTTCAGGTGGTTTAACCTTGCCATCTGACATCACTATAGGAATCATCACTGATTTACCGTTCAGATCTATACTGAATGCGCCTACCGCTTTATTACTATCTAGGTCTAATTCTATTGGCTTAAAAGAAGTAATATATGGCATCAAATTAGGGGCTTTGCTCTGTAACATTGAGTAAGCCATTTGGGATAGTAGATCTTTAAGTTGGTTCTCTTCAGGAGTAGAAGCTCCCTCTTGACCGCCCATAGATACTATTGTCTTAGGTGATATTGCTGATAGTTTAATCATTTAAAATCCTTACTAGTTAAAGCGTGCATTGATAGATAGGTTAAGGGTGCCGTCCCATCGTTCATTAAGTGAGATACCATACCCGGAGCAACTCTAAGAGCTGTTCTTATAGGTGTGTCGCTGTGTCTTACTGCGTGGGCTGAAGCTGCCAGTTCTTCAAATATATTTGGAGAGCTTAGTATAGCAGATCCTATGGCCATCTTCTTAAGTATATCTCTACGAGTATCTAGATCAGTAGACTTGTTTAACGCCACTATAGAAGCAAGCGGCATAGACAGTAGATTATTTACTCTAGATAGCCTTTTACTTGTACCAAGTATTCCCTTGTAGAGCTCTGAGGCTTCAGATAATCTAGCTGCATGCCCTAGCTCATGAGCTAGCACATCTGGAGAATCAGTATTCACACCTAATCTATTATTACTAAAATCGTAAAAAGACCCAGTAGAAGATCTACCTATAGAGGTTCTATTTAGTCCGGGATTGCTAGTTAGAAAACTTCTAGCTATTCTCTTAGCTCTAGTTAACTTATCTGCATCAGTTGTCTGCAGTAAGCTACTGATATTAGTATCGTCGTCTTGAATTAAATTATTTATATTAAAAGATCCCATGAAAACTCACCAACTATAGTGTTACATAGGTGGCGGCATACCTTGAGGAGGCATTCCACCCGCTTGTTGAGGAGGCATACCTTGAGGAGGCATACCTTGAGGAGGCATACCTTGAGGAGGCATACCACCCATTTGATCAGGTGGCATTCCACCTTGTTGAGGGGGTGCACCACCGCCAGATTGCTGTTGGTACATCTGTAGCAACTGCCCAAGTATATCAAGTATCTTAGCTAAAGAATCTAGATCATTTGGAGTTATGTAGTCACCTACAGTCTGGAACTCTTGTGGCGTAGCTTGAGCAGCTGCATCTGCAGCAGCAGCTATCTTATTAAAAGAAACACCACTAGGGAGAAGACCGAAGTCTACAAATGCTTTATGCATTCCTAGTATGTAGTGAGATCTTTTCATTTTACCATCTTCTTCTTTGAGGTCTTCTAGAAGCTGTCTTCTTGCCTAATCCTAGTTGTCTAAGAACATAAGAAGCTTTCTTTTCTTCTGAAGATTGAGATTCTTCTTTTGGCTGTTCAGAATCTTCAGAATCTTCGGTGTCTTCAAGTTCTTCTTCTACTGGTTCTTCCTTAGCCGCTTCTTCCTCTTCCATAGCCCACTTTATACGTTGAATATAATTGGCTCTTTCTTTATTGGACATACCAATCATAGCTCTCAACGCGGCTAATTTATCTCGGCTAGTAAGTCTTTTTGGTAAATATCTACCCACTTCAGAAGCTGTCTTTTGAAGTAAATAATTATAGGCACTGGCTTTTTGCATATCCCCTGTAAATGGGGCAGTGTCATTAAAGGCCCCATCACCTTGGTCAAAGTTAGCATAAGCTTCTGGTCTAGGGTCTTCTTCAATATTATTTGGATCAGCTACTTCAGGCCCAACATTGTAGGCGGCGTCTTCAGCTAATTTTCTAAGTAAATAGCTAGCTGTCTTAGCATCTAAACTAACCCCTTCACTTAGATCTTTCATACCTCCAGTGAACGGTTCGGCATTAGCCATTGGGTCAGCTAAACCTTGACCGCCATCTAAATGGGCGTAGCCTTCACTGGCTCTATCACCAGCTTCAGATTCGTAGTCATCCAAAATAGAAGGTTCTGGGTTAGCTACGCCGCCACCGAATATATCACCTTCAGCAGCTCTCTTCAACATAGCTACAACTTCTTTAGCTTCTTGTTCTGTGTCCATTGCTTCTAAGGCTTCAGCTGCATCTTCTGATGCGTCTTGTAATCCCTCTGCTGCGGCTGCTTGTTCTTCTAAAGCTTCTGCAGCTTCGTCAGGGGTTACTGACTCATCAGATTCATCTGACATAACTGCCTCTTGAGCTTCTGCAGGTAATTCTTCTTCAGCACCTGAAGCCATGGAAGACATTGCATTAGCGATATCTTCGTCTGAAGCTAACTTCCAGTTACGTGGCAGAGCAAAAGAAGCGACCTTTACTGCAAGATCTGCTTTGAATTCTGATCTGTAAGGAGGAATAGCTCCAGAGTTAACAAGAGCGTTTTGGCAACCTCTTAAAAAAGCTAATTTTAGTAAAGACATAGTTAATTCTCCTACACTATGTAATAATTATGGCTATATGTGTTAAGTATATATTTGCTACGTTAAAAGTAAAGTAACTACATAAGGGCCCTTTCGGCTAGGCCCATTGTTTGGTCATAAGTGGATTCTTGCTTTTTGTCAAATAAACTACCAGCGCGTTGTCCTATATTTTTACCTATATATGAAGCAACCATACCAGCTGGTAGCCCAAAGTTGCTGGATAAAAGGAAGCCAAGTCCACTACCGAGAGCAGCTCCTACTCCAGATCCCTTCCTATCGCCGAATTCTTCCGACTCCCCTCTCATAGCTTTTGCCGCTTCCATAGCTGGAAACCCAACATTGAAACCTATGTTCAAGGCAGCCATCGGGGATCCTGTCAAAAGTGTCTTAGCGTCAGAAGAAGAGAAATCCGTGGGGGAACCTGCATCTGATAGAAGATAATTTTTTAGCTTCTTAGCACTTGAAATGTACTCATCACTTGGGGCTAGCTCTCCTCTTATGAGACCACCCTTGCCGACTAAACCTCCCTGCATGTATCTGGCTTTTGCTATTGGTATCGCGTTTTCATTACCTAATATAATGCTCTTTAAGAACCCTCTATTATTTTTAAGATCGGTTCTTACCGCGCCATGCCTACCTACGTAACTATCTACAAATTTTTTTTGAGCTGAAGATAAGCCAGCTCTATTTCCTACAAGCATCTTAGCTGCAGAATCTATAACTCCAGAAGTTTTATGCTTCATTAGTACTCTCCTTTAGGTCCTCGTTTAAATTCTTTACCTATAGCTAGAGCTGCTAGAGGGTCATAGCCATGTATGTCTGCTTTCTGACCGAATGTAGCTGCATCTATAAGTGTGTCTTTTTGGTATCTATACCCAAGCCTCTGAAGCCAATTAGGGTTTAGTAGAGGAGTTCTAGTGGCGGCAACCATAACTGGTTTAAACATTGGCTTAGAATCAGTTACAAAAACTTCGTCTTTACCCTTATCTAGTATATCTTCAGCTATTCTTTTAGTTATCAAAGTTCCTGGTATGTGCTCAAATACCGGCTTAGCTAATACCTTGCCCACTGAAGACATTACGCTAGACTTTTGCCCCGTCAAACCCATTTGCTTAACAACAGAAGACACTGGAACTACATCGCCCTCTAGCATGTCCCCGACAGGCTTATCTAATTTTACAAAGTTAAGCTGTGTCTTAGCTAGAACTTCTATGTTTCTTTGGTCTATTTTTATACCGCTCTCTTCAAAAGACTCCCTAATGGACTTAACTAAGTATTCTCTACCAGCTCCCATACCCTTGTGTTTTAGCACTTCGTCTGGAGCGGGTACACCTGTACTAAGCAAATCACCCGCTTCTACTTCTGACCCCTGCTTTACTTTTATATCTCTGCCTGGAGGAACATAGTGATGCTCTTTATTTACGTAGACATCAAACCCTCCTTGAGGAGCTTCTTTGATACTATCTACTTTTCCAGCTGAGTTAGCGAGTGTAGCTTTGTAGAAAAAGTTCTTAGGTATTTCTACGAACTGCTTAAAGGCTTTTAACCCTCGCGGTTTATTAGCGTCACCTTTAACCAAGCTAACGCCGTGCTTAGCACTTAACTGCATTTGAGTTAATGGTTCAGATAACGCTTGAGCAGACCTAAGACCTAGAGATGTACCTATATCGTAGTCTCCACCTTTTACACTTGTGCCTGAACATTTCTGGCATACACCCTTTTCAAGCTCGCAAGTCATTGGAGATCTTACCAATACAAACCCCCCTCTCTGACTTAGCTGCGCAGCTTTCTGAGAAGTTATTAATTCCCCAGTAGCTGCTATGTATCTACCCTCTATACTAGGGTCATCTACTTTTAGTCTAATTCCGTTATCTGTACCACAGTCATTCTCTGACACTACAGCAGAAGACATAACAGAACTAAGAACTTTTTGCATTTCCCCAGGCTCTGCGGTACCTAGCTGGCCCTTAATAACCTGGCTTCTACTTTCGTCACCTGCTATCCAAGCCTCAGCAGGGCTTAACCCTTCAGAGTAACTACGCTTTATAATAAAAGGAACAGGATTACCATGGAAGTCCCCAACAACTACAGGCGTAGCTATTATCTTCATTAGCTGAGTAGTGTTACCTCTACTACCAGACCTAGCAGTCATAGCCATATCCCCTTTATGTCTCTTAGTTAGATCCATTATCTTTTCTTGAGCAGACATAAAAGCGTCAAAAGCCTGAGTAGACTTAGGCCCGTAAGTATCTAGAGTTTTCTGAGCGGAGTTTATTATCGAGTCTCTCTCAGCGTAGTCAGGTTCTATGTCATCTAAACCTACAGTAATAGATTCGTAAGTAGAAAATTCATCACCAAGCTTTTTTATCTTAGGAGCTACAAACTTGTATTGCTCTGGAGCATTTTTGGCCAACTTTACTAAGTTGCTCTTCATCTTTTTTAAGTCTAAGTCACCTTCAGTCCTATAGTCTTTTGGTAAGGCTGAATTTATGAGAACTGTTCCTAGTTTTCCAGATATCATTCTACATCATACCCTTAAGAGAAGATAATGCATAAGCACTATCGTTAGCATAATCAAGTCCTGGCTGTTTTAAAAGTAGATCTGGTCTGCCTTGCTCTGTGGCTTTATGCAGTCCGTATATACCACCAGCTAAGCCTCCTAGAACTGCTAAGCCAGATCTATTAAGTCCTCTTATACCTAGCAACTTCGAAGCTAGAGCTGCCGCACCAGTTCCAAGTCCTGCCTGCAAGCCTATGGCTCCGTAAGTAGAAGCTGCTGGGTGCAGAGGATCTCTAGAAGGATTCTGTTTTCTAGTCATACCATAACCAAGGCCAGCCAATCCGCCAACTGCGGAGGGCAGTATTATAGATCTTAGAGATGACTGCTTAACTAAGCCAGTCCCTAGTTTGTTATAATAAGTTTCTAAATGCATTTACATTCCTCCATAATAGGGGTTATATTTGTTACTTGGTACCTGAGCCCTCTGCGGTATAGCTTTGTTAGCTACTGTTTGCCCTATATCCTGGAATGGTACTACGAATGACCCGCCTAACCCTACAGCTGTGGCCCCTGTGTATTTTAGGCCTTTGTTTAATCTGTATTTATTTATAGCAGACTTATCACTAGCTCTGTACAAATCATCTGCTGTCGTCTTAGCTGTCTGCTTAAACTTTTGTACCCCCGCTAGGAAATCATCCGCAACATAGCCTTTGTTAGCCTTAGATATACCTTCAGATATAAACTTCTGAGCATCAGAGTCTAAAAGCTTAAACTGCTCAGATGATGCGTAATTTTTAAGTTTTGAAACATTACCACCAGAGTTAGATATAACGTTCTCTATATGGGCTAACTCATTCTTAGCAGCCATAGCTCTTGAAGCTTCTGGGCTAAACCCCATATTAGTGTATCTAGACATATTAGCCCTTCTCATAGACGGATTAAATACTCTAGCGCCAAGTCTACCTGCATGCCTACCCATAACCCCAAAGCCTAGCCCTGCTACACCACCCGCTAAAAAGGCGTTCATTTTGTTACCTTCTTCGGCAGAAGCCGCCCCGGCCAACCCAAAGCCTAAGCCGCTACCAACAGTATGAGAAGGCATATATTTATATGCAAAGCTACCCTTAGAGCCTATCCTACCTCCCATACCAGTAAGGTAACCAAGAGCTTTACGCGGGGCACTATTCCACAGACCCTTAGCTAAGGCACCTATGAAGGCTTGTTTTTCAAACTCTAGTTTAGCTAAGTTTGACCCCGTATTATAGTAGTCAGAGTAAGTACTCATCTTGATGGCACTCCCATATTACTTGGCATGAATAGCTCTACTTTGTGACCCCAGGAATCTCCGTTTTTATACTCAGAGTCACCAGTCATCAAGCTGGTGCTATCAGGTACTTTCTCGTTTAAATTATCTAGCTCTTTGTTATCTTGCTTGTTCATTGCTGCAGCTAGCTGGTTAGCATTGTTAATCTCAGCCAGCTTACAGCCTATAAGATAGGCGTTGTATATTGCTTTATTAGTCATTCTCATCGTTAATCTCAACATGGTCTATTAAAGATACTTCGCCACGCCGATAGGCTTGCTTAGCTTCTCTTACTGTATTAAATTTAAACTTTTTTCCAGACTCGCGTTTATCTTCTGCTATTCTAGCTATACCCGCAATAGCTTCGTGCTTAGGATAAGCTAGTAATTGCTCTCTAGTTCTATCTCCGAATACGTTATTAGACAATAACATCTTTTTAGTATCTTTAACAGCGTCTTCAGTAGCAGGTAAATGTATCTGCAGAGCATCACCATCATAATCTAGATTCATACCGTCTTCCATAAAAGGAGACACTGTAATTGTCTTACCAGAAGTTGGCTTCGGAAATGCAGCTATCATGTTAAATCTATGTAGTGTGGGGGCTCTATTTAAAAACACTGGCCTGTTCTTTGACTCTATCATTAGTTCTTCTCTAGCTTGGGATGTTCTCTTATCTACCATCTCCTTAGCAGTTATAGCATTGTACCCACGCTTAACTAAGCTCTTCATGATAAAAGGAGAATACATACCCCACATCATTTCTTCAGGTAAGCCTACTTCGTCCATACCTAAATCTGGATCAGGTGCGGCTGTACCACGACCAGTCAAGTCTAACCTTCTGGCTAAAACCTTTCCATTAAAAAACCCAGTCTTAGTTCCTGTAATAGTGTTAACGATACCCTTAACTTCGCTTTGTACTAGCTTCTGGGATACTGGAGGATTGACACCTATAACAGCTCCTGCAGCTTGCTGAAGATGAGATCTCATTTCTTTAATATCATCATCAGGTAAATCTAGATCCTTAGCTTCTTGAAGCTTTTCTTTAGCTAGCATTAGGTCTTTATACATATGATTAACATCTGATACTAGCAAGTCATTTCCTTTACCAGGAACTATAGGTCTAAACTGTGGAGGTATGACTGGAAATGTCTTAATCATGTAAGCCTCTCCTGGCTTATGATTATTCTCTTTCAAAGCGTTTATAGCCTTTATCTTCTTATAAGCGTTATCTTTGTCAGCGCCTTTTAAACTGCTTAAATCCTTCTTGGCTTTTTCTAGCTCTGAATCTAAGTTGAGAGAATTAAGTTTCTTACGTATCTCATCTCCACCTTTTTCCAGTATTTCTTTTTTTAGATTTGTTTCAGAAGTTCCTAGTAATCTTCTAGCTGCATCGCTAAACAATGGATTAAGAACTGACTCAGGTAACTCTATATGCGAATACCTAGTTCCTTGTAAACCGCCTGTAGTTACTATATCAAACAAGCCATCTCTCTCTGGCATTAGATTCTTAGCAAACACCATCTTAGCGTTTTTAATCTCACCGCTAGACATCTTCTTAACTTCTTCGTCTAGCAACGGAGCTATAGTCATATTATTTTCTTTTCTATCTAATCTAAGTCCGGCACCAGCTAACATATGTTTAAACTTGTCAAAAGCAAAGCTGCTTTGAGGAGGAGGAACAGGTCTACCTAGCTGTACAGCTCTCCAGTACTCCGTATTCTTTGTACCTTTTATTACTGCGTTTTCTTTTAATATATCTCTAGCATCGTGAGCAAGAAGAGCATTTATTTCCATAGCCCCCGTACCCTTTGCACCTTCCTCACCGCCTTTACTAGGAGCACCGTTTATATCGTAGCCGCCATCTATACCTCTAGCTGAGAAGTTAGTATCTGTTGTTTTAAATAAACGATATGTATACTGAGGGCCCACCATTATACCTTTAATAGTCTTACCAGTTACTGGGTCATAAACATCTTCCTTGTCTTTTATTCCAGCTTCTTTTAGGGCCTGCCTAGCCATCTTAATATTGTTAACTTTTTGGAAATTAGGGATTACATATTCTGTTCCCTTTTTCTGAGCAGCTTTTGCCATAGCTACTTCTATAACCTGACCCGGATTAATACGAGAGACAACACTTAGGCTTGACCACAGTATGTCTATAGGCTTACCAGACTCGTCTTGAACCATACTCTCGGTAGGTACTATCTTGGATATAACTCCCTTACCTCCGTATCTATTGCTAACCTTGTCACCTATTCTTAGAGGCTCTTCTGATTTAGTAACAACAGTTATCTTGTTACCCTGTTGTTGCACATCTACTACTTCAGCTTCTGACTCACCTGTCCAGGTTTCAGTTTTGTCTGAGTATTCAGACCTTAGAGACTTGTGTATCTTACCGAGTATTTGATTCTCTATACTTGGTGCTTTTTTCTGTAGGACAGTTATTATAGGGTCACCGGGCTTTAATATAGTACCCCTTTGTATTATGCCATCTTTCATTTTAGCATACTGATCTTTAGTAAATTGCTTAGGAAAGTTAGCTGCGTGCTTGTAGTGATCTATTCTAGTGTCTTTATCCACCTCAACTACATACTTGCTCATCTTAACTGAGCGCATCTTATGCGCAGCTTCTTCAGATATAACAACGGCGTCATTTGAATTTAAGCCATGATAAGCCATATAAGCCATTTTAAGGTTTTTCCCAAGAGCTAGTTTGTCGCCTTTAGCGTAGTTACTTTCTGCTACAATCTGACCCTTAGTAACCTTGTCTCCAGGCTTAACCATTGGCGTATGGTGGTAAAAGGTTTTAGAGGCCATAGGCACATTATTAGCGAGAGGTATTACCTTATCTCCAGAGCTAGTTTTTATAACTACGCTATCCTCGGTTACCTTGCTGACTACTCCATCCTCAGGAGCTAAAGGAGAACTAACCTTGGCCACTACGTTCTCCATGCTAACATCTAAGTTTTTATCACTAACAGCTGGCCCAACTAAAGGTGTTTCCCTTTCGACTAAAGGCACAGCTTGCCCAGCCATTTTACTACCCATGATAATACGATTGCCCTGTGTGCTATCAAGAAAAGGAACCATGTTAGTGCTAAGTGTATACATATCTTTGACATTATTAACTACATAGTCTACTTCATTAGGCTTTATTTTCGCTACTTTACCCTTAGCCATAGCGTCTACTCTACCCTTGTCTGTATCTTGCTGAGGGAATGCTATATTTAAATCTCTTATCTTCCTTGCAGGGACCCATTCTAGCTCATTAGTTTTAGCATTCTTTAACTTAGTGTATAAATAACCATCTTTATCTCTACCAGCGCCTAGAGTAAATCTAACGTCAACCCCTGCATGCCCCGATTCAGGGGTTCTGAAAGGATCTATTATACCCATCTGCGTAGGGTGAAGTTGTCGTACTTCGCCAGGAATAGCTCTGTCACTGCCGATACCCCCTTCACCAAGTCTCGTTACAGATAGAGAGCTATCTAATAACTCAACTGGGTTAATCTGAGAAGGGATCATGGATAGCTGCGAAGTAGATATATATTGCTTTAACATCGGTGTTATAGCAGTGCTTGGCATGACCTGGGATACCTTTACTTCCTTAGCCAAGTCCAGCTTGGTTTTAATTTTATACCCAAGCTCCTTCCCCTTTAGCCTTATTCTTTCTTTGAACATGTCTTCAACTCCTAGAACTCTCTGGAACTCTAGGGAATCTCTATCATCTGGTTCTGCCTCTCCTTTGTATACCCCTACTAATTTTTTACTGGCTAGCAATATAGACTCAGGGGTAACTTTCGAAAATCCTTTACCAAGTGTTCTTTCAGTTGTCTTTTCAGATAATACAGTACTATCGTAATGCTCTTGTATAGCCTGTACTCTCTCTTGGTGGCTAGTAGCCGTTCTTTTAGATTCCGGAACTATTTTTTCATATAACTTCTGTATTGCAGCTGGACCTTTGTTTCCATATTCAGAAGCATTTCTTTCTGCTAAATCCTTACCTAGGTAGTTAGCTATGTCAGAGTGCTCCATTCCTAAACTTCTAAGTACAGGATACATCGGAATTGAAGTTGTACCATACTCCATATTTAACAAGCCCTTTGCAGGATCCATATTAACTCTGAAGTTACTACCTTTAGCTAAGTTAAAAGAGGCTTCTAGTTCTTCATTCTCTCTTTGTCTAGTGTATACTCCAGGCATTGTTCTAAGCTGGCTTTTAAAAGCATACTCATTGCCGTTTATTAAGAATGCGTTATTCCAGGACAACCTAGGTAAGTGAAGAACAGTGTGACCATCCTTTTTATCCACCACATTACCCTGTTTATCCTTTATAATGACGTCCGCTTTAACGGGCTCATACAGAGTCCCTCTCTTATAAAGAGTGTCCTTGTGAGTATTGTAGTCTACTGGCTTCTCAACTACCCGAAAATTCTTAATTTCTACATCGTGGTGAGTTCCTGATATCGGAAACATTCCTTCAAGTCCTTCTAGTGTTTTTTCTCTAATAGACTTCTGCTTATCTTCTACAGACTGCATCAATGGTTTTACTTCAGGCTGAGACATCTTTTCTATCCTACTTTATAGCACAAATTACACATAAATCCTGTTATAAGTATATACCCAATCAGGGTTAGTTACAAACCTCTTAAACAGGAGAAAAAAATTGAGTAAGAATCTCAATACTAAAGGACAAAAAGTCCAAGATAAAGCTATTGAACTAAACACCACTTTTGGTGCAGAAGGTACAAAAGCTAAAGTTAAAGATATTGCTTTTTCTATTCCAATGCCATTCGTAAAAGAAAACAATGGTAAGGTAGATATTCAAAAACTAACTATCGAAGTTAACTTTGAAGAACAAATAGAAGGAGATACATACCTAAAAAGCGTAAGCCTAAATGATGCTAACGCTGAAATGGTAAAGCTAGTTGACCACATGCAGTATATCTGCACAGGTGGAGGTAGAGATAAGAGACATACATCTCAATATGAAGTTAACATTAATGGTACAGCCTTGATCGTTAAAGCTACAGAAAGAGATGCTAAAGATACAGATGCTGCAAGACTCATGGAGCTAAATCGCTGGGTTACAAGAGATAAAGTAGAGATTACATCTCACGATGAAAAAATCCCCAGCTATATGTATTTATTAAACCGCCCAAGTGTAATTTTCAAATGCAAAGGAGTTGCAGTTGAAATGTCCGCAAGAGAAGCAGCAGCACAGATTCTAGACTATATCGACAATGAGTTATTAGAAAATAACGTATTTGACGAACTTAAGGAAAAAGTCAGAACAAACATGCAGATCATGTGCGAAAAGAAAAACAAGGAAGCCAACGATGTCATAGAAGCCTTAAACAGAGAGATTAAGAGAGCGGAAGATGAATTGGCAAAGAAAATCGCTCTAGAAGAAAAAGAGCAGTTGGAAAGAGAAATAGGTTGGGTTAAAAATGAAGTTATTAAGTGCGCTGAGCGTTACGAGGCTCTAACCCATAGATTGACTGATAAGGTAGATCTTATTAACGCTGTGAAATCCAAAGGTATTGAAGTCATGGTCAAATTACAAGGAGCGTTGATAACTGGAAATAAAGATCTGGCTATTGAAATTGCGTTTGGCGTGAATCAAAAAGAATTGGCACTTCTCAAGGCTTGTATGGACAACAAGGATAACCTAAAGTGGATGAGGGATAATAAATCTCTGTTCACTAATCCAGAGGCGTAAGGCCACACACTGTCAGATGTGGCGATAAGCTGGTGTAACCAGCTAACTAGGGACTGTAAGATAATGTCCAATGATGAAGAAGGTATAAACCCCGAAGGCACTAATGGGGATATATCAAAGAAAGGTATACTAGCTGAAGTAGGAGCAATTTCTCTAGTAGCCATTGGGGCCTTCATAGGTAAACTGTTATTCAGCGATAGAAATACCGCTAGGGATACAGTAGTTATAACTACACCCGGCCATAATAGGCAGGGATACAGACATAGGAAAAACAATGAGAAAAGAAAACGCTACCATAGATCCAGACCACGACGATGACTTTGACTTCTTCGGAGACTTCCACTTCTAATTAATTTAGAAGCAGATACAGATACAGATACAGATAAAGTTATTTTTTAGGTATTAACTAACTCAAGCCATTCTATATAAACTTTGAATGCCGCTGTGTTTCTAACATCGGCAACTTCTTTTTTAGCTATCATAACTTCTCCAGAAGCACCTCGCTTTAGTAACTCATCAAACTCGGGGCAGCCTTCTGGTGCAATCCAGAATACTCTAGCATGTGGTATATATTTATACTCCGACTTTACTTTGTCTTTAGCGTAGTCAGCTACTGAGCTAACTCCCTCTGTTTTTATAGGATTCTTTTCTGGATTAAACCCTGGTGGAGGATCTGGAATTTCTGGGAATGGATCTAAGTCCAATGGCTTCTGTGTTTGAGACAGCTTAGTTATAAAATCTGAGTTATTATCCATTTATATATCCTACATAGGTTGTTGTTGGCTCTGGGCATAGGCTTGATTCTTCTGGTCTAGCTGCATCTGCTCTAGTCTTTGTATAACAACGCTATACATAACATAGTCTTCAGCTTGTAAGCTAGATAGTTGTGACTTTCTAGTTCCAGGATCCATCTGTAAGAATTGTTGAGCTATGCCATCCGCTTGACCTATAACTGCTTGTTGATCATATGTCAAACCGCCAGAACCCATTTGTTGCTGTTGCTGTTGAGTAGCCATTTGTCTAGCTTGCATACCAATGTCTTGTTGCATAGCTTGCATTTCTAGGTCTAGCTTCTTCTGATTTCTAGCATCAGATAGCTGCTCATTTTTTATCTTTTCACGTTCTTCGTTTATATCTATACCATTCATTTCTGCCAATGTAGTCTTAGATATAACTCCAGATTGCCATAGCTGCATAGCCATTTGTCTTTGCTGCATATCGTCGATCATTCTAAAGTCGCCGAGACTTACTTTAATCTTTTCCCATCCTAAGAAACTAGAGCACTTATCTGATATCCACTTTAACAATTGATTTAATTGGAAAGTACTGGGCTCTAATTGATTCTCCAACATTCTAAGAGTAACACTTGAACCACTAAAACTTAAACCTCCATATATAAATTCTTTAGGTATACCCATGCTAGCAATTATGTTATCTTCCACTTGGCTTATTTCTTGTGCTACCATTAAAGATCTACCTTCTCCGCCTACTTGAGCTACACCTATAGCTACCGGAGACATCATTATATGATTAGGGTCTCTACGCCATCTCTTTATGTTCTCTTCTACTTCACCCATGAACTTACCCATAGATAGGCTCATAATAGGATCCGCAGCTCCTGATACAGCTTGAGGATGCATAACTCTAAGAGGTACTATTCTTTCTAGAGCTATAGCTTCGTTAGCTTTTCTAAGAATACTAGCATGATAGAAAAGATGTATGGCAGATACTAAGCTAGGATATCCCCAGCCACTCTCAAGACCAGAAGGAGAGTCAGATTTCATGTGAAATATCTCACCTGTGTTAAATTTAAATAGCTCATCCTCCGCCATAGTTTTTAATAAATTAATAGGGGTAGTTTCTATTAAGTGCCTGTCTCCGTTATAGACGGCAGACTTCATATCAGATGGAACACTAAAGAAATACTCGTTATCCCCTGTTACTATATTCGCAGCTATATCTATCAGCTTAGGATCCCAGCGTATAATATTAATCTTTTCCGGTTCTAGTATTAGCCTGTCTATTACTTCAACTAAATCGTTTACGCCGCACTCACCGCACTTATTAGAAAACTCCGCTGAAGTAGGTTTGTAAGTATAGTCGCATACAGATACGTGTGCCTCATAGCCGCAAGCCTTGCATTTTAAGAATCTTCTGAACGGCAAGTGTATACTAGTAAAAGAGTTGCCGTATACTTGTAAATCCAAGCTAGCCCTAATCAAAGCTCTCTTTATACCTAGAATATCTTCCAACAGTCTTTTATTGGCAGATACTAACTTGTCGCTATCACTTAAATAATTTATCTCAGTGATAGGATACTCTGCGAATTTTTTAACACCAGCGTATATCTGAGCGCTGTTATAGTATAGGTATTCAGTCCATCTAAATAGCTGCTTTAAATCTCGTGGAGAAAAGGAATGTACCCATAATCTCATTGGATCCGCAAAGTTACTAACACCCAGTCCACTTGAATCTGTGAAGTCATTGAAGCCTAAAGAACTCATTAAACCCTCCCTAAATATTAACGTTATTGTGTTATAAGTTTAAGCATCACTGCTTTAAATAGGAGTACCACTATGCAACCAATAGTTATAGCTAACAAGGCTATATGCCTAACTAACTTAGATACTAAAGATATACCGCTTATTAAGACGTTATACGGGGCAACGTTTAATAAAGCAAACGGTAATTGGTACTTGCCTGCTTTCTATCCTTTTGGTTTAAAAGCGCTAGAAGATTTAGACGCTATAAAGAATATAGTATACTGGCAAGAGAATGCAGATATAAAAGCTCTAAGAGCTAGCCTAGCTAAATGCAAAGCTAATATAGATACTCTAGATATAGACAGCTATTCGCCTGTCCTAACACCCTACTCTCATCAAGTAGAAGGTTTATCGAATGCTATAAATAATCTAAGGCTAGGTTTATTCTACGATCCTGGTCTAGGTAAGACTAAGATAGCTTGCGATTTAATAAGATACTTACACAAGAAAAACAATAATATAAAAGTACTTGTACTGGCTCTTAGAGTTAATCTGTTTACTTGGAAAAAAGAAATGAAATCTAATAGCAACTCAGAGTTAGAAATAGAGCCAATAGTAGCTAGCAGCCCAGCTAACAGGTTAAAACTAATAGCTAATGCCTATGCTAGTAAATGCGGTATGGTTATAACATACGACTCAGCTAAGATGTGCATTGACGAGCTAATGAAATACAAGTTTGATTTAATAATAGCAGACGAAAGCCACTCTTTGAGAACTCCAGATTCAGCTAGAACTAAAGCTATACTAAAGCTAGTAGAAGGCCCTAACGCCCCAATCAGAAGATTGATATTAAGCGGAACACCATCTCTAGGTAGCCCTTTACATTTATGGGCTCAGCTACGATTTCTTGGAAAATTCATAGTGCCAGATTCTTGGAAATTTAGGGAAACGTACTTAACCTTTAGCCCATATAACAAACATATAGTTACAGGTCTTAAAAATATAGATAGGCTTAACGCTATAGTATCTGAGTGCTCAATACGAAAGAAAGCTATAGAGTGCTTAGATCTACCAGACAGGATTATTCAGACTATAGAAATAGATGCTAGTCCTGGAATATCAAAGCTGTATAACAAGCTAGTAAACTATGAGTCTGTAATTATTAATGGTGAAGACATACCTGAGCCAGAGAATGCAGTTACTGCTATGACTAGATGCGCCCAGGTGTCCTCAGGATTTGTTTATAAATCTTTAGCAGATAAGACAATATGCGACTCTTGCGTACATATGCCCAGCTGCGTAGCTAATAGCATAAAGCCCTACACGTCTAAGTGCCAAGTTACTACTGTAGATCCAGGTAGAATAGTAGTAGACACTGGAGATAGTACTTTGCTAGATAACGTGTATGACTTAGTAGAGAATCACGTTCTATCAAGTAAATGTATAGTCTGGGCTAAGCACCATGAAACACTAGATAGGTTGTATACTAGCCTATCTAAAATAACTAAGGTTCTTAGATATGACCACACAACTACAGAGCCCCAAGTTATAGAGCAGGAATTCAATGACTCAGAAGATAACCTAGTAATACTAGCCCAAATATCAATGGGTATAGGTGTTACTTTCAAAGCTCCTGTTATGGTATATGCAGAGCTAAGTTTTTCCTTAGATCATTGGTTGCAAAGTCTAGACAGAAACTACGGTCTACGGGCTAAAGGATTTTCAAGTTTACTAGTACAGGTAGTAGTTATAAAAGACAGTATAGCGCACAGCACAGTTAATTTACTATCAAATAAGATAGATGTAAGTAACTTATTATCTACAAGACCTAATTGTGTGACTTGTGATAATGTGCTAAACTGCATGGCTAATAACATAAAGCCATTTGATACTCAGTGTATATTGCCTAGAAACAGCAATAAAACAACAATACCCTTAAAGGAAATATAATGCCATACAATCTGCCAAAGAGCTTCTTATCAGCTTCACAGATAAATAAGTATTTGTCTTGCCCAAAACAATACGAGCTAGAGTATGTACTAAACACTAAAGTAGAGACTAAGAGGCCTTACGCGATGTCTCTTGGTAGCTCTGTTCATAAATACGTAGAAACTCATATCAAAGAGATGTTAGCTACAGAGCTAAAGCCTCAGAAAGATACAGATATAGTATTACTGGCTAATGATGATATAGACGCTATTCTATCTGATGAGACTATAGATTTCGAAGATACTTACAACAAGGATACTTTAAAGACTTACTCGCAAAATTTGTACAAAGTGTGGTATAAGGAGTTGTCTCCTATACTCATGCCCTCAAAGTCAGAGTCAAAGTTCGAAGATTTCGTCGGTGATGTACCTGTTATGGGATTTATAGACTATGTAGACAGCAGTGCTGGATACACAGAGATCTGTGACTTAAAGGTGGTAGATAAGTCCAAGTCTGAGGCTGACGCTAGAGACAGCATACAGTTAGCTATGTATGCTATCGTTGAGTCTAATCCACATGTTAGATTCGATAGCGTAGTTAAAAATAAACTACCCAAGTTAAACCAAGTTAGATATAAGTATTCTCCCGGAGAGCTTCAGTACTTCACCGACTTAATTGGCGAGGTAGCTACTAATATCTCCCAAGGTAATTTCCCACGTACTGCTCCAAATACCTGGATGTGCACAGCCAAATGGTGCCAGTACTTTTCTCAATGTAGAGGTAAATATGATGGAAAAAAATAATTTCCCAGTTGTAGATATTGCAGATGCTAGACGTACTTACAAGCTAGTAGATGTAGATAAGTTAGATTTCAAGGAACCTAACAGTTCCGACTATTTGCAATCTAGAGAGTTCTATGGCGATCAAGAAACTATAGACAGCTTGAAGTCTTCTATTAAAGAAAGAGGGCTACTTGAAAGCCCTATAGTTATGGAACCAGATACACAAGATGGTAAGTTAAGAGTACTAGAGGGCAACAGACGATGCTATGCTGTGTCTTTACTTCTAAAAGAAGGAGTAACATCCACTAATAATGGTAAGGCTCTTACTAAGATTAGATGCGAAGTTAGACCCTCTAAGTTAACCCTTATCGAAGAATGCTTTGAAGAATGGGTAGCTCTTAATGAAAGTGCTGACGATAAAGAAAAAGAAGAAGTCAGAAACTATATTACAAAAGAAGTTCTTAGCCAATTAGGCTCTGATGCTTTGGTTAGAAATAGCCAGAGACTTAACTGGAATGCAATGGAGCAAGCTAGAGCTATTAAGCAATTGCTAGATGCAGGTCTAAGCATGGAACAAGTATGTAAGAATTGCTCCTTGGCTGAGAATACTATCAAGGCTAGACTCTCTTTGCTGTCTAGGGAAGAAGAGATGCCGGAGGTTATCGAGGCTATTGACAAGGGAGAAATTACTTTCCATGTAGGCAAGATATTATCTAATGTTTCAGATGAAGAAACTCGTAAAGAAATTCTAGAAGAAGCAAAAGCTGGTGCCTCTGGATCTGAAATCAAAGAGAAGATTAATAAGAAGCAAGAAGAAGCAGAAAAAGAAGGCAAGTCAGTAAAAGCACAACACCGTAAGAAAGATACTAAGCCTGCTAATAAACTAGCTAACACACTTGGCATCAGGAAAGACAGTGACATTCTAGAAGCTGTAGCTAAACTATCTACGGAAAGAAGCACACTTCAAGAATTTGATGATGAGGTTTCAGCTAACTCGGTACTAGATATTGAAATAGCCCTCAAGACACTTCAATGGATCTTAAACCCTGCGGATAACACTAGCATTGTTAATTTGATCTTAGGATTGAATGAAGACAAAGCTTAGACTAGAAAGCACACCATTTGTGCAGTTTCTTTACTGCCTCTGTCTTTAGTTGTCTTACTCTCTCAGAAGATAACTTAAGTTTCTTACCTATTTCTCTAAGAGATTTTATTTGCCCTGATTCAGATAATCCATGAGAGTACTCTACTATATACCTTTCTCTCTCAGTTAAGAATCTCATCCAGGTACGTAAAGAATCTAGATCATGAGATTCTTCCAGAACTTCATATAAATTAACCTCGTATACTTCGCTAGGTGCAGCTTCCTCTGGTAATATCTTAGGTACTGCCTTATCAGCAGGTAGCCTTAAAGGTCCTTTCTGTACCTTACGCATGCACATTAGAATCCAATGCCCAGCGTATGTACAGAACCTAACCTTATACTTCGGATCGTATCTATCCATTGCTATAAGAAGGCCCTCATTGCCTGCTGCTATTAACTCTTGCAATGTTTCTTTATCTTTATCTTTCCATAGATACTTAGCTAATGAAAACACTAGCTTTAAGTTGCTTTCTGCAACTTTTTGGCGTATAGTTATTTTCCTGGATTCTGGGGTACTTTCTTTACAGTACTCTTCCATGTACCGAAATTCTAGATCTTTATCTAGAATAGTTACCTCAGCCAGTTGGTTATAGTAAGAGTCCAAGCCGTCTTCAGGCTGCTCTGTTAAGTTATTCCCTTTACCATTTTTTGGAGTATTAGACATATGGATATCAGTTCCGAATTGTTAGCTAAGTTAAGCAGTGATGATCAAGCCAAGTTACTTGAATTGATCGAGTTAGTCAAGCCTGGTACAGAAGGCTTAGTTGGTATGGAAAGCAACAGACTACGTATTCCTACAGTTAAGATTGTACAACCAACAAGTTTGTCTAAGTCCGATTGCCCAGATGGCAGTAGAATCGGCCAGTTATATATTCCAGGTGTAAATCTAGGTACTTCAATTGATATTATTCCAGTATTCGCCTATAACTCACGCACTATGTTTGTTGTTGGTGAACAATCAGGTATGATCGAATGCAGCTCTTTAGATGGTGTTACTGGTAGCAAGTATGGTAAATGTTCTGATTGCCCAAACCTTCCTTGGCGCAATGACCAAAGAACAGCATGTATGGACAATATTAATGTATTTGCCCTTACTTCAGATATGTCTAGGTTCGTTAAGATTATCTTCGCTAAGACCTCAGAGAGCTCAGGTAAATTCCTAGTTAGACAAGCAGCTAGAACTAGAAAAATCTGGAATACCCAGTTTACTCTAGCCACAGAAGCTAAGAGCAAAGCAGGTAAGAATTGGCACCAGTTCAAGGTATCTGTTTCTTCAAGCATGCCTGCAGCTACGACAGCTATTGCCGCTGAAGCGTTTAACCAATTAGTTAGAGATGATTTCAACTCTTTGAAGAGCTTAAGTTCACAAGATAAGTTACTACAGGTAGAAGAAAGAAGTTCTAAAGCTCTACCATTCGACTCAGATGACGATAGTGGTGCCCCAGATTTTAATATGTAATTATCATATTTCTATTGACATTTAATATAATATAATGTAATATGTAATCCCGCCGATACATAAGGCGGAGTATAAACTAGGAGATTAAATATGCCTTTTTTTAGCCCTGCCGCATTAAAGTTAGGAGCTTGGAGTCCAAGTAAAGCATCAATGCTTGACGAGTGCGCACTTAAGTTTCACAGACAATACGTAGATAAGTTAAAGTTAACAGAAGAAGAACTTCATAAAACAGATGACACTGCTTTAACACTAGGGTCTTCGGCTCATAAATACGCTGAGTTATTAAACTCAGGTATGCCTAAGCAGGAAGCTGCTAGAACTTCTGAAGAAGGTATTGTACTAACTAATGCTAATAAGTCTAGATTAGATAGTATGCGTAAAGGCGTAGATAATCTTCACGAAAGAATACAGAGTTTGAAATCTCAGGGAAGTGAATGGGATCTCAGTGAGATTAGATTGTCTGTAGATAAAGAGCTATCTCCAGTAGATTTCTTTAGTTACAAATCAGCCTTAAGAGGGGTTGTAGATAGAGCTATAATGATGTCCAGAGATGGTAAAAAACACATCATAGCAGTAGATATTAAAACAGGTAGACCTGGCGATCTTAAATCATATGCTTTACAACTTGAGAGTTATGGGGTACTGTTACACTCCACATACCCAGAGATATCTAGTGTACAGCCTTGTCTATTTTTTACTGATGATAACAGCTTGCTTTGGCACTCTAGGAAAATCTTTAAGAAAGATATAACACAGGATAATCCAGTGTTTACTGAGATAAACAAACTAGCAGATCTATATACACCCAACCCAGAACCAACGAAAGGGTCTCACTGTAATTGGTGTCAGTATAAGAAGATCTGCAGCAAAGGATAGGACTACAAATGGACAAGATCTCCCAGGTAAGGAAAATATGGGATGAGATACACTTAAGCGCTTGGAAAGACATACTAACAGAATCTGGCTCTTCTAAGTGGGAAATTCGCGGTACTTCTTTGAAGGGATGTTGTCCATTCCCGGGACACACAGATAGCAGTCCTTCTTGCTATATAGTAACTAGTAAAAAATTCGTTAAGTGCTTTGGCTGCGGTGCTTACGAGACTAACCCTATTAAATTCGTAGCTATGGTGACAGGGTCAAGCTGGGCTAATGCAGTTAAGATGCTGCGAGATAAAGGAGTTAAGTCTCTACCTGCAAAAGCAGTGCAAGAAGTTCAAGAAGCTGAGATACGCGATGAGATAAAATCAATGCTAGCCTTGGCCTTTAATACTGTTCTGGTAGAAGCTATAGATAAGAAAAATGACCCGGAGTACGCTTTTGCTAAAGAGTGCGTTGAGTACATAGAATCCAGAGGTATTAAGTTAGACAAAGACCTGGTAAGATGGCTTCCTATAGGTATTCTACCTCCGTGGGTTATGCTAAGAAGGCACATAAGTTCTAATAGTGAAAGATGCTATGAGTACATTAAAGACTGGATAACTGCTGACTATGTTGGCTCGCTAGTATTTTTCTATCATAAAACACCTACAGAGATTAGTAGATTTAAGTTAAGGGCTGACCATCTAAGGAAAGATAAAACAAGCAAAGACATTGTGTACGTAAAAGACGAGCATGAAGAAGGCTTGGGATTCTTCGGGTTATCTAACTACCGTTCTAAATACAGTAAGTTTGATAGCGTAACTGAGGCTATACTGGTTGAGGGTGAGTTTGACTGTTTACAGCATCTAGTTAATTTCTATCAAGATGGTGTAACTTGGGATATTGTTCTAGGTATAGGGGGTGCTGCTTCTTCTTCTCCTGACTTGTTAAGCGAAGTTTGCGGTGTTGAGAGAGTCTTATTCTTAATGGATCATCCTGAACATAGAGGTGATGAGATAGCCAAGACTGTATTAAAGCAGACTAAAATACCTGTAAGGATATTCAGCTGGCCAGATTCTATTAAGGAAAAGGATCCAGACGAAGCTATTAAAACACATGGATGGAAGACTTGGCTTAAGACAATTACTGAGATAGATACCTCAGATATAAGAAGTACTTCGAGATTGCATTTTGAAGTAGCTCACAAGTGGCTTGTTAGACAAACAGTTATGGAGCTAAATGCTGCTGACCCGGAAGACTTAGCTAGATTTAGGCAGATAATATCCGAGGATGGCGGATGTCTTAGAGACCCAGATTCTCAGAGATTGTATGCCACTGAAGTAGCTAAGAAGTGCACTAGTCTTAGCTTATCTACTATATTAGAGCTAATACTAGGTAACGATACTAGCGAAGAAGGTCTTGTTGCTAGAATACTTCAAGCCCTAAGACAGGAGTTCTTCTTCATAGGTATGGATGGCAGAGCTACAGAGGCAGTTATTAAGGCTTGGAACAGAAAGAAAAGAGAGCCTAGAGAGTGGCGTATTTCTAAATCAAGCGAGATGTTTGGTTTGTTAGCTATTGATCTAGGACCAGCAGTTAATTGGGTTAGAGATAATGTAGGCGTACCTAGCTTCATAACTAGAAAGCCCAAAGCTAATAACCAGTTTATGGATGTTCCTTTAATAGAACAAAATACAAATCTAAAGAAGTACATGGAGTTTGCTATTGACTCCTTAGCTAGCGAGCTACCAACTGTAGACTCTTTACAAGAAGCCAAAGCCGGCTCTCACTTTCTAAAGGCTACCTTTGGAGATACTGAAGAAGATGTCTGGGCTGTTGTTAACGGCCACGATGTTTATCTAGGTAGATTCACAGCTACAGGTCTTAGGTGGTCTTTATTAGACGGACCTAGAATAGGTAAATACTACTTTAATATATCAAGACAGCCATGGTCTAGAGAGATTTCAAGCATTAGAGACCTTGAGCAGGGTACTGATTACAGCCCTAAAGAAACATACGAAGAGCTAGTTAAATTGATACAAACAGGCTGGAGCTTAGCTGATGGTATTACAGACTGTAAATACTTAGCTGCAGCAATGATGATTAATGCTATATCTTCCTGCTTACCTAGACAGTTGTATACTCTTCTTAATGGTGCAAGGGGTACTGGTAAATCAAAGCTACTAGATATAATAGCAGGTAACAACCCTCAGTTACGGTTAGTAGAAAGCACTTCAGATGTGCAGCAGGCTTATACTAGCGCTGGCTTTCGTAAAGATATGAATAACTGCGCACTTGGTGCCGCTCTAGACGAATTCGAAGATGATAAAGACGACTCGCACTCTTATCAAGTTAGAGCTATTCTTAGGGATATTAGAGGTTTAACCAATGCCCCCGAAGCTAGAATCACGAGAGGCAATGTAGAAAGTGCAAATGCTACGGTCTATACCCTGAAATGCCAGATATGGGCTTGCGCTATTAACTACTTAAGAGAAGAAGCTGACATATCAAGATTCATGCAGATACATACTATCAAAGAAGATGACAAGTCTGACCCTCACACTGTTATCCTAGATAAATATGAAGAAAGCGAATTAACTAATATACGTAGAGGTATAAGCGTAGGTTTATTCCACCATGTAAAAGAGTTTCTAGAGAATGTATCTGAACTAAGAACTTTCTACTCTGATCCTGCACAAATGGATAAGTTATCAGTAATATCCGGTGTATCTGTACCATCAAGATTCTTAGACGGTGTAATTATCACCGCAGCTATGGTTAAACTTGCAGGTCAAGATGCCCATGCTTATATACAAGAAGTAATATGCACTAAGATCGGCTTGTTAAATATCATCACTGAGTCTACCCACGACAAGGATTTAATTGATCATATACTATCCTCTAAAGTAGAACATAAAAGAGAAGGTATAACTGCTAGAAATACTACAGTTCGTACCATTCTAGCTACTCCATCAGAGCGTAGAAGTCTGCACGAACTAGATTGCGGCGTTAGCTACGCAGAGGTTCTAAGCTCTAACAAAACAAAAGGAGACTATTATCAGAAGTGGCTAATAGTTATGTGGCCTGATTGCTTAAGAACTTTATTAAGCAAGTCACCAAGGTATTCTAGAGAAACCGCAGATAGGCTTAAGAGAATGGGTGACTCCAGCTCCAACAGCGTACCTTACAATACTGCTAGGAAGAAAGCTAACGGCATAAAGCAATTCCTTCTTCCTGGTATATCTGCGTCAGATATAACTATTTTCGATATAACAGACATGATAGATGACTGGGATAATAGAGGAAAAGAAGATGTCGAATAATCAAAAGCCTAACAGTTGCATGGGATGTCCTTCATACAACTCAGATAAGATGGTTATAGGTAGCGGAGTTAGACCTGCTGATGTAGCGTTTGTTAGCTCTACCCCTCCACCTTGGGGAGGATTATACACAGATAAAGGCGGTAACATCTTAAAGTACCTGCTAAAGACCCTTCCTAAAGAGGGTACTGAAGAAGAGCAAAGAGCTTGCCTAAACATGCAGGCTAGGCATTTCATGATGTATGCAGCTTGTTGTCCAGGCAGCAAAGTTAATAGTACTATAGAAAAGTGTAAAAGCTCAGTTTCCGGTAGTATGCTATCACTAGCTAACCCTAAAATAGTTGTTGCATTCGGTGTAGAAGCATGTCACTTCCTTGGTGTATCTGGTAATATCACAGACATAAGGGGTACTATACACACTGTTAAATTCGATGGTAAAGATCTAAAAGTCATACCCACTCTACCACTAAGTATGCTAGAAGATAAACCTGGATTATTCGCTATTGTTAAGAATGACCTTAGGAAAGCAGCTATGTCTGCTATGGATAAGAAGCTAGACGATATAGATGTACCCGCTTTGATATCAGGTTACGACCTACCGCGTGAGTTGCAAGAATCCATAGATGTTCTAAATAAGTACTGCGGCTACGTAGAGCCTGGAAAGACAATAGATAATACTATGATGTCTGTAGACTTCGAAGCTGATACCTTATTTCCATGGAATAAAAAAGGCAGAGTACTTGCAATGTCTGGCTGTGTAGGGCCAGGCAAGGCTTTCTCTATACTAGTAGATCATAGAGATTCGAAGTATAAATTCGAAGATATAGTTCCTTACGTAGTTAAGCTACTTAATAGCCAACACCCAAAGTGCTGGTGGAACTATAAATACGACTATGGCATGGCTAGATTTTGTTTAACACAAAGAATAGTTGAGTTATGCGAATCTAAAGGTAAGGAATATCAGCTAAAGTTTGAGAGTATAAGCGGGCTTACTATACAAGACCTTGTAGCTAGAGGGCCTATTAATAACACAAAATGGGATGGCATGCTCGGCGAACACATGTTACATGAAGACAAGAAGGGCTTTTACTCACTAAAAGAAGTAGTGACAGAAAGCTATCCAAGTTTAGTAGGCTATGAAGAAAAACTGCATAGCCTTCTAGATGAAGCTAGGAAGTCTAAGCTAGACTTAGAGATAGCTAGCTATATGTCTAGAAACCCTAATGAGTGTTATGGTGTTGAGCTATTTGATAACTCCCCAATACAGGCAGGGTTTATTATAGATAAATATCCAGACATAGAAGCTACTATAAAGTCTCTTAAAGCTAAAGCAAGGCTTAAGAAAACTCCAGAAGTAGAAAAGAAAGCTATTGAAGTAGCTGTTGATATATTCTCTAACTGGAATGACACAGCTAAAGAAGAAACAAAGATAGGTAAAGATAATATAAAGTCTTGGTTTAATAAGTTAGATAATGCAGCTAAGGATGCTGGGGATCCAAGACTAGAAGCAGTTACCTTTGAGGATGTTGATATATCAGTGATGTTACCATACGCTGCTATAGATGCTGATCTAACTTGGCGTATATCTAATAAGCAAAGAATAGACTGTGTTAAAGAGGATCCTATAAAGAAAGCTGCCTCAGAGAATAGGCCTCCTCTTATTAAACTAATGAACTCACATTATATACCATTAACTGAAGTTCTAAGTGAAATGCAAGTAGAGGGTGTAAGAATAGATAGAGAGTTCCTAGCTAAGAACCTAGCCAGATTAAGTATAAAAGAGCAAGAACTTGAAATACAAATACTGGATAAACTAAAGAAAGACCTAAATAAAGACTATGAAGTTAGCGCTTTATCTAGCAATAAAGAATTAGCTAACATCTTTATTGGCGGGTATGGATTGCCTAAAGTAAAGTCTACAGATGGCGGAGATGCTAGTACAGATAAAGAGACTATGGATAAGTACAAAGAAATGGGAAACCCAGTGGCTAGCCTTATAGTAGACTACAGAGATATAGCTAAAGCTAAGTCTACCTATGTAGGTGCTTTTCTAGATTTGAGTTCTTATGATAATAGAATACACGGTGCCATACATCTCAATGGCACGGCTACAGGTAGAGCTAGTTCTAGCAGTCCTAATCTACAGAATGTAACAAGTAGTATAGCTGGCATGAGCATTAAACAAGCCTTTGTACCTACTTGCACTAGGTCAGGGGGGTATGAAGAGCATCTGAGAAATAAATACAAATGGCAGTATGGGGAAGAACTTGTTATGGTGGACATTGACTTCTCTGGGGCAGAGATACGCGGGTTAACTGCGTATGTAAAAGACACTTCTCTTATTGGTGCACTAGAAAAGAATCTGGATATACATTCTTGGATTGCCTCTGTAATATTTAACGAAGATTATGACACAGTTAACAAGCTAAGAAAAACTGATGATAGGTACCATCAGATGAGACAGAAAGCCAAGACCATTGTATTTGGTTTAATATACGGCATATCCAATGTAGGTTTATCTGATAGGCTTAGCATAGATATTAGCGAAGCAGACACCTTAATGGTTACCTTCTTTTCCAGATTTCCTAAAATAAAAGAATACATTGATGCTACTAAACTACAGGTAACTAGGGAAGGATTACTTAGAACTCCTACTGGTAGAGTAAGAAGATTTCCTCTAGCACAAATGGGAGGCCAGTTCGAAAGTAGAAACCACAGGCAGGGTATTAATTACTTAGTTCAAAGTTTTTGCGCTGAGATTGTACTTAGAATAATAAATCACTTACACAAGAATATACATAAGATACGTGGTAGGCTAGTACTAACAGTTCACGACTCAATTGTTTTGGAGATGCCAAAGACAGAGGTAGATAATCTAAAGCCGTTCTTAAAAGATAATATAGATACATTCATAGCTAGCAACTTCCCTCAACTTCCAGTCAATATGCCATACGACATAAAGATAGGAAGATCATACGGAGAGGCGGAATAACGCAAAAATATGCGTTTATCTGTTATAAGGTAGTATCTAGCAGTCCTCTGCTATTAGATATAAAGTTAAAGCTATTTATAACTGCGTAGATATCGGCTTGACAAACTCAAGCTTACTAAATTTGTGTAATACGAAGCACCGACTTCTTCCGCCTTCGCCGCGGGCAAAGCTGGAAGAATACGGGCGTAACACTACTGGTACGTAGTTACTAAGTTACAAGTTATTAGATATAAAGTTAAAGCTATTATAACTGCGTAGATATTGGCTTGATAAACTCAAGCTTACTAAATTTGTGCGATACGAAGCACCGACTTCGTCCAGCTTCGCCGCGGGCAAAGCTGGAAGAATACGGGCGTGACACTACTAGTACGTAGTTACTAAGTTATAAGTTATTAGGCAGCTATCTGTTTATTATACATAAACGAACTTGCTAAGCTATAGGTATATAAGAAACTATTTTCACTGAGGTACGCGGACTAGCGTTTTCTTGCTTATTGTCTACGACAAACGCTAGAAACCCGCTAAACCGACTACCTCCCGTGATAATAATTTCACGATTCTAATTGTGCCTAATAACGTTAGATAAAGATATAGTTAAACACAGAAAATAGCCAGTCTAAGACTGGCAGACAAATTACTAGTAGTAACTGTAGAATCAGTTTTTACTATGACCAACGAGCAGCAACGGCAGTGCTACGCTATCTCAATATTGCTACTTCGTAGCTAATTTCGATAGCTATGCCAGCCTACGCTTACCGTTGGACATCCTAAAAACAAGTATTTCATATTGTGTGTTTAAAAAGATATAATGCATATATGCATGAGGTAGTACTAAGCGCAGTTAAACACTGTGCCACTTAACAATATAATAACCTAGGTTATTATATGAGCTGTCAGCCATTCACCGGTGGTTCTCGCTTGCAGCTCATACATAACAATTAATAGTACCTCATAAGCATACGCAGTATATTGCTATATTATATAGCAGAGCTAATACCTATTTATTATTTATTAACACGTCGCTTGGGGTAGAAAAAGCTAGTGTTAATTAATACAGTGCGTTGCTATCAGCAGAAATAGCTATGACATACTCATAGGCACTAACTTTGGTACTTACAGAATCCGCAGAAATTCACCAGCTGCACTGGTGAATCACTTCGAATATCACAAGTGCTGATAGCGCTAGATACTAAGATACTAAGATATATAAACCAAACAAATGGAAACTATATGAGCGATATTAACAATCAAGTTAGCAAAAAAGTTACTTATACAGCTTACTCACCTTACGAATTTGATAGAAGACTAAGCATTCTTAAAGAACATAAGAAAGATGTAGAAGAAATCATTAGAACTAAGAAGGTAGGTAAGCACAGGAATAAAAGCTTAAAGTTATTGCTAGCTGCAGTTTTTGGATTGTTATCCGAAAGCTTAGCCTCTAGAAGAGGAGATAAGACTAGAGAGTTAGCCGCCGTTGAATACATCGAAGCAAGATACAGAGCACTATCATCATTTTTCTTCTCTTCGTATGAAACTGATTCAGAGTTAACTAGAAGATCATTAGCTTTAATAGATGCCTTGGGTGATAACGCAGAATTATTCCTTAGAACCAGAAGGGAAAAATTCTCTCAAGCTAGTGTACCTGCTACACAAGTTGTTAGTGAAAAAGCTACAGAGGCAGTAGATATTGTTACTACTGAGTCTACTATTGTTAAAGAAGCTTATTCTATTTCAGAAGATCAAATCTGGGAAGAAATGGAAAAAGCTAGGGACTGTGCTATTCTTAAGTCAGAAATTAAGAAGATGTTCCCAGAGGTTGTAGAAGACCCCTCAGGTATTATCGCCTTAGCTAATAAGCTAGGTACAGATAAATTATTAGCTAGAGTTAGACGTAGTTATATTTTCAATTCAAAGGATTAAAATGAGAGATAGATTTCCTCTTCCAGAACTTATTGCAGAGTTCTTAGACCAAGGTAAGGTAACTGTTAGCTTGAACCTCTTACACGAGGATTCTATGCATGATATTCCAGATGAAGACGATTCAGCGGAGTTGGTATTTTGTCTAGAGAAAACAGATAAATCAAAGTTCCACATGGATATGGTTCACCTACAAATTGAGGGTGTATCCAGTAATGGAGAAGAGTATAGCGGGGCATTCCCTTATGATGCTATCTACAAGATCTCAGTTATTGACAAAGTATCTGGTAAAGAAACAGTTAAGCACTACCCGCTAAATACTCCTAAGTCATACACTATCGTTAATGAAGCTCTAGATGCGTATAAAGAGCATGAAGATAGAGTTAGGGAGATACTAGGTATTAATGAGCTATTGGCTAAAGCTGATGAGCTAACTAAAACAGCTAGAGATATTTTAAATAATGTAATCACAGGTATAGAAGAAGACTTCTTTAAGAATAATCAATAAAAAGTTAAATCATGAGATAATATTTTACAGGCGACCCATGCAAACACAGAAGAATGCAGGCAGTCGTCTGGAGAGTTTGGAGAGTGCCTCCAAACTTTTTTACCTGACTGAGTTACTTCCTCGTACTCAGCTAGGTAATCTTCAAAGCATAATTTCATTTTCTCGTAAGGAGGAAATTCTATTCCGCCTTTTTTTATCGTATGGAAGAAGCAATCTATTAATGTGGTTCTATCAGCTGTATACCTATCTACGTTATTCCAAGTTAGTGGTTTGTTTTGCGATCCGTATTGGAGCTGGTAAAGCGGTTTTCCTTCTAGCTTGGTTCTTAGCAAAGAGTTGGCTAAGGCGCCTTCTCCGGCGT
>JACCDG010644539.1_pt1 | contig 36137 bp, 34 predicted proteins | sample 7442471 | NCBI WGS metagenome assembly JACCDG01 (sample SAMN15323444, study PRJNA562643) | freshwater metagenome | isolation source: river surface water | place: USA:Blue River Watershed | collected 2017-08-17 | reverse complement strand
GGAAGGTGGCAATACTGTGGTAGTAATTGAGCACAATATGGATGTTATTAAAACATCTGACTATGTAATTGATATTGGACCATACGGTGGCGATAAGGGTGGTAATGTTGTAGTATGCGGAACCCCAGAAGAAGTGGCCGCGTGCAAAGAAAGTGTTACTGGCAGTTATTTAAAATCATACCTAAAACAAAAGCCTATGAAAAAGGCTGGGTAATGTTTTTGATATATTTTGCATGGAAACCTAAAACTTAACATCAGCTTAATACGACTGGTGTATCATTTACTCAAGTCGGGAGAACTGATACTAACTTAATTAGAGGAAATTATGACAAAACATTACGCTACAACTAAGAACGTACAAGTAGAATCAGCTTCGATTCCAGGATTAATGGATGAGATTACAGTAGATTTTTTCGAAATCGATGGTTCTATTTACAACATAAACGTTGATGCTAACGCTCCAGCTGGAGAGCCTTCAGTTTTCATAGATTTTAACGGCAAAACACCAGTACAATCAGAATTACTTGGGTTTTATGCAAATAACCTTTGTTTTGATTCTGTTGAAGTTGCATCACAAGAAACTGGCTTACCTATGTCAGGTGGTTACATTCACCCTGAATTCCTACAGTTCGTTGAATTGCCTTACCAAGGTTAATAGAACTTTATTATAATACTACAAAAAACCACCATGCTTGCTCCCCACCGAATGAAGGCGGAGTGTAGCGTGGTGGCTTAGCTTTACTCAGCTCATAATAGGTATCATCTCAGTTTGATTTTGGAACGCCTCTTTTCTGTTCCCTAAAAGCTTTGCTGCTTGAATACGAAGACGATCCATTTGCATTTCTAAAACTATATTGACTTTCACCATCATCTCATTAGGACACGCAATATCTAGTGGTGATATTAATGTGTAACAATCATAAACGAACTCGGGTTTATGGCCTTCACCAATGTCCTCCAACAGACGTGCTAAATCATCAGCCACATTAAAGCCTTGGGCTTTTGCCTTGAGTAAAAATTGCAGCTTTTCAGAGCAATCAAAACTAGTACATCTAACTTCACTTAGTACGTAGGATATCAAACTATAGATTGCATCTACTGCTTTATGACATCCCATATCCCTTGCTTTTAAAAATAACTCTAGGGATGTCGTATAATTTGGCTTTAAAAGCCAGCCATGTTTATAATGTTCTGCAAGTTTGTAGATTGCTGGCCTGAAATTAGCTTTTGCTGCATCTGCTATCAGTGGTAATGCCTTATATCCCGATGAAAGACAAGCAAGCGCATATAAAGCAGGTGCGTAGTTTCTTTTTACAGCACTCTTATAACACTGTTTTGCAAGGTCCTTATCCCGCTTAGTACCTATACCTTCTTTGTGAAGGTCAGCAAGAATGCACAAACTTTCACCTTTCAGATCTTCAAGATTTTTAAGATATTCAAAAAAGTCTTTAGCGGTTACTCTGAAATTGTCAAAAGCTCCATTATAAAATGACTCATATGATATCCTATAATCGCTTGCAAAATCCCAATAGTTGCTCTCAAGATGGACTAGTAGTTGAGAGAAAGTCAATTTCTTGGATCTTTGAAGTAATTCATCTGCTTTTTTAGGATCTTTTTTTACACCCCATCCATGCTTATAATAGAGATGCAAGTTATATACCGCTATCCACAACCCTGAATTTGCCGCTTCTTCAGTATACTTAAAGGCGATATCATAATTTTGTTCAAGACAACCCCCCGTATGAAAATTTGCCAAGAGGCAGCTTGCGGGTGCGTATTTAGATTCATGTGATTCTTGGAAAAGCCTTCTAGCTTCGCCAAAGTCTTTCCTACAACCAATACCATCGAAGTAAAACGTACCAAGTATACACTTTTCTTGCGCCGTCTTATCAGGTTTATTATTAAGGAATTTAAAGAAATCTTCAACTTTTACATTATACTTAGCAGCTGCTGAATTGACAAATTTTGAAAAATCAGAAGCAAAGTAACACTCATACTCCTCTGCGAGGAATTGCAAAAAATCTTCATTATTCTTCATAAAGAATTAACCAAACAGCACTTCAACTGCTTTGGTAGCGATGTTGACTATCGGTGAGGGAGAAATGATAAACAACACATTAAATGCCGCACCGAGTAAAGCAACAGAACTTAATGCAAATGCTGAGACATAATCATTCTTTTCATACACCTCATCTAAATACATGACCTTTACAACTTTCAAATAATAGTAAGCAGCGATTAAGCTTGCTAAAATAGCAGAGATTGCCAAGCCGTACATACCTTTTTGGATAGCGGGAAGCAACACATAGAACTTAGCGAAAAAACCTGCAAGAGGTGGAATTCCTGCCATAGACAACATTAATATTGCAAGTGCCAAAGCAAGATTAGGATGTGTTTTAGAGAGGCCAGAAAGATCTGAAATCATTTCAAGCCCTTTGCCATCTCTTCTTACCATTAATAGACATGCAAATGCAGCTAGCGTCATTGTTAAATAAATTGTCATATATACCATAACACCTACCAAACCTTCATCCTCTGTAGATGCTAATCCAACCAAGACAAACCCTATATGGCCAATGGAGCTATATGCCAAAAGTCTTTTGAAGTTTGTTTGCATAATAGCGCCTAAACTACCAACAAACATTGAAGCAATTGATACAAACACAATTATTTGCTGCCATTGATCCGAAAGACTATAAAACGGCTCTAATAAAATTCTTAAGAACAGTGTCACACCAGCAATTTTCGGTGCTGAAGACATAAATGCGGTTATAATGGTAGGAGATCCTTGATACACATCCGGCGTCCACATATGGAATGGCACAGCAGATATCTTAAAGCAAAACGCAACAATGATAAAAATCATACCCACTAAAAAGCCGAGTGGTATTGAAGCAGCGCCATCAGATGCAGCTTTAAAGTACAGGTCTATTTCAATAAAATTTAAAGATCCTGAGAAACCATAGACTAGCGACGAACCGAATAGAAATAAGCCAGTCGAAAGCGATCCTAATACAAAATATTTCATTCCAGCTTCGCTCGAAATTCTATTATTCCTATCAGATGCAGCCATTATGTAGATTGGCAAGCTCATCATCTCCATGCTAATAAAGAGAGAAAGCAATGAATTGGAAGCAACCATTAGCATCATGCCTGCTGTTGCAATTAAAATTAGGACATGAATTTCAAAAGGTGTTGGTTGGACATCTTTAGATGGCCACATCATGAAAACTATAAGTAGGGACGACAATATAATCAGAAATTGACTATAGTGGGTAAAACTGTTGCTAATTAGAGATCCATCAAAGATCTTTCCCGTGAAATTCCCATTACCCAGAGCGAATATACTTACTAAGAGTATAGCAAGAGAAGTAATGGAAATTGAGGAATTGTAGGAAGCCGCATTTTTATCTGCAAAAGCACCCCATAATAATAAAAGCATCGCTCCCACCAAAAGTATACATTCTGGTAGAATCATCATTATATCTGTTGTTATTATAGTCTCACTCATAAGTAATTTCCTGCGCTGAATTATCTTCTAAATTTGCCTGTGTAATTTTTTTGCTTCCCTTACCAATTTTTTCTACAGCATCTTTTTTAAGTGCGATGTGCGTCTCCAAACTAGCTGCGGAAATGTGTAAATCATCCAATATAAAACTTGGATACACCCCAATTACAATAACTGAAACAGTAATTGGCCAAAATGAAATCTTCTCAACCAGATTCAAATCTGAAATAGAATTTAACTTTGCATTTTTAATTTCACCAAACATAACACGCGCATAGAGCCACAACATATAAGCTGCTCCAAGCACCATACCAGTTGCCATCAGTGCACAGTAGATAGCATTGAATTTAAATACACCTGCTAAAACCATAAACTCACCAACAAAACCTGTCGTTGCTGGAAGACCTACAGACGCTAACATAAATACCATAAAGTGCATTGCATACTTTGGCATTTTATTAGCAAGTCCACTATAGAACGCAATTTCTTTAGTATGCATACGGTCGTATAAAACACCAACGCACAAGAACAATGCTCCAGAGACGAGTCCATGACTTATCATTTGGAATACCGCTCCTTCAACACCTTGTTGATTGAAAGCAAACAATCCGCCTGTTACAAAACCCATGTGTGCAATTGATGAATATGCTATCAGCTTCTTAATGTCGTCTTGCATAAGAGCAACTAGAGAGGTGTAGATCACAGCGATAATACTTAAGAAAAATACAAAGTCTGCATAATAGTGTGATGCTAGAGGTAACATAGGTAAGGAGAATCTCAAAAATCCATAGCCACCTAATTTCAATAGTACTCCTGCTAAAATAACTGAGCCAGCGGTAGGAGCCTGCACGTGCGCATCTGGTAACCATGTATGCACTGGCCACATAGGGACTTTAACAGCGAATGATGCGAACATCGCTAGCCATAACCACTTCTGAACCTCTAAATCAAATTCAGGCATTAAGACTTTTAGTTCTACCATATCTGTAGTTTCGGCCGTGTAGTAGATGTAGATTATAGCAATAAGCAGTAATAACGAACCCGCCAATGTATATAAGAAAAATTTGTACGCTGCATATACTCTATCTTTACCACCCCAAATACCAATGATTAAGTACATCGGAATTAATACGGCTTCAAAAAACACATAAAACAATAGGAAGTCTTGCGCACAGAACACTCCTAATATCATCGTTTCCATTAGCAAAAAAGCCATCATATATTCGCGCACTCTAGCTTTTATTGAATGCCAACTAGAGATGATGCATATTGGAATTAAGAAAGTAGTCAGAATCACAAAGAGAATTGACAACCCATCAACCCCAACAAAATAAAAAATATCAAAATTGTCTAGCCATGCTTTCTTCTCAACAAATTGAAGCTTGTCTGTATTTGGGTTGTATACTGCCCACAGCACGAGAGAAAGAAGGAATGTCAAAAGCGAGCTAGCGGTTGCTATTACTTTGGCCAGCCAATCCTGATGATGTCTAACATTAGAACAAACTAGGTATAAAATTCCTGCTCCAATTGTAGGTAGAAAAATGAGCCAACTTAAAATGGGAAAATTTTCCATAAATCTATACCGCAATAAATAATATCCAAGTGAGCATACACAACAGGCCTAACAACATAGCAAAAGCATAGTGATAGATAAATCCCGTCTGAACAAAACTTGTCACACGTGCAAAAGTATGTGAGAGAGTGGCCGCACCATTTGGCATACCATCAATGATCACCGCATCTGTGCTCTTCCACAAAAATCTTCCAATTTTTTTACTTGGTCGTACAAATAAAGAATCGTACAACTCATCAAAATACCATTTGTTTAGCAACAAGTTGTAAATAGCCTTGGTTCTACTCCAGATTGAATTCGGAATGCTTGGCACTAGCATATACATTAGATATGCTGTTAGGATTCCAACTACACCTGCAACAAGAGGGAGTTTAGCGACCCACATTGGAACGTGATGTGCATGTTCAAGAGAGTTATTGGCAGGTAAAACAAATATTGCCTCTGCCCAGAATTCACCCATGCCATCTACCATTTCAAAATACACAGCACCCAGATAACCAGAAAATAACGCACCTAATGATAACAACAACAGTGGCACAGTCATGCTTAATGGCGATTCATGTACATGATCCATAGTTTCTTTTGATGCCCTTGGCTTGCCATGGAATGTCAAAATGATAAGTCTCCATGAATAAAAAGCTGTAAACACTGCAGCAACTATACCCATCCAATACGCTAGAAAACCAGACATTTTGCCTGAAGCATATGCCGCTTCAAGAACTATATCTTTAGAGTAATACCCAGCAAACGGGAATATTCCAGCAAGCGCGAGGGAACCAATCCACATCATGGCATAGGTGAATGGAATAAACTTCCAAATCCCTCCCATTTTCCTAATATCCTGTTCATCACTCATTGCGTGGATTACACTGCCTGCTCCCAAGAAAAGAAGCGCCTTGAAGAAACCGTGTGTCATTAAATGGAAAATCCCTGCAGAGTACGCAGACACACCGCACGCAAAAAACATATATCCTAACTGACTGCAAGTTGAATATGCGATGATTCTTTTAATATCGTTTTGCACTAAAGCAATGCTTGCCGCGAACAAACAGGTTATAGCACCAACCATTGTTACGACCGATAAAGCAACTTCTGAATATTCAAATAGTGGCGAGCAACGTGCAACCATAAATACTCCCGCAGTTACCATGGTTGCAGCATGGATTAAAGCAGAAACTGGCGTTGGGCCTTCCATCGCATCTGGTAACCAAGTATGTAGACCAATCTGCGCAGATTTTCCCATCGCGCCAACGAATAACAACAAGCAAATTACTGTAACTAGACTAACTTCATTTCCAAAAATACTTAGTGTTTTACTCGCGAAAACATGCCCATTTTCAAACACCGTTGAATACTCGATACTACCGCATGATAAAAATATTAAAAAGATGCCCAATGCGAAGCCAAAGTCACCTACTCTATTCACCAAGAATGCCTTGATCGCTGCAGCATTTGCAGTAGGACGCCTAAACCAAAAACCAATCAATAGGTATGAGCAAGTTCCAACACCTTCCCATCCAAAAAACAGTTGGGCAAAATTATCCGACGTAACTAGCATTATCATGCAAAATGTGAACAACGATAAATAGCACATAAATCTTGGCTTATGCTCATCATGCGACATATAACCTACAGAATAAATGTGCACCAGTGAAGACACGCCCGTAACAACAATCAACATAACCGCAGTCAGCACATCGATATATATTGACCAATAAGCTATAAAGCTTCCTGTTGAGAACCACCTAAACAACTGAATGTGTATGGTATCTTCACCTTCAAAAACCAAGTAGTGAAAAATATAAATTGAACATAAAGCAGATATGCAAACAAACATACATGTTACAAGCTGAGCCAAGTGATCAGATAGCCTATTTGTATTTAAACCAACAATGAAGGCTCCAAACAAAGGAAATAAAATAAGTGCTAGCGCAATATGATCTATCATCTTATCCCCTCATTTCACTTATATCTTCAACGGCAATAGTACCGCTATTCCTATAGTAAATCACCAAAATGGCCAAACCAATTGCTGCTTCTGCAGCTGCCACTGTTAGAATCATCAATGTAAAAATTTGACCACTTAAATCATTAAGATGGGCAGAACACGCTACAAAATTTACGTTCACTGCAAGAAGCATCAACTCTATAGACATTAGAATTGTAATAACGTTTTTGCGGTTAATGAAAATCCCACACACCCCTAGAGTAAACAAAATTGCTCCCAAGGTTAAATAATGCATTAAAGTAATGCTGCCAATAATAGGTGTCATATATTTACTCCCTCACCTGACTTAACTTCAACCAACATAACAGATTGCTCTCTTGTTCTTGCAACTTGCCTGTTTATATCTTGCCTACGCACATCTTTAGAATGTGTCAATGTCAGCACTATTGCACCCACCATAGCTATAAGTAGAATGACACCAGCGCCCTGAAATATAAGAAAATGTTTAGTATAAATTAACCGGCCAAGTGCCTCTGTATTAGTTAGACCTTCACTCAAACCCTTAGCAGCTTTTGTTGATATAGCTTCTGGAAAAGCTTCTTGAGATATATTTAGAGCATAATAAATTTGCACGAATACCAAAAAACCTAGGGCAATTCCAATAGGAAGATACTTCAAGAACCCTTGCCTTACCTCAGCAATATTGATATTCAACATCATTACAACGAATAAAAATAGTACAGCTACGGCTCCAACGTAAACTATTATCAACGTCATAGCGATGAACTCTGCACCTAATAAAATAAACAAACCAGCTGCATTAAAGAATGCAAATATCAAAAACAACACTGCGTGAACTGGATTTCTAAGAGAAATAACCATCAAACCGGCCAACACTGTAAAAAAAGCGAAGCTATAAAAAATAAAATCTATCATGAGAGCATAACAAATAAACTATCTCAATTTTTAAAGTGCAATTATCGATTATGCAAGCAAATTATCGTTTTCAGATCGTTAATATCAAATGCCTCTTTTAGGCAAATTATGTGATTGTTGCGTTTCATTACTTTTTTGCGAAGCTACTTTATCGCGCCAAACTGATTTTATTTCTTTCTGCTTCTCCATTTTTAGCAACTGCTCTTGCTGGATTTGATTCTGCCTTTCTAGCACCAACTCTAGTGTTCGCTTTTTCACCTGACTTTTATCAATCATGCTAAATACATCAGAAACGCTTTTTTTACTAACTATCGAATCTTGTAATTCGTCAGGAGTAAGCAGAGAACAAGCGGCCTCCATAAGTGCAACTTCACTGATGTTTTTGGGTCCGCCCATTGCGATGTCTGCAAAAGATTTTGTACCTGAAAGATATTGATCTTGATAAATTTTCAACTCTGAGAGCCTAACACTAAAATCCTGAACAAATTCATCTATTGTCATTTGCGAACTAATTTTAGCATTTTTTTCGTATAGGCCTTTTAGTTGCTCAACACTAATGTCTTTAGTATCTGCTAACAGGTGCAAAGAGTTTACAAATTCCTCGTTACGTAGCTTGTTACTAGCTAAATTTTTGTAGTCTTTAGTCATGCCTTATTTGATTAAAATCTGCACGATACATGTACTTTGAACTGTCGCAATGTTGTATGTATTGGTGGAAACGCATGCGTTAGAACCAGTAAGATCGTTTATAGTTCTAAGCTTACCTGTATTAGCGCCAGTTGCAACACCACTTATTGTATCACCATCATCAACCTTTCTATCCATTTGGTGCGCAGTCAGTGCAGGCATAGCACCATTATGCACAGACATTGAGTCCCCTTTCATTGTAAATACGACAGTCGAATTTAATGGAAAGTTTGAAACCAACGCGGTAAAAGACGTTTGTTGTCTAGCAATAGTACCTGCAGCACTTGCAGACGCAGCTGTGTTACCTGCATCAACAGAGGATACAACAACCGTTGACCCTGTCATCTTACCTTTAGGAAAATATCCCAATGAAACCGCTCCTGTTAAACCGAATGCATCATAGTTAGATGGTGTTGGCGTAGTCCCACCGCTTGTGTTTATCCCTGACATGTAGAGATGTCTAAAGAATTTACATAGTTCATCACCATTCAAGTCACCGTCCGAAAAGTTCGCCATGTTAAAAGTAATGTACCCGTCCCCGTTCCCATTACAGTTATTATTACCAGTACCACCTGTTGCGCAACCCGAGAAAAAAACTGAAGCGTCTGACATGTCTCCTGGAACAGCATTATACTCAAGTTTGAAATTATTATAATCCGCTTTATACTGATCCATTTGCGCTATCATCGCTCTGATCTCAGCTTGGCCCAGGAGCTTGCTCCCACCAGCGATTCCGCCTACTAAAAGCCCAATTACTACAATCGAAACTGCCAACTCTATTAGGGAGAAGCCTTTCATATCTTTGTACACCATATCAACTCCTTTTGAGACCAGATACATATAGTATACCCCAAAAATAGTTAATAATTTATTAATTTTTATCGAATCTTTCTAAAGCGCTCTAACTATAAGGTGTTTTGGTGTTGTTTTTTCCACTTTTACCACCTTTATTTCCCCTATTTGACCTAAAGGGTCTATAGATTTGACATGGCTAAAATCTTCAGCTCGTGCTGAATTTTGATCTTCAATAATTACAGACAAAATTTTGTTATGTTGCCTTTCGTAGTGCTCTGAAATTTTTATATCGCCCAACTCTCTCAATTTTTTTGCACGCTCTTTACGGATTTTTTTCTCAACCTGCGGCATTTTACTAGCGGGTGTCCCTTCTCTTTCTGAATAAGGAAACACGTGCAAGAAAGTGAGCCCTGCTTCTTCAACAATTTTCATTGTATTTTCAAACATTTCATCAGTCTCGGTTGGAAAACCAGCAATAATGTCCGCGCCGAAAACCACATCAGGGCGAAGCTTGCTAACTTTTTCACAAAATTCTATAACTTGCTCACGAGTGTGGCGACGCTTCATTCGCTTTAAAATCATATTATCACCAGCTTGTAAACTTAGATGAAGATGCGGCATCAGCCTTGGTTCATTCGCAATAAGTTCGAGCAAGTCTTCGTCAATCTCTGCAACATCAATTGAAGAAAGTCGCAATCTTTTTAGCTCGGGAACAAGGTTGAATACTCTACGAATCATCTGGCCAAGCGTTGGTGCGGCAGGCAAATCCTTTCCGTAATCTGTGATATCAACACCAGTAAAAACTAATTCGTTATAACCATTCGCTATGAGTGTTTTGCATTGTGCAACGATTTCACCAATGCCAACACTTCGGCTATTACCACGCCCATAAGGAATGATGCAAAAAGTACAGCGATGATTACATCCATTTTGCACTTGTAGGAATGCGCGGGCTCTTCCCTCCACTCCTTCAATAAGTTGTGGAGCAGTCTCCTTAATTGACATTATGTCGTTAACTAAAATTCTTTCAGTTTTGAATGGCTGATATGATTCTGCTTTTGACTTTTCTTCATTGCCCAACACTTGATTTACTTCAGGCATCTGAGCGTATTTTTCGGGATTCACTTGAGCAGCGCAGCCAGTTACAATTATTTTTGCATCAGGGTTTTCTCTACGCGCTTTTCTTATCGCTTGCCTTAATTGCCTTTCTGATTCAGAAGTTACAGCGCAGCTATTAAAGATTATAGCATTATTCAACCCAGCTTCAGTGGCTGATTTTTTAATCAGTTCACTTTCGTAGGTGTTAAGCCTACATCCAAATGTTACTACTTCTAATGTCATGTGGGCAGTATAACAAAATAACTGTAAAAAGCCAAGTCTAAGCGCGTTCTTATATAGCTAACAAAAAAGAGACAACTAAGTGCCTCTTGTTTATTCTTTGAAAATGGTGGGTCTGGGAAGAGTTGAACTTCCGACCTCACGCTTATCAGGCGTGCGCTCTAACCACCTGAGCTACAGACCCAAGTAACTAAGCAGCAACTACACTGATATATCTTCTACCTTTCGAGCGTGTTTTAAACTCAACAACACCTTCTTGTGTAGCAAATATTGTGTAATCTCTGCCCATGCCAACACCAAGACCAGGATGGAATTGTGTGCCACGTTGTCTTACTATGATATGCCCAGGAACTACAGCTTCGCCGCCGTAAATCTTGACACCTAATCTTTTGCTTTCTGAATCTCTACCGTTCTTGGAACTACCACCAGCTTTTTTCGTTGCCATTTTAGACCCTCAATTTGTTATAAAACTATGCTTTAATTTCTTTGATTCTCAATACAGAAATTTCCTGTCTATGACCACGTTTTCTGCGGTAATTATGACGACGTTTCTTTTTGAAAATTAAAACTTTATCTGATTTTTTATGCTCAAGCACTTCTGCTACAACTTTAGCTCCTGAAACAAGTGGAGCTCCAATTTTGTCACCAGCAACAAGAACGCGGTCAAGATTCACCATAGAACCTTTTTCACCAGCCATTCTTTCTACTCTAATAACATCGCCTACTTGCACATGATACTGCTTACTACCAGTTTCTACTACTGCGAACATATTACTAACCTATAATTTCTAAGAGCCTATCTTGTACCGACAAACAGACACAAAGTCAATAATAAAGTTCTATTTCGCGAAAGATTTATGCGTCGGCAGTTGCTTCGTTTTGTTCTTTTGGCTTATATTTAACTCTTACTGCGTGATGATGCTTCTCATGCGCCTCATCTTTTTTGTGGATTAAATTGCCAATAAGATCAATAGCTTCATAGCCTTGACCAAGGGTTTTCCTAGCCTCGCTGAGATCCGCAGAACGATTACTTGCACAATCCCTTAGCAACTTACTAAGTCTAGAAAAGCGTTTTTGCGCTGCGCGCGCTACTTCAGACATCTTTTGGTCAGATATCTCTCCCCTAACTTGCGATAATTCTGTAACTTGGTGGTCAACAGTCCTAGCTAAATTCCCAGCGTCAGCTGTAATATTTTTACTGCCCTCTAATTTAGATAGGCGAGATTTAATATTCTCTTTGTTTAGACGGAAATGTTCTAACACTTCCTTAGCTCTTTTGTTACTCATCCCTTCCTCCCCAAGATTGGACTCTACCCAACCACCTTTAAAGCAAAATGGTTAACAAATAGTTAATTTTTTAAACTTTCTACAAACTTTACAAAACTTTTCTTTTTTGGCCTGCGTTAACTAATTCTTAAACATTTGCTGATACGCTATATTACATGCAAATTTATTAAGCAGAATCTATGGCTCACTTCTTAAAATTCTTCTCTCAGGAACAGTTTTTAAATAAAATGCAAAACAGTGGCGGAGATGGAACGGGTAGGCCTATTCCTCCAAATCCAAATCAGGTTGCAGAGCAATTGAAAAATAAATATATAGGGGCTAAAGAGGCTTGGAATGAAGCCAATACAAGTGAAAATGGAGAGGCTTATAAAAAAGCTGGTGAAGAGTATTTTAAGCATGTAGAAGCGAATCTCCCTAAACTCGACGGATATCAAATACCTACACCCCTAGATATTGCGGCAGAGCAAGGTTTATTTAATGGCTGGAAAAATGCCTATGATGCTGCGGGTGCACAACAGCAGCAAGCTCAGGTTCAACAGCCGCAAACAGACATTGTATATGGAGCTTTACCAGCAACAGCACAGACCCAAGCACAACAATATGGGGATTTGAGCTTAACACCCGCCGGCCCATCTACTCCACAAAATGCAGCGAACAATCAAGTAGCAACACCATATAGTAACATGGATGAAATTCCTGGTTTTGGTGGAGTTGGAGGCATACCTACTGCACCAATTACAGCAGGATATCAATCAGCAACCGCCAATCAATACGGGAGGGCTGCATTCGCAGATCAAAGCCCAAGCACAGGCCCAGCCGCTAAGCCCGTTATTTACGGAACATTGCCTATATCAAGAAGCCTTACTGAAAAAGAAAATACGGAAATAAACGAAGCACTCGATAATGCGAGAAAACCAACCAAGACAGCAGTCACAGATGAAAATCTAAATGCAGGCACCAATACCCTCAAAGAAAGCATTGCTAAACTTAGCGAAGATGAATTCAAGAAGCTTAAAATTCAAAACCCAGCGCTCCTTAAAGAGGCAGCGGAAGCGGCATTAAAAGGAAGCAAGGCTGTTACAACCTATTTGCACACGCAAACTGGCAAATTCAACTTTATTAATGAGATTAATGCAGCAGTCGATATAGGCACGAAAGAAAAGCCAAATGGATTAAAGCAGAATCAGATTAAAGAAGTAGGGGATACCTATGAAAGATTCGTTAAAAAAGGTATAGAAGCTAAAGAAGTGAAAACCTTTGTTCAGGAGTTTCAGTCTCTTAATAAAGACTCAAAAGGGAACACCCTACAGTTTCCCTTAAACCTAATTACAGATAACCGTAATGAAAACATGGTAAGGCTTTGCGCAAAAGATCCTGATACTTCTGCTCAAGCACTTCAAGCATTTAAGAAATTTGATGAAAAAGGACTGAATGCCTTTAGAACTTCTGATCTAGCACAAGTCATGGAATGCGCAATGACCGCTTCCATAAAAAATCCAAAAAATATTGATCCAAAAAAACACGATCAGGCCGTTAATAATGTCATAAATATTATTCAGGACCAAGCAGTAGGATCAGGATTTTATACTTACGACAGAAAACTGAATATTAATAAAGATAAATTAGCAGCGATAAAAGCAGGACTCAACCAAGATTCTCTTCAAGAAAAACCTAAGAAAGGGCTTGCCCAAGTGTTTAGAGATAAAACCGGATTGGGAGGGAGTGCCGTCGCACAACCACCAGAAGGTGAGAAACTTTCTGATGAAGATAGAAAGAAAAAAGCATCAATTAACTTGCACCCAGGCGACAATGCGAAAGCAACTTTGAAAACATTCACAGAAGTATTCAGTAAAAACCCTTTTAAAATGGCAGGTAATTTAGTCAAGCTTGCAGTATACAACATTCCTAAACTTGTAGTATCAACTTTAATTGCAACACCAATTGCATTGGTTAGAACCGCAACGCAAATGTCTAAAGATAAAAAGAATCTAAGACTTCAAAATGCAACTATGTATGCAAATAAATACCCTAAAGCATTTGCAGCCATTAGGAACGCAATGATTGACGAGGGTAAAAAAGTTTCAAATAAAAATATGATAAAAGCCTTTAGTTCCTTGGGAGATAGAAATGCTACAATGTTAGAGAATTCCAAACTTGAAAAAAATGTCATCACCAATGAACTCGTGAAAAAAGTTAAAGCAGACAAAGGCCCATCAGTTATCACAAATTTACTTCGTGGGGGCAATGCACTTACCACTATTCTAGATCAGCATGTTGTTATACAAGAGAAAGCTGCAAAAGCAAAATTAAATAAAGAGTATGGAAGCAAAGTTGTGGCTGCAGTGGAGGGTGCTTTAACTCAAACTGATACAAAAATAAGTATTAATAAAGTTCTAGAGGGTTTGGGCCGAGAAGCTGCTAAAGCTTTAGATAGTTCTCCATTAACGCAAGAAAAAATAACAGAACGATTGTTGAAACCTTTGAACGCGTCGCAAAACTCATCATCAAGAATTGCAGCACTAGCTGGCGGGGGCAATGTTGCGAAAGAGGTAGGAAGTGAATTTGAGAAGCATGCACGACTGAAGTCAGATGCTGGCCTCGGCGAAGGGCTGAAAGGAAACACACAGCCTGGAGGCAGTGTCACAAACAACACGATGAGATCTCAAAGCCATGCCCAAAAACAACATGGCAGCGGGATGTCGATATAAGAGAAACTAAGCGGAGGCTGTTGTGCCAGATTTTTTACCGAATAAACCACCGAAGCGATCATTAAATTTCGCAACGTTTCCAGCTTTTTGGTCAACATAACCAAGCTCTTTTGTCCAAGCTGGATGGGTTCTAGGATCGATTGAAAGTGTCAAAGTATCTTGACCGTAGCAAGATGCAACTTTAAATGTGCTTCCACTAGTTTCAACAACGTCAATGAACCTAAACTTAGGATGAATTGAACTCTTTTTGCTAGCTGTTTTAGGTGCTTTTTCTTTTGCTACTTTAGCCATGACTTAACTTTCAAATATATTTATTGAGTCAGCAGAATAACAAACAACCTCGAATTTATCAAGAGGTAATTTTGCCAACTGTAAGTTCGGCACACTTTACAACAGTAATTGCCTATGCGGAAGTCACAAAATTAATGAAAGCAAAAAAACTTGAAGAATAAATTATGTGCGGAGGAAAGTGCAGCACAAAAAATGTCGAGCTTGTAAAGGGATGGCATGCGTGTAATTTGTCATTCCCACGAAAGTGGGAATCTAGTTTTAGAAAGTCTGGATCCCCGATTTCTCGGGGATGACAAAAAAGATATTTAGCTTATAACTATGCGTTTGCAGCAGCTGCATTAAGTGATTTGATCAAGTCTTTGCTTGCTCTAAAATACAACGAACCTCTATCCTGAACTGCTACTTGGCTGCCAGTTTTTGGGTTACGCGCAGTACCTTTCTCACGCTTTCTAACAACCATAGAACCAAATCCACGGATCTCAACTCTATCGCCACAGATAAGGGCTGTGCTAAGCTCTTCTAGAACTACGTCCAATGCCTTCGCAACAACTTCACTAGAAACTTCTTGCTCTTTATCTATAACTTGTTGAACCAACTGTTGCTTGTTCAAAACTTTATTTTTCTTTTCCATGTTATTCCACCTTTATTCGAAACAAGGGTGTATTATAACTCAAAATATGGCAGATGTCTAGAAAAATGTGGAATAACCGCCTTTTAACATGGTTTTAACAATTACACTCAAATTCTCCCCATATTCCAAAAACTGGGAGAACGCTGGCTTTGGCTTTTCCAAGGGAATTTCGCGCACTCTGAGCTTACTATCCACCTTTTTCACGTTATTTAGCCAGTCCACAGCAGAATCCTCGTCTCCTATTTCATCAATAAGCCTAAGCTGGATAGCCTGCCTACCCGTAAAAGCTCTTCCGTCCGATATCTTCAATAGCTCAGCCTTAGGGATGTTCCTACGCTGAGATACCATGCCTAGAAACATATCGTACATGTCATAAATCGTGCTCATCATAGACTGCCTCATTTCAGGGGTAAGCTCTTCCGTTGGAATAGGCCCTCCTTTTAAAGGTGAGGATTTAAAGCTATGGAATTTAATTCCAAGTTTATTGGCCATTTCACTAACATCAAAACTTTGCGCTAAAACCCCTATTGAACCAGTTACAGTACCTTGCCTAGCAAACAATCTGTCTGTAGCGATGGCCGTCATATACGCCGCGGACGCTGCCATCTCGCCCATTACAGCAACCGTCGGCTTCTTTTCAGAAACTTTTCTAAGTGCATAATACAAATTCTCACCACCAACCACAGTTCCACCCGAGCTATTGATGTGCACAATGACTGCTTTAATTGCGCTATCATCCGCGATTTCTTTTAAAATTGCGATTCTTTCCATATCATCAAAAATCATACCGTCGATATGAACGCGCGCAATAAACCCAGACTCAATTACAGAGCCTTTTGGCGAATACTTGGCATCTTGGTCTGGAAATAACGCCATAAACAGCATAACAACAGCTATAACCGCAACAAGACGCCAGTTTACAACTTGTTTCTTTAATTTAATTCTATCTAAAATCTGATCAGGTGTAAGTGACATATACTAAATCTAAACATAAGGTATAGCTCTCATACTACCTCGATCTTGAAATAAAATACAGGGGATTATTCTTACTTTTGAAGCGGCAGCTCAACTCATCAACTCGAGCGACTTTCATTGGATTTTTTTGCCTCTTCAAATTGAAGGAATTCTAGGTTTTTCTCGTACTCAGCTAAAATTTGTTCTAGTGAATTTGCAGGCGATGAATTGATAAGCGAACCACTGATGCCCACAAGCATTTGCTCAATGGTTTCTAGGCTATCTGGTAATGGCTTGTCTTTTAAATTCATTACTTCCCATCATCTATTTTAGTCATTTTTAGCGTTGTATAACCCACAGGGTTATTTAATTCAAAAACACTTATTGTATACGTGCCTTTTCTTGTTTTAATCGCTTGGAGAATAAGCGTATTTAGATCTCCCTTAACATTGGAATCTTCAGTTATTTGCTCTTTTCCTTGGTTACGGAATACCACGCCCTTAATAGCATCTATTTTGTCTGGTGAAACTTCAAAAGAGAGAAGCAATAAATCAATTGGAGAGACGCTTTTGGATTCTTCTGTTGTAACTAGATTTTCCAACCTAGGATCGGTATAAACCACCTCCCCTTCTTCATTAAATATCAAGCAGAATTCATTGTCGCTTCGCATTGCATTAGCGTAGATATAGTTTTGAAATTCTATAGCATTGTTAATTCTATGGAATTTTTTCAGATAATATATATTTACCAAAGCTGCCGCTCCTATAAGTAGCGAGACAATAATTACAAGCATTGTGTTAGCTTCATTAACAACTAAGAAACCCATAGAAAGTAAAAACACAACTACGTACGTAACAAATAGTGGTACGGTCTTACCAAAATGTTTCCTCAATACGAAGTTGTCTGCTTTTTTTAACATTGCCATATTATCTATAAACCTCTTCTGAATATAAACTTTTCCTTCGGAATCTTTTTTTTGCATTTGTTGGCTTTCTAGAGCCTCTTCATAACTCTCAACTATCTGCTCGAATGCATTGTGTGGCGAAGTATCAATGAGCGCACCCTGAATATCTGCGATAACTTTGTCTGTTATTTGGATCCCAGTCGTCTCCACCAATTTCTTTTTCTTTTTGCCCATTTTATTACTTAATTTTCACCTTATATAATGAGTCTATTTGAGTAATGGTTAATAAAAAGTTAATTTTTTCAAAATTACCCTCCTTGCAACACTTCTTTTACCATAGAAGTTAATTGTTTCAGGCTAAATGGCTTGGATATAAAGTGGAAATCCCGCCTATCACCATACTCTTCGCTAAATGCCTCTTCCCCATATCCAGAAACGAATATGACTTTTATATTAGGTTTAATTTTTTGAATCTCTTTAACAAATGCTGGGCCAGTCATTTCAGGCATCATTACATCTGAAATGATCAGATCAATTTTATCTAGGTCGTTTTGTATGCGTTCTAGCGCCACCTTGGCGGAACTGAACTCAATAACATTGTATCCTTTGTTAATTAAAACACTTTTAGCAAACAACCTCACCGACTCTTCATCCTCAACCAAAGCAATCAAACCATGCCCTGAATAATCGAGTTTGTTCTGAGATTCTTCTCTAATCTTTTCTTGCTCTATCCTTTGCAGCTCGATCTGCTCATCTACACTTATTTTATGGCGTCTTAGATATATAACAAATGTAGTACCTTTATTTACTTCACTTTTAACATATATAAACCCTTCCGACTGATGAACTATACCATAAACAGTCGATAGGCCTAGTCCAGTACCCGATTTTTCAGGCTTAGTAGTAAAGAAAGGCTCAAATATTTTTACTATTATATCCTGAGGGATGCCTAATCCAGTATCTTCAACCTCTATGCATACATACTCACCTGCAGGTGGCAGCCCCTCACCTTCTGGAGCCTTTAAATCTTTGAATACTAGATCATTATCTTCTAGTCGAACATTTTTAACTCTAATCTGCAAATTTCCACCATTACTCATGGCATATCTAGCATTTACAACAAGGTTTAAAACAACCTGCTCCATCTGCACAGGATCAACTTTTAAAGCCCATACGTTAGGATCAATTTTTTGGCTAAAGTTCACTTCTCCACCAATTAATCTTTGGATCAACGAAGAGAAATCAGAGAATAACTCTGATGGATTTACCACTTGCGGCTTTAATGTTTGCTTCCTTGAAAAAGCTAATAACCTTCTTACTAGGTTAGTAGCACGATCCGCCCCCTGTTTGATTTGCATAATGTGCGCGAAAGATGGATCTCCTGCAGTATGTCTTAATAGGAGGAGATCACAAAATCCGGCAATTGCAGTGAGTAGATTATTAAAATCATGGGCAACTGAACCAACTAGGTATCCAATAGTCTGCATTCGTTGTGCGTGTGATAAACTGCTCTCCAATTCTCGCTGCTGCGTTACATCAGCAATACGAACCATGAACCCATAGGTTTCACCATTAAGATCTAGAATTTTCCCAAGATATACGTCGAGAAGTTTTTCTGCACCATTCATCTTGATATTTCTAATTGGGGTAGGCTTAGCATTCTTTGATACTATGTCGTTAATTTGAGTGGATATTATTTGCCTATCATCTTCTTTAAATATCTGATCAAATGTTTCGCCTAGATAATTTGAAGGAAGGATATCTTCAAATGCTTTATTTACTTTCAAAACAAAACCTGATTTATCTAAGATTGAAACTGGGTATGGCGAATTTTCAAAAAAGCATTTCCAACTATAATCGATCCATCCTTTTTCAACTCCTTTTGATTTTACCATTAGAGAATCATCTTGAAGTCTTATCACATAACCGACCACTCTATCAATTTGCCCCGATGCTTTGAAAAATGCTTTCTGTATAACAAAAGCATTCACATGATCGTTCAACCTAGTTTTTAACGTCAAGAATCCTTGCCAGTTGCCTAATAATGAATTGGCCATTTTAGGGTTTGATAACAAGGAATCCATTGATTCCTCCTTATTAACCAAATTATCAAATTTTAAGTCGAGATTTAGTAATTCAGTTTTTCCATAACCTAACATTTTTGCTAAATACTCATTAGCTTTGGCAATATGACCCATATGATCTAGTTCATAGAAGCCCACGGCTATATCTTCAACTATTTTGGAGATCTCTTGATCTTCATCTATTCTTGAGATCTTGAGGGTTGTAAATCCAGCTGGGCGTTCGAGCTGCCAAACTGAGATTGTAAAATCACCGTCATCAATGTGAAACGGCTTTAATAAAATCGATCTATCAGATTTGCTTTGATGCGATAATTTTGCTTCCGTGCTGGAGTACTTATCTCTAAAAATTACATCATGAATGATTTGAGTTTTTTCAGGCGAGACTTTGAATGTTGTTAATAAAATATCTAGCTCGGAAACATTCTTAAAAGTTTTTGAAGAAGATAACTTTTGCAATCTTGGATCTGCATATACAATATCGCCCTCCTCATTAAAGATTAAGCAATACTCACAATCCCCTCTTAGTGCAGCTGAATAGATAGCGTTTTGGAATTCTATGGCATTATTGATTTCGTTAAATTTGCGAACATACAATGCATTAATTAGACAGGCAGCGCCGAAAAAAATTACAAATATTCCTGAAATTAAAAGAGGATCTCCTTCAAACAAAAAAGCCATGATAGAACTAAACAAAATGGCTAAAAAATAAGATAGAAATATGGGGTATATTTGACCGAAATGATCTCTTACAATAAAGCTATTTGCTTTTGCAACGAGTGATTTATTATCTATAAATCTTCTTTTCAAGAATTCCATCTTGGAATCCGTTATAATTGTTTATTCTTCTTTATCCTTTGAAGATTTTAATGCATATCCACCGAGCCTAACCGTCTTGATGATGTCATTACCATCTTTACTACTTGCAATTAAAGCTTTGCGAAGTCTTGTAATGTGCACATCGATTGTTCTTGTGCCTACATAAATTTCTGCACCCCAAATTTTATCCATGATAGATTCGCGAGAAAGTACCCTACCCGGATTTTCCATGAGCGATTGGAGAATTTTAAATTCAATTGGAGAGAGTTTAAGTTCTTGCCCTGCTCTTTCAACTGTATGCATTGATAAGTCAATTTTGATATCCTCAAATTCCAAAAACTTGCCCGAGAATGCAGGCCTGATTCTTCTAAGCACAGCTTTGATTCTGGCAGAAAGCTCTACTGGAGAAAATGGTTTTGTAATATAATCATCAGCACCACGGTCTAGACCTGTGATCTTATCAATTTCTTCACCTTTAGCTGATAGCATTATTATTGGAATATTCACAGTTTCAGGCTGTGATCGTAGAGTTTTGCAAACATCTATGCCTGTCATACCTGGCAACATCCAATCTAATAGGATTAAATCTGGGATAGTGCTTTTGGCTGCAGTAATGGCATCATTACCATTGTCCACCAGATTAACCATGTAGCCGGCTTTTTTTAAATTATACTTTATTATCGAAGAGATAGATTCATCATCTTCAACAACTAATATCGTCGGCTGTAAGTTTTTTGCCATAAATTTTACAATTTTCTTCTACTATACTGATTATATTACGATTACGCAGACTTGTAAATAAGTATATGTTAAGATGTCAATATCTTTTTTATTAAGATTTTGCTGTTAACAAGCGTTGACAAGTTGGTTTATAGCTGCAAAAATGGGATGCCTAAAGCTAAAGATTAGCAACTTTGAAGCCTCTAAAATGTTAAAAACCATACCTAATTACCTGACTTTGCTTAGAATTGCCCTTATACCAGTTCTGATAGTTGCATTTTACCTTGATGGTAAAGCCGCACACTGGGTAACGGCAATAATATTCATTTTTGCGAGTATTACGGATTATCTAGATGGCCTAATAGCCCGCAGGTATAACGCCCATTCAAGCTTCGGCAAGGTATTTGACCCAATCGCTGACAAGCTACTAGTCGTATCTACCCTTGTAATGCTTGTACACTTTGATAGAGCACATTTTATACCTTGCTTATTAATTTTGCTGAGAGAAATAACGGTATCTGGCCTTAGAGAATCATTGGCAGAATTCAAGGTAAGCATCCCAGTTAGCAACCTTGCAAAAGCTAAAACTGCGTTACAGATGGTTGCCATTATAATTCTTCTACTTGGAGAAAAAGGGACAGGGATTCCTAATTTAGATTTAATTGGTAAAATTTTAATTTGGTCTGCAGCCATCCTAACTTTAGTAACTGGGTATGTCTACCTTCGTGAAGGTTTAAAGACTGCAAGCTTCTGAGATAAGATCTTCTTAATTAATTTATTGAAATCTTAAGAATATAAGTAGTATGCTCTCTGTAAGAATAATAAATTATTTCTATGAAGCCGATACTAATTATATGTCTTTTGCTAATACCTTTTTGTGCACACGCCAATTTCATTGAAGAACTTGAAAGCCGCATTGCTGACGAACAAAAATTAAATAAAGTTGTGGTCAGCATTTTTATTGGCAAATCAAAATCCGCTACAGAAGATCTTGAGATAAATTCGATTGAGTATGATGGGAAAGTTTTTCGGGCTCACTGTTTAGGAAAAAATGGAGCAGCGCGTATTGTCGGTGGAAAATACGAAGAAGCTATAGAAGTAGCTGCATTGAATAAAGATTTGCGTGTTGGACAAATAATAAGTGAAGAAGATATAGGAAGTATTAAAGTAGCAAAAAGTAAAAACCTAAAAAATGCCGTGACAAATTCAGAAGAACTTATTGGCAAAGAGGCCAGACATAACATTTTGGCCGACAAAATAGTTTCAAGAAACAACTTACGTACAATAACAATTGTATCTAAAGGTGATGAGGTAAAAATAATATATCGCAAAAATAATTTACAAATTGAAGCCAGAGGTCAAGTTTTAGAATCAGGTGGACAAGACGAGTTTATCAGAGTAAAAAATTTAGATAGTAATAAAACTTTACAAGCAAGAGTTGTTGATTCTCAAACTGTATTGCTAGGTAGTTCATGAAACATGTAGTTTTAATTTTTCTGATATCGGTTTTAACATCTTGCAATGTAGCAGATAGGTTGTCTAGAGTTGGCAGAGCTCCTGACCTGAATCAAATGAATGATTATGAACCATCTTCTTCTGGGCAGTATCCTGAAGGCGAAGATGAAGCAAATGGTGAAGTTAAAACCACAAACGTCAAAACAGCTAATTCTCTTTGGAGACAAGGGGCACGAACATTTTTTCGCGATCAACGCGCGCGCTCGGTTGGCGACATTCTGAAAGTTGTAGTTGTAATTCAAGACAGTGCAAAACTTGATAACAAAACCGAAACTAAACGTAACGACAATGGATCCACAGGCGTACCAGCATTTGGCGGGTTCGAAAAAGAATTCGCTCGAAAATTACTTCCAAACGGAGGGGATCCATCAAATTTGATAAGCGTCACCACTACTGACAACAACAAAGGCGAAGGAAAAATAGATAGGAAAGAAACTATTAATACAACAATTGCTGCAACTGTAACAAAAATTCTAGCAAGCAATAATCTAGTTATCAGAGGCTCGCAGGAAGTTAGGGTGAACAATGAATTAAGAGAAGTTACGGTAGAAGGCATTGTTAGACCAGAGGATATAAGCGCGCAGAACTCTGTAACCCTAGACCAAATTGCAGAAGCGAGAATTTCCTATGGCGGCAGAGGGAATGTTTCTGATTATCAGCAGCCAAGATATGGCAAGCAAGTCTTGGATATAGTATCTCCGTTCTAACACTACAGGATACAACTTAAAGTTGGATCATAGTGCTTGACACTAGGTTCTATATTGAAATGAGATCCTCGTGTTAAACACGAGGATGACAACAAACAAAAGAAATTCTGTCATCATCGGGCTTGACCCGATGATCCAGCTTCAATGTAGATCATCTTCTCATGAACGATGATGACAGAAACATAAGTTAGTTAAGGATACTGCAAGCGCTATATCCCTGAGCTAACGCTCTGGGGCTTTACTTCGCTAGGATAAAAACGACCCATCTTACGGAAGAAAAATTAAAAAAGAGTTAAAAAATAAAATAAATTCACATTTTTATCATTATATCAACTTTTTCCTTGTAAATCCCCCCCGCCGCTTATACACTTAAATACAGGACAACATACTTATCGGGGTTACTATGAGTAGATGGTTTACAATTGGCGATGTTATAGCTGACACTATAAAGAAACAAGGTAACGACTTTTTAAAAGATGAAGAATCATTTGTCAAAGCATTCGGGCCAGGATCAGAATCTCTATATCACCAATACAACTTAAAACTTCTTGAAGAAAAAAATGGAATGGGAGCCATAGTTAAGTTGGTGCAGAGTGGAGATCAGAAGACCCTAGAAATGGTAGTAAAAGCAATGGGTATTGATGGATTTGTGGACAGAGGATTAAGTGGCGTTAAGGACACTCCGCTGCACCTGTTAGCACAACATAAGTTTGCAACGACTACAATCGAAGATAATACTGTTATAGCCAAGATTGGCACCATCATGATCCAAACATTAAAATCCTCGGACAGCTTAAATAGAAACGGAGAGACTTTTGAAAAATATCTTAATGCCCAAAATATTGAAGGAAAAACTGCGATGCAACTTGCAAAAGAACTTGGGAACAATGAGCTTGTTGCCGTGTTAAAGGTTGCTGGGGCAGCTGATTTACCATTCAGTGGCGGCGTAGATACCTGGCTGCATGACGCAACAACAGAAGAATATGACTACAGCGCCGTAGAGATAAGAGATTATAAAATATCATCAATTGTAAATATAAAAAATAGCGCAGGCCAAACGGCCTTAGAGAAGGCGGTCACCGAGATGTTAAACAAAACTGGTGTAAATTCAGGTGGCTTTACAGGGGATTCTGAGCTGATTAACGAGTATTCAAACAAGATCAATTTGTTCATTGCATGCGGCGCGGATGCAAAAGATCTTCAAAAAGCTGTTCTTGCTAATAACAAATTCTCTGATACACAAAAACAAGAGATAATGAAACATTTCGCTAGTTCAGCCAATGGCTTCGATAAGACAATTGCACACAAGGCTGCCTCTGATAAAGCAGGTTACGACTGGAAAGTTGACAATTTGTCGAAATTTGCAACTGAAGTAAAAGGCTTTATAAAGTCAATGGACGTCAAACCAATCGAATCTTCCTCTTCGCATACTCACCATGATGCGATTGTAATGGATTCAGACGCACTGCATAAATCAACCGACACTTCAGAGCATACAGAATAGAGATTATATTCTTGGGGGCAGATCGTGTCGTTTATATCCCTCTTTTTGTCATCCCCGAGAAATCGGGGATCTAGGCTTTCGACAAACTAGATTCCCACTTTCGTGGGAATGACAAGGCGCCTTTCTATCATCGAATATTTTCACCTTTACAATGATGCTGAAACAAGTTCAGCATGACATTTCTAGGATTTCGTCATCCTGAATTTATTTCAGGATCTGCCTTTTCTTGATGATAAGCCGATGTCCTGCGAAACAAAACAAGTTCAGCATGACAAAGTCAGCACGCTTCCATCACAAATTATGCGCGCCGAATTCGCTTCGCAGGCTCTTGGCTCAGCATCTATTTCTTAAACACCAACGATGAAAATCTTATTTTGATTGGCGAGTTTAATCGTTGAGTCCTGATCCAAAATTAAAGCAGAGCCTGCTTCCGCAGCGATTCCTCTAAAACCAAATTCTATTGCATTTTTGATTGTTTCTGAACCTATGCAGGGAAGGTCTACACGCCTATCTTGCTTAGGTTTTGAAATCTTAATAAGTATTGGTCCATCGCCAGATTGCTTAATCTCACCACATCTTTTCAATAATTCGTCTGTTCCTTCTGCCGCTTCTACACCTAAGACAAGACCATGCTGGATTACAAGCGCTTGACCAACATCGAAATCTGCGATCCCCTTAAGAACTTTCATACCCTTCTTAATATCACCTAAAGCATTTTTATTCGGCTTTGTTTTTGTTAAACAACCCTTTCCGATGACTATTTGAGAGGCTATTTTTTCTGGCGCAATAATTTCAAAACCTTCCTTTTCAAGAAAGCGAATGATTGTTTGCAGGATACTATTATCAGCCAGACCATGTTTGATAATTTGAGCAAAAAGTTTGGCGCCTTTTAAGTCCAATAACAAACGGGATATGTCAGCACGCTTAACTTTACCAGCAAGGGTGATGTGCGAAACTTTTTCATCCTTTAATTTTTTAATTATCTTAGAAACTTTAAAAACAGGAAATTTACTAATCTCTACATCAGCAAAAATTTCATAATCAGTTTCGTTATCTAAGCCAATGACTACTACTTCAGTCTCGGACTCTATACACGCATCATAGACATGGCGAGGCAAATAGCCATCACCCGCAATTATTCCTAATTTTTTTATACCTTTTAATGCCATTACTTCTTTTTACCTTTAGGAAAACATACAGCCCTTGAAGTATCCTGCTTTAAAAAAGTTAAAACTTCCATAATATGTTGATTACTACCAAATTTATTTTCAACCTCCTCTACTCTTTTATCAAAAGCCTCTTGGTCATCTAAAAATAAAATCCTATATGCTTCTCTCAAACCGTTGATGGTTTCTCTATCAAAATTCCTACGCTTCAAACCAACTAAATTTAAACCTTCAAGATTTGCTCTCTCACCGTAAGCATTACCATAAGGAATTACATCTTGATCAATTCCACTCATGCCACCAATGATTGCATGTTGACCAATTCTTACAAATTGTCGGACGGCAGATAGCCCACCAATAATTGCAAAATCGCCCACCTCAACGTGGCCTGCAAGCGTAGCGTGGTTTGCCATTAAAACATTGTTTCCAACTATACAGTCGTGTGCAACATGCGAGCTAATCATTAGCAAACAATTATCACCCACTACTGTTTCCATTCTGCCAGTTGCTGTACCCGGATGGATTGTAACATACTCACGGATTTTGTTATTTTTACCAATCACAAGGCGCGATTTCTCACCCTTGTATTTCAAATCTTGAGTAACCAAACCAATTGCGGCGAATGGGAAAATTTCAGTGCCTTCTCCGATTGTTGTGATGCCATCTAAGCAGACATGAGAGATCAATTTTACCCCATCTGCCAATTCTACATTTTCGCCAACCGTACAGTATGGTCCAATCTCAACTGTTGAAGCAAGTTTTGCCTTTGGATGAACAATTGCAGTCTGATGAATTATTGCCATGATTTACACTTCCTTGTTTTTATCAACGATCATTGCAGAGAAAACTGCATTTGCAACTCTCTGCCCATCAACCTTAGCTTCGCCTTTCATCTTCCAGACGTTACCTCGATTTTTTACTTTATCAACGTGAAGGAACAAAGAATCACCCGGAACAACCGGCTTTCTAAATTGAGCTTCTTCAATTGACATGAAGTATACTACTTTTTTTTCTGGATCAATGTCGGATGTATTATGGATTACAAATATCCCTGCTGCTTGCGCCATCGCTTCAATAATTAAAACCCCCGGCATTACAGGATGCGAAGGAAAGTGACCAGTGAAAAATTCTTCGTTAATTGTTACATTTTTAAGCGCCACAATTCCTTTATCACCATTGATTTCCACAACGCGATCAACCATCAAAAGTGGGTATCGATGCGGCAGCATCTTCATTATTTTTTCTACGTGCATTATATTACTCATTGTAGCTTCCTTCTTTGTTTTTCACTGTTCGATCTGTAACTTTTTTCAAATAGGCTGTCATCCTGTGCCATTGCTTGATACCAACTGCAGGTGAACCACCTAGCACTGAACCTGGGGCAACATCGGCCATAATACCACTTTGCGCAGCGATCATTGAACCATCACCTATATTTACATGCCCAGCTATTCCAACTTGACCGCCTAGCATTACTCTGCTTCCAACTACTGTGCTTCCTGCAACACCCGCTTGCGAAACTATAAAACAGTTCTGCCCAATTTTTACGTTATGACCGATCTGAACTAAGTTATCGATTTTTGTTCCATTGCCGATTACAGTATCCTCAATTGCCCCCCTATCGATACAAGTATTAGCACCTATTTCAACATTATCTCCAATTACTACTGTACCTAGCTGCTCAACTTTTGTAATACCTTGCGCACTTGGCGCAAAACCAAAACCATCCTGACCAATTCTAACTCCAGGGTGGATAATACAATCTTTTCCGATCACCGCATACGCAATAGTGCAGTTAGATTTAATCTGCGTATTCTTGCCAACAACAACTCCTGCGTCAATAAAAGTACCAGCACCTATATAACATCCTGCACCGATTTCCGCATTCGCACTTATCACTACATTCTCGCCAACATAAGCACTCTCATGAACACTAGCCGATGGAGATATTGTGGCAGATGGAGCTTTATAGTAACCTGCAATTTTTGATGGGTAAAATTTAGCCGCGATTAGTGCATATGATTGGTATGGATTTGTGCTAACAAGTAGAATCATCCCGTTTGGGGCTGACTTAACAAATCTCTCTTCTAATATACATGCCGAGACTTTTGAATTTTGAAATGCCGCAGCGTATTTTACATTACTCAAAAAACCTATATCTCCTACCCCACCACCTTCTAAAGTAGCAATATCTTTTATCTTCAAAGATTCATCGCCTATGACTTTGCAATTCCCTACTTGTGCTAACTCTGCAACAGAAAACTCACCAGCTTTATTAAAAAATCTTGTACTAGGCATATCACCTCTTAAAATCTGCTAAATCCTAGAATCTAGGGCTTATGTTGTCAATGAAACTTTGTTCACCACAATCACATATGATTCAAGCTCTAACTTAATAATGGAAACTTTTGGTGAATTAAGCTATTGAAGTTGATCTTCAACCTTCTGGAACAAAATTATGTTTGTTTATTTAGATGAATCAGGGGACTTAGGTTTTGATTGGAGTAAATCAAATACCTCTCTGTTTTTCACAGTGACAATTCTAATTTGCTATAATAAAGATATTGCAGATAAAGTTAGACAGGCAGCAAAAAGAACTATAAGAAACAAACTAAATCATAAAAAATCTAAAAGAAAAAACAAAGAACTCAAGGGAGCGTCCACAACTTCAAAAATAAAAGAATATTTCTACAATCTACTTCCTAAAACAGGATGGAATATTTATAGCGTGACACTAAACAAAAAGCGAGTAGAAGAGCACCTAAAGACTAAAACTGGTAAAAAAAAGCTCTATAATTTTCTTGCTCGATTCATAATCGAAAAAACTCAAATAAAAAACAGCACAGCCCATGTAAATCTCATCTTAGATAAGTGCAAAAATAAAGAGGAGATTAAAGATTTTAATATATACATCGAGAATCAAGTGGGCGCAATCCTACCATTAAATACAAGATTAAACATTACTCACGAGTCTTCATCTGAGAACCCTTGCCTTCAAGCAGTAGATCTATTTTGCTGGGGTATAGCCAGAAAATACAAAGATAAAGACGAATCTTGGTACAAAATTTTTAGTAAAATGGTAAAGTATGACGAGATCTATTTACCAACAAAGTAGGTGGTAGACCCTGCGCCGCCTGAATTCCTAAGACTCATGTCCAACCGATGGAAGGGAGCATCAAAGGCACAGCGTAGGTAATTACCTACCACAACCTAATTGTAACCTAAAACACCTAAAAATACAAGTAAGGATTTTTTATCAATAAAAAATCCTTTGGGGGAAAATGATTAGGTATAAAGGCCTTAAAACCTTCTGGCTGCGGTATATTCTGTCCTATTTTTATTAAAGCCATAGTTTGCGTACATCTCAGCAGCCCAAGTATGCAAACCATGCTCAGAAGTAAGCTACACTTATAGTTTTACAAAGATTTAGCTTTATCTGCGGTTTTTTCCTGACTTTCACCTTTCCCACCCAATGCCTTCTCCAATTCTTTTTGGGGCAACGGCCTAACTTCTACAGACATATCTTTAGAGACCAAACCTTGATTATCCAAAGAAGATAGGCTGGTGCTTCCAACACTTTCCATAAATATAGATCTAGGATTTATAGTTTTCGCTGTTTTCGCTAGGGCCTTATTTGAATCAACATTCTTTTTTTCCTTTATTTTGGTGTGTACCAATTTTTTACTCAATGGTTTTCTTACAGCGAAAGCTGCTCTTCTTTTCAAGAAGTACCACAATAAATTCGCTATAGACTTGAAAAAACCGACTCTTTGCTTTTTAGGCTCACTTTTTATACTTTTGGGTTTATTAGCAGCTTTTTTGTCATCTTCTACAACTTGTACTGCCGACGTCTCTTTTATATTTTCTACATGCTTCAATCTTGATTTTTGGTCCAGCACTAGATCTCCCAAAACTCTTTTTTTGTTACAAAAAGTTTCAGCAGATTTTAAAAATGATTTAAAAAGATTTTTATTACCTACTACGTCTTTTTCTTTTTCAGCTTGGTAGGCCATTTTAGCTAATGGAAGCCCTTTTGCACCTACTTCAGGATGAAATTGCACACCCAATACTGGTGATCCGAAATTAGCTTCCACAGCTTCAACATTTTTATCACGATCATTAGCCTTCGCCACAGTTTTCAGATAATCATTACCTCCATCCGAGATAAGTCCTTTACCTCCTATATTCTTAACAAATTGGTTATGAGCTCCAAACAGCCTTTTAACTACCTCACCATCCGAATTTGACTTAGCCAACAACATCCCAGCCAATTCAGAATCCTTATCTATCTTTACATCACTATAATCCATAAAGCTTTGAGACTTTAAAGAATCTGCATCCAAATCTTCTAAATCGCCACCCAAATAAACATTTAACACTTGGTGTCCACCGCATATTCCTAGAATTGGCATACCTCTTTGCATTGCCACATGAACTAACGCCATCTCCGCTATTGCCCTAGCTAAATCAATGTCAGTACCATTTAAATTTCCGCCATACAACCTTGGATCAATCATCTTACTATTGCCTGACAATATCAAACAATCCTTATCCTTAAGAAAGTCAACAGCCTTTGTTTTTGCCTCCTGAAATCTTTGAAGTCTCAACCCTTCATCTTCGTAAATTTTTTCAAGATCTTCAGTAGCCGGCATTATCTTTCTATAATCGGCATTAACAACGTCAGCTTCTAAATCTGCTAATGTTGCCATGACTGACTTAACTGACTGACCACCAACACTCTCACTGTAAGTGACAGCAATTCTTGGCTTAATTTTAGTGTTTTTCATAAGACAACCACAGAAGTTGATATACCTACCTCTAATTGTCGCAACGAAAGGTTAACAAACAGTAAATGCGCGCAAAAAATTAAGAATGTTTTCATCTAATCATGCCCCCAAGCAGATTGCTAGGCCTCTACAGAGCGCAGATATCAACACCCTTATAAGTTCATAAACTTTGTAATTTCCACTCTTAGATCATCAATGCCTAACTTACTCTCGCTACTTGTGACTAATATCTCAGGGTGGCAAGCAGCATGGCTTTTTATCTTTTGAATTATATTCTCAATATTTTCTTCCAAATCTTTCTTCGGGGTCTTATCGGCCTTTGTTAAAACAACTTGGTATGAGACAGCCGCGTCATCTAAATATTTCATTGTGGTAATATCATCTTGTTTCAAAGGATGACGACTATCAATCAGCAAATATACCCTCTTAAGCTGCTGGCGACCAGTTAGATAATAGTAAATAAGATCTTTCCACTTAGCTTTTTCTTTTTTATCACGCTTGGCATAACCGTACCCAGGCATATCTACTAAATATATTCTATCTACTAAGTCAAAAAAATTAATTTGCCTTGTACACCCCGGTGTTTGGGACACTCTCGCCAAGCTCTTTCTATTGGTCAAAGCATTGATTAAACTAGACTTCCCAACATTTGATCTACCGATAAAGGCAACCTCTGGCAAACTTGTTGGTGGAATGGATTCGAGGCTCATTGCCCCTATTACAAAATCACAGCTTCCCGAAAATAATTTTATTCTATCTATATTATCCATACTTAAACCTTGCTAAAAAACACATTTTAGCATAGTATGCTCGAAGAACGTATAATTAATTTAGAGTCTTATAATGGCAACAGCAAAAAAAGGATCAAAAAACAACGTAGCAAACCGTGGTACAGGGGCAAAAATCAGGACATATAATGGGCAGAACGTTTTCCCAGTTAACTATAGAAGCCAAGGCAAAAACTTCATGGCGGCTCAATATGAGAATAAAAAGTTGGTTCTTGGGCCAAATGGCGAAGTTCTACCATATGCTTCAATTCAATAAGCTTTAATGCAACTCTTAAAAGCCTGAAGCCCTGGTAATAACTGAGGTTCAGGCTTTTTTTGTTTGTTAACTATTTATTAACTAAATCTATATAAGCTCAAGAATAACAGAAATGTACTTGGAGCCTATATGGAAGATCACGTACAACACTTAAAAAACTATCTTGACCCGACTGGAGGCTCTGGAAACGGAGAAGCACAGAAGGTTAGAACCCAAGAGGTTGCCTCAATTGCAATGACGGTTTACACTTTCATGGACTATATGTTTGAGGAAATTGAATATACAGGCTTTCAAGGAATTGAGTTTTTGGCAAAGTGCGAATTATTTCTTAAAGCTGTTACTCCGAGCTATCCAACAACAGGATTTAATCAAATACTTCAAACCTTACTTGAAGTTGACAGTAGATTTCCAAGAACAAAATTCTTTCAAGGATTCCAAGGATTAAGATCTTTATGCTCTGGTGACTCAGGAAAAGTTATAGAATTAGTTCAAGATGATGGTGGATCAAAAATCTCAAACACTTCACATTTAAATAAAGATTTGATTCTGTTTGGAACATTTTTGGTCGAGAAGATAATTAGAATCATCAAACAATTGCGCGCCAAAAAAGAAGCACAAAGTTGGAGCACTGCTGAATATAGAAAAAAAATTGATGAGCATTTTGATCAATGCGTTGTTCAAACCGTATCACTGCTTTAAGGTCGTTGGCTCAGTATCTAAACTACGAGATCCCGACACGAAGTGCAGCGAAGTTAAATAAGCTTCCATTAGCTTACGCCCATGGTTTTAGTCTAGGTCAAGCCACCTTTAAGCCGAATCTTTGTCATCCTAGTGCATGACACTAGGATCTGCCTTAAAGTTGGATCATCGGGTCAAGCCCGATGATGACAAAAACATAAGTTAACTAAGGATTCAGCACGCGCTATATCCCTAAACTCACGCGCCGCATTGATAAATTCGGGATGACGGCGTCCCATTTCCTGTCATGCTGAATTTATTTCAGCATCTATATTTCACTTTACAATCCACTGTTTGCAGAGTTTTTCCTGTAAAGAATTTTGATTTAATCTTGTATTCAGATGGTTGAAGTCTACCGAATCAAGTTCTTGATCTTGATTAAAGCAACTGTAAACAAATGACTCTTCACCTGTCTTTGGATCGACATGTTTTTGGATGCACTGACCACAAATTTCTTTCATCATACATTGCATAGGCGAGTTTATAGAACCAATTGCCACATGCGTATTTTTAAAATGTGACTTTAAAGAATTGTGCCTTGCATATGTAACAGCTGCCATCATTTTATCTGAGCCTATTGCAATAATTCTATCTACATTTTTTAGTTCGATAGGAGTAGTAAATTTTCCTGCAGCATAGGCCTCGATTGCTTTTATTATGTTACCATGGAATGAAGAATCTTGCGCACGATTCTTTGTAAGCTCTAACTCATCACAACACCAAATTACATTATCTGCTGCGTCTTCTATTTCTGAAACTTTATATCTATCTTCCACTTTTCTATAACCAGCAAAATACAGTACTTTGCAACCTTTGGCGCGCATTGCTTTGCCAATAGAAAACAACACAGCATTCCCCAACCCGCCACCGACTAACATTACTGTTTCTCTCTCTGGAATTTCTGTTGGCATACCAGTAGGTCCCATGAGAATTATAGGTTCATCTTTCTTCAAATTTTTGCATATATCTGATGAGCCACCCATTTCTAAAATTATTGTCGAAATCTTGCCTTGCTGCTTATCTACCCATGCCCCAGTTAGAGCCAAACCTTCCATCGCAAAAACAGTATCATTGCTTCTAGGAGCGTTCACCTCATAATTTTGCAGCCTATAAAACTGCCCAGGTTCAAATTGTCTGGCAGCTAAAGGTGCGGAGATTACAATCTCAACAATTTTAGGCGCTAATCTTATTACTTCGTGAACTTTCGCAATCACAAGAGAATCTAACTGTGCAAAAAATTCTTGCGCATTTGCTGCGTTTTGCGCAGGTGTTTTTCTAAGTAACGCTGAAATAATTGGATAACCTTGTTTTGCACTTCCCATTGCTTTTACAACATTTCCAACAAAGGATGGGTGCATATCACCAAAGAAACTAACACTTTTATTACCTTCTAAAGATGTAATAACAAATGGTTCTTTTGGTTTGGAAACTTTTTCTGGATTTACTTTTTCACCAGAGTTATTTAAGACTTGAAAATATTTACCGTCTAATTTGAAATGGTCTGGATCTTCACTAGCCAAAACAGTATTAGGATTTGTGCCCGCTGCAATAAATATTGTTTTAGCAGCGATTACACCATTTTGATGGACTAAAGTCTTGCAGCTTTCATACTGATCTACCTCTATGGAAGTTGGAGTGATATTCTCAACAAATTCGATTCCTTCTTCAAAAGCTTTTTCAACTTCCTCATGATTCAAACGATATGCAGGAGCCTCTTGAAGTGTTCTACGATAGACTACTTTTGCACCGCCCCATTTTTGTAATAACTCCAGCTTATTATTAGGATTAGCTCTTAGCTGCTTTGCATGATCGATAAATTCTTTTGCGACTTCTAACTCTTCTGAGTTTAGCTCTGCTAAGAAATCTTCACCAATTTTTTCATAGCGGGTTAGGAATTTTTCAACCTGAATTGGGTAGTATGCCAAACTCTCTGTGGCAGTATCAATTGCAGTCAAACCCCCACCCACAACAAGCACTGGCAATCTTAACTGTAGATTAGCAATCGTATCATTTCGAGCTGCACCAGTAAGCTGTAACGCCATTAAAAAGTCAGATGCGGTTCTTACACCCTTGGCTAGACCATTCGGAATAGAAAGTAAGTTTGGCTTGCCTGCTCCCATAGCGAGGGCTATATGATCAAACCCTAATTGCCATGCAGTTTCGTATGTAATATTACTGCCGAAGCGTACACCACCATACATTCTGAAACTTTTCCTGCGCTCTAAAAGCAATCTAATCAGTTTTAAATAGTTTTTATTCCACCTGACTGTAATACCGTATTCGGACACGCCACCAAAACCAGCAGCAACTCTACTTCCAAGTTCTTCATACAAACTTTTCACATCTTTAATAGGCGAAAAATCGCATCTGTTGCCATGCTGATCTATACCTGAAATAGCACTATCAAGTGGTTCAATTTTTAATCCATCTATTCCAACAACAGTATATCCCTCATTTAATAAATGATGCGAAAGAGTAAACCCAGCAGGCCCTAAACCAGCGACTAAAATTTTATGACTAGTGTCGTCTTTGGGCAAAGGACGTTTGAAATTAAGTGGGTTCCAACGAGTTAGTAAACTATATATTTCAAATCCCCATGGTAGCTCTAATACATCATTCAAAACTTGTGTTTCAACAAGCGGAATATTAACTGGCTCTTGCTTCTGATAAATGCAAGCCTTCATGCAGTCATTACATATTCTATGTCCTGTTGCTGCAAGCATTGGATTATCTATTATGGCGGTTGCAAGCGAACCAATGATTACGCCCTGTGACTTCAACAGATTCATTTCTGAAATTTTTTCTTCAAGCGGGCAGCCAGCTTGCGTAATTTTCAATTCATTTACTTTAAAATTTCCGTCCTTATCTTTTAATCCTTTTGAACAAGAATCTTTTAATTGATTGTGGCAATGAATGCAGTAATTTGCCTGATCCAAAGCTTGTGTTAAAGTATGGCCTTTATCTGTTAGATTAAATCCATCTCTATTATGAGTATGTTTAGAGTATAGGACGCCATCCTGATTTCTGTCCGTATGAATCAAATTCATAACATCAACTTTCTTTGGAACTTTGAATAAAACCCCATCAGAATGTCTAAGTTTTCCTGCTTCGGAATTCACAGCCCACGCAGCATAGATTTTTGCAATATCAAGGAGCTCTGCATTGCCTTGAATCTCCCAAGAATTTACCGCATCAGCAAACTGCTTTTCGTTTAAAACATCTATGCCAAGTTGTTTTTCTATATTAGGAATTTTACTGTCATTAGCGGGATCATAGCTTTTTGCAGCTTGTCTTTGTACGAATAGACGCTTGCATTTAAAAATATTCGCTAGCTCATTGTGCCTTAGTGCTAGGGCAGACGCTTGCTGCTCAATATCAAAAAGATTGGAGATAAAATATTCCAATGTTGGAGCAAGATCGGTTATTAAATCTGACTCTGCTTTTCCATCAACCAACTCTGCTCTTGCAAGCATGAGTCTGTGATATAAATCAGGAT
>JACCDG010971229.1_pt1 | contig 36161 bp, 28 predicted proteins | sample 7442471 | NCBI WGS metagenome assembly JACCDG01 (sample SAMN15323444, study PRJNA562643) | freshwater metagenome | isolation source: river surface water | place: USA:Blue River Watershed | collected 2017-08-17 | reverse complement strand
CGGGCTTCGCTGCGCGAGCGTGTCAGAGCATTGAATGAGGCAAAGCAGCAGCTTGCGGCAAGGCTTCGAAGTATGTCTGGAGTACACGAGGTATTTTCTTCGCAAGCGAATTTTTTGCTCGTCAGATTCAAGGACTCCGGAGAGGTGATGCGAGCAACTCGCCTGGCAGGCATCATTCTCAGGGATCGCAGTCGGGAGCCGGGTCTGGTGGGTTGCGTGAGAATCAGCATTGGAACGGAAGAAGAGAACGACGCTTTGCTGCGAGTTCTGCGAGAGGTGGCTGTATGATACTTCCTACCAAAAAAATCGCTTTCGTGGACCGAGATGGAACCCTGATCGAGGAGCCGGCCGATCATCAAATCGACTCTTATGAGAAGTTTAAACTGCTCCCCGGGGTGATTCCGGCAATGATCCGCTTTCGAGATGCGGGATATCGCTTTGTGATGGTGACCAATCAAGACGCGCTGGGAACCGATCGCTATCCGCGTGCAAAGTTTGATTTAGTCCAAGAGCTTTTGATCCAGATTCTCAGTTCGCAGGGGATTGTTTTTGAAGAAGTGCTGATCTGTCCCCACACTCCCGAGGACCGCTGTCTTTGCCGCAAGCCTGGCATCGGAATGGTTCAAGGTTACTTGGCAGACTCAAATTGGGATCGAAAACGATCGTTCGTCATTGGAGACCGCGCTACGGATCTTGATCTTGCTCAAAACATGCGTATCGAGGGGGTTCGCGTGGGAGTTGATTGCTCCTGGTCTCAGATTGCGGATCAGATGCTCGATCGACCGAGAACCGGGGCCTGCCTGCGCAACACGCAGGAGACCCAGATTCGGGCTCAAGTGAACTTGGATGGCACGGGTTCATCCCGCATCGCCACGGGCATTGGGTTTTTTGATCATATGCTTGAGCAGATTTCCAGGCATGGTGGTTTCGATCTCGACCTGGAAGTGAAGGGCGATACCCACGTCGATGATCATCATACGGTTGAGGACAGTGCTCTAGCTTTGGGGGCGGCGATTCGAGAGGCTTTGGGCGACAAGGCGGGTATCGGGCGTTTTGGTTTTCACCTTCCGATGGACGATGCGCAGGCGCATGTCTTGATGGACCTTTCGGGGCGGCCGTACTTCAAGTTTGAGGGCGGTTTTGACCGTGAGCGGGTGGGTGAGCTTGCCACTGAGATGGTTCCGCACTTCTTTAGGAGCTTGGCAGAAAGCTTGGGCGCCAATCTTCATATTCGCATCGAGGGGGAGAACACCCATCATCGGATCGAGGCTGCCTTTAAGGCTGTGGGGCGTAGCCTGAGACTTGCCATCGCCCGAGGTGAGAGCGCAGATATTCCTTCAACGAAAGGGATTTTGTGATCACGGTGATCGATTCAGGAGGGGCGAATCTCTCGTCTGTGCTTTTCGCACTGGATCGCCTGGGTGTGAAGGCTCAGCTTTCGGCGGATCCTGAGACTGTGTTCTCGAGCACGAAGTTGATTTTGCCGGGTGTTGGTGCGGCTTCAGCGGTGATGAAGAACTTAAGAGAGCGTGAGCTAGTTCATTGCTTGAGAGAGCTTAAGCAGCCCGTACTGGGAATCTGTTTAGGGATGCAAATCCTTTTTGAACGCTCAGATGAAGGAGGCGTCGATTGTCTGGGTGTGCTTCCGGGGGGCGTCAGCGAGTTGAAGGTCGCTCCAGGGCTCCCTGTGCCTCACATGGGATGGAACCTCGTGCGAAGCGTGCGAGATTGCGCTCTCTTGGGGGATACTAGCGATCATTTCTATTTTGTTCACTCCTTTGTGGCGCCAAGGGGCGAGACGGTTCGTGCGGTCGCAGACTATGGAGTTGAGGTTCCGGCGATTGTTCAATCCGGGAACTGGTGGGGTGTACAATTTCACCCGGAGCGCTCGGGTCTAGCAGGGGCTCGCTTATTACAGAGATTTGTCGAGATGTAGGAGGCGAGAAATGAATATATACCCCGCAATTGATCTTCTTGATGGATTCTGTGTGCGCCTGAAGCAAGGGCGATTTGAGGAGAAGACCCTTTACTCTCGCGATCCAGTCATGACCTCACGCAGTTTTGAAGGGGTGGGCGCTCAATTTTTGCATCTTGTCGATCTCTCTGGTGCGAAAGACCCTACTCATAGGCAGTTGGATCTCATTGCGCAGGTGATTCGATCGACCCGTCTCAAAGTTCAGGTAGGCGGGGGGATTCGAACCTTGGAGGAGGCCGCAGAGCTGCTCGAACTGGGTGCGGATCGTGTAGTGATCGGGAGCGCTGCGATTTCTCAACCGCAAATGGTGCGAAGTCTTCTTCGAGAGAAGGGAGGGGATCGGGTCACCGTTGCTCTTGATGTTCGAGTCAACTCGTCTGGAGTTTCTCACGTTGCGGTTCATGGTTGGCAGGCCCAAAGCTCTTTGCGCGTGGAGGATGCGCTTTTGCCATTTTTGGATGAAGGACTGACCCGTGTGCTGTGCACTGATATCGATTTAGACGGAATGATGACCGGACCCAATTTTAAGCTCTATGCAGAACTATCGCAGAAGTTTCCTGGCGTTGAGTTTCAAGCTTCGGGAGGGGTGAGCAGTTTGGATGATTTGATGGCCTTGTCGGCTGCCGGTTTGCGTTCAGCGATCGTGGGCAAGGCGATTTACGAGGGCACGATTGATCTTGAGGAGGCCATTCTTCGATGCTGACTCGAAGAATCGTCGCATGCCTCGATGTCAAGGACGGAAAGGTCGTGAAGGGGACTCGGTTCCGCGGTCACGAAGTCGTTGGAGAGATTGTCGATCTTGCGCGTCGGTATCGAGATGAGGGCGTTGATGAGCTTGTCTTTTACGACATCACTGCGAGTGCCGAAGGTCGACGCGTATCCAAGCGCTGGGTTGAGGATGTTGCGCGTGTGGTTGACGTGCCGTTTTGCGTGGCCGGTGGGATCAGGACTTTGGTTGACGCGCGAGAGGTTCTGAATTGCGGAGCCGATAAAGTATCGATCAATTCTCCGGCGCTCGAGAATCCCAACCTGATCACGGAGCTCGCTTCAGTTTTTGGCAGGCAATGTGTTGTGGTGGGAGTGGATAGCCATCGCAGTGCCTCCGGAGATTTCGAAGTCTATTGCTACACTGGTAGTGAGGAGCGCACACGGCAAGCGGGACGGCGTACATTGGATTGGATTGTCGAAGCACAGCGCCTAGGCGCGGGCGAGATCGTTTTGAATTGCATGAACCAAGATGGGACCGGCAGCGGATACGACATTGAGCAGTTGACTCGTGCTCGCGCGCTCTTGTCAATACCCTTGGTGGCGTCTGGTGGTGCGCGGTCCGTAGAGCATTTTGCGGCAGCGTTTAAATTGGCACGAGCGGATGCGGCGTTGGCGGCGGGTGTGTTTCATCGGAGGGAGCTGCTGATCTCCGATCTTAAAAAGTCCCTGGCTTCTCAGGGTATCGAGGTTCGGATCTGATGACGCTTAATTTTGAGAAGTCGATTGATGGGCTTTTGCCTGCAGTGATTCAGGATGCTCAAAGCCTCAAGGTGCTGATGTTGGGTTACATGAGTGCCGAGTCGTTGGAGCTGACTCGTCAGAGTGGGCGCGTGACGTTTTACAGCCGTAGCCGCAAATCCCTCTGGCTAAAGGGCGAAACCTCGGGGAATTTTCTCAATGTAGTGAAGATTCATGAGGACTGCGATCATGATGCCATCTTGATTCTGGCGCGTCCCGAGGGCCCCACCTGCCATCAAGGAACGCAGAGCTGTTTTGCGGAAGTCGAGGGCTCTGTTGGGGGGATCGGTTTTTTGGAGGAGCTCGAGGGCGTTGTTGAGAGTAGGATTCGCGAGCGCCCCCAGAGTTCTTACGTGACACAACTTCTTGATAAGGGGTTGGACCGAATCGCCCAAAAAGTGGGAGAAGAAGCAGTTGAGACAATTATTGCGGCCAAGAATCCTGAGCTCGCGCCCCTAGAATCGGAGGCAGCGGATCTTTTGTTCCATCTCATGGTTTTGCTCAAAGTTCGCGGATCCTCACTCGCGAGGCTCGCGCGCGTGTTGGAGCAAAGGCACCGCTGAGGGTCGCGGTGCTTAGACTCTGAGTCGCGGCAAGATCTGATTCACGTTAGGTAGGTCCTGGTTGTAAGCATTCGTTCTTTGACCCGAGAAATACACGCTGCTGTTTTGATAGGTATCCCCATAGCCTGGGATTCCAGGCAATTCGTAGTCCGTGGGCGTAAGTCCCATGGATTGAAGAGCCGTGACCAACCAACGATTGTAGAGCAAGCCTGAGGTGAGCTCCTCACCGCTCTCGGTGCGCAGGAGGGCGCCACCTGTGCGGTTGCGATAGTCGATGTAGTTGCCTGTTCTAAAATAGCCAGCTGCGCTTCCAGCCGTGAGGACAGGCTGCGAGACATTGGAGTGTAGAACTGAGCTTTCTTGGCCATAGAAGACCAATGAGTTGTCGAGAAAGGTCCTGCCGCCGCTCTCAGGTACGTCCAGCTTGGCGATCAAATCGGTGAAGACTCTTTCGAGGATCCACCGATTGATATCAACCAGAGCCTGCTGCACAGTTGGATCCGTGCAGTTGTGCGCATTTGAGTGCCAGCTCCCGGCTCCTTCCGCAGGGAATTGCATCGGCTGAGCCACGAAGATGCTAGCGACCCGAGTGAGACCGCATTTGATGGCGGCGACAATCACGTCGTTCATCAGTGCGTAATTGGACTCGATGGCAGCAAGGGTCTGATTGGGGCTGATGCTGGTGCCGACAGTAGGGCGCCCAGGCACCGTGCAGGCAACTGGCGGAGGCGCGGAAGGATCTGGATTTGGCGCGTTTGCATTCACGCGGAGCTGCAGTTCGTGGATCATGTTAAGATGGCTTTCGAGCTTGCTGCGGTCTTCCGCGCTCAATCTTCGATTTGCGCGGAGTCGAGTGTAGTCCGCGTAAACGGCGTCCACCAACGTCCCTTGAGCGAGCGGTGTGCGAGTCGGAGTTGGACTGCCGCTTGGAGTCGCAGAAGGCGATGGGGCGGGAGTGTAGTTTCCAAATACATTGTCAAACAGCGTTTGAGGATTGCGCACGGTTGGCACCTCGATCACTTCTCCCGTGCGGCTGGCACCATTCGAGAATTGCCAAGACATACCGGGCGCACTTCCGCCCGCATTGTTCACGACCAGAGAGCGGGTGATGCCCGCGAGATCAGTATAGACTTTTGATGAGTAAGCCATGATCTGATCGATCGTCGCCATGGGGGTGAGCCCAGTCGTGCTGCCGTTGATGTTGTTGTGAAAGTTGCCCAGCATCCCGCCGCCGTTGTGTCCGAGGTACTGGCGGATATCTAGGCCCCGAAGGAGATTGAGCTTCGACAAGTATGGGTTGAGAAAAGTTCCTAGCACCGGCGAGAGCGCGCCACCGGCAGCGGTAGTAAATGAAGTGAGAGGTCCTTCGTTGATGACGTGCCCTGGATAAACAGTAGTCGGTGTTGAGGGCAGTCCCGACGGATACCAGTTGGCTTGGGTGAGCGCTCCATGTCGTGAGTAAATGGCAATGAAGCGAGGTGAGCATCCCGTTGGGGTACAGGCAGCAAGCGCTTCTTTCATTAAGAGGGAAGGGAGCATCGGCAAAATGAGAGAAGCTCCTCCCGCACCATGCAGAAACTGGCGACGATTCATTTTCTTTTTGGAGTCACCCATCTGTTACCTACCCCTCGATCAAATTAATGGTTGACTATTATTGTATATCATTAGGTCGAGTTGTCGATCGAAAATAAAGAAAGCTAACCTAAGTTAACTCTTTTGGCTTGTTATTGCTTTTAGAATTAATGTCATAAGTTATTGAAATTAAAGGTTTATTATATGGATTATAAATATTTCTACCCGCTTAATTAATTGTTGACTATAATAGTCATATATTAAGTCAATGCACCGTTTCGCAACGCATGGCTTTGCTTGGGGGCTCGAGTGGGGAACTTCAAAACTACGATCGCACCGGTTCTGATTGGCTGTCTTTCTTTGGCCTTCGCAGGTTGTGAGATGAACAGTTTGTCCAAAGACGACGATGCTGTCTCTTCGGTAGTCAGGGCTAGATCTAAAGCCTCTACGATTAGCGCCACGCCCCGTCCTTCGGCTTCATCCTCCACCAATACGAGCGGGAGCGCCGAGGCGCAGGCTGCGTTTCAAACGACGGTGTATGCAATCACTCGCCGAGATTGCGCTTCCTGCCACGTGGCAAGTGGATCGGCATCGCGAGTCCCTCATGCTTCGCCCGATCTTCCGACTGCCTATACGACGGCCAAGGGTTACGTGAACTTTGTCGATCCCTCTTCTTCGCGCATGGTGAGCCGAGTGAGTGATGGTCACTGCGGAGCCAGCTGTCAAAAAGATGGTACGGAAATGATCGCCGCCATTAGTGCCTGGTGGGAGGTCGAGGAGCGCGCCCAGCAAGGTGCGGGTCTTGCGACTTCTCCTTTTACCTGCACAACCACACGTGATCCTAGTTCAAGTCCATTGAAGCGCCTTTCAAAGGCACAGCTTACGCAGACTTTGACAGATATGTTGAGTGATCTCCCAGCGGTTGAATCCGCCGCTGTGCTCGCTGCCATTCAACCCACCTTGTCTTCAGTTCCAGCCGATGGTGGGCAACAGTTCGAGACCATGGATAATCGCATTTCCCAAAATCACATCGATGCCTATTACAATCTTGCTCGCGCCTTCGCGGCTGAGGTGACTCGAACGACGACAAGGCTCAATGCCTTTGCAGGTACATGCGCAAGCGATGTAACTCCTACCGCGACCTGCGTGTTGAATTTTATCCAGACCTTTGGTCGCAAAGCCTATCGCAGACCACTCACGGCTGTTGAAGCGGATACTGGCGAGCCGGGCCCTTTGACTTACACTTCTTATCGCCAGCTATACGATCTAGAGCCAGGAACAGGTGGTTTCGCTAACGTCATCACTCGCTTTCTTGTGTCGCCGCAGTTCTTGTACCTCGTCGAAGTCGAGGGTACGCCGATCAACGGACGCGAGGACTTGCTGACGCTCTCTCCCTATGAGTTGGCTGCTCGCCTCTCCTACCATTTCTGGCAGAGTATGCCGGACACGGCTTTGCTCGATGCCGCTGCCAACGGCTCGCTTGCTACAGAAACGGGATACGCCACTCAACTGGCGAGAGTGATGAGCGCCTCTTCGGGTCAGCGAGTTCGATCAACAATCGCGGGCTTCTACAATCAGTGGCTCAGATTGGATCAGGTGCCCAATCTAAATCCAACGAACTCAGCCGACTTCAATGCGTTCGCAGCGGGTGAGAACATCAATCAAGCTGGCCACAATCATCGTGATGACATGATCCAAGAAGTGAGGGATCTCACCAACTACTATACTTGGGATAGTAACGGCACGTTCTCCCAGTTGCTCACGAGTGATCAGTCTATGACTCGATCAGTCGATCTGGCGAGGCTCTACGGAGTCCAAGCATGGTCGGGCACAGGTCCTTATGTTCAGTTCCCCGCCGATACGCGCGCGGGATTGTTTTCTCGTGCGGCTTTCTTGGTGTCTGGAGTTGTAGAGTCGAGCCCGGTTCAGCGGGGGGTTCACATAAGAAGAGATGTGCTTTGTGATCCACTTGCGAACCCTGATCCCAACGTTCTGCCCGAGGACGCAATCCGTCCGCCTGCGCCCGATTCGAACCAGACTTTGCGTCAGCGTTTGGTCACTAAGACTGCGTCTGCTCAATGCATGAGCTGTCATAATCAGATCAATCCAATTGGCTTTATTTTCGAAAGCTATGACGGTTTAGGAAGAATTCGCACGCAGGAGCGAGTCTACTCCTCGAACGGCACGCTGCTCAACTCGCTTTCTCTTGATACCAGCGCAGTGCCTTACCTCACTCCAGAGGATTCGGCGTCCTACAGCTCTCCTGTAACTCTTACTCGTCGAATCGCAGATACCGGAAAAGCTCACTCGTGTTTTGTTCGTCAGTATTTTAGATTCTCCTTTAATCGTCTTGAAGATGAGACTGCTGACGGTTGTACCTTGGATGGGCTGAGGCAAACTCTCGTCGCAGATGGCGGCACGATCCGCGGCATGCTTCAAGATGTCGCGAATCGCCCAGCTTTCAAACAGCGCAAATATGTGCCTGATCCAGCGGTGAATCCCGCTCCGTCACCATCCCCTTCGGTCTCGCCATCGGCAAGTCCATCACCATCACCATCGCCTTCGGCTTCGCCGAGCCCATCACCGAGCCCATCGCCGAGCCCATCACCGAGCCCTTCGGCCTCGCCATCGGCAAGCCCATCGCCGTCTCCTTCGGCTTCTCCGAGCCCGCGCCCGTCACCAAGTCCTTCGGCATCGCCTTCTCCGACGGTGGGTCCTCGCTTCGTGGCTCTGGGTTACGGCAATCGTCGTTCGACCTCGATTGACGGTGGCTTAACCTGGCCTTCTTCAGCTGATCTCTATATCGGAACGGCTGGAGTCGATGTCGATGGTGATGATCAGTTCCGTGGCGGCGCATATGGGAACGGCTTGTTCGTCGCTGTAGGCGGATCGCTCGCTGGACGAATCCACACCTCCGTCGATGGCATCAATTGGACGGATCGCTCCGATAATGTGGGCTGGTTGGGTGGCGTAGCCTACGGCAATGGCATCTGGGTGGCCGCTGGTCGAAACGGAAGAAAAAGCTGGAGCCGAGACGGCATTACCTGGACCAACACGACTACTGCAGGCGAGGTCAATGGTTACCGCGACGTCGAGTTTGGTGGCGGACGTTTCGTGGCGGTAGGGGATACCGGCAAAAGAAACTCGACCACCGACGGCGTCACCTGGTCTGGTGTGGTTGCAAGCGGCGATGAGAGATTTTCTGCGGTCGCTTACGGCAATGGCCGCTTCGTTACAGTTGGGGACAATGGCCGTCGAGCGATCTCTACAGATGGTCTCACGTGGACCAACGATGTCTCTTATGCAACGAATACTTCCGTCCCGTGTGACTTCATCGACATCACATTCTCCGGCAGCCTATTCTATGCCACTGGAGGTGCGATCGCAGGATCAGGTGCCCCTTCGCGAATCTATTCCTCGGCGGACGGAATCACATGGACGGCGATTGCTACACCTATTGAATTCTCTCGTATCGCATACGGTAACGGTGTTTTTGTCGCGACCTCCTTCCGGGACGTCCGCTATCGATCGACTAACGGCACGACATGGGTAGAAGTAGTGCCAAACGCGAATATCCATGCGTTTGAGAAAGTGATTTTTGGCGGGCAGTGACCTGTCTAAGCCTTAGACAGCTGTCTAAAGTCTAGACACCCGATTTGGCACCTCCAGGGCCTCGGGCGTTGAGATTACAAGCACTTATGGGGGAGCCGTCTTTGCACTCCCCGCCGCCATGAAATCAAATCGCAGAAATATAGTCCTCGTACTCGCGCTCTTCCTCAGTGCTTGTGGCAAGTCGTCGCCTTCAGAGGCGCCCGCCGTAGTGCCCGCGGTAGAGCCCACCCAGGACCTACTCGCTACAGCTACTGCGAACATCGCTAGTCGGCCCGGGCTGACTACGCTCGAAAGCATTGTACCCGGTCATTACGAGTTTGTTAGCTTCGAGGAGAAGCTCGTGATCCGAGACATTCAGTCGGGTCAAGAGGTCCAAGCGCGATATGTTCACAGGGCTAGGCGCATCGGGGAGATTCGAGTCGGCGATCGCGTCCTAGTAAGAGAAGACGCCGGCGTCGGCATCAGTTTTCAGTCGCCGAGCATGGCTGTCGCGCTCCCCATGGAGTTTGACACGAGATCCTACTCGTTTTCTGGTTTCTCTCGTTACGAGTTTTACCAGCCCAGCTTTTCGAGGGTTTCGCCCCACACTAGGACAGTCGCGCAGTGGACCTCGGTTGGAGATCTCAATCGGGCCCACGATCTTTTTAGCGTTTTCAATACAGCATATGGACGATCGGTTGGGCATGGCGCTTACTATACGGGTTCTCTGAGGGGGTTTAATGAGCTCAGCGGCGCATTCGTAGGGTGGGTCGAAGCCTCCCAGGGGCGTGGATCGATCAAGTTCTCCGTGATGTTTGGAGTCAGTCCCACTCAATATGTCGTTGTTGAAGCTAACTACGTGAGCCTGGGTCGGGGATCGTCAAGGACGTCCCGGCGCTAGAGTCCTGCTTTTTCCCCGCTAGAGTTCGAGAAAAAAGGCCCAAAAAAAACCGGCAAATCTTGCCCGCTGAATCCTCGGAGTGAGTGGTTTAACCTGATAGGGGACACCTCATTCTGATGAAGCTTTGGATACTACAAAATTCTGCCCGCCTCGGCGTCGCTGTTACTTGGGCGATGATACTCGTCTCTTGCTCGACGTTGCCGGAGCGCAAGGTCGAGAAGTTCAAGTTCCCAAAGAACGCATATCTCAATGATACCCGCAGGCCCTACACAGTCCTGGGGCCCGTGCGGAGTAAAGTCGATTATACGAGTCTGGATGATGCTCACGAAGAGAATCAGCTCTGTAACAACTATTTCAATAAAGCAGTTCGTGACCTCATCAAATACGCTAAGATTCAAGGCGGCGATGCAGTCATCGACGTGAGCTCAGTGGTTTTTCTCGAAGACGGTCGACGCGAAACCTATAAAACTCCCGAGTGCTCGGACGATGGTGGGGAGGGGCAGATTCTCACGCAGGGAATCGCCGTTAAGTGGAAAGACGATGGAGCGGAGTCCGGAACTTGGGACTCGATCAGGCAGCCTCCCGAGAAGGCAGCAGAATCTCCGCAGGTCAAGCGAGTGCCTATGGACGGCGCAAACCCAGTGGCTCGGGATCCTAAGCTTGCCACCCAAACGTCAGATTTAGACAAGCGCGTGTTTCCAGCTCAAGAGACGCAAGGGAGCCCAATCCCTGCCGAGTCCTTTGCGGAGGAAGCTCCTGCAGCAGCGGGCGATTCTCAGAAGCTCGATGAGTCTGGTGCCCCTTCAGATCCAGCTCCCCCAGTCGTTGCAGCGCCCGTACCCTTCAGGATGGCCGAGGCTCCCGCGCGAGGGCCATCCCAAGTCGTTGAGTCTCCCAAGTCCAAGCCTTCGCGCGCGCGTAAACGTGAGCCACAGCCAGAGCCACAAGAAGACGGGCCATCGTTTAAGTCTCGAGAAGAGCGCCCTCCTCCTCGTCAGTCTCCCGCTAATTTTGCCGATCCCCGTGGCATTCATTTGCGCTGAACGGTATGTTGATCCGTTCTATGCGCGGATTGACGAAGCAGCTCTATTTCTGGGTCTTGGTTGGGATCACGTTGGGCGCCCTGATTGGGTACTTTAACCCGTCCCTTGGGATATCGCTTAAAGCGCTAGGAGATGGGTTTATCGCGCTGATCCGAATGCTGATCGGCCCCGTGATCTTCTGCTCTGTGGTGTTGGGTGTCGCTGGCGCGGGTGACATGAGAAAAGTGGGGCGCGTGGGTGGTAAGGCCTTGATCTATTTCGAAGCAGTCTCCACGCTCGCGCTTGCCCTCGGCTTGCTGGTGGGCAACACGCTTAAGCCGGGAAGTGGTTTTAATCTGAGTACAACGCAATTAGATACTGCTGCCGTGACTGAGTTCTCGCGCAAGGCTGGCGAGCAGTCGGTCACTGAGTTTGTCCTGCACATCATCCCAAAGACCTGGTTCGACGCTTTCTCGGGATCAGGCGATATGCTGCAAGTTCTCCTGATCGCGCTTCTCTTTGGTTACTCGATGAATCGGCTGAGCAAGAACGCAGAGCCTGTGCATCACTTTATCGAGGCAGCCTCGCAGATCTTCTTTGGAATGGTGAATACCGTGATGAAGCTAGCTCCCATAGGAGCGGGAGGGGCCATGGCTTATACGGTGGGGAAGTATGGAGTGGACTCGCTCAAGCCGCTCCTTTTTCTCATGGCATGCTTCTATCTGACGTGTGCTCTTTTTGTCGTCGTCGTATTAGGACTGATTGCTCGCCTCACGGGTTTCAATCTCTTCAAGTTTTTAGCTTATATCCGGGAGGAGCTACTTACTGTGCTGGGTACGTCTTCGTCGGAGAGCGCGCTAATACCCCTCATGAATAAGCTCGAGAGGTTGGGTTGCCCACGCACTGTGGTAGGGCTAGTCGTACCGGCGGGATACTCTTTCAATCTCGACGGCACGAACATTTATCTCACGATGGCCGCACTTTTCGTCGCCCAAGCTATGGGGATTGATCTCTCGCTGGGCGATCAGCTCAGTATCCTGGGCGTGGCGATGCTCACATCGAAGGGTGCTACAGGGGTGACGGGAGCGGGATTCATCACGCTTGCCGCGACGCTTGCGGTAGTTCCTAAGATCCCGGTAAGTGGTCTTGCGCTTATTTTGGGTGTCGATCGATTCATGTCAGAGGCCCGTGCGCTGACCAACTTCGTGGGCAATGGGGTCGCTACTATTGTTGTTTCCGCCTGGGAAAAGAACTTGGATCGAGAGGCGCTTTCTCGTGAGCTCAATTCTCGGACGCCAATCGCCAAACACCCCCTCCCTTAAGTCCGGCATAAGCCATTGTAAGTACGAGACAGTTAAATCTCTCACTTATTTGACCCATGTGTCCGAAGAGACAATTATGGGATTGCCCGCGAAAAAAGACACCAGCCCCGACTACACAGCGCTTTTGGCGAAGTTACACGACATCCCGACGCTTCCGATCGTCGCGATGAAGGTCAACGAGCTGATCAACGACCCGAACTCATCGAGCGCGGATATCGCAGATGTGCTCAAAAAAGATCAAGTGCTCACAGCCAAGGTACTGAGACTGGTGAACTCATCCTACTACGCGATTCCGGGCGGGGTTGCTGACGTGCAGAGGGCGCTTGCGTTTCTCGGCTTCAATACGCTGGCGCAACTGGTCCTGAGCCTGTCTGTTTTCTCGATGTTCACGAAGGAAGGCAATGAGGATTTCTCGATGCTCGACTTCTGGCGGCATGCGCTGGGCACAGGTGTTTGTTCAGAAATGCTGGCAAAAAAGCTTAAGATCGCTAAACCAGAAGAAGCGTTTACGTGCGGATTGCTTCATGACGTTGGTAAGCTCGTTCTGTATCAAATCGATCCAAATAAGATGATTGAGATCGTGCGCGAAGCGAAGAAAACGGAACGCGGATTCGTTGATGTCGAGAGAGAATGGGATTTGCCTGGTCACGCATACATGGGCGAGGTGATTGCTGCCAAGTGGGGCTTACCCCAGGTGATCCGCCTTGCTGTTCGCTATCATCATTTTGATGTTAGCAAGATGGACAGCGTGCTTGCCTCAGCAAAGCCAACGATCCACATCGTGAGGCTTGCAAATACATTATGTGTAAAAAATCAGATCGGTAGATCAGGTGACGCATCAAAGGGAGTTGTTACGCAGGATATGTTGACCCCGCTCGGACTCAATGCGGGTGATATCACTGAGCTCGAGAAGCAGCTGGCAGCAAACATGGAAAGGGCGGCGGCGTTCCTCAGTGCCTACCGGTAGCAAGCCCCGGCGCCAGGCCGGACCTCATAAGCTAAGAGCCGTCGCGGGGCCCAGCACCGGGGATCCTCATGGTTATGAAAGCAAGTATCAAGCGCTTTTTGATCAAGCGTCAGACGCGATCATCACGGTGCAGCCCAATGGCAAAGTGGATGCTGCCAATCAAGCGGTCGAGGAGATGACCGGCTATCTCAAGAGTGAGCTTGCTGGAAGCGACATTTCGATCCTCATGCCTGCAAAAGAAGCGGCCGGTAGTGCGCTGCGGTCCCGCCCACTTAGTGCGGAGTTTTTCAAGGCTCCTGGGACCTACGAGGATATCGCGATCCTCCGCAAAGACGGATACGTTCGTTACGCTGATGTGAGTGTTAGGCTTGTCGAGAGTGACGGCACTCATCTGGCGCTCGCGTTGATTCGCGATATTACCGAGAAAAAGCGAATGGAGCGCGAGCTGATCACCAAGCACACGGAGCTGAGAAACGCCTATCACCAGCTCGAGCGCAAGAACGTCGAACTGCAGGCTATGCAAGAGACTCTCGTTCAAAGCGGCAAGATGGCTGCTCTCGGAGAGCTATCCGTAGGCATCGCGCACGAGCTAAATCAACCGCTTCAGGGAATTCGCGGCTATGCCCAGGAGCTTGAAAGCATCCTTAAGGACTATAAACCTGACTATCAGGCATCTGCCGAGATCTCCGCGCGCGAGATCATCTCCAATGTCGATAAGATGGCCGGCATCATCGAGTACATGCGGGCATTTTTGCGCAAGTCCAACGAGAAGTACGAGATGGTTGACGTGCATCAGCCGATCGACGAGTCCATCAAGATGCTTTCGAGGCAGTTCGCCATTCGTGGCATCGTCGTCGAGAAGAATTACGGCAAGAATCTCCCACAGGTTTACGCAAACCCGCTCCAGCTTGAGCAGGTCTTTATCAATTTGGCCTCTAATGCTCGCGATGCAATCGACTCAACGGGCCGAGGCAAAGGTTTGATCTGGATATCCACCCGCGCTGAGGGTGGCTTTGTCGAGATCATCTTCAAGGATGACGGGGTCGGGATGAACGAGCGCACTAAGACTAAGGCGTTCAACCCGTTTTTTTCGACCAAGGAGGTCGGCAAAGGCATGGGGATGGGGCTGAGTCTCAGCTACGGAATCCTCAACAAGCTGCAAGCGTCGATCGTGGTCGAGAGTGAACTGGGTAAGGGTGCGGCGTTCATTATCCGCATCCCGCAAGATTTTAGGGAACTGGCTTAGTTTCGCCAAAAGTTGATGAGTTTCGAAGGAGAAAGAGAATGTCTAAGGCACGCGTAATCGTAGTAGATGATGAGGAAACGATCCGTAAACTGCTCAAAGGGCGGCTCGAGCGCGAAGGGCACGACGTCGTGACGTGCAGCGGAGCTGAAGAGGCAGAGGCCGCCTTTGCTACCGGAGCCGATGTGGGGGTGCTGGTCACTGACTTGCGCATGCCGGGCAAGGACGGATTCGCCCTCATGGGTTGGGCGCGCGAGAAGCATCCCAATTTGCGTGTGATCGTGATCACGGGCCATGGTGAGAAAGAGGTCGCTGTCAAAGCTCTTCGCCAAGGAGCGAGCGACTATCTCGAAAAGCCATTCGATCTCGATGAGCTCAGTCATGCCGTCAAGCGCGGCTTGCGAGAACATCAGCTCGAGCGTGAGAATTCAGAGCTGGTTGGGCGCCTCGAGGCCCGCGTTCAACGCGTCGAAGGCAAGTCCGAAGATAAGTTCTGGTACGTCTCCAAGGCTCAATCGATGGCCAAGGTCAATGAGTGGCTTCAAGTTCTACGTCGCGAAGCCATGCGCGGTGATGCCGAGGAGCCAACAGTTTTGATCATGGGGGAGAGCGGTACTGGTAAAGAGGGGATTGCTCGTATGGTCCACGCCGGATCTCGTCGAGGCAAGGGCCCTTGGGTGGCCGTCAACTGCGCTAACTTCAGCGAGCAGTTGCTTGAGAGCGAGCTCTTTGGTCATGAGCGTGGGGCGTTCACAGGAGCCAACACCATGAAGCGCGGACTGTTTGAGATCGCTAAGGGGGGCACGCTCTTTCTCGACGAAATGGGCGAAATGGATGTCAAACTCCAAGCTAAGCTCTTGCGCGTGTTGCAGGAGAAAGTTTTCCGCCGCGTGGGTGGCACGGCAGACATGGATACCGACGTGCGCGTGGTCGCAGCAACGAATCGTGACCTGCAAGAGCGAGTTAAAAACGGTGCGTTTCGTGAAGACCTCTATCATCGTCTCAGCCGGGTCGTCGTCGAGGTGCCTGCGTTGCGGGAGCGATCCGAGGACGTCGTGCCGATGGCCACTCAGTTCGCGGAGCGCGCGTTCAGCGGTCGAGGCAAGACCTTTTCTGGTTTTACGCCAGATGCCGAGACGAGCCTCCGTGGCTATAACTGGCCCGGTAACGTTCGCGAGTTGCTCAATGTGATCGAGCGCACGGCGCTGATCTGGGAGGGCAACGGCGCTCTGACTTCAAAGGCGATGTCGATTCCATCCAATGCGGGTACGCAGATGGTGGGACCTCCTCGTCTCGAGTCGGTCGCTTCGCCTTATGCGCCAGTAGATGCAGGCGTCGGCAGCTACACCGATCTCAAGAAAAAGTGGTGCGACTCGTTTGAGCGTGAGTACCTCACCTCAGTCCTGAATCGCCACGGCGGCAACGTTTCTGCCGCGGCACGTGAGGCGAAGCTTGATCGCAGCAATTTTCTGCGACTGTTGCGTCGGCATCAGCTGAAGGCCCAGGAGTACCGCAAAGTCGCATGAGGCGTTTCGGGAGGGCGTCGCGCCAGCCCGAGTAGTGGAGAAATCGCAAGGCCGCTGAGGTGAATCCTTGGCGGCCTTTTTGTTCTGCGGCAATTCGAGCGCAATGGAGCTTGAGGCACGAAGGACTTGATCCTTGAGTTAGTCGAAAAGCTCAATAGAGCGGCATTGGCGATGAAACTCGACAGCGAGTCCGTAGGTTCTGAAATGAGTGAGCATGATGAGATGACATCCTTTTGGTTTGTGATTGCTTTCACAAAAAAAAGCGATCACAAACCAAAGGGAGGGCAGCTCCTGAACGAGTGCAACCGGTCTCGGTTCCGAATCAGAATCGGATCTGCTTCCGATCGGATTTTGGCCTTTGCGTGATTTAAGTTCTGTGGACAGGACAGATCAGAAATCTGATCCGAAACAGAAAATCTGATTTCTGGTCAGATCACTGACGGTCAGAATCTGCTCAGATGACAGATCCGGTCTGACCCTAAAGGCTGCGCCCGGGCTCAAAACTGCCTCGGATCGGTCACTTTGACGCTCACCTCTCCGAGGCGCAGCTTAAGCGGCACATAGGCTGCTCTCTTCCGTACTCACTGTGTCCGCTTAGACACATCCTCATTCCCGACACGCACTTCGCTAACCCTGCGAAATCTTAAGCACCACCGCTGGCATCGCAGCTGCTCTACTAGCAGGCAAGACGTCGCGGCTGAGAGCCAGGCAGGGTGCCTGTATCCGGGAGCGATGAAACAGTCCGGAGGACCTATGGACCGGGAGCAAATGTTAGAAGTCACCTTAGGGGAAATTCGCCATCTCCTCTCACACCTCCACGGTGAAGTCACTGCCCTCGAGGCTAACTACTCGCAGATGCTCTCGGTCCTCCGGAAGTTTGAAGGAGCGGCCAACCTGGATGACCTCACTGGCCTTATGCGCCGGCGATCGTTTTTCGAGGCGTGGAACTCCCTTCTCAAGGAGTGTCAAAAGCTAAACGAAAGTTGTGGAGTTCTTATGATCGACATCGATCACTTCAAGTTGGTGAACGACACTCATGGACATGCGACAGGAGATGAGGTTCTCAAGCGAGTAGCAACTCTGTTGAAACAGTACGAGTCCCCCAACTGCGTAGTGAGTCGTCTAGGGGGAGAGGAGTTTGCTGTAGCGATCAGGGGCACGGATGCCCAAGTTTTAGGAGTTGCGGAGTTTATTCGTCGTGGCGCTGAGAAGCTTCACGGCCCGGTGATCGCACCTGATGGCAACCCTCAAGCAAATGTCGAGTGGAAGTGCACGTTGAGCGTGGGCATGGCGTCTGCCCACAAGGTCGGTTTTGACGCCTCTCGAATGCTGAAATCCGCGGATCAAGCCCTTTACACGGCCAAAAAGAAGGGTCGCAATCAAGTGAGCGCTGCCTAGGTACGTAGGTTCCCAAGTTGAATACGATTAGGCCCTTCCAAAATCTAGCGGCTCGGTTACGCTTATCTCTAATGCGTTCTTTGACCCAAAGGGGGTTCAGCGATGTGTGGAGCTCGAGATAGCGTAGCCGGGCCGGCGGTTTTTTGGCGCCTCACGATATTCTTAGGTGTCTTGGGGGTCCTCTCGTCACTCTGTTTGAGCCCTCGTGTGAGCGCGAGCGAGCCGCCCCTCGAAGACGATCCCGCCGCAGAGCTGATGAAGATTCGGGCTGAGCAGCAGAAGGCTTACGAGTCGATCAACACTTCTAATCCTCTGAGCACTGACTTTAAGCGGCTTGGTACGGATCTGAGCGCCCCAGCGGGCCCGCTGGGTCAGATCCAGCAGCTTCTGAATCATCCATTGGCCAAGGGGTCCATCGCCCTTCTGTCCAACCCCGTGTTGGCCAAGAGCATGGATCAGGTCTTAACGAGTCCAAACCGCATGAACTTGCTTTACTGCGAAATTGCTTTCGTATTGTTCATGTTGATCTTTAAGACCTGGAAAGTCGGGCGGGCCGAGAGTTTTAAGGGGCGACTTTGGGTGCATGCCTGGACCTTTGCGGTTTTTTGGATCGGTTCCCTAGGAGTGATCCCCTGGGCGGTCCTGGGTAGCCCCTACTATCAAACCCTAGCCGGGATGGCTCAGGCTTTGAGATCAAGTGACTCAAGTGCGGCCAATGTTTCCCGTGCTCCCTCAAAAAAATAGAACTCTGAGAATCCTCTGATTGCTTCTTTCTGCGAGGGCTGGGTTTTTGTCCTCCATGCTCTGTCTATCATTTCGACATCACACGGTTTTTTTAGGGTCGAATAAGCTACCTAAAGAGTTTGCCTAAACACTCCCTGTGTAATATGTCGCATAGCATCGTACAGAGAGGAGCCCTTTGGCAAAAGTCACAGCCCTCATAGCTCTCCATTTTGCTTTAGCCAGTGGACTCTGGGCGTTGTCCACTCACGCCCACGCTGCTCCTATCCTCAGGATCTCCGAAGAGCTTCCTGACGATGGTGTTCTGGACGCTTATCATAGGGCCGAGGATTTTAGAGGTCCCGAGCGGGCGTTCATAGGCGCGCTTTACGCTCTTCGCAGTACCAGAATCGAAGATCTCTTGAGAACTCGCAAGGCTCTGAAGATCCTCTTGGGATCAGACAGGGTGGATTTTGAGGTGCCCTTTTCTGTGCAGGCTCTCTACTATCAAGGGCCTGACAAACCCGAGATCAAAGAGATTACTTCGGCGATGGATTGGCTCGCTTCTCATAGCCCGAAGGTGAATACAGGCCTTCAAGAAAGGCTCACGCAAGAGCTGCTGTTCTATTCGGTGCTAGTGACCCAGTTGGATGTCGCCATCAAATACCTCGAAGATGATTTTCTGGCAGACCCAGTGATAGCTCGGCAGTTTGAGGAGCAGGAGATCAAGCCTGTGGACCTTCCGGCAACCGCCCCCAATGGGCTTGATCTGAGCAATGAGAGGTTGAGTGTCTACCTTCGGGTGAGAGACGAGTGGTTCCGGAAACATGGAGTGGAGAAGCAGCTTCAGGTGCTTCGCGAAAACCGGGAGTTACTGCTCAATCGCTATCACATTTTAGCCGAATTTTCGGAAAGTCGCACATTGCCGCTCTATCAGAGAATTTATGCGGCTGCTCAAGAGCAGGGGTTCCCGAATCCTGCTTTGAGAATGAAGCCTGTCGAGAAGCGTCTGCCTCAGGGCTCTGATCCGGTTTTGGTTCCTACTGAGTTTGATCAACTCGTTATGGAAAGGTACCGGGAGATCAGCCCAAATGATACGCTCAAGCTGCCGGCAGAATTGAAGAAGGCAGTCTCCGCAGCTATAGATGAAGCTCTATTGGTCGCTGCAGAGTCCAATACCCGGCTTTTAAAGCGTTACTCGAGTGAGGTTGATTATTCTGGAAAAGAAGAGTCTCCGTTTGTGGAGCTCGCGATGGATGCGGCCCTCTGGGATCTGGCCAAGTCTCGATATGGCTATTTAAGATCCGAGATCGATTTTGAAGCGGCTCAAAAAGTATCTCGGGCATATATTGCAGAGATAGAAAAAAGGCTTCGAAACATACGTATCGGGGCCCATGCGACAGCCCTCGGTATCGGCGTGTTCGGCATCATTCTTTCGGACGGGGCTGCCTCCGGTTTGTTGCCTATCGCGACTCAATCAGCGACGATCGCGGCGATCAAGGTGGGGCTCGGAATGGGCTTGATCGGATCCGCAGTCGGCGTAGCAGCGAGCTACCACGAGTATCAGCGCAATACTAAAGCTGCGCGAGCTGCTGAAGATTTGTTCAGGGGTTCGACTCAAGGCGGATCTTATGTCCAAGTTCAAAAAGCTTGGGAGCTTGCGAACGCTGACTCTCGTTCATTGTTGCTCTACACGATGGCGTTTGGAGGGCAGTTCGCAAAGTCAGCGAGAATGTTGGCTGAAATCAGAAAGGTTCTGTCGACGAGCAGTGCGAGTGAGCTTGTCACTCTTGGTAATGCTGCCCCTGGGGTTATGGAAACCAATAATCCGATGACCGGATGGATTTCTCAAAAATTCGTGAATCTCACCAAGAACCCCGCGGTTTGGAGCCCATTCAAGGCGGAGATTGCCGCAAATGCAGGCACGGGTCTGGCTGTTGAGTACCTCAAGCGAGGAGAGAGGATTTGGGATCAGAAAGCCGAAGTTGCTATGAATATGGCCACCGGATTGCTTGTGACCACGGTGATGCAAGCGATTCTTGCGCCTGAGATTAGCAAATTGGGTGTGATCAGTGCCTCTAGGCCGGTCGTGACATTTCTGGACAAAGACCTTACTTCTCTCGAGAGAGGCATGGCAATTTGGGAGCGTGGCTGGAAGTTCGGTCTTGTCGGATTTGGCGCCAATGGGTTCTCTGCGGGGATGCTTGAGGCAACGGACATGATGAGCCGTCCAGACTCCAAGACTATGGAAGCGCGAGTGAAGAACGTTCTTGTTAACGCCGCGTTTGGGATGTTCATTTACGGAACCTTAGGGAATATCAGAAACCAGGCGACCAAGTGGCTGGTGAACCAAGAGAACCTGGCTTTTGCGAACTCCGTTCAAGCATGGAAGGTTAAGCAAGGTTTGACGGGTCTCTCGGATGAAGCGTTTGCAGCGGTTTTGTCTAAGGACCCTGCGTTTCTAAAAACTGCGCTGATGCACACGTCTTCTTTGGTGGGCCTGAGCCTTGCTAACAACACGCTAGCTCGTTGGACCTACATCGAAGTTGCCGAGGCCTTTGGGATACAGAACCAACCCGTGCCTGCCAACTACTCTGGTCCTCCAGGCGTCTGGGTAAAGGTTGAGGGCGTAGATAGCAACAATGACGGCCGGTACATGGACGACACTCGCTACATGTTTGATTTTCTATAACTACATTCTGAGTGTTTAATGAGTCGCTATCGCGGAGGCCAGAAACATTAAAGGCCTCGGAGACGAATCTCCGAAGCCTTTATCGCCACGGGAACCGCTTCTGTGTGGGGGAAGTGGGGCGCCCGTGAAATCAAATTTGTAAAAAACCTATAGCTTGCACGTTTTAGACTCGCAATCATAAAGTGAGTCGCAAATCTAAATCCCCTTTCGGAACAAGGATCGCTTAGCAAGCGCAATAAAACGGATGAATGGAATCGGTCCTAAGGAATGAAACTAGCTTGAGCGGCGTAGGTTTCGCAGCGTTCTAAGTCCACGTTAGTTAGTCCCATGGATTTAAAGGCAATTTGCTTTTCGTGAGGGAGCGTCACTCCAAAGATTCCGGGATCATCGGTGTTAATGCAAACCGGTATGCCGGCCCTTAAGACTTTCGGCAGAGGATGGGTCTCCAGGGTCTTGGTAGCTTGAGTTATCCAGTTGCTCGTGGGGCACATCTCTAGACAAATTCCGCGGTCTTTGAGGTGAGTCATGAGCTGCGGATCTTGAATACAAGCCAAACCGTGGCCAATTCTTTTTGCACCCAGCAGCTCAATGGCTTCCCACATATTTTCCGGGCCTTCGCCCTCACCCGCATGGATCGTGATGTTCGCGCCAGATTCTCTGACCCTACGAAACGCGTCTTCAAACATCCGGCAAGGAAACGCAACTTCATTGCCCGCAAGGTCAACGCCGACGAAGCGCTGCTGATTCTTCAAAAAAAACTCGACAGTCTGCTTGGCAGCATCGGCGCCAAAGTCGCGTGAAGCAATGCAGATAAGGCCCGTCTTGATGTCTGGGTAAGCTTTGCGCGCACGCGCAATCCCTCGTTCGAAACCACTCAGTGCTTCTTCCCAGCTTAGCTTGCTAAACTCCGTGACAAACGAGGGCGAGAACCGGAGCTCAACTTGGCGAGTGCCTTCGAGGTAGCAGTCTTCGACGGCCTCAAAACCTACGCGCTCGAGGACTTCTGGTCGGTCCAGCAGGCGCGGAAACAACTCGAACGTCGCTAGCACCGAGCTCAGGTCTTTGAGCGGTTTTCTGAGCAATAGCTTCTCGCGAAATGATTCCAAGCTCGTGCTTTGCGCCTCAATTCCCTTGGTTTGGGCGAGCTCAAGCAAAGTCGAGGTGCGTACGGAAACATCGAGGTGGCGATGAAGCTCGGTTTGCATCCTTAGGCACCCATGATGTGTGCGCCGCTATCGACGAACAGATTGCTGCCGGTCATGTGCTTGCCGCCTGGGCCGCAGAGAAACGCAGCAAGAGCTCCTACGTCGTCACCCGAGATGTTCTCTTTGAGTGGGGTCTTTTCTTCGGCTGCCGAAAGCATGTCGCGGAGGTTGCGAATCCCTGCAGCAGCTAGGGTCTTGACGGGGCCCGCAGAGATCGAATTGACGCGGATTTTTTTAGGACCCATGTCATAGGCCAAGTAACGAACACTGGCCTCGAGCGCCGCCTTAGCCACACCCATGATGTTGTAGTTGGGTACGACTTTTTGCGAGCCGTAGTAGGAAAGGGTGATGATCGTGCCCTCGCGGCCCTCCATCAGAGGCTCGGCCCTGCGGGCTGCTGCGATCAAACTGTAGGCGCTAATATCGAGTGCCACGCGAAACCCTTCGCGCGACGTATTGACGAACCGGCCATCTAGGTCTTCGCGATTCGCAAAGGCGACGGAGTGAATGAGGATGTCGAGGTTGCCCCACTTTTCTTTAACTTTGTTAAAGAGGGTGTCGAGTTGACCATCATCGCCCACATTGCAGGGCTCGATCAGGTCGGCCTGGACGCTTTCGGCCAGTGGGCGGACCCGGCGTTCTAGGGCTTCTCCTAAGAAATTAAAGGCGAGTTGAGCGCCCCCTTGGTGGAGGTGTTGGGCGATTGACCAAGCCAGACTGCGTTCGTTGGCGACGCCTAGAATGAGGGCTTTTTTTCCTGCAAAGGGTGTATTAGACATATCCAGGCTTGTATCGGTTTTTGGGGGATAGGCGCAAGGCCCTAGGTGGGTTTTCCGGCAGAAATCGCAGTGCATTAATTCACTGAAAGCAGATTAAAATGGCGCTCATTGTCCAAAAATTTGGTGGCACCTCTGTCGGGACGATAGAACGGATTCGTCACGTGGCCTCTTGGGCTCTCGACTCTCAGGCTAAGGGCGATGATATCGTTCTCGTGGTTTCAGCCATGTCGGGCGAGACCAATCGCCTGGTCGAGTTAGCCAATCAGATTAACCCAATTCCTTATTCGCGCGAGTACGACCTACTGATCGCTAGTGGTGAGCAGGTGGCTGTCGGGCTTGTGACTCTTGCGATTAACACAGAGGCAGCCAAGCGCGGACTTTCCGCTACGCGCGCGCGCGGCATGCTCGGTCATCAGATCGGGATTCGCACCGACAGCGTTTATTCAAAAGCACGCATCCAAGAAATCGATACGCGCTCTTTGCACAAAGAGATCAGCAGAAAAGTCATCCCCGTGATCGCAGGCTTTCAGGGTGTCGACGTTGAGAACAACATCACGACGCTTGGGCGCGGCGGATCGGACACCAGCGCGGTGGCGATCGCGGCGGCGCTTAAGGCCGATGATTGCGAGATTTACACCGATGTCGACGGCGTCTACACGACGGATCCTCGTCTTTGCAAAGAAGCGCGCAAAATCCAGCGCATCTCTTACGAAGAGATGATGGAGCTTGCGAGTCTGGGAGCCAAGGTGCTGCAAATTCGATCGGTCGAGTTGGCCGCTAAGTACAAATTGCCGCTGCATGTGCGGTCAAGTTTCAATCCAGTCGAGGGTACGCGTGTGGTTTCACAAGAAGCATTGGGTAGTGAAATGGAACAGGTCGTGGTTGCCGGCGTCGCCGCCGATACCTCACAGACCAAACTGACTCTGCAGAACTTGCAGGACGGACCAGGCGTGGCCGCTAAGGTTTTTGGGGCGCTCTCGGCCGCTGCCATTGTCGTGGATGTCATCGTTCAGGATGTGCCGGTAAGCGGGATGCTGACCTTGAGCTTCACGGTAGGTAAGGCGGATCATCTCAAGGCTAAGCAGGTATTGGATGACCTCAAGGCGAATAATTTTAATTCAATGAAGATTGTTGAAGAGAAGAGCCTCGCCAAGGTCAGCATCGTCGGCGTGGGCATGCAGCATCATCCGGGCGTTGCGTCCAAGATGTTCGCGCTGCTCGCAGAGGCGGGCATCAACATCGTGTTGATCACGACGTCGGAGATCAAGGTGTCTTGCTTGATCGCTGAGGAGCATGTGAAGCGCGCTGTGGAATGTCTGCACAAGGGGTTTGAGCTGCATCGGGTGGAGTAATTTATTGAAATTAAGGGTGTATTTTTGCCTCCCTTTTGGTTGACCATTTTGGTAAATTTAATTATAGCCTAGCCATGTTCATTGGGCTTTCAGCGGTTATCATCGGCCTTTTTGCTGCTTCTGCAGCTCATGCCGGACAAGTCGAGCTCCCACCGATTGGATTGCCGGATGAAAAATATGGCGGGGATCCCTGGGTTGCGCCCCAGCTATCATTGAGTTCACTCAGCATTCCCGGGCTCATCGATCCAAGATGCAAGACGTCCCAGGATCAATTGAACGCGAACTTAACCACGGAAAATCTCCGTTTGCTTCTGGAGCGGTGCCAACCCGCAACGATTGACGACTTGATTCCGTTGCTTCCGGTGCGTCTGCGCTCAAATCCTCTTCTGGCTTTTCGCAGTCAGGGTCCCGAAAAAGACTATGTCAGCACCGACAATCCACGAGTCGTTTTATACTCGAGCGATGCGACATTTGTGCTGTCTTACATCGGTCCCCATGCGGAGGAGAGGCCGCGCCTTGAGCTCATGGAGTTTGATCGCGAGAAATCACGTTTTGTGCTCACGTTGATAGAGTGGGATCGGCCCAGGCCCGGAAAGTCCTATGTAAGAGTTCGTCGAAACCCGACTGCCTGTCTGAACTGTCATGGCAGTGATCCGCAACCGATCTGGAATTCTTATCCGACATGGCCAGGTTTCTATGGCCAAGACGATGACCGCTTGATTCGAGGTAGCGATGAAGAGCGGGCGTATCAAACTTTTGCTGAGAAAGTGGCTCCGCGAGTTGCCAGATATGGAGCGTTGCCTCTTTGGCAGGTCCGGAATGAGCGGTCCAAACTGGCTCCCTCAAAGCAATATGTCGCTAAAGGCAGAGTATTTCCTTACATAAATCCGCCTCGGGATGGCAACCGGCTCCGTCCCAATCTTCGCTACACCAACGCTTTGGCAGTTCTTCTCGCACGGCGAGCAGCAAGAATATTGATGGATGATCTCTCGCTCCAATCTAAAGTCGAACAGTATCTTCAAGATGTCCCATTTTTTGCCACGAAATATGATTATCGATTTGCCAAGTACGAAGGGCAAAGTCCCGCTTTCTTTGCCCGGCTGCGTGAAGAGGCACGAACTGAACGGGATGACTTCCTGGATCTCTGGATGTTCAGTGGAAGGGATAATCTAAAAGGAGATTCTCCATATCTCAGGCCAGGAAATCTCAGTTTTACCATCTCGCTCGCTAGCTCTTGGTTTCTGCTTCAAAAGTCTATTGGGTACATTCCTGACAACCTGTATTTTTTGCGAGCGAAGGATCGGCGAGTAAGCCACTTTTTTCTCGGTCTTGAGGATTTTGAAATGGACAACCTGCTTCGTGCTGCTATCGAGGAGCGAAGGCAGATGCCTGTTTCTATTCCTCCCAAAAACGATTTCCAATATACTGTCCCGGATTTTCCTCTTCTAAAAATAAGCTGCGATCAGTGTCATCATAAAGACCCAAATCGGCTAGGCCCTTTTGATTCGGAGACCTCGCTTAAAAACCTGTTTCTACAGTTTCCTTGGTTGAAAGAAGACATGCTTGAACGGCTGCGTTCGAGCGAAGACGAAATTCTAATGCCAAGCGATCATGTCTTGGTCGAACCCGCCATACGCGAGCTCGAGGCGTACATTCATCGAGTTGGAGAACCTGCAAATCGATAGGACTAAAACCGATATGCTCCCAACCTAAACGTCGCTACCAAATCCGCTTTGCCGCCCGCGACTTCCCTCAATCCATGGTGATACTCGAGCGTGCCCGTGACCGGGATGCTGAACGGCAGCTCGGTCGAGAGGCGCAAACCTCCGCCCGCCGAAGGCAATGTTCTCACCGCGCCCGTCGCGCTCGGAAACCAAGTCGCCTCCGTGAACACGAAGCCGTAGAGGTTATCAAAGAAAATGGGATACGTGCCAATCCCTCTGAAGATTCTAAAAATAGGAAACCTCAGATCCAGTGCACCCACCGCCACCGATCGCGAGTAGAACACGCGTTCGGGGTAGCCGCGAAATTTGATGCCATCGAAGATCCCTGAGCCCCCAATCGCAAAAAGCTGAGGTATATATCCTTCGACTACAGCATTTGCAGGCCCATAGCCGGAGTTAAACCCCGAGGTCCACTGTCCTTTGACGGAAGGGTTGAGCGTCACATGATGTCCGAGCGGAAGGAACTCGCTACCTTGAAACGCGGCTTTCCAAGTTTGCCGGCTTGGAGTCGAGTAGACGCGCGTGCCTACCGCGGTGCTACGGCCGCGTTCGTTGCCGACTGCGAGGGATGAAGTTTCTGCGTTGGAGTAGTAGAGCGCGAGGTCAGCGCTAGGGACGTACAGGCTTCGCGCTAGCACATCTCCATTCGTGGGGTTAAAGCCTGGGATATATGCTGTGGTGCGTCCGGCGTTGACCCCAAAAGTCGGCGTGAGTCCTGAGAAAGTCCATCGAATGGGTAGAGCCAGAGTGAGGGTGTAGTTTTCTTCGCGTGTGTAATCGATGATGTCGAGGTCATTTGTGTTGATGCCGGTGGTGCGCTCGGACGCAAGAAGGGTCAGCGTTGGACCAAAGGATCGATTTGAATAGATTGCCGCGTAGTCGAGTTTGGGGATTGATGTATTGTATCCCAAGGCCACCAGATAATTGTGCCTGTCTACCGCATCGAAGCCCGCAGCTTCGGTCTGGATGTAAGCGCCGTTCAAGTAGGGAAGCGCGAGCAGCGTCCATTGGCGTGGCAAGAGACTTGGAAACGCAGAATAATCTCGCGCCTCGTAGTCGATGGATGCGGCGTGGTTGCTCGATTTTTCGTCAGCTCTAGGCGCAGGGGGTGGATCGATCGATACGTCTGTTGCGTCGACCGCCGTTTTGAGAAGCTGGATGCGAGACACGTTCCAGCCACGTGCAGAATAAACGGTTGCATAGGCCGGAGCATCGTTCCCGGTCGTCGGGCCAAAAGTCGGAAAATTCAGCCCCGTCTTTAGATTAGTCGCGAGCTCTGGGTGGGGGCTTCTAGCAACGGGAGAAACCTCCTTCATCGTTTTCTTAACTTGAAAGCGATCCAGGTCGTTTACATCTAAGCGGTAGAGATTATCCACGCCGCTTAAGTCGGAGACGAAATAAAGATCGCCATTGGGATGCACGGTCGGTGCTCGGTTCATGTGGCCGTTTGAAATAAGAGTCGTGGTTTGGTCTGTATCTAAGTCCCAGGCCATCAATTCTTCGGCGGGTCTCCCGTTGCGATGAAGCGCGTAGTAGATCTTCTGGCCGTCTATGCTCAGTTTAGGCGTGGAGGCACGGTCGTAAGGGCCTGTTGTCGGCAACTTGCGAACAGAGCCCAGTGTTGGCCACCCATGATCATCGCGTTTGAGGTCCGCAACGGCGAGGGTGGTGTACGAATTCTCAGAAATCGCAAATACAACGCGTGTTCCGTCGCGCGAAACATCGGGATCCCGGGCTCGCAGCTCGTCGCTCAGCCATCTCCAATTGCCTGAGGAGACTTCGTAGACGGCCAGATCCGTCCAAGTGTAGTAGAGATTCACGCGATGAACGGAGCTTGCGAGCAGCCATTTCGAGTCCGGCGTGAAGGACATCGAGGCGCCCGAGATCTTGTCGCTCAAGCGGCGGACCTCTCCGGTGCCAAGATTCCGGAGGTAGAGCCCAGTTCGCCGGTCCGGCGAGCTCATAGTATAGGCCAGCCATTGGCCGTCGGCAGACGCAGCCGTGCCCAACGCTTCGAGTCCTTCTTGCTCTATTTTTTCGTAGGAGGTGACGGGATTGGAGGTGATGCGCGCCAACTGCTTCTGCACTCGCGCGCGGGTCTCGGCAACCCACTCGTCCCAGTAGGTGTACCAATCCTTGCCCGTGATGTTCTCGAGATTGCCATTGATAAAGAACGGAAACCGGCCTGCCGATCGCCAAGACATCGTTCCGAGCGCATCTTCGCCGTTGGCAAGAGGCTGATCGAGATCTGCTGTCAGCTCGTCCTTGACTGGTTCTTGCGCGACGCGATTCATGAGCTGGTAGCCAAACAGGTAGGGGATCTCACCGCTGGGATGAAAAGGGTAGTCGCCATTGAGTCGATCCAATGTGACGTGGTCAGAGGTGGCCAGGCGATTTTCGTCGACCGCTGCGCGAAGGATCATTTCGTAGAGCGGGCTGCGGCCTCGGCCTAAATGCGTGTAGCGCGTCTCCATGTAGACAGCGAGGCCTTCGAGCATCCAGGTGGGCCAGAGCGTGTTGGGGAGAAAGAGATCTCCAAAAATATATCTCAAGAAAGAATAAACATTCTGAGTCGCATCCATGTTGAGGAAGTGCGTGTACTCATGGATGACCAGGAGTCTGAGCCAGTCGTCGTAGTAATTGGTGCTGTAGAAGGGCTCGGGGGGCGTGACGTAGATGACCATGCCCAATCGGCCCAAAGCTGAGGTCAACCCATTGGCCTGGTCTCCGTTATTGATGACGACGATCTGGACTTTGCTCCGAGGTTGCCACTTGAGCGCTTTCGACAAGAAGCCGTGGGCTTCTTCGTAATAGTTGGTGGTCTTGCGAGCGGCATCCAGTAACTCGGCTGGAAACGTGACCCGAAAGTGCTCGCTCTCGATGGTTTTCCAGTCCCAGTAGGGCGAGAGACCCAAAGCATCGCCAATCAGAGCCGAAGCGGGGCGTGGGCTCAGTGCTAGCATCGCCATCCCGAGAGCGAGCCATGCTGTCTGTAAAACCTTCGATCGCTTACGCATACGGAGCCACGCGTGTGACCTGAGCCCGGGGCCCGTCTTTTCCCACGCGTAACTCCATTCCTTCCTTGGCGTGGATTTTTCTCAGATAGGCAAGGCCTTGAAGTCCGCCGCCGGCAGTAGCGACACTGGTCAACTGGCCCACCTCAACCGGAGGTTCCGCTAAGTTAAAGAGAGTCTCTCCAGCGCATGCCGTTCCTACCCCCTCGATCAATGCAAGCCGCTTAGCCGGCGAGCCGAGCGAGATGATTTTTTCGATGACTTCTTGTCCAGGGTAGCATCCCTTGTTGGACGCGATCGCATCGGTCAGCCCTGCCTCGAGCGGGACGGTTGTTTCGAGGATCTCGTGTCCCACGCGGGGGCGGAGCGCGGCAATTCGCCAGCGCTCGATTTCTTCCAAGCTCACTTTTGGTACAGTTTCAGGCGGCATCATGCGGTCTGCCCATTGGGAGAGTCTCTCGGGTCTTCCCCAGGCACTGACCCAAGCACGGCCAAAGTCGGCGAGGCCATGGTGGCAGAGACGAATCTCGTCGTCGAGAGCAAGTGTTTGCTTGGGTTCAAGCCCAGGCGCGCCGAGTTTCTCGACCAGTGCGCGATCGTTTTCAGAAAAAAACCATCGGCACTCCAGCGCCGTGACGTCAGTCACAGTGATTTTCTCGGCAAACGTGTAGTGGTCAATCGTCGCGAGAAGTGCATTTTTCCACTGTTCCGATTGGCCGCTTTCAAATTCAAAAGCGTAGTCGCCCGGACCAAAGTTCCAGAGTGTGAAGTAGGCCTTCACCTTGCCCTGCGGGTCCAAGAAAAATCCGGGCGCACCGTGGCCCTCGAGCAAGGCGTTCACATGGACCGTAGTCAAACGATGGAGAAAGTCGCGTGCGTCGGGACCGGATAGAGTCACCCAGTTCCAGCTCAGCGTCGATTGAGGATTGAAAGTCAGCATGAGTCTTGGAGTCTCTTTCATAAATAAACCCTACTGCGGGAGCAATGCATGGTCTACGGCCGCGTCAAAAGAAGTCAAAAAAATCCTCAGGCTGCGCCCTCTAAAAACCAAACTTGCCTAATGCTGTAGGCTCGAGGTAGGGTCCGCCCGTGCAATCCAAAACTCAATTTATTCGTGATATCAAAGACAAAGACCCGATCTCGACCTCTTTCTTGGTCAAGTTCAGCGCCGTGGCAACCGGTAAGAACGGCAAGCCCTACATGAATCTGATCCTCATGGATCGCAGCGGGGAGCTCGAAGCTCGTATTTGGGACGAAGTCGATCGTTACGCCGGCCAAGTCGTGCGCGATGCGTTTGTGCACGTCGATGGCCGCTGCCAGGTTTACCAAGGCCGTCGCCAGGTGGTGATCAATAAGATCTCAATCCTGCGCGAAGACGAAGTCACGCTCAAAGAATACTTGGCCGAGGGCACGCTCGATGCTGACGCACTCTACGATCAGCTCATGGGTTTTGTCGATTCAATGAAAGATCCCTATTACAAAGCGCTCGCCGAATCAGTTTTAAGGGACGACGCCGACATTGTCGATCGCGTGAAGCGCGCACCCGCCGCTAAGACAGTTCATCATGCTTACAAAACTGGGCTTCTCGAGCATGTCCTCTCGATCACGCAGATCCTTGATGGCCTTGCCAAGCACTATGGCAAATATGTGGACCGCGATCTTCTTTTCTTGGGCGGCTTCTTTCATGACATTGGCAAGCTTTGGGAGCTGAATTACGATCGCGTGACTGATTACACGACTGAAGGCAAGCTCATCGGTCATCTTGTCATGGGTGTTGAACTCGTTGACCGCAAGATCCGCGAGCTTGAGTCGCAGCCAGGACGCTTGCCAGGGGTTTTTCCGGAGGACAAGAAGCTTCTCGTGAAGCATGTCATCCTCGCGCACCATGGGATCCTCGAGTACGGCTCGCCCAAGCGCCCCAAGTGCATCGAGGCGTTGCTCGTCCACATGGTGGATGACATGGACTCCAAGGTGAACGCGATCCGCTGCTTTACCGAAGCCGATCAGACTCCGGGTCGTTGGACTGCGCTGAATCGCCAGTATGAACGCTTCTTCTGGAAGCCGGACTGGGCGATGGGCGGCGAGGCTCCGGCGACCTAGCGATGGTTTGTGGGATGGATGATTAAATTATAAATGTGTAATCATCGCTAAATTCTGAACACCCTGCGTGCGTTATCAGTCGTCACGCGCGCCACTTCTTCGATCGCAATGCCTTTGGTCTCCGCCAGCTTCTGCGCCGTGAACCTCACCATCGCAGGCTCGCAGCGCTTGCCTCGAAAAGGGATCGGCGCAAGATAGGGCGAGTCCGTTTCTACAAGCAATCGCTCTAGCGGAAATGCGCGCGCTGCCTCGCGCAAAACTTCAGCAGTCTTAAAAGTCAGGATGCCCGAAAAAGAAATATAAAATCCCAGGTCCAGACATGCCTGTCCAAACTTTTGCGTCCCGCTAAAACAGTGGATCACTCCGGGGATCGCACCTGCTGGAACTTGTCCCGCATATTGCGTGAGCGCTGCGAGCAAATCATCCTCTGCGTCGCGCGAGTGGATGACCACTGGCTGTCGCACCCTGAGTGCCAGATCCAGCTGCAGATCGAGTTGTGCACGCTGAACATCGCGCGGCGAGTGATCGTAATGATAGTCGAGTCCGATCTCTCCCACCGCTCGGCACTTGGGATGCGCCGCCGCCGCCTCGATCTTCGCGAGATCTCCAGGCGCAAGAGTCGATGCTTCATGCGGATGCACACCCACCGTGTGAAAAACCTGGGGGTAGCGCTCAGAGATTTCGACCATCTTGGCAAGGGCCTCGAGATCCGTGCCCACCGTGATCAAAGCGACGATCCCGGCCTCGTGAGCCTCGCGCACGAGATCGGCATCCGTCTTAGGCGCGTAGTCGTAGTTGAGGTGGCAGTGCGAATCGATGAGTTGCATGGATGCGTCTCAGTTTTTCGCGAGCAGCTGTTTGAGCATGGAGTCGATGATCTTGATCCACACCGGCGGCGGATAGGCTCCTTCGATCTTGTGCCCATTCAAAAAGAAGGTGGGTGTCGAGTGCAGTCCGAGTTGGATGCCTTCTTCTACGTCTCGCGAAATGGATGCAATCGTTTCCGGCGCGCTCACGCAAGCAGCCATCGCCTGTGGATCCGCGCCAGCTTCTTGCGCAAGTTTTGGGATGCCCTTTGAAAGCGTCTCTTGATGCTCGAACAGGGTTTCATAAACGGCTTCAAACTTGCCCTGCTTATGCGCGCAAACCACATGCTTGGCAGCCTCGCAGGCATAAGGGTGCATGGGTCGGTCCATCTGCCGATTGCAGTCGGAGCTCAGCGGAAAGTTGCGGAACACCACGCGCAGCTGAGTGGGGTAGTGTTTCAGTAGGGTATTGATGATGAGTGCCCCTTTTTTGCAAAATGGGCATTGAAAGTCGCTGAACTCTACCAGAGTGATTGGCGCGTTCGCAGGCCCGATCGACGGTAGGTCGGCATCCGTTCGCACAGGCAGCACGGGAGTGTTCATGCTGGAGTTGACGAGCTCATCGATGGTGGTCGCTGACAGGCCTTCGCTCTCCATCGTGCGCAGTCCTAAGACAGCGCCGATGACGGCGACCAATGTGATTGTCGCAAAGTTCTTCCACTTGGATAGATCCAGCTTGTGCTCGCGGGTTCCTTCAGGACGCAGGCTCAAAGCGATCGCAAATACAGCTAAAGTGACGCCGTCGGTGACGAGGCAGAAGAGACAGTAGGTCTTCAACACCACCGCCATTACGAACAGGTAATAAGCCGTCAACAAAAGGCCCACGGTACTCATCGCAAATAGGGCGCGCACAGCTTCCCGACGCCAAAATGCATTGCGTGCGACCCATGCAATGACAGCTAGAGCCAAAAACCACCCAGCCGCGAAGCTAGACAGGGGCAAGCCACCCACGAGCTCTGCATATCGGCTCGCTGCCACCACGTCACAATCCATGGCTTGCCCCAAGTTACAAAGTGACTTGAAGCTGGCAGTCCCACCGCGAATCTCGTAATAATGTTGAGTAAGATAAACCGAAACTCCGAACCCAATCATCGAGAGCGCGGTTATGAGAGTGAGCTTTGGGATCGACGAGGTCGACGTATTTGGCGCTCCAGTATTAGGCTTCTGGGTCATAGGTTGATCGGTCTCCTCGGTTGCAGTGGACACAGTGTAGCAAGGGGTTGGCAAAAGAGGTAGGGGGTAGGTTGAGGCAAAGAATGATCTTACAACCCTGGCTAGCTGTGAGTTTGGCGCTCGTCATGATGAGTCACGTCAATTGTACTCGTCGTGGGTTCGGTCCGGGCTCCGCGAAAGCTCCGTCCGTCTTGAGCCTCCAGCTTTCATCTGAACCCGTGTCTTTGGATCCTTCCCTCGCTGAAGACGGGGTTTCGCTTCGAATTCTTTATAACACTTTCGAAGGACTCGTTGGTTACGACGGAGCAGGTACTCTTCACAATCGGATGGCCGACTCGTATCAAGTTTCTAAGGGCGGGCTGATCTATGACTTCGTGCTTCGCAAAGAGGCGCGCTGGTCTGACGGTAAGGTCGTTACGGCTGCAGATTTTGTAACGGGGTTGAGAAGGTCTCTCCAGTCCTCAAGCGGATCTAAGTTAGCGGGTAGCCTGCTTCCGATCCGGGGGGCTCAGGCTTTGCTCGCCGGAAAAGGCCGCCCTGAAGACTTAGGTGTTCGCGACGAAGGCGGACATCTGATCATCGAGCTAGAGGAGCCTACCCCCAATTTTGCTCAGGCGCTTGCTTTGCCCGTGGCTTCGCCATTGCGCGCAGACGTGCTCTCAGCCACTGGGGGTAAGTGGCCCGATTTGGGACCCAGTACCGGGCCTTATCGGATCGAAAGCCATGATCCGGATCGAGTGGTTCGTTTGGTTCTCAATCCCTACTATTGGAATAAAGAGGCGAGTCAAAAATCTCCGCCTAATATCGAGTTGCTGGTGGTGCCAGATGAGTCGACTGGATTGACCCTGTTTGAGCAAGGGCGTCTCGACATTTTGACCAAGATTGGGTCGGCTGATTTTAAGCGGCTGCATCCAGGAGGGTTGCTGCACACGGATCCGTTCTTGGCGACGTTTTATCTTTCTTTCAACATGAAAAAACCTCCCTTCAATGACCGCGACTGGAGACGCGCAGTAGCCGGTGCCATCCAGCGCGAGGAGCTCGTGTCCGTTGTGGGGACCGGTGAGACCCCAGCCCGAAGCTGGATCCCGATTGGTCTCGAAGGGTTCATTCGTTACGCAGATCCGGCGCCTCTCTATGCAGGTTCGCTTGCGAAGGTGAAGCAGAAACCTAAGCTCAAAGGTACGATTACGATGGGGTTCGATACCAGCCATCGCAATTCGTTGATCATGCAGAAGGTTCAGCACGATCTGGAGACTCACTTGGGTTTGCGTCTTTCGTTGATGAACATGGATTGGAAGTCCTATTTAAAAATGCTCCAGACCGATCCGCCTCCTCTGTTCAGATTGGGGATATTGTCGCCACTCATGGACCCTATCCAGATTCTCGGGTCCTTTACGACGGGTGATCCCAATAATTACTTGAAGTGGTCCAATCTCCGGTACGATCGCCTGGTGCGCAAAATTCGCACACTTTCGGCCGGCGCCGAGAGAACCGCGCTGATCCAAGAAGCTCAGCATGTGTTGGTGGATGAGGAAGCGATCGTGGTTCCGCTTTTTCATTATGTTCAGAACCATCTGGTGGCCCAAAGGGTGAGAGGCTTTAGGGTGAATCCCTTTGGCGTGATCCGATTCGATGAGCTGAGGCTCGAATGAGACCCGTGCTCAGCCAGGTGTTGAGCGCAGTGCCAGGCATTGCTCATGGGTTTGGGACGCGATCCGAGTCGTTTCCTCAGGCGCTTGCGCTGAGCTGGGATGCGCTCAAGCCGCAGTGGAAACAGGTGCACGGCACAAGTGTTGCGCAGATTGAGCGCGCTGGCCAAGTGTGTGGCGAGGTGGATGCGCTTTGGTCGCGGACTGTAGGCCAACCTACTGCAATTATTACTGCGGACTGCGTACCGGTGCTCCTAGCGAGACAGGATGGCGGAGCAGTGGCTGCTGTCCACGCGGGTTGGAGGGGGACTCAAGCGCGAATTCTGCGCGCGCTTTGGGTTGAGCTATTGGAAGCGGGCGAGAAGCCTGGCGATTGGGTCGCGGCGATTGGTCCGTCGATCGGTCCATGCTGTTATGAGGTGAGCGAAACGCTGGCTGCTCAGTTTGAAACCCAGTTTGCCGAGGCTGGGTCGCTTGTGGCTGTGCCTCGTTTTAGGCACTTGGATCTTCCCGCGGTCAATGCCTTTGAGTTGCGCACGATCGGATTGAAGCGCGTCGATCTGATTCGCGCCTGCACCCGCTGTTCTTTAGACGGTGTGGACCCGGCTTTTCACAGCTATCGAAGGGAAGGCGGGGGCACGAGGCAGTTTTCTGTGATCGTGCGGTCCGCATGAAAGAGCCTCAACCTCTTCCTGTTGCTGTGAAGATTCTAGCTTCTTGCGGAAGCGCAAAAGCGGCCACTGCCCATGTGGTGACTCTTTCTCGTCAGCAAGCGTTCTGGAAGGGTGGCAAGCGCTCGGCTAAGTTAGTGGGCATTGCGATGCTGGTTCTCTTCCCTTTTGGTTTTTTGGAGCCTTTTTTGTTCATGGTCTGGGGTTCGGCCGCATTTATGGTCTTGATTGTGATCGTAGGTCCGCTGCTTCATCTTAGTTTTTCTAACGAAACTCGGTCATTTAAAAGAGTAGACGCCACATGCCCGAACTGCGCGGTTGAGACCGCTCTGAAGCCCTATTTGAGCACCCGCTTTGAAGAAGAGTTCACAGTATTGTGCCCGGCTTGTGGTCAAACGGCTCGAGTGATCAGCACGTAGGCTGCTGTGAAAAAAGTTTAACCCACTAGGGCTGTCTTCCGGTCACCCCGGAGTCAGTTGTCCAATGGGGGGGCGCGTTGACGTCATTATGCGTGCGACAAATGGATCGCGCATGGGCGTGTCCAGGATTTTTTCGCCCTATGGGGTAAGTTTAGATTTGTTGCGAAAAGTGGTTCGAGCAAGGCGACTCGAGATCGAGGTTTTCGAGGTT
>JACCDG010472034.1_pt1 | contig 36175 bp, 49 predicted proteins | sample 7442471 | NCBI WGS metagenome assembly JACCDG01 (sample SAMN15323444, study PRJNA562643) | freshwater metagenome | isolation source: river surface water | place: USA:Blue River Watershed | collected 2017-08-17 | reverse complement strand
CGACGGTGCACGGATCGGTGCGCCCTGGACCGCCGAGAAGATCGAGGCCGACCGTGCCCGTGGGCTGCCCTCGCCGCAAGAGACGGCGCAGCGGCTCAACGAGCAGGCCGGCTACGACCGGTACGCCGTCGTGCGGAGCGTGCCCCTTGACCGCTGATCCGCACGTCTTGCGTATGCCACCGGGCGGGGGCGATGTCCTCGTGGACCCGTCCGGTGGTGTGCGCCTCACCTCGGAGACCCCCCATGCCGAGCCTGACCCCGTGGCTGCCCAGCACCTTCACGCTGGCGGCGGTCCCGACGCTGACGCTGATGCTGGGGATCATCCTGATGATCCTGACCTGACCGACCTGCACGACGCCACCGACACGGTGCCCGCGCCGATCGACGGCATGGCGCTGCTGTGGTGGGACCCCGCGAGGACGCCGCCGGACACGCCCTGGCGCTACCGGGCGGTGTTCGTCGACGGGCGGCTGCGCTGGCGCTACGCCGACGGGCCCGCGGACGGGTGGGACGACGAGGAGCTGCACGAAGGCCGAGAGGTGGCCGGCGTGCTCGAGTTGGTACACGCTGCAGAGCTGGAGGAAGAATGAGCGCCGAATCAGGGATCTCGTGGACGGACGCCACCTGGAACCCATGGCAGGGCTGCACGAAGGTGAGCCCGGCGTGCCGAGGCTGCTACATGATGCGGGACAAGGCACGCTACGGCCAGGACGGCACGATCGTGGTGCGGTCGAAGCCGCCCACCTTCAACTTGCCGATCGCCACCGGCAAGCGCGCGATCCCGCCGGGTTCGCTCGTGTTCACGTGCTCGTGGTCTGACTGGTTCCACGAGGCCGCGGACGGCTGGCGGGACGAGGCGTGGGAGCTGGTGAAGCGCAGGCCGGACTGCCTGTTCCTGATCCTGACGAAGCGCGCCGAGCGCATCGCCGACCACCTGCCCGCGGACTGGGGCGAGGGCTACCCCAACGTGGCGATCGGCGTCACCGCCGAGAACCAGGAGTGGGCAGACAAGCGGATCCCGTACCTGCTGCAGGTGCCGGCCCGGTTCCGGTTCGTGTCGATCGAGCCCATGGTGGGCGCCGTCGACCTCGAGACGGTGCGGGACGGCTCGTGGTTCGACCGCGAGGGGGCCAACTACTACAACGCCCTGACCGGCAGCGCGTGGTGGTCCAACGGCGACCACGGCCTGGGTGGTGGCCCCCGGCTCGACTGGGTGATCGTCGGTGGCGAGAGCGGCCCCGACGCGCGCGCCATGCGCGAGAGCTGGGTGCGCGAGCTACGCGACGCGTGCGCGCGGTCCGGCGTGGCGTTCCACCTGAAGCAATGGGGCGAGTGGATCCCGGAGACGCAGATCGTGGAGGGCATGACCACGCCCCGCTCGCCCCGCGTGGCGGTGCTCCCGACGGGGGAGCGGGCCGTGCGCCTGGGCGTCGACAACACCGGGGCGCTCCTCGACGGCGTGTCCTACCGCGCGCGCCTGCCGTGGGGGACCTGATGCCGCTCCACGCATCCGTGACCGCTGGACCTGGGCCTGACCTCACCGGCAACCGTGTGCTGCTCCGCACGGTGGAGGCGACGCCCATGCCAAAGCTCGGAGGGCCCGACCCGTTCGAGGTTGCGGGAGTGGCGCCGGCTGGCGTCTCCCGCAACGGGGTGCGGCTGCTGATCCCCGACCTCGCGTTGACCCTGTGGCCGGAGTGGGCCTGGGCGATCGTGTCCGGCCAGGGCTGGCCCGACGACCTCGTGCGCAAGCTCGTGGAGAACCGCGGGTGGCGACCCTCCGACGCCCCGCGGAGCGGGCGAGGCCCCACCGCTGCCGACCGCGAGCGCGTGTTGCACGCCCTCCCCGTGGGCGCCCGGCTGGCGATCCACGCCGGGAAGAACCTGAGCGGCCGGCCCGGCGCCGAGGCTGCGCACGAGGCCGTCGCCGCCGTGCTCGGCATGTACCAGCGGGCGAACCCCGGCCGCCAGCTCCCGTTCCCTGGGTTCCGCGAGGCGCTGCGCGACTGCCCGAAGTCCGCGATCGTCGCGGTGGTGACGATCGACGGCTACGACCAGCGCCAGCTCACCGGGTGGGACGTGCCCGACGCGTGGCACTGGAGGTTCCGCGACGTCCAGGTGATCGCCGAGCCGATCCCCTGCCGAGGAGCCCAAGGGCTATGGGCGATCCCCGAGCCTGTGCGTGCGAGGCTGGCCGCGTGAACACCGGCCGCCGCCACACCTGGACGAGGACCCTGCAGATCGGCGAGCGCGAGGTAACCGTGTGCGCCGACTGCGGGGCGATCTGGAACCATAACAACGGCCGCGCCCCGCGCTGCCCCGGCAAGGTGCGCGTCAAACCGCGCGCCAAGGAGAACCCCATGGACCTCGCCCGCTACACCGCCACGGTCACGTTCCGCGGCTACGCCGCCGACACCGACGAACTGCGCGACCGCATCAAGCGCGCCCTCGGCACGCACCCCACCCTGTCCCTGCGCGTCGACGAGGTGGTGGTGCAGGCCCACCCCTACGAGGACGGCCGGTGCTCATCGACCTGCCCCCACGGAGATCGGTGCACGCTGCCGGCCGGTCACGAGGACGGGCACAACCATCGGCGGTGTGACTGCAACAAGCCCAACACCGACACGGCCGACCAATGGACCCCGTTCTGGTGGGAAAGCAACGCCTGCTGGGGTCCCATCTACAGCCGCGATCACTGGCTGCGGATGGTCGCGACGTATGCGGCGAACACCGCCCCCGCCTGTACGCCCGAGGCCGCGCACCGCGTAATGACGCGCGTGGGCGCGCTCGCACCCCATCGGCCTGGGGATTGGACCATGCCCAGTATCGGGATGCGGATGGAACACGTCGGGCAGCCCATTCTGGCATGGGCGGCGGAGCGTGGGATGGATCTGTCCTGGACCGAGTAGGCATCCAACCGCGACCTTCCCGCGCACGCGTCCGCAGGCCGCGATCAGTAGTCCCTTGCCCTCGTCACCCCCGTCCACGTGCACGTGACGCGCCACGTCACCCCGCTCAGGTCGCCGCGCGCCGCGGTGTCCTCGCCGGGCGTCCCTCGCGCTCGTCCTCCGGCGGCGTCAGCGTCGGAGCGCTTCGCGCTGCGTGGTCGCGCACCGCGTCGCCGTGGTCTCGAACCGCCTCGGCGAGCGGGCCGTCGTGCTGCACCTTCACGGGCAGATGGCCGCTCTTCAAGTCGCCAAGCGCGCGCGTCAGCAGTTCGCGCCAGCGCCCGAGCTCGTCAACGAACTTGGTGCCGAGGAACGCGGCGACCAGCGGCCAGCCGCCGGCATGAGCGACACCAACGACATCCACCGGCGCCGCGACGGCTTCGTCGGCCAGGGCTGCTGCCGCGACGAACGCGCACAACGCGACCCACACGACGCGCCACCTCATGGCGGCACCAGGCACGATGGAGAGAGTCGGGATGGCGATCGCGGCGATCGCGGCGGCGGTGTGCACCAAGTGCATCGGTCTTCCATGTACTTCCCCCTCCTCTCGTTAGACGACGCGCCCGGCCACGAAGCCGAGCGCGAAGGACACGACGACTGCGACGAGCAGCACGTCGACGGGCGTGGTCACGACGCTGCCCACCATGAGCTGTTCAAGACGTCTCCGGCTCGAACCATTCGCGAACGATCTCCGCGGTCTCGCTCCACCCGGCGCGAACCCGCTTCCACCGCTTAGCCTGCGCCTCGCGTCCGGCCAGCGGCTTGACCTCGCAGATGAGGTTCGCGACAAGCGCGCCCACCGCGTCGGGCGTGGTGGCACTCCAGCCGTCCTTGATCGAGACGACGAGATCGCCAGCGCCCCGAAGCACGCCGACGCCAACGCGCGCCACGGCGAGCTCGACGCGCCCCACGTCACGACGACTGGTGATGCTCTCCAGCGCGAGCGCTGCGGTGTTCAGCGCGACGTCGACCGTTGCGGCGATACTCATTCAGACGCCTCGCCGACCGCACCGGGCGGTGCGAGCAGCGCGACCATCTCCGTGGCGATCTCGTCGATGGAGTCGCGCACCAAGCCCGCCCACATGGTGACCTCGGGGTGACCGGGGCCGAACTCCTCTCGGCGGTCTGCGAGCAGCGCGCACCGCGAGCCGGTGACCTGGATGCGCTCGTACAGATCGTCGGGCACCTGCGGGCCGAGGACGGCGGGCAACTCGCCGCCGTTGAACTGGATGGCGGTGGCCCCGCTGAGCTCCGTGATTCCGGCGTCAATCAAGGGCTTGAAGCTCGCGATGTACGAATGGGCGCTGCCCTCCGTCTGCTTGATCTCCTTGAGCATCTGCGAAAAGCCCCCGTAGATCACGGTGGCGCGATGGATAGGGTCCATGTGGTTCTCCTGGTCGCGGCAGCCTGCCGTGACACGACCGGGGTACCAGCGGTGCGCGTCTGCGTCAACATGGCACGCATAACGCTGCAACGACCGCCACCTATGCGCGAACGTTCTCCGAGCCTACGCAGGCGACCGCGGCGCGCACGCGTGCACACGCACATCGCGCTCGGTCATGTGCGTTCGTTATGCCGGAGCTGCGCGTTGTAGCTGCGCAGCAACTCCAGGCGCCCGATGCGCTGCCTGTGCGCGCCGTCCACCAGCCCGTCGAGCTCGTCCATCCGAACCTCCCGCGCCCGCATCGTACCGTGCCGCGTCATCGCGCGCCGCAAACGTGGGGGAAGGTGGCGGGCGACCTTCCAGCCGCCCCGGGTCGGATACCCGCACACCGCGCGGTTTACGACCTCGGCGGTGATCAGGACGTAGGCCGCCGCCGCGTGCCGTTCCTACGTCCCGGACGGCTTCGACCTCCGAGGAGGGTTCCGCCGTTCAACCCGGCGCTCCCCGTTGGCACGGGGCCCCCGAGGGGGAAAGCGTCGGTCGCGTCTTCGCTGGGGTATGGGAGACTTCAATGGGGTCCGGCGAAAGCCGGGAATAGCAGGGGCGGGATTTGAACCCGCGGCCTTCGGGTTATGAGCCCAACGAGCTACCGTGCTGCTCCACCCTGCTGCTGCGGAGCCTACCCGACCGGCGCCGGCGGCGCAAGCGGTGGCCGTCCGCTCCCCTGGCAGACGTCGTGCCGCGTGACGCGCCCCGGCACCATGTCGACGGCGACCTCGTGCTTGCGCACCGTGCCGTCAGCTCGCAGCGTGTACAGGCGGCCGCACTTCGAGCACTGGCGACGCCCCAACGTGAAGCGGCGCATCACGACCTCCCCTGGTTGCGGCGCAGCTGCGCGTTGTAGGCGCGGACAAGCTCCAGGCGCCCGAGGATCTGCTGCTCGACCGCCGGGTCGAGGCCCGCCCGCTGCACGAGCCGGACTGCGGCACTGAGCGCGGGGCAGGTGTACGGCACCCGCTGCCCCACCACCCCGAGGTGGTCGTGGTAGCGCACGCCGGCCTTGCGTCGCCACCCGCCGGGCAAGCGCACCCGCTCGGCGGCGTAGCGTCCCCGGATCCCCACGAGGTGGAACGTGCGCTGGCGCAGCCGCCGCTCGCCCTCGTCGACCATGGGGTGACGCGCGGTCGTCCGCACGATGCGCCCGTCGTCGAGCAGGACGTCGACGACGTCGCCGGCGGACACCCGCTCCAGTTGCTCACGCTCCCGACGCGTCAGCTCCGACCAGACCATCCGGCGGAACGTCGGGCCCGTCCCGACGACGAACAGGCCGTCGGCGCCGCCGCCCTCGGCGAGCTTGCCCCACAGCATCGCCCCCTCGAACCCGACCTCGACGGGCTCGGTGAACTGCCACGGCTCGAAGCCCGGTCGAGCCGAGCGCGGATCGTCGCCACCGTTGACGACGTGGTCGACCATCCGGCGGTACCAGTCCGCCTTCGCCCGGTCGACGTCGGCGTCGCCCTTCAGTCCCGCCCGGTCGTCGTACTTCAGCGACGTGGCCAGGCAGTGGAAGGCGAACACCATGTCGGCCAAGCCGGGATCGCCGAACAGGACGCGCGCCAGGTCGCGCATGCGGTCGATCGTCTCGCGCCCCGTCGCCATGTACCGTTTGGGCGCGCGGTCGGCGCCGGTCTGGCTGTCCTTCGGGCGCTCGATGCGCCCTCCCCAGTGGCCATCGTCGACGACTGGCCGGACGAACAACGTCCCGGCGCGCAGCTCGCCCCAGCACAGGAACTGCAGCGAGTTGCCGTGCTCGTCCGTCTTCCTGTCCAGCGGGTCGGTCGGCACGCCGATGTCGACGAGCACCACGTCGTCGTCGTGCCAGTAGTAGCCGCGTTCGGTGGGGCTACCCATCGTGCACCTCCCCGGTGAAGGCCGGACGCCCGTTGTGCTCGACGCCGTCGAGGAGGCGGCCCGCCGCCTTCTTTCCGGCCGGCGTCGGGCCCATGTCGTACACGTAGACCTCGTGCCCACCGTCGGGCGCCACCACATCGTCGCGGCCGCTCCAGCACGTCGTCTCGGGCTCGTAGCTCCCGTCGAGCGACAGGCAGCCCCACGGCGCCGCCGGCGGCGGGCTCGCTCCGCGGTAGACCGTGCGCCCGTCGTCGTCGCGGTCGTAGGGGAACGTCTGCGTCTTCGGCGCCCACCGGCCCCACTGCTTCCACAGGAAGGCGGCGCCGGCGGCCGCGCACTCCTCGCGCAGGCGACGCGCCCAGGCCGGGTGACACGGCCGCGCGCCCTCGCCGCTCTCCCCGCCACCGATCACCCACCCGACACGCCGATCGGCGGTGTCGACGACGTGCTCGACCCCGTCCTCGATGGCGACCACGTCGCCGGTCAGCGCGTCGAGGAAGAGCGCCGCCTCGGGGTTCGCGAGGATCGGGTGGCGCCGCATCGGCAGGCGGCGCAGGCCGACCTCGCCCAGCAGCGGCTCGGCGCTCACGAAGTACTCGACCGCTGGCGCCCTCAGCAACTCGAAGATCCGGCGCGTCGACCGCTGGTTCTCCACCGTCGTGCCGAGCCAGACGTTTCGGGGCCCGTCGCCCCACCACGCTGGCAGGTGGTCGAGGATCCGGTGCGGCCGCTTCGTGAGCAGCAGGAAGACCAGGTCGGGCCGCTGGCGGATGATGTCCCACACCTCGGCGCGCCACGGGTCGACCGCTTCGTGGAACACGTCGGTGAGCGAGCTCGTGAAGACGAACGAGCCCGGCGGGATCTTCCAGCCGCCGGCGCGCGTGCGCTTCAGCGGCAGGTCGAAGACCGTCTTCGTGCGGCGGACGACGAGCCCGCCGCCCTCCCGCTTCTTCTTCACCTCGTCGGCGATCATGTAGCAGTTGTCGCACCCCGGGCTCACGCGGGTGCAGCCGATCCCGACGTTCCAGGTGGCGTCGGCCCACTCGATCGCGGTCGTCTCAGCCATGGTCGGCCACCTTCGGACGCTTGACGTCCACCGCGTACAACTGCAAGAACCCGTCGACGGCCTCAAGCTCTCCGCCGTAGTACCGGACTGCAAGCTCCTCGACGTGTCTCGTCAGCTGATCCAACGATTCGGCGTGAAAGTCCCTCCAGCGAGACCGCTTCAGCTGGTCGCGCGCCTGAGCTAGCAAGCCCCGCAACGACATGCGCCAGCCGCTGTGCACCGGTCCAAGCGGCACCTCGCCGGGCCGACGCACCGGCCCGCCGAACATGTCGATTGGCAGGTCCTCGACGTGGCGAGTGTGCCACATCACCCGGTGGGGGTGTTCCATGCGGTCGACGTGGAGTCGCGACGGCTCGCCATCGACCCACCACCAGCGATCCCTCTCTGCATCGACCTCGGCCGGCGTCGGCCATCGCTTGAAGCCGTTCACGCTGACCTCCCCGTGGTGGCGACGTGTTCGCGTCCGGCGGCTTCGAGATCGCGCTGGCGGTCGCCGGGACGGTAGAACCGCAGCCCGCGCTCGGCGCGCTGAATCTCCCCGCGCCTCCGGCCGGACAGTAGCGGGCCGATGTCGATGTTCAGCCGCCCGTCGATGTCGCTGCGCTTCGCGCGTGAGTCTCCGATCAGGTTCTCCCGTTCCTGCGCTGACAGGTGCTGGGTGATGTCCACCATCCCGAACGGGTGGATCATCATTCGGAAGATGGGCTGACCGCTCGACTGCCCGGTCAAGGTCGCGACCCTGATCTGTTGCGCGTCGCTGTGCCTCGCGTCCTCCGCCGCCGCCCGCAGCTCGGCTTGTTGTGGCTCCGACAGGTTCGCCGCGTCCACGGCGCGGGCGTCCCGCTCACGAAGAAGCTTGTCGCGCTCCGCTTCGAGGCGGGCGATCATATCGATGCGGCGCCTCGCTTGCTGGAACGCCAGTTTCCTGGCGTGCTCGACCTCCTCGTAGACCTGCTCGCGCTCCTCTCTCAGCGCCTCGATGATCTTCTCCTGCTTCTTCTCGCGCACCCTCGTCTCCTGCAGGTCCGCCTTCGCCTCCTGAAGTTCCGCCTTCGTCTGCTCCAGGTCTGCCTCCGCGCGCTTGCGGACCGACAGGACCATTTCCGCGGCGTCAGCCGCCATCTTCGCGATCTCTCTGCACAGCCGAGGAAAAAGCAGGCGAGCCCACCACGAGGGCGCCGGCACCAGCGCGGCCTCGCGCACGGGCCCGCTCGGAACGTGCGCTTCCAACAAGTCTTGCCAGTCGTCCATTGACTCCTCCTTCGCCGTTGCGAAACGCAACTCTTTGTTGACGATAGCGCGACGGTACTAGGCCGCCGCGCGTCGGCGCTGCTTTCCCCTCCACAACCCAAGCCAACCGCCCCGCAAAAACGGCTGATTACCGCGAAAGCAACGGTTTCTATTTATTTGGTACCGCGCCCGGACAGAATCTGTCCGTCTTTCCATTCGCGGCGTTAGTTGCGGATGCGTTTGCGGCGCGCTTCTCTGTGTTCTCCAGTTATCCGGCTATTGCCGGATTATGCACCACTGTTCCGACGACACGCCGCGCCGTTGCGCGCCGGCGCCTATCGTCCCTCCGGGGCCGGCCCAAGCTCCCGCTCCAACTCCGCCAGCCACGCGTCTCCCTCTCCGCGCGCGCACATCGCCATCGCGTTCAGCCGTGTGCTGACGCGGGCGTCCACGACCGAGTCGTGCCCGCACACAGACTCCACGTGCTTCAGCAGGGCCGGCATCGCGGAGAGCGACACCGGGAACGGGCAGGTGACGCGCTTGTTCTCCACGTCGGTAACGAGCCCGTCAGGGAGCGTGGCGGCCCGCTTGCCCCTGGCCATCACTCCCTCCCGCGGAACGGGACAAACCCGCCAGACGGATCGAGGCGCGGCGACGAGACCGCCTGCGTCGCTGGCGACCAGCCCAACGCCGCGCTGGCGACGGCTTCCCACCGCTCCTGGATGTCGCGCGGGAGCTCGCGCCACACGGGGCACGGGAGCCCCTGGTAGTTGAGCCCCTGCTTCCCGGGTGGCGCGGCCAGGTTGTACTTGCAGTACAGGCGCTCCGCGAAGGACGCGCCGTCGGAGGGGATGCAGCAGGCGGGAAGGCTTGCCGGCGGGGTGTCGGAGGTCTGGTTGGCGGCGGCGCCGGTGGTGTTGGTTGGGCCGCTCATGGCGTGCTCCTTTGTGAGGGTGGTGAGCTTCTGGTGATCAGCGAGAACGACATGTCTGCCGGGAGCCAGTCCGCCAGCACGCGAGCCGGCGACGTGCGCCTCTCCGTCTCTGCCTGGCTCGGCGGGCGGGTGATGCCCGCGACGCGGAACGCGACGCCGTCCTGGAACGGTGTCGCCACGACAAGCCGGATGACAGCGCCGGACGAGTGCTGAAGGTCGCCGTCGTCCGTGTACGGGAGCCTTGCGAGCTCTTCCTGAATCTCGTCCGCCGTGCAGCCGAACAAGCGGCAGCACGGCGCGGTCATGCGGGCGGGGATGTCGAGCATGGTGGCTCCTTCGTTTCGGCAGCGTCCCGCTGCCATTCGTACATAGTACGTACGATAGCAGCGCGCGACCCGCAACCCTGCGCTCGCAAATAACGCGCGACTCAGTCCCTGGTGAGTCGCGCCAACGCTTCCGCGCCGCGCTCGCCGTACGTCGGCCAGTGCTGCTGTCGGATGCGCGCCCGATCGGAGTCGACAGCGTCGGCGGCCTGCTCGATGTCGCTGAGTAGGTCCCACGCCAGCGGCGACCACAGCGTCAGCCCGCTGAACCCAACGCGCCACACGATCGCGACGTACTCGCTGGAGTCCGCCTTGCCGCGCAACTCCACCTCCTCCTTCAACGTGGTGGCGTTGCCGTCCGCCTCCGGCTTGGTCGCCGCTGCGTCGCTCGCCTGGATCTCCACCTCGTCCGGCTCGGCCGCCGCCGCCTCGTCCTCGTCTCCCTCGCCGGTGTTCGGCACGTAGAACGTCGGCCTTGTCTGGAGCGCGTAGATGTAGGCCGGCGGGTCCTCGCGAAACAGGCGCGTCCGGCCTCCCGTCACGGTGAAGCCCGAGCGCAGCAACATCGCGATGTAGCCACCCCTCTTTGTGGTGAAGAAAGCGTGGCGCAGGAACGTCTCCGCTTGGCGAAAGGGCGGGTTCCCGATCGTCCAGTCCGCCCGCTGCGCGGGCTCGGGAAGCCACGTCTCGTAACGGCGCGCGACGACCCTCCGAACGATGCCGGCGGTCCTCAGTTCGTGCAGCCTCGGGTAGCGCGAGGCGAACGCCTCCACCGCGATCGGGTGGACGCCGTACAACTGGTGCGCTGCCGCCGCGAACACGCCGTTGCCTGCGCCGACGTCGACGACGACGTCGCTGGGCAGGATGGGCAGCACGCCGAGGATCGCGCGCGCGCAGCTCGACGGTGTCGGGCAGTAGTCGCTGTCAACGTTCCCGTTGCTTCGCTTGCCTTTCGCGTGCCTCGACATGTTGCCTCCATCGCTCGCCGGTGACCGGTGGCCGGTCACCTTGTGGGGTTCGGTGACCGGTGGCCGGTCATGGAGTTCGGTGACCGGTGGCCGGTCACCTTGTGGGGTTAAGCCCCGGCTCGTCCGCAGGCGCGGAGTCGAGATCCCCAGGCTGGGGGAGCTCGCCGTTGCTCATGATCTTGACCATGAGCTTGCGCGCCGCGGGCATCGTGATCGACATGAGCTTCTTCAGGTCTTCGGCGGTCGTCGTCTCGCCGCCGTGCGCCCGTGCTTGGATGACGCTCAACGCCCGGTCGTACTGCGATTCGGCGTCGGCGCCCTTGGGCTGGCCCTTCTTCGAGGGCTCGCCGTCAAAGCGTCCGCGCTTCATCTCGTCCGCGACCACCGCGCCCGCGATGACCGGGTCGTGCCCGCTACCGACCAAGCGGTCGCGCGCGGCCTTGGCGCGCGCCGCCGCGTCCTTCTTCGTCGGCTTGGCGGGCTTCGCGCCCTCGGCGTCCTCGCGCGCTTCAGCAGCCGGCGGGGTGGTGTCCGCGTCGCCGTCGTCGTCCGCGCTGTCGTCGACCTCCAGGACCTCCTCCTCCACGTCGCTGGACAGCGTGTCGCCGCTGCCCGGAGCGTCTCCGCCAAACATCAACGACGTGAGCGCCTCGGCCGCATCATCCCTGGTGACCGTGACCGACCCGCCTCTGCCGGTGATTGTGACCGACTCGATCGCGCTGTCCGCCTTCGGTGCCGTGACGAACATCTCCGTCTGCGGAGAGTCGAAGTGCGGGACCGAGCGCTCCCACAGCTTCATCAACGCCTCCGACGGGATGTTCTCGCACCACACGCACGGCAGCGGCTCGAGGCTTGGGGTCAGGAACAGCGCGCGCTGCGGGTCCGCCTCGATCAGCGAACAGAGCCGCGTCACCACATACGCGTGCACGAGCTGATCTACGATCTCCGTCGCTCGCTTCGTGAGCTGCGCGCGCAACCACATCGAGCCGAGCACGTCGTCGGAAAACTCCGACACAACCTTCGGTTGCTCGCAGCTCGTGATCGTTGCGTCCGGCGCGAGCACGAAGTTCCACTTGCCGTACATGTCGCGAACGATCACCTGCACGCTGCGCACGTTCATCTTGAGGCTGGAGTCCTCTTCGCTGTCGTCGTCTCCGAGCACCCGCATGTCCGCCATGCGCTCGGTCTCGTGTCCGCCGCGCGCGGTGACGACGTCCGTGCCCGACGACGCCTGGATGCGCCCGCCGAGCTCGACGCGCATCACCGCGACCTTGCCATTCGCGATGCGCGCCTCCAGGTCAGGCACTTGGCTGACCTTGCCGATGCTCCACGGCACCCCGTTGGCTGCCTTCTCGCCGATGACCAGCAGGCGCGCATCACGCCCGTGCCCGATCAGGTCGCGCATGAAGTCCTGGTCGAGCGCGCCCGGAAGTCGCTGCGTCCCGAACTGTTCAAGCAGCCGATCGCCGAGCGTGCGCCGCTCGCAACTCATCTTGGCGTTGAGCTGCTTGTACACGGCGACCGCCGCGAGGCGCAGCGCGCTGAAGATGCCGCTGCGCTTGCCGCTGCTCGAACGCGCCAGCACGTACGCGCGGTGGTTCTCGGTGTCGATGATCACCGCGACGTCGCGGATCGACGGGATGGCGCGCCGGATCAGCTCCTCCGACACCTGCTTCTTGATCTCTGCGCGCACCTTCTTGGGGCAGCGCGTGACGCTCGAGTCGTGGCACCACGCGTCTACCCGCTTCTCTATGTACTCGCGCAGCGTGCCCGGCGGCACCCGGCGCACGAACGACCTGCGCGTCAGGAAAAGCAAGCCGTCGAGCCGAACGATCTGGTTCGCCGACCCGAAGCCGCCCCATCCGTGCCGCTCCGCGCTGTTGCCGCAGAGCACGCCGGGCTCGTCGGTGCGAGGTAGGAGCTCCGCCTGGAGCACGTCGTTCCACTGCTCGGGCGTCGGAACGGCGGGGATCGCGTCCTCCGGCTCGAACAAGATCTGGTCGATCGGCCAAGAGGACGAGTCAGGGAAGCGCGGCATGGTCGTGATCCTCATCGGTGGAGCGTGTGTCGGGCAGGGCTTCAGGTTCTTCGAGCGTGACGCCGTGGACGTCGTCGTCCTCGACGCGCAGGAACCGCGACACGCGTGAGCGCCGCTCCTGGCCGTCGAAGCCGATCCAGGTCGCCGGACTCAGCATGTGCAGGGCGTCTCTCGCCCGGGTGGCAGCGACGTACAGGATGCGCCGGTCTTCCTCGACCTCGTCGTCGCTCTTGGCGCGGTGCGACGGGTACACGCCCTCGCGCACGTCGAGCACGAACACCACGGGCCACTCCAGGCCCTTGGCCGCGTGCACGGTCATCAACTGGACGCCGTTCGCCTCCTTCGACGCCGAGTCGCCGATGGCACGAAACGCCCATCGAGAGATGAACTCCTCGCAGTCGACGCCCCACAGCAACCGGCTGTCCGCGATGTCGTGCCACTCGCTCAGCGGACACTCCAGCGCGGTGACGACCTCGCGCATCACATCGATCGCGGGTCGGCGCCGAGCGTCGGCGGCCGCGAGCGAGCGCCAGAAGTCGAAGTCGCTGTCGCGCTCCGCGAGCCACGCCAGCGCGCCTACCTGTTCCGCCTCCGCGCTGTCGCGCAGCATCGGGACCGTCACGATCTGGCCATCGAGCACCACGCCGCCGCCGAGCGAGAGCTCCACCGCGTACAGGCGGCAGACGAGATCGTCGCTGAACTTCGCCACCGTGAGCTGCGCCGCCGCCGCCGCGAGCCGCGCGGTCGCGGTGCCCCACGCGTCATCTGCGGCCAGGTGGAACGTCACCGGGACGCCCGCGCGCTCCAGCGCGCCCTTCACAGGCCCGAGCGACCGCCACATGCGACCGAGCACCGCGATGTCCTTTGGCGCGACGCCGCGCGCGATGGCGCGGAGCACCTCGTGAAGCAGGTGTTCCTCCTGCGTCGAGCCGGCGACGATGTCAAGCTCCGCCCGGCCCCCCTCGCCGCGCGTCGCGACCATCGGCGCGTCCTCGTTGCAGATCATGTTGGCGATCTGCACGACGGCCGGCACCGAACGAAAGTTCTCCGCCAAGCTGATGCACTGCCACGCGGGATCGCGCATCAGCCCGAGGATCAGGTCCCGGTTCGCGCCGCGGAACGCGTAGATGGCCTGTCGTGGGTCACCCACGACGACGATGTTCGACGAGCTGAGAACGCCCGCGAACCGCAGCGCGGCTGTGTTCGCCGCATCGCTGGCAACCTGGTCGCCTTCACCATCCTCGACGTCGCCGGGCTTGGCCGCCGACGCGTCGAGCGTCAGCGCGATGCTGTGCTGGCGCGGGTTGGTGTCCTGGTACTCGTCGATCAGGACGTGCGTGTAGCGCCCTCGCCACATCTCCTGACCCTCTGGCGTCTCCAGCACGCGCAGCGCGAAGCGCTCGATGAGTTCGAAGTCGACGGCGTCCGCCATGCGGAGGTACCGCTCGTACTGCTCGACCACCTCCCGATCTTCGCGAGCGCTCGCGAGCTTGCCGCGCTTGAGTTTGTAGCCGAGCGCCGAGACCGCCCGCACCAGGAAGTCGTTGGCGTCGATCTGGTCGAGGATGCGGAACTCCTCCGTGCGCCCAACCAGTTCCGGCAGTGAGCGGATCACCCGCACGCAGAACCCGTGGAACGTCGAGACCAGCGGCAGGTTGCGGTAGTGGACGCCCGAGTCGAGCAAGCGCTCGCGCATCTCGTCGGCGGCCTTGTTCGTGAACGTGACCGCGAGGATGTCCCGCGGGTCGGTGCGCTCGTCAAGCAGACGCAGGATGCGGTTGACGATCACCCGCGTCTTCCCCGCGCCCGCGCCCGCGTAGATCAGCAGATGCGACGCATCCGACGTCACCGCGAGCGCTTGCGCACTGGTCATCCCCTCAGTCCGGTCCACCATGGCTCCCTCGTTGCATCTACGCTAGCGCGCGTCCTTAGCGGGCGCAAGCGTGCGCGATCGTCGATCGCATGCCGCCCAAGACGTCCGGGTAGTAGTGCGCCTCCCACGCGCGTCGCCCGTTCATCTCGCCGGGCTCGTCCCCGATGATGTCCACACGCAGCGTCGAGCGTTCGAGCGTGCCTCTCATCGTCATCGCGTACGCCGGGTGCACCGGCAGGTCGAACGCGGCCAGGTACGCGAACACGTCGAGATCGTTCCACATCAGCAGCGGCCGACACGAGCGCTCGGTGGACATGCCGTGCACCCGCGCGCTTCGACGCCGCCCGCTGGACTCCGCCGCGCGAATGCCGCCGATCCTTCGTTCACCGTGCCGCTCGGTCGCGGCGCGGAAGAAGTCGCTGTGCGTGCGCACCCCGATCGCCTCCCACGCGATGACGTCGCCGACCATGCCAGGCCACGGGACGACGACCTCGTCGTACCGCAGCCGCGGGTAGAGCGTGAGGAACGCGTCGCGCACGCGCGCGCTGTCCGGGTTCTCGGCGCGCTCCATCCTGACGTGGACGACGCGCGCCGTAGGCTCGACCATCGCGACGATCGCCGCCGCCACGACGGAGTCCTTTCCCCAGGACACCGAGCACCACGCGTCGCCGTCCGCGAGATACCGGCGCACCTCCTTGCACGCCCGCTCGTGCAGGTCGCCGATGCGACCACCTCGCGCGCGGCGACAGTCGTGTCGCCACAGCGCGTCCCACGCGTCGAGGTCTTCGCGCGTGAGCCGGTCCGAGCTGATCAACGGCATGCGCGTACCGCCTCGACGACGTCGTCGTGTAGCTGCACCCGTGTCCCGATGAGCGCGGCGGGCCGATGTCGACCCGGATGCCAGTAGGGCTGCTCGACGGCCGCGCTGCCGGTCCTGCCGTCTGTCTCTCGACACCACTCGATCGGGATGTGTCGCAGCGCTCTGCCTTCCTCGTCGAGCAGCATCCGCACCGGGTCGTCCTCGCCAGGGTCGACCAGGGACCACTCCATCACGCGGCCGTTGCCCGCGCCGCGGTCCTTGCCCAGGTGGCGAATCGACATCAGGAGCTTCATCGTGGCGTCGGGGTCGCCCCACGCGAGGAAGCGCACCTCACTCGCGTAGATGAGCGGTATGCGACGCAGCCGATCGCGTCCCGGGCCCGTCGACGCCACGAAGTTCTTCGCCAACCGGTCGACGTCTCCCGGGTCACGGCGCCGCGTCTGGTGCGTGAGACCGCGCGGCGCGCCGAGCGAAAGCATCGACGTGCACAGCACGACCGACACCCCTCGCGCCGTCACGCGGTGCACCGGCAGGTCGCACGTCGCCAACTCTTCGATCGGCGTGGTTCGCGTCGGTGGGGCTTGGTCGCTGTCCTTGAGCAGCGAGAACACCAGCAGGGAGTCAAGATGCGCCGGCATAGGGGCGGAGACCGCCGACGCCATGCGCGCCACCACCTCGAACGCGCCGATCACGACGCCGCCTTGACGCGCTTCGCCTTCGCCGAGGTCGGCATGGCGCGCGCACCGAGCGCGAGCAGCGACGCCCGGATCTCGTCCGTGTGCTCGGCGAGGAAGTCCCTCCATCCGTCGCTGGTGACGTGCTCGCCACGGACGTTCACGCGGACCCGGCCGAAGCCCGCGCTGCCCTTGCCGCCGACCCCGCGGATGCGCTCCAATGCGTACACCACGACCGACTCCTCCAGCGGCGTGCACGTGCCCGTGATCACGCACGCGAGCTGTGAGCCGGTCGACAGCGCCTCCACCGTGAGCGGCATCGGGGTGATGCCCGACACCTCGGGGTCCTGAAGCTCGCGGTCGACGTGCCGCACGGTCGACGCCTCGCTGACGAGGTCCTCGGCGTAGTGCCCATCGAGCACGGTGCCGGTAGCCTCGACAAGCCCCGCCTCAATGGTCTCTCGGCACACCGGCCATGACATCCCGACCTCGAGCCGGCCCGGGAGCATCATCGAGTAGAGCGCGGCGCCGAACACCGACAGAGGCGGGATCGAGGCGCGAAGCTGCCGCACCTCGTCCGGCTTGACCGCGTTCTCCGAGCTGTCGAGGTGGCCGCCGTTCGCCAGCGCGCCGTACAGGCGGTCCCAGGCGGTCGCGCCCATCGTTTGGCTCGAGATGCCGACGCGGTCGAACATGTCGCGCATGACGATCCGGCGCATCGTACCGCGGAGCGCGTTGCCGGACAGGCACGGGATGCGCGGCACACCCGGCAGCGACACGACCGGCTCGCGGCGGATGGCCACCGCGTTGCCGATGTCGGCGCCGAAAGCGCCATGAATCATGGGGGACGTGAGCGTGAAGTCTACGTAGATCTGGGTCATTTTGAACTCCGAACGTTGAGGAAAGCCACGCTGACGAGCACTGCGGCGCGCTCGCGGATAGCGGTGGAGATCGCGGCAAGGCGAACCTGGGGCATCGGCGTGAGCCACTGAACCAGCTCCAGCATCGGAGCGGACGTGGGGCGCACGGAGATGTCCGCGCCGAGCTTCGCGACAAAGTCGCTGATCGGCTGCGCGGAGTAACGGCGGATGCGGTGCAGGTACGCCGCGCGCCAGAACGCGATGCCGTCGTGGGTGCGCATGTCAGACGCGAGCGCGAGCTTGGTCAGGACTTTGATCGCGTCGAGATCCGATGAAGTCAGCATGGGTTCCTCCTCGGTGGTGGCGGCCTCGCCCTTCGGCAGGGTGGCGCAGAGCAGGTCGAGCAGCAGCGTGCCGCGGTGAGGCGCGACAAGCGCTTCGTCGTCGCGCCAGCGCGCGGCGCCGTACGCTGCGACGTGGTTGGCCGCGTACTGGCCAGAGCACACCGCGTCGCGACGGAAGCCAGCAAGCAGCCGCATCACTGCGTCGATCACCGGGCGGTGCTCGTCGAGCACCTCGATCACGCCGTCGTCGGCTCCGATGAGCAACCGGCCGGGCCGACTGACGCCAGCACGAAGCACCGCGTGCCGCTGACGAGTCGTTGCCCAGACCAGGACGTGCTCACCAGGATGCGGCGCCACGATCGCCGCGCCGAGCTGCGACGGCGTCAACGCGTGCAGGGGTTCACCAGGCACCGCAAGAAGGTGCAGCGTGCGCACCGGCGGCGGGTCGTCTCCCGGGCGCCCGGACAGCAACGCGGTGCACCCCGCACAGACGTGACCCGCGTTGACGCCGGCGATCCACTCCCGATCGCTGAACGTCGGCGTGACCACCTCATCGGCGCGCCGTCCGGCGGGGAACGGACTCGGCCCGCACACCATGCAGGTCGACGACGGTCCGCGCGCCACGCCGCGCGCGTCCGCGATCATGTGCAGCGCGTCAGGGGACATCGTCGGTCTCCACGCCTTCGGTCGGCTCCCAGGCTTCGGAGAACTCCCGGTCGCTGAACAACTCGGCAAGGCCTGACACCTGCTTGAGGCGCAGCACCTCGTCGGGGTCCATACCGAGCTCGCGCGCGATCTTGTCGTCGCTCCAGTTTCGACGCGACAGCGCGACGACGATGTTCGACATTGAGTCGACTCCGTGCTTGCCGCGGGCCCGGTTGTGCCGGATCGTGGCCGCGATGCGGTTCTCGATGTCGGCGCGGTCGGCCTTGATCCTCGTCACGGGCAGGTACCCGTGCACGCGCGACCGCACGGGCTCCCGCTTGCCGACGAGGTGACGGTGGAAGCCGTCGACGACCTCGTCGCCGTCGCCGACCGGGTGAGCGACGATCGGCTGCGTGTAGCCGTCCGAGGTGATGGACAGCTCCAAGAGGCGCATCTCCGGCGGTGCGACCGTGTTGGGGTTGTAGTCGTTCCCGGCGACCGCATCGCACGGCAGCCACAGGACGAGATCGACAGGCTCCAAGGCGAACGGCGATGCGCGGTGCAGCGCCGTGCGGATCTCGTTGAGCGTCTCGACCTGCTTCGCCAACTCCAGGCGGCGGAGCTCTGCAAGCAGCTCGTCGAGCACATTTTGCATAGCAGGAGTCATAGGCGTAGCTCCTGAATCAGGTATGTTCCTCGCGCTCCGCGAGCTTCGAACGACTCGCGCTCGTACAACCGTGCAACCTCGGGGCGCGACACGACGCGGATCAACGTCGCCCCACCCACCTCCACCGAGACCGCGCGGCTCCACAGGAGCGGGCCGATGTTCTGCCGGAACCACGGGTCGGCGTCGTTGGTCTCCACGTACCGGACATCCTCAGACATGCGCCCCCCATCGATCGATGTTCTCGCGCATCCGTGCGCGGTAGCGGTCGTATGCATCGCTCTTCGTTTGGGAGAAGTGCAGCCCCTTGCACCAATAGTCGTTGCGCAGCAGCACCTTGCATACCCGGCGCCAGCTCGGGACCTTGGCCTGCGACTCCAGTTCGTTCTCTGCCTCGTCGGGCACGTCGTCGACGTCGATGCCTCGGCGGTCCTTCCACCACTTCAGCCACACCGCGATCTTCGCGCGGTAGTGGTCCGCACGCTCGGTCGGCATGGAGTCGAGCAGCAGTCGCGCGAACTCACGCCACGTCAGATGATTGGGCTTCGTCACCTTGATCCGCCCGAGGATGTTCCCGCGCTCCATCGCGTAGAGCGCGCCGCTGTTCGCGCCGGACACGCGCGCAACGACGCGCCCCCACGTCTCGGGCTCGATGATCTGGTAGAGCCACAGGCCCTTGCGCTGGTCGTCTCCGTAGGGCTGGCAGATCCGCATCTGGTGAACGGTCAGCCCGGCTTGGTGCATCCGGTCGTACAGGGCGTTGTAGGGGAGCCCGGTTCGCGCGTGGAACGTCCACAGGTCCTCGGTCCGCCAGTCGTAGATCGGGTACGCGTTGGCGCCGCCTCCCTTCTTCGTCGTCCACGGGAGTCCGGCGTGCCGCGCGACCTTCGTGCCGGTGATCGTGCGCCACCGGTTCAAGCTCTCCGCCGTGCGGATGCCCACGAAGCACGCCGCTCCCGTCTCGCCGCCGTACCAGCGGTGGAACTCCTCGACGAACTCCTCGAACTCCATCCCGACCCGGAAGAACGGGAACGCGTCGTGCTGTACGATCGCGTACCCGGGCGGGCGCCGCACCCACATCGCCTCGGCGTCGGGGTCCCAGCACATCCATCTCGGCTCGATCATGCTCACCGCGTTGCGGAGTCGAAGCGGCAGCGCCACCCAGAACGGTTCGACGACGTCGTCGTACTCGGCGAACATCTCCTCCGCGTGAGCCATCGTCAGCCGGTACTGCGCCTCCAAGTCGACCAACAGCACGCCGATCCGGCGCCCTCGCCGCCGAGCCTCCTCGGCGACAAGGTGGAACATCACCGTCGAGTCCTTGCCCGCGGAGAAGGACAGGTAGACGCGCTCAAAGTCGTCGAACACGCGCGCGATGCGCTGGCGCGCTGCTTCAAGCACGCTGATCCCCATCTTCCGCTTCACGTTCGCTCCATCGTTGGTGAGGGTGCCCCGCTCACATCACCGGCGCGCGGGGCGGCCGTCCGGCCCCAAGAGCTGCGCGCGCGTCCGCCGGCCCGGCGCCGTCACCTTCGACGTGCCAAGCCCGTCGTCGTCCATCGCGAAGTGCACCGCCATCGGCGTGCGCCACGTCTGCGTGTTCGTCTCCTGGTTGACCACCGCGATGCAGTCGAGCGGAAGGACGCCCGAGCACCCCACCCTCGGCGCGTTCATGAGCGTCAGCGACGGGAAGAACCGCGTCAACAGCGGCTCGAACTCGCGGAGCAGTTCGTCCTCGTACGGCAGGATCTCCTCCTTCCGTACCGAGCCAGCCATCGACCATTCGATCGTGAGCTGACGCAGGATGCGCCCGTGGTTCCGGGTGCGCATGTACGTAATCCACAGCGTCGTGCGCCCTCCCGACTGTCGCTGCATGAACCGGAGGACGGGGAGGAGCTTGCCGGTCGTCCACGCGGCGCCGCCGGCAGGGTCCGCGATCGGCCCCTCCGTCTGATCGTTGAGCAGACGGCGGACGGGCTGACCGTCCGCACGAAGCTCCGGAGGCTCCATGTCGCCGAACAGGTTGTCCGGGTGGTGGGCGGTGGCGATCATCCACGGCGCGATCGCAAAGATCGTGTCGTCGTAGCCCTCAACCAGGCGAAAGCTCACGTCGTCCTCCAGCCCGGGTCAGGCGCCCGGAAGCTCGATCACGTTGTAGTTCTTGGGCGCGACGCTCGCGTCGCCGTGGAGCGCGATCACGAGGTTGTCGATGTCGCCGCGCTCGTGGAACTCGCGCAGCACATCCGCGAACCGGTTGCGCAGCGGCGCCTCGATCGCGTCGAGCCGGTCGACGAACACCGGACGCCACCCCGGAAGACGCAGGCGCACGGCGAGCGCGAACGCCATCAGCACGATCACGCGCTCCGCGTCCGACGCGGTGTCGACCGAGTAGGCCGTCTCCCCGCGCTGGATGCGAACGTCACCGCCCTCGACCTTGATCGCGGCGCCGAGCACGCGCTGGACGATGCCAGTGGCGACCTCGGCGATCGGATCTCGGCTGACCTCCAGGAGTGCGACGCGCGCCTGCGCGATGATGTCGAAGAGGACGCGCAGCGCCTTCGCCTGCGCCTCGCTCTCGCGCGCCTGGCTGCGCCGCTTGTCGAGCGCCGCCTGCATCGTCGAGAGATTGCCGAGCCGGAGCGCGTGAGCGCGCGCGGTGCGCGCCTTCGCGTCGAGCTGCGCGACCTGCTCACGCAGCGAGTCCACGGCCGGCGGAGGCTGGATCTCGTTGCGCTCAGCGACGAGTTGTTCGCGCTCGGTCTCCAGCTCGCTGACGCGCTGACGAAGCTCGGCAATCCGCTTGCCGCTCACGTTCGCGTGACTTTCGGCGCTGGCGAGCGCCTGAGCGGCTGATGCAGCCTTCGCTCGCGCGCTGTCGATCTCGGCCCGCGCAGCGTCATGCCGCCGACGCGCGCTCAGCTCATCCTCATTGAGCTTGGCTCCTGCGTCACGCAGGACCTGAAGCTCCGACTGCGCACGCTCGATCTCGGTCTGCGCCGGGATCGCCGGCGCGTCCTTCAGGGCCTTGCGGAGTTCGCTGACCGCCTCGGCCACCGAGGGCGCGATTTCGGACAGCGCGCCAAGGTCGGGTTCATACTCCCACGCCGTGATTAGCCCGCGAACGGAGTCAATCAGCGGCGCGAACGCGCCGGCAGCCGCACGCTGCGCCGCGACGTTGCTCGCGCGCGCGTTGGCGGCCCGGTACCGCTCGCGCTCGGCGTTCAGCCGGTCGGCCAGCGCGGCCAAACGCTGCCCCGCCTCGTCGTACTGCTTGGTCGCATCGGCGAGGGCCGCGTTGGCGCCCTGGGCGGCCGCGGACAACTTGTCGACGTCGGGCGACTCTTCTAGCAGGAGCGCGTCCATCTCGACGCGCACCTTCGCCTCGGCCTGCGAGGTCGCCAAGATCTTGGCGTCAACGGCCTTGTACAAGCGCATCGCCCGGTCGGCTTGCTCGATCTGCATGTTGAGCCGGGCGACCTCCCGGACAGCGTCGTCGGCTTCGGCTGTCCACCGGGCGGCCGTCCCCGCTGGCGCGTCGGCTTCCATCTCGGCGAGCTTCTGCGCGTCGTCCTCGGCGCCGCGCTCGTCGTCGAGCTTTCGCCGCTGCATGGTGGTCGCCGCCTCCTTCACCGCGGCGGTCACGCGCTCGACCCACTTCGCGCCGCTCTCCGGCGCGGCGTCGTTGCTGATCGCGATCTTGTGCGACGCGGCGTACGCGCGCCACGACCCGCCGAACGGAGGCACGAACGGCTCGATGGTCTCGCCGCGCTTCTGCGCGCGCTCCGAAGCCCTCTCGTGCTCGGCGCGCGCCTCCGAGACGTGCGCGTCGAACGCGATGTCGACCGCGCTGCACACGTCGGCCACGGACCACTCCTCAGCTCCTGCGTTCGCCGCGAGCCATGACGTGCGGTCACGCACGCTCGACCGCAGGAACGCGGACACGTCCCAGGCGGCGGCCTGTCCGATCACGGCGGCACGGTCTTTCTGCGACACGCGCGCCGCGGCAACGCGACCGTCCGCGTACCACGCGGTGGTTTCCGCCGGCCCGAACGTCACGCCGTAGCGTCGACTGCGGCCGTCGACGTCGAACTCCAGGGTCGCGCTGGCGGGCGCCGGTGGCGCGCCGAACCGCTCGATGTCGCTCAGCATGATCGCGAGCGGCAGCCCGAGCAGCGTGCTCTTGCCCGCCATGTTGGGGCCGACGATGCACGTCGGCTGTCGCACGTCCCAAGCTCCCGCGATGCGGCCATGAATGCCGTCGCAGGTGATTTTCGTCAACTTGACCATCGTTCACTCCTTCATTGCCGCCCATGCGGCGGCTGTGATGTATCTTGCGGTGTTGACGCGCGCACGCTCGCACGCGCCGAGATCAGGACTCGCGCTCCAGCAGGCTGTTCACCTCGTCGAGCCGATGCTCCAAGTCGTCCACGCTCGCCGACGCGATGTCGTGCATGATCCGCGCTCCGTCGTCGGACGACGGCAGCAGCATGGCGCGCTCCATCAGCAGCGCGAGCAGCGTGCCGCGCCGCTCGCTCTCCACGTTGCGCTCTTGCTCCTCGACGGACGAGGTGAACACGCTCGCCGCGAGCAGGTCCTCATCAGCCTGAGCGCCGTCGTCACCGTCGTAGGAGCCACGGAGCTCAATGACCTCCTCGACGGCCTTGTACGTGCTCGACGCGTCGCGGGACATGCTCTGACCGGCCACCGACAAGGCCGCGCGCATCCGCTCCTGGAACGAGGCGATCGCATCCGACGCCCCGGTCCACCCAACGACGCGCACCACGCCGATCCCGGTCGACTGGTCGATCAGCACCGAGCCACGCGACAGCGCCGGGTGCGCGCGCATCGCGTTGCGAATCGCGACGGTCTGCGCCTTCTTGATCGCCTCGCGCGTGACATGCACCATGTCCGCGAAGGCGGCCGCGACCTGCCGGTCTGCGAGGTTGACCGCGTACCCGGTGCCACCGATCGACGGCACGTACTTCCACGAGGGCTTCCGCCCGGTCTTAGGCGTGTTTTCCGCCTTAAACGCTTCGAAGTCCCCGCGGGAAATCAACTCGACCCCGTCGCACGCAGGCTGCTTCGTCTTGTAGTCGATCTTGCCGTGGAGCTCCGCGATGCGATGCAGGAGCTCCTTGCCCGGCTCGTACTCGTACGTGTAGCGGACGACGACCGGGGCACCCGACTCAGTGAGACCCGCGACGATCGCGGTCACAACGATCCGACGCACGTCGCCGATGATCTGCTCCTCCTTGTCATCCGCCCATCGTTCGATGTACGGATTGTTGACGGCCTTCCCGTCGATCTGCTGCGTCGGCTCCAGCCCGACGTAACAACCAGCGATCGCGTTCAACTGGTGGAGTCCGGCGACCGTGAGCTGCGCGACGCCCTTCTCCACCGCGGTCTCCCAGTCGCCGTCATTGTTCCGCTGGCGACGCGGGATCTGGTACAGCTCCTTCCTCGCCAGCGACAACTGAACGCCCTTCGTGACGCGCCGGAGCTCACCCTGCGGGGTCCGCACCACGAAGATCTCGTCGGCGTTGACCGACGTCACCTTTTCCGCGCGGAGCTCGAACACGCCCCGCATCAGACGGACGAGCTTGTCGTACCCAGGGTCTTGATCAATGTCGGCGCCGAACTCCGCACGCAGCGCGCCGTGCAGGTCCCCGCGCCGAAACGACGCCAGCGCGCCCGTCGACCACCGGAAGTCCTCACGGGCGCTCGACTGGAGGGACGCCCGCCCGGGCGGCTTCAGCGCCGGGCGCGCGAGCTCCATGGCGGGCTCGTCCGGCAGCGGGTTGATCCTGCCGCGCTCGCGCTCGCGCTCGGCAGTGAGGCGGTCCGGGCCGCCGAACGTGTCGTTCTGACTCATGTTGTCCTCACGGTTGTTGTTCGAACCGGCTGTTTGTCGCCGGCTCATCGGGAAGCGGCGTGCACGCGGCCACCGCGAAGTCGATGGAGAACAGAAACTCCATGCACCGAAAGCACAGCAGCGGCTGCGCGATGACGCGGTACCCGACGCCCCACGCCGGGGTGGTGTGCGCGGGGTCGTCTCGCATCCTGCGCGAATGCGGCGGCCAGTACAGCCAGGTGTTCCGCCGGGTGTAGTCGATGACGTGCGCGCTCATCATGGCGTGCGCGCTCACGCCGAGGTCCCGGCCGCGCTGCATCACCGCGGACCGGATGCGGTGCTCGACGACGGCCGGATCGCACCACGGCTCCACTTCGAGCTCATCGGGCGTCAGCGCCCGGCGCGGCGGCTCCCGACGGAGCACCTCCGACAACCGCAAGCCGCACGCGCGGCCGACCACGACGTGATCGCGGAACTTCCATCGCTCAGGATGGTAGAGATGCACGCGCCGGTACACGTCTCGCTGCACGGCCCGCCAGGGCTTCACCGACCAGATCGCGCGGAGCATGTCCCGCACATGCTGCTCGTCGAGCTCGTGCTCTCGGAGGATCGACGGGTTCGCGACCGCGACGTGCGCGAACGCCCGCACCGCCGAATGCGGGTGCGCGAGGAGCTCCTCTACGGTCGTGGTGGTGGTGATCGCCATCGTTCCTTCGTTGCTCCCCCGCTAGCCCGGTCAGCGTCGCGCGCAAGCGTGCGCGCCCTCGATGTCGCTCACCGTCGTTCCCCCGACAGCTTGTTCGGGCGCCCAGCGAGATCCCAGGCGCGAGCAGCAGACAGCCGCTCCGTCCAGCGGTCGATCTGGCAGAGCACGCTGACGGACGTTGCGTTGTTGCTCCCCTTCCCTCCTTCGTTTCGCACGAAGCGGGCGAACGTCACCCCGGGCGCGTCGTGGAATGCGTCTGCGACAAGCGCGAGCTCGTTCGCGAGCAGCATCGGGTCGGGACGCCCGAGCTGTTCCCACATCCGGAGGATGGTCGGACCATCCGCAGCCACAGCCCACCGCCGGGCAGGTCCGCCGCGATGAAGCCGGTCCGCGACAGCTTCGACGAGCGCGAGCAACTCCACCGGGCGCACGTCCGCCTCGTGGGCCTGGCTGACCATCCAGGCGGGGATCTGGGTGGGCGACTTCGCGTCGGCGCTGTCCACATGTCCACAGCCTCTCTCCCCAGACCCCTCTCTCTCACTATGACTTCTATCGGTATGATCGGAAGAATTCGTATGTGACCGGTGGTCGGTCATCTGGTGACCAGTGACCGGTCGTCTGGTGACCGGTAGCCGGTCATCTGGTGACCGGTCACCGGTCGTCTCGCGGTGACCGGTGGCCGGTCTTCGGGGCGGGTTGTCCACAGAATCCACAGCGTCCACAGAGTTATCCACAGGCCGGGACAAGCCTCGAATGGCGCCCCGCGCCGCGGACGGACCTCGCTTCCCGCGAGGCCCTCCGACGTGCCCATCCCGCGACGTGAACGCGTCGAGGGCGCCCCAGGAGATCGACACCTGGTTCGCGTGGCCTGTGCGGCGGGCGTGCACGACCCCGCCGGCTCGAAGTCGTGCCAGCGAGGCGAGCACCGTCGACCGCGCCAGCCCGGTCTGCTTCGCGACCCAGCCCGCAGCGGCTGCTCGCTCTGCATCCGCGTCGCACCAGTCGCCTACGTGTAGGATGCACACGAGGACGGTCTTGTCCGTCGCGCTCGCGTTGCTGCCGTAGATCCTTCGCATCGCCACACCGAGGCCCAGCCGGGCCTCGGCGCTCATACTTCACGCTCCACCGTGTGCTCCATCGTCGCCCCGAGGGGCTGCGGTGGCGTAGCATGCGCGCGGGCCCGCTGGCCACCCGCTTGACGGTTCGCGGCGGCGCGCGCTACCAGGGCACGAGGCCGCTCGTCGGCCAGCGGTGGAGCGTGCGATGTCGGAGCGTGTGGGCAGCCCCCTGGCCTGCTTGGTGATTCGGCGGATTGAGGAGCTGATCCGGTCTTTCCTCGACCCCGAGGACCGGAACGCCTTCATGGTCTCGCTGATCCACGAGCACATCCGCGCGACGGCGAAGACCACGTCGCGTCTGATGCTTCAGATCGTGACGCACGGTCCGTCGGCGTCGGACATCCGCGCGCAGATCTTCGGCAGCAAGGGACGAATGCTCGCGTCTCTGATTCGGCTCGCGCACGCGCTGCCCGAGGTGCGTGAGTCGCGAGCGTCGATCGACTTGCGCCTGCCGCAGACGGATGCCGACGGTCGCCTCCGGTACATGGAGCGCCGGCCCGCGTGCTCCGAGCTGACGCTGGAACAGCAGCGCGACGAGATGTCGCGCTTCATCCGGTCGCTGGTGTGCCAGATCGTCGACGAGGTCGACGTGTCCCGGATCCGCGTCGCCGCTGCCGCTGACGCGGGCTCCACCTTCGATCTGCACCTCGTGTCTATGCTGCCTGGCGAGCGCCCGTTGCAAGGCTTGCTGATCGGCAGTGGCGGTGCGACGGCGAGCGCGATTCAGGTGCTCGCGCAGGCGAGGAACAACGCTCTCGGCTTTGAGCGCGGCGTGACCGTCACGATCGAGCGCAACGAAGTCGCATCAGACGACGGCGCTCCGTCCTCGTCGCGCACGCTTGCGCGCCACGCCGCCGACGTGGTACATCGGCGTCGCACCGCGTAGCGCGGCTGCACAACGATGGAGCGTCGATGGACGTGTCAGACCCCCGATGGGGGAGCCCATGACCATGGGCAACGGCGACGACAAGGCCCGGTTGTCTCGCTTTGACGTGCTGGCGCTGGTGTTGGCGCGGCCGGGGATCACCTCGCTGGAGATCGCGCGCAGCACCGGCGCGACGGTCAACGCGATCGATGCGCATCTTCACCGCTTGTGCCTGCGGGGGGAGATCGTGAAGACGCGTCTCCCTCCGGGGAACCGGGCGCGCTACGCGTACAGCTCGAAGAACTGGAGCCCTGCCGGGTGCCAGCCTCTGGCAGCGATGGTGGTGCAGCTTGAGGAACGCCTCGTCGCTCTTTACGACCAGCGGAATCGGCTGACGCACGAGATCACGGTGCTCGAAGAGACCGTAGAGCGGCTCAGCCCGTTCATCGAGCCCGAGCAGCCCGTTGGGCTCGGCGAGCATGCCCAGCGTGCCTCATGAACATCATCCTGTCGACGTGGCCTACCTGCTCGACCTGCCTTGGTCGCGTGTCGCCGGCTGATGCGGTGTGCTGGACGTGTGGCGCCACCATCCAACCGAGATGCGAGGCGGTGTGCGTGTGCGGCGCGGAGATGCAGGCGCACGACGTCTCTGCGTGTTCGGCGTGCGGTGCGCGCCGCCCGCGCGCGAGCTGCGCCGGGTGCGACGATGACGGCTGCGACTGGTGCGGCGCGAGCCGCGAGGGGGACCGATGAACGCTACCCGACCGCTGTCGGTGGATCTGTTCTGCGGATGGGGCGGCACGTCCGAGGGCTGCCGTCGCGCCACCGGCGAGGCGCCGGACATCGCGATCAACCACTCGCCGAAGGCGAGCCACAACCACAATCCGACGACGGGCGCCCGATGCGGTGCTTGATCGTGTACAACTCTACGCCGGACCCTGACAGTTCGCGTCGTGGGTACGTGATCCGCGTGCCTCCGACGTGCGAGGACGTGTGGACGGCGCGGAACTGGACCTTCGATCTCCCGCCCGAGGCGCGGTTCGGCGCGGTGTCGTGACGCGCGTGCAACCAGCGCGCGCTGAACAACGCAGTCTTCTGGCGCCGGTGGCGCCATCGTGGAGTGAAGCATGAACGAGACAAACGAGGTTGAGGCGCGGGAGGCTGGCGAGGCGCGGGAGGCTCGCGGCGCGCTCGACGCGCTCGACGCGGAGCCTTCGACCGCGCACAGCGGCGAACCCGGCGCCGAGATCGACGACGTGTTTGCGGTGACGCTCCACCCGGAGTGGATCGGCGCGTTCGCCTCCCTTGGCAAGTCCGTCGAGAACCGAACCTGGCCGATTTCCGGCCCGCTGCCGCGCTGGGTGGCGCTCCACGCGGGCGCGACGCCTGGAGGCGCCCCAGGGCTGTCCACGCGCATCGCCGCGCTGGAGTCGGTCGTACGCAGCTGGGTGGCGCCTGACGCGCGGCGCGGTGCTCGTCAATGAGGACGGCGAACGCGTCCCGCTGATGACGCTCGACGAGGTGCGCAGCGCGCTCGCGCTGATGGTGCGCGTCGTCGCGTGCGACTCGTCGAGGCTGACGCCGTGGTGCGCGTCCGGCGCGCATCACTGGCGCGTCGACGTGGTGGTCCGCCTTCCGGCGCCGATCCCGATGCCCGGGAAGCAGGGCTTGTGGCGCGTGCCGCCGGACGCCGCTGCCGAGCTGCGGCGCGTCATCGCGCTTGCCGAGCGCGCGGATGCGGCTTGGCGCACGACCGCGAAGCCCGGCAAGGTGCTTCGACTGGCGCCGACCGCGGATGACGTCGCGGGCGAGGCTGCGAGCAACAACGCCAGCGCGTGACACGCGCAAGCGTGCGCGCTATACACGATGAACGATGGAGGCGCGATGGAGACACAGGACATGATGGAGCGCGTGGTCCGCGCGCTCTCAAGCCTGCCGTCTCGTTTTCGGGACGAGTTCGAGCTTCAGGCCAACGTCGCGCGCGCGCTCCAGGCTGCCGGCTTGACGTTCGAGCGCGAGCTCACGGTCGGTGACGACCGCTTCGACTTCGTCGTGTGGTTCGGCACGGCGATCGTCGTCGTCGAGGTCAAGGTTGGCGGCCCGGCCGCGTCGGTGTCGCGTCAGCTCCTCCGCTACGCGTCGCGCCCGAACGTCGTCGGCATCGTCCTGGTGTCGTGCAAGGCGCACCACCTGCGCTTGCTGTCCGACTGTCACATCTACAACAAGCCGGTGCGCGTCGTTCGCCCGATGGCGGGTGCGCTGTGACCGCGGTCTCGCAGGGGAGCGTCGTCATCGGGCCGAACGGTCAGCTCGAGCTTCACCTGCGCGCCGATGTGCGCATGGTCGCGCGCCGCATGTTCGGCGGCTCGAAGCAGACGCGCAGCGACGTGCTGTTCGTCAGCCCGACGCCGGAGAACGCGCGCACGCTCAAGATGTTGCTCGCGGGGTTCGAGCTCGACGTGCACGCCGACGCGCGCCGCGTGCTGGACAACGCACTCCTCTCGCTCGAAGAGCGTCGCCGCGTGGTGGAGTCCGTCCTGCGCGGCGGTGTGCGCGATCACGTCTCCGCCGAACTGGCGCGACCGGCGCGTGAGTATCAGCTCGACGTCGTCCGCATGCTGCGCGCGACGCGCGGACTGCTGTGCGCCGATGACATGGGGCTCGGCAAGACGGTGTCGGCCATCGCGTGCATCGCGTCCATCCCGGACATGCGCCCCGCCGTGGTGCTCGTGCCGTCGAACCTCACGCACCAGTGGCGCCGCAAGTTTCGCGAGTTCGCGCCGTCGCTCACGGTGCACATCGCGGAGAAGACCAAGCCGTACGACATCTCCGCGGTGTCCTCCGCGGCGCTGAAGCGCGACTACAACCCGGCTGCTCGCCACCACCCCGACGTCCTGATCCTTAGCTACACGCAGATCGACGGCTGGTCGGAGGTGCTGACGCGCCCACCCTGGCGCTCGCTCGTGATGGACGAGGTGCAGGCGCTTCGCGCGGGCGACAAGACCCACCGCTACCGCGCGGTGCGCGCTGTGTCGTCGACGGTGGAGTACCGGCTCGGCCTGTCCGGGACGCCGATCTACAACTACGCGGGGGAGATCTTCTGGGTGCTCTCCGCGATCGACCCGGCCATCCTCGGCGAGCGCGAGGAGTTCGCGCGCGAGTGGTGCTCGTACGAGGAACGCGTCAACGATCCCGAGGCGTTGGGCGCGCGCTTGCTGGAGTCCGGCGTGATGATGCGCCGCACGCGGCGCGACGTCGGGCTTCAACTCCCGCCGGTTGAGCGCATCGTCCAGCCGGTCGACTGCTCGCCGGAGAAGGTGCAGGGGGTTGGTGGGGACGCCGCCGAGCTCGCGCGCTTGCTGCTGTCGCAGTCGGGCTACACGTCGGTCCAGCGCATGCGCGCCGCGTCCGAGATGATCAACGGCCTGCGCCAAGCCACCGGCATCGGCAAGGCGCCGGCTGTCGCCTCGTTCGTGCGCGAGCTCGTGGGCGAGGGTCGACGCGTCATCCTGTACGGCTACCACCGCGCCGTGTACGACATCTGGCGCGCGTCGTTCCGCGACCGCGCGAACGGAGAGCCGATCTCCGTGCGCATGATCACCGGCTCGGAGACCCCGGCAGAGAAGGACGCGTCGGTGAGCGACTTCTGCCGCGAGGGCGGCGCGCAGGTGCTGATCATCAGCCTGCGCAGCGGCGCCGGCATCGACGGACTGCAACACGTCTGCTCGACGGTGGTGTTCGGCGAGCTCGACTGGTCGCCGAAGGTTCACGATCAGTGCGTGATGCGCGTCGACCGCGACGGGCAGAAGGATCCCGTGCAGGCGTTCTTCTGCGCGTCGGACATCGGGGCCGACCCGATCATGATCGAGGTCAACGGCGCCAAGCGCAACAACTCCGAGCCCGTGATCGACCCCAACGAGTCGCGAGAGCGACGCGAGGCGGCGGAAGGCGCGTCGGGAGCGGCGGAGACGCTGGACGAGCTCCCCGACGACATCACGCGCCGCGTCGCGCAGTCCATCCTGAGCGGCGACTACCTTCGACCCGGAGGCCGACCATGAGCCCCAAGCACCGCATCCCGCCCGGACATCGCGCGCCGGTCGCCACGACGATCGCGCTCATCGAGAGCGAGGTCGCCGACGGCATGAGGTGCGCGGCGCACCGCCTGGCGTCGATGGGCCTTCGGGTCCTGTTCGGTCGCCGCATCTCCAAGGACACGGGCAACGTGAACACCGCGGGACGAGCCGAGGACGCCGAGCGCGATGAGTTCGACGGACACAGCAAGCACAACGAACACGACGAACTGCGCCACGCGCGCGCCGACGGCGAGGGCTTGGCGGTCCTCTCCGTGATCCCGTCGCAGCCCGGCGACCCGATCACGTTCTGCGCCAGCCTCGTCACTGCGCTCCGCGCGCACGGCTACCACGTGGTCCCGCAGGAGCAGATCTCCGAGGTGGGCACCGGTGGCCGCATCCACGTCCGCGTGGAGTACGACGGCGGGGACAACACGATCGGTGTCATCGTCATGGGGCTTCACGATCGCAACCTGCTCGCGCCGGTGACGATGTTGCGCCGCGCCGAGCACCTGGCCGCCTTTTCCTGACCGCACGCCCTGGCTCAACTGATGGAGATGCCCCGTGAACGATGTCCCTGTCGCTACGTGCTTCCGCTGCGGCGGTGTCGTGGCTGTGCCAAAGGTGTGGGCGGGCACGATGCCACCGCCGCCAACCTGCTCGACCTGCGGGGCCGTCGCCGAGCCGGCGTTGCCGGTGGTGAACACGCGGCCGCCGCAACCGCCGCGGAAGCTTGGGCTCGGCCTCTGGGCTCTCGTGCTCCCGGAGGCGCCGGCTGAGGATGTGTCCGATGAGTGAGGCCCTGAAACCCACCTCCTACCTCTCCAACTGGGCCAGCCACGCCACGCCGGGCCGCCACGGCCCCGGCCGCAAGCTCACGATTATGCCCGCCCCATTGGGGGCACGGCGAGGGCAAGGTGAGCGCGTGCACGCCTCGCCTGGACGACTTGCAGGCCCTCATGCGAGGCGGATCACGGGCGACCGGTACCAGCACATGTTCGAGCTGCACATGGACGCCATGGAAAAGCTGGCGCTGCCACCCGGCAAGCTCACCGCGGCGAAGCCCGACGGCGACCGGTTCCGCGTGCTTGACGGCGACACCCTGTGCTGCGCGTGCTCGCGAGAGGTCGCCGCCGCCGGTCGCTGTCACCGCGCGTGGGCCGCGCCGTTCCTCGTTCGTGCTGGATGGCGCGTCATCCTGGACGGGGTGGAGGTGTCCGATGGCTGACCTCGGTGTCCCGCAGGCCTACTACTTGGATGGCGACACGGGCCAACCCTTCCCCGAACTGGTTTGGTGCCGCCAATGCGGCATCTTTGCGGCCGATCACTACAGGAAGCGCCGCAAGATGCCTAGGCTCCAGATCTGGGAGTGCTGGAGCGGCGACGACGGGCCCAAGTGGTGCGCCGGTTGCCGCAAGTTGGTCGATACTGGCGGACTTTCCCGTCACGGAATCAACGACGAGTTCGCGTTTTTCTCGGAGTCACCGCCCGATGGCCCGTGCTTGGAGACCGCGCAGATCCTGACCATGATGCTCGCTTCGCTCTGGCCGGATGACGATCCCCGTCGACCGCAGATCGAGGCGTGGCTGGCGATCGCCGAACCGGTGGAGGGTGCTGTCTGACGGTGCGAGCGCGGAGACCGAGGCAAGCCGACGGTGCTGGCGAAGTACGTCATCGCAGGCAAGGCCGACGGCCGCTATCTGGCAAGCATCGCAGGCGGCAGCGACCTGCTGAACCGTTGGGCCATGACCAGCCGCCACCCCACCCACGAGTTGGAGCTCACGATGGACACCACGCAGCAGCCTCCCCCGCGCGCATCGACCGGCGACGTGTGGCAGGAGCTGATCGACGACGAGCCCGACGAGACGCTGGCCGAATGGTTCGCGCACCGGCGTGTGCTCGGCATCGCCCGGTACGGCGTCCCGCTCCAACGGGACAACGGACGCGACCCGCGGCGGGATCTGCGTGAGGAGCTGCTCGACGCGCTCGCCTACGCGCAACAGTGTGACCTCACCGCCGTGGTCGGCTTGCTCCGCGGGCTGCTTCTCGCGGACGCCGCGGGCGCGCTGGATGTGCTGTCCGCACCGCGCACGGGCGCTGCGGGTGTCGAGGGCGCTGCGGGCGCCCCGAACACCGCGGGCGCCCCGAACACCGCGGGCGCTGAGCCCGACCTCGAGCGCGCCGAGACCGCCGACGCGGTCAACTCGCCGGACGTGGCCGCAACCCTGCGTGCGCTCGTGGACACGTTCCGGTGGGCCGCTGCGCGCTTCGCGGCGGCCGCCGCGTTGCTCATGCTGATCACGGTCGTCTGCACCGAGAACTGCTAGGCCGCACCGCGTGAGCCTCTATCCCACGTACACACCGCGCACGCTTGCACGCGCCGCCGTGCGCGGCTATGTGTGGTGCACCGGGCGGATGGGCCGCCCGGCTAACGATGGAGAAAACGATGTTCGCGCTCGGTCACCTCGTTGGCACCCCGGGTGCCGCCGACTTGCTCAAGCGCAACAATGTTGCCCCCGAGGCTCTGCTCTCTCGCCACGTCACCGGCGACTGGGGTGAGCTCGACGAAGAGGACGTCGCAGCCAACAACGACGCGGTCCTCTTCGGACACCGGCTCCTCTCCTCCTACACGGTGGGAGAGGACAAGGTGTGGATCATCACCGAGTGGGACCGGAGCGTGACTACGCTCCTGCTCCCCGAAGACTACTGAGCTACCGGCCCCGGGGTGATGAGCCCCGGGGCCTTTTTGGAGGATACGTGAACGAGGACGTGAACGAGGACGTGCACGACGGCGCGCCACACGGCGACGCCAGCAGGGAAAGCGTCGATTTCCTTGTCGTGCGCGAGCTGCTCGCCGCGCGCGGCTGGAAGCCTGATGAACACGGTGGCACATCCACCGCGCCGATCGACCTCGCGGACCGGCACCAAGTTCGCGACTTCGTCGACGCGTTCGTCGCGCACGAGTCCTACCCGAGCACGTCGATCGGCACCGGCGGCCAGTATCAGTCGCTCGTCACCGCGCGCGTGCGCCTGCTGCTCAAGCATGCGCTGGACGTGGACGAGTTGCCGACGATGCGCCGCACGTCCCCTCCGCGCCCGTTCGACACCGTCGGGCTCCAGATCGTGAAGGAGATCCTTCACGCGCGCGGCTGGACCGTCGGTGACGCGGCGCCGTTCGATCTCTCCGACGCGCACGAGACCCGCGCGTTCGCCGCCGATCTCGCCGCGCACCCGAGGTATCGGGAGTCGCAGGTGGGCGCCGGCAAGCAAGATCAGAGCCTGGTCACGCGCCGCGTTCGCGTGCTTCTCAGCGCGGCGGTGGGCCTGGAGAGGCCGCCGACGTTGTACGTCGGCACGCAGAGGGCCACCGAGGACCTCGTCGAGCGCCGCAACGAGCTCCTGATGCGCATCGCCGCGCGCATCTCGCCGCGCTTGCCGCGCACGCTGAACCTGCGCGACCGCGAGACCATCGCGGTGGCGGTCGATCTGCTGCGCGAAGATCCCGACTTCGCGGAGATGAACGACACGCGCGAGGCGATCATCGCCGTGCGCCGCGTCTCCAATCAAGCCGGCGACACCGACCGCGGGCTCAACGCGCTGATCCGGCGCGCGCTGGCGCGCGTCGAAGGGCTGGACCCCGACGAGCTCGAGAACATGCCGCGCTCCGGCGGCCCACGCTTGCCCCTCGCGCCCCGCTGGCGTCGACTCTTGGAGGCGGTGCCTGGCCGCAAGGTGGCGGACAAGGTCGCTGTGCTCTTGGAGTGCGCCGACCTCGACAAGATCAAGCGTGCAGCGAGCGAGGGGCGGCTTGTCGCGCTTGGCGCGCGTTCGCCTCGCTGAACCCGCCGACCATCAACACCGCGGCGCCGCAGCCGCCCGGAGGCACCTTGAAGACGTCCCGCAACCTGTCGCCCTGGATCACCATGATGCTCTTGCTCACGGCGACCGCGCCCGGCGCCGAAGCGGAGCCGCTCTGCGTGGGCGGACCCGATCTCGACCCTGACCCCCGGGGCCCGGTCCCGCCGCCGACCACGCCGACGCTGTCCGCTCCATCGGCGTTCAGCGCGCCGCGGTTTTCGGCCAGGTACGACAACGGCGCGCGGGCGGTCGCGCGCGTCGATAAGCAACGCAAGCGCGCCAAGCGCGCGAAGAAAAAGCAGGCGCAGGCGTCGCGGCGCCGCAACCGCTCGGCGCGCTGATGACGCCATCGCGCCTGTCTCCGAACTCCTACCCGCCGGCCGATCCCGCGCTGCTGTTGCGCTGGTTCGTCAGCTCCGACGCGTCCGCGGAGAAGCCGCTTGCCGTCTCCCGCATGCGCGCCGCGCACCGTGCGACGCGTCGAGACACGGACGCGACGCCGAGCTTGTCCACGTACGCCGATCGCGTGCGTCAGCTCGTGTCGTGGGGCGCCCTGGGCAGCCCTGATCCGTCATCCGACGACCCCGCGTTCTGGCCGGTGGCCGACTCGCCGCTGGTGCTCGCGGTGCAGTCCGGTGACCTGATGTCCGACGTGGTCGTCCCGCGCATCATCACGCTGGTGTGGCAGCACAGCGGCACCACGCGCTCGCGGCTGAACACCGTGTCCAGCGACCCGAGCGCGATCAACGCCGCGCTGGAGATGCTCGTCGACGCGCGCGCGCTGCGCATCGTCGCGCGGGCGCCTGAGCAAGTCGGCAGTTCGCGCCGCGCCGCGCCACCGGGCCGCGCTGCACCGCCGCGCGTCGCCGTCCCTGCTGACTTCCGCTTCGTCGCGACCCTGACGGGGTACGGCGAGCATCTCGCTTACCAGATCGGCCTGCCGGTCGCCGCGTGAGGTTCCCATGCCGCTGTTGAGCTTTGCCCTGCACATCGTCCTGCTGTTCGTGTGGACCTTGATCGCGCTG
>JACCDG011523794.1_pt1 | contig 36191 bp, 70 predicted proteins | sample 7442471 | NCBI WGS metagenome assembly JACCDG01 (sample SAMN15323444, study PRJNA562643) | freshwater metagenome | isolation source: river surface water | place: USA:Blue River Watershed | collected 2017-08-17 | reverse complement strand
TGTTACTCAGGAAGCCATAACCATATTCCAAAATTTCCGTGAGGGCATCTTTTTTCCAAGGAAATTTATCGGTGTACAAAATGTGAACGATTCGATTGACAAGATAGGCTTTAGCATAATTTTCATTGTCTGAGAAGATGCTGAAACAGACTCCGCAAATCTTGCTAATCAAAATATCTAACGACTTAAGATCAGTTCGGAACTTATCATCATATCTACGCAAAGCATAGATTGCATGTTCGGTTTCTTTGTAAATTTGAAAGATGTAACTCTCATTGGGATTTAGTAAACGAGAAATTGAAAATCCATCCTCCACCTCCCAAGGAGCATCACTTTTCTTTTCCCAAAAACTGGCGTCCTTATCCATTGTTTTTGTAAGGTGTCTGCCAATAGCCAGTCCCCAAGGATCGGCTTGCATATTTTCCTTAATGACATTGGATGTACTGCTGCCCATAAACCAATGCAAACCATTACTTTGATTTTCAAACAAAGCGGGGAATGTTTGATCAACCAAAGATTTCAAATAACCAAAGGTATCACGTTCTTCCTTGAGGCGATAATCTTCATTCCAGTTTTTGAGGATATTATTCATTCTCTTCATGGAGAAGAAAAGTTTACTCATTCGTTCTTCGTCTGAAAGTCCCATGATCAGCCTCTCGGTTCAATAATTTGAATAACATTATCAGGGTGATAATGATTCTTTTTCCAAACTTTATATTCCAAAAGAGAAATTCTTAATTCTTGAATGTCAAATGGTGTCGGATTTTCCAACCATCTTTCAGCAGTTCTCAAACAATCTTCGAGAGGTCCACGAAAAGAATTTATCACAAACCCATTTGAGATTTCAACAATAACTTTCATAATCTACTTCTTCTCGTTCGATTTCTGTCTGATACAACTCAAAAATTTGTCGAGCGATGTTTAGTGGCAATGGTTGCCCATCAATACAGACAGAATCGAGCAATCGTTCTTCGTCTCCATCTTCAGGGTGTCCTAAATTATCTCGACCCCCATACATGGAAAAAGGTTCATAAAATCCTGAACAAAGAAAATTAATTGTCATTTTGGCATCTTTTTCCAAATTGAGCATTGGAAATTCAATGTCATTTTGACAATCCCAGATTCCGTCTTTATCTACGGTGAGATCAATAACCAGTTTTCCGGGGACATTTTTCCAAGTTTTCATAAATCACTTTGCCAAAAAGTATTTGAATGCACTTTCCTGCATGTAGGAAAGGTTCCATTTATTTCGTTCGATAAACGATTGAACCAACATTTCATTGATTTGTCTTTCGACTTCAGGGGTGTCGTGAACAATCAATTTCTTAGATTCATAAGAGGGGTAATATCCATCAAGACATTGTGGGTCATCACTTGGGACGAAGAAACTTCCAGTAGCCACAACATCAATTGCCGTGACTGGTCTAACAATAAGAGTTTTCCCAATTACATAGAGAAAATCTTTATTGGCAACAGAACATGCATTTTTAAACTCTTTGAATGAAAAGAAGGTCTTATCTTCTGGTTGAACACTGATTACCTTGTTTGTTTCAAAGGCAGGAAAAAGTGAAATCGAGGCATTCTCGTTAATGTGAGAATTAACAAATGGAGAATAAAGATTTACATTTTTACGATAAAAAATCTTAAAACCTTCAACGGAAGGAATAGGAGATTCCAATTCGGTTCGGTTATGCAAGCACATTATTCAAACTCCTTAAAATTTTAAATGATTCTTGAATGTCACTTATTCCGCAGGGGTGTCGTGAACAATCAATTTTTTAGATTCATAACAATGTCTTGATGGATATTTTCCCGGATCGTGACTTGGAAAGAAAAAACTTCCAGTAGCTACAATATCAATTGCTGTGACTGGTCTAACGACGAGGTTTTCCGCAAAGAAAAACTTATTGCTGGCAATATGCTGCGGGACTTCTCGCTGTACCCAACATGCATCTTCAAATTCTTTAAATGAAAAGAAAGTTTTGTCTTCTGGTTGAACACTGATTACCTTATTTATTTCAAAGGCGGGGGAAATGAAGCTCTCATTGTTGACGTGACGAGCATTAACAAACGGAGAATAAAGATTTCCGTTTTTTGGAGAACGATAAAAAATCTTAAAACCTTCGAGAGAAGGAATAGAAGATTCCAATTCGGTTCGGTTATGCAACAAGCACATTATTCAAATTCCTTAAATTGTTCTTTGGCTTTTTGACTCAACAATTCAAGCCAAGGCTTAATTTCTTCGTTTCTCTCCGATTGCGATGCTCCAACTGTTGTTACTGGAGACAACAACTTTCTTATATTGAATAAACCATGAGTGAATATTGCGGTGTCCAGAATCTTCTGTTTGAAGTCTAATTTGAACTTTAAGGTTTGTTGCTCATAAAATAATTTTTGAAAACTATCGAATGGAGCATCAGTTCCATCTAACCAACTTATGAAATCCTGACTTGACATCTTTGAAAAGTGAAAATTCCATTCATCTGAATCTCGCGGAAGATCCTTAACCGCCTCATCAAATTCGACATGTTTTTCATTGTCAGTTTTAACAAAATAATCAATTTGCATTAACAGCTTTTGCAAATATCCATCACGTTGTTTAAGGTTTAACAAAAATTGAAAAGCCCAGTCATGAACAAGAAAGAAATAAAAGTCTTTTTGTTCTCTGATTTTCAACTTTTGCAACAATGTCAAATCTGGTTTGTTCCTCATTTCCCTTGAGGGATCAAAAACTAATTGTTGATGAATCATTGAAGTAAAAAGTGTTTCTGGCGGCAAATCTTCAATGACTAGATTATGAGAATAGTCAGTTCTATTTCTTAATGATGGTCGAAACAACTCTAAAAGATATTCAAATTGCTCTCTGTCTTCGATTTGGTGCCATTCTACAGATCCATAATCATTGTAGATACTTTTGAAACAGGGTGTCCAAAACCTGAACAAATCTGTAGAATAACACAATGCTCCACGTTCAGTTCGCGAACTACGTTCAAGAATTGCGAACCTTACAGGGTCTTTGTATTGAATGGATAATCCTGAAATCGGGCAAGTGGAGGCAAAGCATCCCATATTAAATCCAAAAAACTATTAAGAAAATATTCAAAGCCGATGAAAACATAACCGACAATATCACTAAAAGTTCAAATGCTCTTGCATGTCCATTTTTAGGGACAATTTCCAAAATCGGCTTAAAAATAATCGTGAAAAGAACAAAGAAAAACAGAAAAAACAAGATGAACGATAAAAAATAATTCACATAAACATTATTGGTGTCTATGTGAATGAATGGTTTAAAATACATCATCAATAACTGGTCTTGTATTTTGTGACTTCTGGAGGGAAAGGGATATACCAAAAAGCCGCAAGAATTATTGCTGTAACGATAATTGCAACAATAATTCTTTCAACCGGGCTTGGAGGGGTCGGACTATCATCATACCAAACCTGATTGGGATCATTCGGATCGTATTCTGGGTGATTAGCATTCATAATGGTGTTCCTGCAGGAGGAGTGAAATTGATTGAATAAACGATGAAGGCGACAATTGCCAATGCCACAACGATACAAGTGAAATCAATAATCTTCGTAATCATTACATCTTCCTCAAACAAAATTCCAATTTGGCACAAATACGAAAGAACAATTCTCTCATAAAAGAGGGTTTATTTTTCTTGCAAAAGATGATATGCTTAACACAAACTCTTTCAAGGTAATAATGAATTTGCATTTTTGCTCTTTTAAACCAAGATAATCTTTTCATTCAACCACCTTTAACGAAAGTTCATAAATTTTTCCCGGTTGAATAAAATCATCAGCATCAGTCCAGAATTTATCGTCATTTCTGCTGTCATCTGCCATTGCTTCGATTTTAAACATGACGGTAACTTTTTCATGTGTTGATTTGTCATCAAACAAAGTTTGAATTGTTTCAAGTACAGCTTCTGTCTCGGTGTCTTTAATTTCAATTTTATAGGTTTTGCCAAAATCAATTAAAGAATCGGCTACTATCCAAAAGCTTTCATTTCTTTTATCAGCTTCCATAACCTCAAGTTTCTCTCTTTCTTCAAGATGAGAAATTTGATCATAATGGAGGATTTGATCGACTTTAAATGAAAGTCCATTATTTAACCTTAATCGAAGAATTTGTTCAGCTACTTCTTCTGCTGGTTTATTCCATAAATCCGATATGAGACAAACGGATTTAAACTTTGAGATTATTCCCAAATTGGTTTCGAGAGGAGCATCGTTTCTGGCGATCCACTCAATTGCATATTGCAATTTTGCAATTTTTCGGGGGTGCATTTATAACTCCTCAACAACCACAAAGAATATCCCAAAGTTAAGTGATTCGGCACATCTCTCATATCTGAACAAAGCACATTTTCTAATTTTTCAATTTCTTTCATTATGAATCCTTTCATAGTATTTTTTGCGAACGATACGCATTCCATATTGGCGTAATGTCCGACAAGTTTTCATAACCTCATTCTTCCCGGATGAGGCATTTGTTGCATCGGCAACGATTTCGATTTCTTTACCGAAGTCTTCTCTCAACCCAATAACGGTGTCGAATAAACATACATCGACATTTACCCCGCAAACTCTCAATTTTAAAGAATTTTTTCGAATTGATCTGATCAATTCAGCGATTTCATGAGAACCATCATTTTGCCATTTATCGACAAAATAAGCTTGATTATAATCTTCAACCAAGTTTTTTAAAGGATAAATTGTCTTTCCGTACACAGAATTTGAACATTCAACAAATATGATTGGACATTGATTTTTTATCGCAATGCAAATTTCTCTTCTACAAGCTTTGATGGTGTCTAAGTTTAAGGCTGATTCAAACAGCGGTTGCATGTCGATTATTACGAGAACGAATTTTTCCATGTGAATCCTTTCTGGAAAAATTCTATCAACTTTTCAGGAATTTTCCACAGGATTTCGATTAGATTCCAAAGCTCCCATCAAATCAATTTGGTGAGTCGGTTCAGGGTTGTTAATATCCGCATAAACAAACAATTGCAACTTCCCGTTAAAATAATCCAGTAAGATAGGGCATCCATATCCCTCTTCGCTATCATGTTCGCCAAATCCTTCGATGTTAATTTCAAGAAAATTATGATTGGCGTTAACCCGAACATCAAGTTCTTTGCCAGCTTCATAATCTCTAATTACATAAATCATTTTATTCTCCTTTAGGTGTCTCTCTCGACACTTTGTCCTGATTATTGTCCTGATTCCAGTTTCATTCCCATATTCCATATCGAATCCAGACACTTTGTCCTGATTATTGTCCTGATTCCAGTTTCATTCCCATATTCCATATCGAATCCAGACACTTTGTCCTGATTATTGTCCTGATTCCGGTTTCATTCCCATAGACTTCCAGTTCGGGTGAAATACAATTTTGAATCCGCTTCTTGTTCTCTCTCCAACAGATACTCTTCTGAGGTCATCACCTCATAATTGTCTTTAAGATCTTCGTAAATCTCTAAACAAATCTTATAACGGATTTTTTCTAATTCTTTGATCAACTCAGAGAACAATTGACAAGGCTCTTCCCCAAGATCCAATTTGTAGAAAAATTCCTCAGATTCAATATCACAGGAATTTTCATGATAATAGGTGTCGTTGTGGACAACTTTGGCATTCATATATTCCAAAAGGGGATGTTCAGCGAGAGGCTTGAACTTTTCATCAACGATTGTATCGCCCGTAAGAATTCTACGAGTAATGTAACTATCGATTTTCTTGTAATTGATGAATTTTTCAAAATCAACATTTTTGGAAGTGAAGCAAGCACCGCCCCCTTGAGTGTACAGATTGCCAAAGAGGATTTCGGGGTTTTCGAAACCAATTTCTTTAAGAAATTCCTCCCATTCTTCCGTTACTTGACAGTACCAATAATCTTCTATGTCAATTTGGCTAACGGCTTTTTCAAAAGCTCTTTTATCCAAATTTGATAATTCTTCAAGGGTGTAAAGAGTTATGCTTTTCGTCATCTTCCCATTCCTTTTGAGTGTATGAAATTTGAACCATCGGTAATTCATTTGCGTTAGCAAAATTAATTCCTGCACACTCAGGGGTGTCTTCTTCAAAAAGAAAATTGAAAAGTGAATTTTCACGAAAGTAACTTGTGATTTCCCGATCTGTCCATTGTTCAAGAGGTTTTTTTACAATCGAAGTAAAGCCATGCTTTCTAATGAGTGGAGCAATGTTTTCTCGTTCTTGAAGAAAACTTACCAAATGTTCTTCAATTACATCAAGAGCCTCTTGTCTCTCAAGATATCGCAGGACTACGGTTTTCATTTTTAACCTTCTTGAATATGAGCAATCATATTTAAGATGCTCATCATTTCTCTATCAGCAACGTAATGCTCATCACAGTTGTTGACGCGATAAATGTGATAAACATAAACTCCATTTTCGAATTCTGCTTCATCGGCTAGATATTCCGTTGTAGGAACGCCTTTGCCAATGTACTCTCCCCATTTATGCCAACGCCAACCGTCTTTTTCTCCGACATTTTTCTTGACATGAGTAAAGAAGACGACAAATTTATCATCGTTTTTGCGGAGGGTGTCGCCAATGAATTTATCGAATTGTTCTGGGGAATCACAGACTCCATAAGAATAGCAACCCTCGATTTCAAAATACTCATCATCAGAAGAACGGATGTTGAGTAGATGATTTCCGTTGAAATGCTTAATTAGATAATACCCATCTGTTCCAGAAATTCTGTACGGAGCAATGTTCGGAAAATTGACTAACATTTTAGTTTCCCAGAGTCCATTTAAGATAAGGAAGTTTTTCCTCTAGTGCTTGAATAAAACCTTTAGCATTTTCTAAAGATTTGAAATCAAACCACATAGAACGATTTGTGTGAGTGTTAAAATTTGCTTTGTGCTTGTTTTGAATGCTATAAAGGACTTTAGCATCCTTATCGCATTTAACAACGGATTTATGGATTCTAACCCATATCATTTTTAATTCCATCTTGCAATGATATTATAACCGGATCGGAAACCAACTCCATCATGCCAATATTCAACTATTGGCATGAGACCTTCCTTTTCGCAGAAGTCAAAAACAATTTTGCCCGGTCCCTTGATTGTATCTTTATTGGGAGCTTGGGGCCAAATTTCAGCAGAATTGTAATCTCGGTAGTCTGTTAAACTCATGACAATAACATGAGTTCTCTGCATACGAGCTTCACGAATACATTTCTCTTCAATTTGAGCAATAATATTCTCGGCTATCAATTGATGTTTTTTTCGTTCTCGTTCCTCTGCTGCTTGCTCTTTCCTTAAAGCTTCAGCTTGTTTTTCTTGCTCTTTTTGAATAGCTTCGTTCGTCAAATCTTTTAATTTTTGAACATCAATCATTATTATCCTTCCAGATAATTGGAGCGACTTCATCTAAGTTGCGAAAACACATCATTTCTCGACTTTGCGGATCAAAATACGCCGCTTCAAGATAAGGAATTTCTGTTCGACCGCTTTTTCTCATTTCCATTGGGGTCAACACAAAATATCTGGTGTCTATCCTTGCCAAATATGGTCGTCCAATGAAAACCATCTCATCAACCATTTCATCACTACAAACACTTTTGCCTAAAGCAATCATTTTTGCACCTTAGGAATTGGACCTTTTCCTTCCAACCACTGTTCCAAATCATCAACATCATACCAACCTGATTCATTGTTTCTTTGATCAGTCGGATTCAACCAAAACACAACTTCACTTTTCTCTTCATCTTTCCAACGAGGAGAAAGAGCGTAATATTTGTCTTTACTAATCTTCCGATAAATTCCAGTCGCCTCAGCAGCCTTATTTAATTCACGGCTTTCAGAAAGGTCTGATGCGATGTTTTCCTTAATGATCTTTGGCATTTTGCTAATGATAGTAAGATTCAAGCCTCCATTTTGGAAAGCATGTCCTCTTCCTAACATTATCGCAAAATCCTTGTTCAAAATTGCTTGATGCAACTCTTGCAAGTATTTTCCAACACCTTTACCTTTAGCGTAAATTGCAAAGCCTTTAGAATCCCACTTTCCAGAAGCTTCCACGGGAAGAATAGAAACAGTCTCCTCGTTGAACTTCTCTTTAGAAACACTGGCAGACAACCAATTTTTGTGATCGGTTTGACGTTCTGGATCCCAAGTATCAAGCACAAGAAAATGATGCTCTTTACCCAACTTTAGAATCAAGCCATCTTCGGGTCGAGGGACATTTTGAATTTGAAAACGGCTGATGTCCATTGGCCCTTCATCTCTGCCATATTGCGGAAGTCCAAAAGCTCGGGCGATATCGCGAATTCCCCATTCATGTTCTGCACAAAAATCTGCTGGCAAATGACAACCAAAAAATTCGCCGTTTTCATTTGCAACAAACATCGGAGAATACATGCCATATCTCATCTTTGACTTCCTTTAAATTCTAATTGTTCAAAATTTGGATGCTCTAAGATTGGAGCAATTAAGGTATCTGACGGTTCCATGGTGTCTTTAATTTTTCCAACCAGAGCCGCAATCGCCTGAGAAGAAAGATTTAAATTATTCAACAACGTCTTTAAACTATAAGTGCCATTATAGTGAATTCCACATCTCGAAAAATCTCCGTATTCCCCTTCGTCGTCAACAAAGACATTCAATTTAGGGATAAGTTTGATTTTATCCAGAAAATTGATAACGTTTAAGTGACAACGGATAAAGTTTTCCATTCCTCCGCAGTCAGGGAGACTTGTGTATTCTGTTTTGCAGAATGAACTCCAGAGGTACTTGGAGAGATTTGTTTTTATTTTTTTAGGAGAACCGCTTTCGTAATTAAATAAATCCAAACCCCTTTTTCTGGCGTAATCACTCCATTTATTATAAGAAAAACTCCCATTACTGAAAAATTTGGTGTCCTGAACTGGTCTGTAATCTGCAACTAAAGTTTTAGGATATTTTCCCAAACCGATATTAAGTTGTTCGCAACCATTTCCAACAGAGATATTGAAAAGAAAAAGATGTTCGGGATAAACGGCTCGCGAAACATGATCGTTCCAAGGGTAATAAATGTACTCGCTTGATTGGATTAAATCCCATTCCCGAGGATCATTCACATTTTCATGTTCGAAAAGTTCGCTTACACTTTCAAATGGAATATCAAGAGCAACTTGTCTAATTTTTTCAATAAGCTGTTTTGCAACTTTAGGAGAATTGGTGTTCGACTCGACTTGAAAGTGGATCGTCAATCCCATGATTTCTCCTAAAGTTGCGGTTGAAGAAACCACCTATTTTGTTCGGTGGCTTCATTTTGATATTTTTCCACAAACTGTTTATAATCTTCTTTGAAACTTTCAAGAGCTTTCAAATAAGCTTCGGATTCTTTAAGAAAAGCTTGTTTAGCCTCCTCGAAAGTTTCAAAGAGATCCTTTTCTGCAACAACAGCCATTGCATTGGTGTCGTAATCCAACTCCAAATTGTCTGGGTTAAAACCATAAATTGTCATATATTTGGTTTTAGCCCAATCTGGAGGCAACTCAAGACGACCACGCCAAGGTTGTGCTGGAGGAATTAAACCAAATGTGCAATCTAGGGTTTCACACACATGCTTAATCGTCCAGAACGTCTTTCCGTCGTTCAACTCGTTCATTTGGCTTATCATTTTTGACTCGCTTTTGTAAAACATGAATATGTTCAACGGCTCTATCAAATGCCGCAATTAACTCATCTGGGTTTCGAGAGGTGTCTGCGAAAAATTCATCAATCTTTCCTTTCAACCACTCTTCTGAACGTAAAAACATATTTTCTCCTATTTTGTAAATTTATTAACAATCATTTTCATGAGGAATGATTGAAAATCTCTGCTACAGTCAGTGCTTCCAGTGCAATGATGTGTTAATTCATCCAATGCGGTTTGGAGCAAACGACTATTCACTCCTCCATTAGAATGCATTTCATTAATATAAACAATCCCATCTGCATAAAAACCAAGCTTTTCAGCTTCCGCATTTGCTAATGTGTTAAAACCAACGACAGAAGGCTTTTGTTTATCAAAGGTTAAGCCGCATTCTCCAATCCATTCCCACACAATATCTACTGCATCTTGAGCGGATTTTGTCGGTTCAAAATATTCGATTCCTTCTCTTTCACTTTCGCTCAAAACGCTTTCAACAGTGCGAGAAATATTCCCGATTGCCGACACAGACCAGTTACTCCGATTCAGTCCGATAACTCGGTGTCCCTTAAACTGGGCAACATCTGCAGCCAAGTTAATTGTTCCGGGATTTTCCTCAAAAAGTAAAGCATCATCAGATGCCAACTTCCAAGCTTCGTCCCAGTTTTCTTTACACTTCTGACGAAGTGCCGAATCCCAAATATACCCGATATTAAGATTATATGTGGGAAGATACTCGATTTCCCAATACTTATTCCTCTGAATTGCGTTACTGAAAACCTTTCTCAGAGATTCGACATCAGCAAACTTAAAAAGGTTCGCTGCACAGCTTAACACAACATGATCATCGACGTTTCGGCATTCATCGATTGCCAAATCATCTCCAAAGTTGTAATCAAACAAGCTGGGCAAATCGGACCTTACTTCTCGAACAAACACTCCCTTTCTGTAAACTACAGGGGTGTCATTACCCGACATATTCCGAAGTCTTTTCGGAAGAATCTTCTCTCGAATCAATTCAGGTTCGGAGAAATGAAGAAATCGTTTTCCAAGTTCATTGTAAAACTGTTGAACTTCTTGGGTTAGAGGAATGAAAACACGGGTAAAACCGTCTTTCGCTCTCACTTGGGAATCTTCAACAATTGAAACCTGCAATCTTCCATTCTGGATAGCGGGATGAAATCTCCCCTCTTCTCGAATAGTGCGATCAATAGCGTTTGAAACAAATTCCCGCATCGCCATAGAAATATCAGTCCAATCGTGGATTCCATATTCCAAGGCAAAAGAAAGATCCTTATCTTTCTTAATCGATTTCCCCTCAATATTCTTACCGCTCATTCGACAATGAACTTTGCCGTATTTTGTCTTAGACAAACCATCATCGCAAACAGCGGATTTAACGTAAAACTCCAGACGCATCAACCCACAAAAAATCATGGGTTGAATCGAATTTCGGAGAGAGAGATTGACGGCATGTTTGTTTCCGCTTCCAAAACGACCAATCAGGAGATCGGAATCGTCATCGAAATTCTTTTCACTTTCATTGGTTGTGGAAACGCCAAAAACCGTATAAGCTTCAATGGGGGCAACACCGGGATTCTGAATCATCAAAAACATCTAAACACTCCTTAGAAAATAATTTCCCGACTTTTAAGATTTGGTCAACACTTCTCGCGTGGTGTCCCAAGAAATTTCAATACATTGAATTTGAGCAGATTCTCCAAAAATATCAGAATCTGCATCTAAATGAATCATGTCTTCAAAAGCTTCTGTAACCTCTTTAAGAGGGGCAGGATTTTCGTCTGAATCTTCGATGGTGATATGGGCAACGACTTGGAAAGTTCTTTTCATTGTTCGACTCCATAGTGTTTTTGGAATTTTCTAAGTTCTTCTTCTGTGAGAGAATCTCGGATTTCATCTAATATTGATTGAAGTTTGGCTCTTGGCCAACCACCACCTACTTGGGAGCAAATTGCCTCTAATTCAATCACATCTTCTTTTTTCCATTCTCTATTCAACCATTCATGCAAGATTCTATCAGACAAAGTTCCAATAGATTCCTCAACGAGGAATACATGAAGTGCGATTCTTCCCGGTTCTGCTCCAAATGTAGCGATTCCACCAATATATTTAAATCTACTCTCTCGCCAACAGTAGATCTGACATCTAAATGCATCTGAAAGAGTGGCGGCACTATGTGTCAGAACGATAATTTTATTAGAAGGATGTGCCAGCACCACATCTGACACAAATGCTCTTTGTTCTTGATAAGTCAAACATTTCTCAGTTTGATCAATTACAACAACATCAGGGTTTTCTTTCAGGAACTTATTCAGGTGTCTTTTGAAACCTTTTGGCTCCAATGGCACAATAAATAAAACTTCTTTTCCATAAACCCTTTTACAAGTAGGAGTCAAGCTATTAAACATATATGGAATCGTGATCCGGTTTTCGTCTGCAAGTTCATCTGGCATTTTCTGTTCCTACCGTTTCATCATAAACAAGTTCACCAAGTTTAAGAGCTTTGACAATTTCTTCGAAATCTTTCTGTAACTTTTCGGATCCTTCTTTCCCTAACCAAAGCGAGGATTGGGTCTTTAACTTCAGTCCATTTTCAAATATGATAAAATGAGAGTTAACAAAACCTTCTTGCGTTGTGTATCCAACATTAAATTTCATTCCAACTCTCCAACTTCAGGTGTCTTGACGGGATTCAAGTTCCGAAATCCTGTCATTGTACGACTGATGCATAGACTTGACTGATGGGCGAACCGCTTTGATTCCCATGTGGGTTTCTGCTGCTGTCATTGCAGCCGACATAGATGGATGAGTGGTCACAAGTGAATCATCAGTAAATCTGAACGGGGTTGTCCTGTGATACAGGAACAGTTCACAGAATTTGGGATGGTATCTTACTGTTCCCGTCCATCCGTTGTAAGTCAGGTGGGACAGGTTGCAATATGGTGACGACCACTTATGATTAATCATTTAGCACTTTAATAAAATGAAGGTGTCCTAATTCATCAAGTCCTACTTCGACTTTAATTTCTAAATTTGCTCTTGAGAGATTAGTGTGAGAATTTTGTAATTTAGAGAAATTCGGATGAGAATCATATTTTCCAACAATTACATTATTTTCATCATATTTGTTGACGTTTTTATCGCCAACGTGATAAAGGTTCAATGCTTGTAATGCTTCTCCGAATTGTGATTTCGGCAGTGAAGGATTACCAGCAATTGAACCTCTTAAATTGATGTGAAATGTTTTCAGGAAGTTTTCGTGCTTTGCCATTGTTTTTTACAAAATTCTTTTAATTGTTTGGGTGTCATAACTTCGACACTAACAACAAATGATAAAGTAGTTGAAGAATTGGTTGGGTCTTTATACAAATGAATCCCAATCTTTCTTAGAGCTTTTTTCATTTCTTCTAAAAGCTCATAGTGTTCACACACAACATACTGAGGGGCTGATTGAACAATCTTATTTTTATAAAGTGAAGAAGAATATTCAACGAAAGGAATCCAATAAACATCATCTTGATTATCAAATTCAAAAAATCCTTCGGTTGAGGATTTCCACTTCTTGCTATCATGATTAAATTCGCCGAAATGAATTTTCTCTGGTTTTAAAACGTAAAACCATGCTACAGTTTCATCATTAGGTAGCTGTTTAGATGCTTGCTTCCATTTTAATTTAATCATCTCACCCCTTTAAAACATAGAACTTAAAGGATTCTTTTTTCTATTTTTCCTAGCAGCGTCAAGAAAAGCAAGAATTCTGTCTTCGACTTCGGTTTCGTCAAGTCCAGCACTTACGCAGATACGAATAGCTCTAAATGCCGCTAATTGCATCACATCCCCAGACATAACATTTTCAGTTAAACCCTGCAGGAGTGACATAAGGATCATTATGTCGCTCTGCATTTTCTCTAAGGATTGCGTTTCGCATAGTGTTGAAAAGGGGACTACAGCACCCTGCTCCGAAGGCTGGGGCAAATTCGGCTCCGGGTTTATCAATGATGTCGTCGTAGATTCCACATCCATATCTTTTTTCCTTCTCATCGGGGGAAGTGATATCAACTAAATATTGACATCTTTTCTTTTCGGTGTCCCATTTACCAAATGGGCATGGAGCAACGTGGCAGCAAAATCCACTACCACAGCACGGCTTAGCTTCAGAAAGATAAGATTGGCTCATATGGAGGAACTTCCAAAAGGAAAAGTTTTACATGGGTAGCAAATTATTCATATAATGCCATCCCTAATTTGGGAAATCTTTTATATGGTAATCCAGATGGACCAAGATTGCATCGTAAGTCAACTTTGTTTTAAAAATAAAATGCGACGTTTGCATGAAACGATTCTATCGTTTTTGGATTAGAGGTTTTGTTTTCGGATTGTTTCAGCCGGGTTTCGTTCGCCCCCTATCGATATCAATTTCTTGATATCACTGAATCTACCTATCTAACCATTCAGTCTATTGTCACACGAATATTAACAATAAACAACTGACTTTCTATTAACATCAGTCATGCAACAAATGAAAACTGATCAGGTTTTCAACCGTCGTTTTTTTTAAAATTCACACAGTTTATCGAATTTCAAGAGCTTCAATCAATTTAAGTTCAGCTTCGGAAAATTCAAAAAAATTCATTTTCATTTCCTTGTCATATTGACAAAATTTTTATAAATTTCTTTATTCACTTTACGCCAAGAACAAGTCAGTTCCACATTAAGAACACTGAATATGTCAGAGATTGTTCGAATGGTCGCATCTTCTGAGCCATCAATGATAGCAGAAATTCTTGCGGTGTCCATTTTCAGCAATGAAGCCAATTTCTCCCGAGAAACTCCTAATTGGGTCATTACTTCACAGATAAGTTCTGTGACTTCAAGAACAGTTTTTTCTTGTTGATAAAGAAGAAAATCTTTAGTCGGCATTCATTGCCCTTTCTATTTAGGAAGAATAAATTTTCCTTTATTACGAACGATGTTTCTGCAAATTGCCAGAAGTATTACTTTCTGGATTTCCTTTTTATTGTATTTTGTAAACTTGTATCTTGAGAGAATTTTTCCACGATATCTAATAACTCTTTCTTCAATTTGTCGAGCATTAGAAGGAGAAAAACATTCCTCGCTATTTACAAGTGAGTTCTCAAACACTCCTTCAATTATAACGAGCGTTTTAATTGGAAAAATTCCACACAACTTATTTGTGATAAAATCGAAATTGTACTGCCAAATGTCAGGAACACTTTCAACATTATTAAACAATCGAGTATATGATAAGAGCATACCACCCAATGCACAAACCTCACATTTAGATTCCAAAAATTCGACTTGTGATTGAAGGGGAATTCCTTGATCCAGAGAGAAGAGGTTTAGAGGATTAAAATACCCTTTTTGATTAACTTTAAGTTTCTTTAGCTTAATGCGAGAAATCACATCTTTGGCAATTGCCACAGCTTTTTGCGATTTGGTCATACGTTTAATCTGACAACCCATAATATCTCCCAGAGCTTATCCAATGTAAAATTTGGTACATACCTGTTTGGGGTTTACGCTTCGTCCTAATAATCCTGATATTTTAATTCGGGAAATTACGTTTAATCAATAATTGTATTCCAGAATTTGCGTGCCCCTTGGAATGCTAATTGAATGTTTTTGACGCCCACTGGATTAGCAGAATGTATTCTTAACTCCATTTTACCAATTGTTCCGAAATACGCTCCTGCTTCGATATAAGAAGCAACAGTGTAACCATTTTCTTCTTCACCTAAATCATGATCGAAGGAAATTACAGTGATTTTTCCGGTGTCTATTTGAGCAATCGCCTCTCTTGCTGTCTTGACATGAATATCAAAATCAAGAGGCATCGGTCTCTCATCATCCACCCACAATTTCATTTCATCCCTTTTAGCGTGTGATGTTCCCGAAAAGTATTTGGTTTCAAAACTGGACGGTCTTTCGTAGTTTTAATTTCATTCTGGAATTCTGCTTTTTGAGGATCTCTGCTCAACTTACACATACCAGACATATATCGCAGCATTCCAACGCAATGGTGTCCTCGCTCCTCAATTTCTTCATCGTCTAATTGCTCCTCGGAATCGTCTTCCCCTTGCAATTTAGCAACATCCATATGGCAAATAAAAGTGCCATCAAAACGAACAAAATCTTCGAAGTCTTCGATAGTCCAAGGACCAAGCCAACCTTTAGTTGAATCTTGTGCAAATGGACATTCTTTACACATTTTTTTTCGTTTGTATGTCGGCATATTAATCCCTATGTGGATACAAAGGCGAAGGTTATATGGATTCAGGTTAATTCTACTGACAACATCATTTCACTTTCATTTCCCCAACTTTGCTCTCAACAACGTATAAGCCCTTTGGGGAATCTCCAATGCTAACAAAATATTCAAGACTTTTCTTTAATTTGCCTGAGGCAAAAGTTGTATGTCCTTTTGAAAAGTTAATTAAGTCAGCTTTATGAAATCTTGGAAATTCATTTTTGTTTATGAAAAATAAACCTTCATCAAAGTCATCTTCGCACTCACCATCAAAGTAATGAGTAAACCACAATACAGCATCTTCATATTCTTTTCCTGAGCAACTTTCAAAGGAATTAAATAAAAGTTGACACTGTATGCCTAACTCCGTCGAGAAAGAAACTAAGTAAACAAAAGAACCATCTGTAATAATATCTCCTCTCTTGAAAGTAGACTCAAGTTCTTCTTTCAAGAAAGATTCAAAATCTTTTCCAAGATATTTGGAGATAAGTTCAATCTTTGAACGAACTGATAGCCTTTGAAAAGAATCATTCATGATTCCACCTTTTATAAATTTTGAAATCGTATTGATACTTCTCTTCCATCCATTGTTTTAGTTCTGCATATTCTTCAGGTGTCGCTGGACGAGATTTTCGAATCGCAATATGATAATTGATTCCACAATGAGCATCAGGGGTGTAGATTGTACATTGTCCCCGTCCCCAAGATTCATCAGGAAGCAAGGCGAAACATTCTTTTTCTTGCCCGTTCCACATACGAAAAATGACAGGGGATTGTGTCTTAATCATTTCTTTTTCCTTACAACAGCAGGATATTCTTTTTTTCCATCATCATAGAAAGCAGGCTTGGCTTCGAACTTGTTCGTTTCTTCTGATTTTTCTACTCTAAAAGAAACTTTTTTCCCTTTAAACGAGGCTCTTAACTCTTTAAGACGGTTGTTGCATTTCGGTAGTGAATCGACCATCTTAATGGTGTCTTTGCCACCTTTAGTTTGAATGATTTGGTAAAGCATTTTTAGCCTCTAAGATTCGGACAACAAAGGACGCTAAGAAAACATCTGATCTTTTGTGTCAACATCAATCTGAATCATTTTCCCGCCCACAAAAATTCAATTGTCTTAATAGAAGTCTCTGGAACCCAGATTGTTCTTCCTGTAGCATCATTAACTAAGATAATGTAGGTGTCTGATTTTTCCTTGACAGAGAAAATTGAGCCTTGGGCAAATCTCTTAGGATAAGATACCAAAGTGATTGAATTCCCATTGTCTTTTAAGTCAACACGATCTCCAATAGACAGATTCTTAAAAATCCCTTGAGGAGAGTCTTGTTCTGCAGAATGCATCGGACCTGAACAGGCAGCATAAATAACAGCTACTAAAGCAATAGCTTTTAAGGTATCAAGTTCCTTCATTTCTTTTTCCCTTCATCCATCCAAATTTTCATTACTTCCAATCCCCAGCCAGAATCTGGAGGTGTCCCAAACCTCCCAGCAAATGTATCAGCAACTCTTTGCCAATGAATATAAACCAATTCTGGAGCAGCAACTAAAGAACTTTCTTTTGCTGACTGTAACTCACCAATAAGAGACTCTTCCTCTTTAGGAATATGAGGAATCATCTCGTCAATTACATCATGCAAATTTCTCATTTAATTGTTCTCGGGATTAAATTCTTTTTTTGAAACGACAAAACCAACCATTCGTTCAATGCCATCTTCTTTTGTCATTCGCATTGCTTTAGCTTGCAAATATGTAACGGCTGTATTCATTTCTTCTAAATCACAGTCGTCAAAATATTGCCTTCCAGCAAAAGATTCGATAGCCAACCGAACAACGATGCCATTAAATTCAACCATTAGATGTCACCTCTGTTTTCGAGAATTGTTCGGTTTTCAGATCGGCAATAACTTTTTCCTGTCGTCGGATGATATTTTTAAGAGTGACAATAAATCCTGAAACTTGCTGAATCCCATCGATATCATCAAGTTTAAGAATTTCTTTACAAACTTCCATTTCTTTGTCTCGTAAATCTTTGAGAAAACTACTGGATTCAACGATGAGCATTTGATGAAAATGCGGTCGATAAATACTTAGCCATTTTAAAGCTTCTTTCTCATCAATCGAGACTTCGAAACCAAAATCATTCTCTCTGCAATAATGCAGCAAAGTTTCGATCTCTGGATTGGTGTCTTCGAAAAACTTAGCAACAGCATCTGCTGCATAGTCTCCTCGCCAATCACACTTAATCAATGCAGCAACCTCTTCATAAGTTGCTTGTTCAAACCAAGGAACTGCATCAAATTTCACCTTGAACACAAAATCATCACTATGAATTTCTGCTGAGATCATTATTTTCCTCTTCTAATGGAAGTTCTTTTTGTCCTTTAACCTTCTTTACTTTCGGTGTCTTAGGAGGTTTTTCAACGGGTTTTGGCTTTCTCGTTGGACCATATAAAGCTAAATTCTCAGCATCTCTGCCAAACATTTTTGCGGTCGCCCATCGTTTCATAATTCCCATGTTACACCATCAAAACATCAAATTTAGTAAAGACAATCACCAAAAGAACAAGAATAGCAAGCAAAAGCCAAATCTCATCAAGTCCAATTCTAAAGAAAACAGAACTATGTCTTGCTAAATCAGGACATGGGTAATTAAACAATTCTTTCAATTTGAAAAGACCAAGATCTGTTAGAAACCTTGGATATTTTTCTTTTGTTAGTTTCAACTGGTATAGCGTCTCTTTTAATCTTTCGGCATACAATCTGATGTCTTGTTCGGATTTATAACTATCTGAACATAATCCATAACCTTTAGTTTCTTGCATTAAAAATTTAAATGCAGAGGATGTATCGCTAATTGCTGTATCTAAATCGTGAGTCGATTTAGCGGTATTGATTTTACTGTAAAAGTAAATATCCCATTTGATCCGTTCTTTTCTCAAATTCAAATCATGAATAAGTTGTGCTAAAATTAGTAAAAAAGAAACAAACAAAAATAAACCAGTGACTAGAAACGGTTTATCTGCTCTCTTTAAAACAAAAAAAATGGTTCCTGCAATGAAACCCAAAACAGAAAAAAGAATAAGATATTGAATCCAAACGTAGATCATTATTTTTTCCTTCTTACACGAATTTTCTTGATATCAAATAAACGAACATCAAGATTAGCTCCTTGATGAGGAATAGTAATGCACGCCTCATGATGAGGCACATCCCATGTTCCTCCACCTTGTTCAACAACAGGGTTATGATATTTAATTAGAAATACCTTGTGTTGAGTAATTGTACTATCGGGCCACATTACTTCGACAAGTTCACCGCTCTTCAGCGGCTTATTGTCAATAGAATCGTATGACGCCCAATTTCCTGTAATTTTGACTTTAAAAAATTTACTCATTTTAGGCTTCCTGCAAGCATCTTCAACGAACCCGATTGAGCCTCAGAGCTAACAAGCCAATATTGGTGTCTTTCCAATTTAGGACCACGACAAATAACTGGACTTGAACCAAATTTGCCAAATTCCAGCCATCTTTCAAGAGTTTGAGCATCTTCCTCAGAACGAACCATGATCGTCAACTTTTCTCCTTCAATTGTTATATTAAAAATTCCAACAATCGAAGAGAGTAAAGCTTTCAATTTCAGGTGCAACATCATGTTTTTCCTTTAAGCTGTGGTCAAAAATGAAGAATTTTTATATTCATTCTTGTTTTCCAAGAACGAATCAACACAGTTCTCTACCCATTGTTCCGCCCAAGATGGATTTTTCATCTTGTTTCTAAACGTGGGATTTGAAGCGTGTAACGACCTTAATTTGGTGTCCACACTCTGAATCACATAACGGTAATCTTCTGGAGACAATTGAACTCCATCAATTACCTGTTTCTTAGCAAGAATATCCCTTGCCAATGCATCTGGCATCACGCCAGTCAATAAAACAAATCTATCGTAACTTGTAGTCTTCATGATACTTATTATCGTTTTCCCTTGTAAATTACTTGAAGGAATTGTCCACTAATTCCTTCAGTGTATGAACCTTTCTTATTTCACAGTATTGATCAAAATTCTCTCTGACAAATTCATCTAATCTATCTGTAGAGTATGGCGTTGGAAAATTCACCATAGACATAATCTCTTGATGAATTTGAAGTGCCTTATTTTTAAAATCAAAAAAATCTGGCAATCGACAATGCGTTCTGACATCGAATGGAGTAAACCATCCCGTATGGTAATGAGGCTCCATATATCTCTTGTATGTGGAATCCTCAATTTTGTACTCAACATCCAATAAATCAGCACCGACTCGAAAAACTGCACTTAATCGGCGGTGTCCGTCACGAATATATATCTTCTCGTCTTCAAATCTTACCAAAGTAATTGGTTTTTTCTGACAACGGAAAACGCATCCTCGTTGAAGAAAATCTTCAAAAAATTTAACCGATTTCGGATCTCTTAGCTGATTATGAGTTGGAATTAAATTCCTTATATCGGCTGATCGAAGCATAATTCCCCCTCAAATAATTTAGAAATATGTCTAAATTCATCATAATCACATTCGGCACAAATAAAATAATGACAATACCGACCTTCAAGCAACCATTTACATGTGCTGACGTAACCCCAATGGTCACTTAACCTTTTGACTTTATTTTTATATTTCCAGTAAGCTGACCCTGAATAAGAGACATAATCAGGGGGACGCTCTGGGGTTTCACATCTTGTCCAATCAGCAACCGTGCAAACAAAAAAATTATCCCAACTATACCTCAAATTTCTCCTTTACCGCAATAACATTTTCTCCTATTCTTCGAGCAACTTCTCCGCGATGAACGCTTACTTGAGAAGGAGCATTTATTCCCAATTTGATTTGTCCACTCATAAGTTTAAGGACAACAATTTCAATATTGTTGTCGATAATGATTGATTCGCCCAACTTCCTTGTCAAGACTAACATTGGTGTCCTACTTTCTTCGATTCCATTTTTTAATGGCAATTAAAAGAGTATGTTTTTCAACATTCAACATTGAAATTTTCGCCGTTTTACCCATACATTTTTTGGGAATATATAACGGAAATCTTCTGGAAAGAGATAAACCGCAACTATTGCATTCAACTCCCATAGTTGATGCACTGGTGTGCCCAATATATGGTTCTCGACCACATAAAGGGCATGGTTTAACTTCAACCTTCATATTGCTTCCTAATAATACGATCTTCAATCGAACAGAGATCAATAAAGTTTCTCTGACCGACTTTATCAATGATATCCTTAGTTGTATAAAGACTTGGACCAACAACAATGACAGACTTACCCGATGCTTTAATCAATTCAATAGGACGCAAAGCATCTTTAGACGGACAGATAATGACTGCTGTATTGTATGCGGCTTGTGTTGTCAACAAATCACAAACAAAATCGACTTCTAGGTTTGCTTTTTCAAATTCGTATTCAATTTCACCGCTTCCATCATCTTCAAATTCGTATCGTTTGCCCTTTTTTGCCCTAGTAATGTATCCAAAATGCTCTAAAGCACGAACGAAAGTCATTTGCTTTGTATTCTGTGGCAAACAACTCAAATAGTAATAAGCATCTACGACTGATCCAAGTTCGGTATTAACCCAATCTAAAATCGCTTGAGGATCAACCCAGAAGTTCTTCTTCTGGAACGCATAAAGATTATCACCATTTAAAAAGACAGAAATTCGTTTCGACATACATTTCCTCAAAATATAACAAAGATGTCCATCTACTCTAATTTTAGAGCAGATTTTACAAATGTAAACTACTCTTCTTCTGAACGTTCATAATATCCAACTTCATCACAAATTTCAGTAATGAAATTATAAGCATCAATTATGACTGAATCGGTTTGACAAACTACCTCTGGGCAAGAAATTTTATGTTTTTCTATAAACTTCTTGCAAATTTCATAAAGTTTATCATTTTCCATTATTTCAACATTCCAATAATCTTGGATGGTTGGATTGCTCCAACCTCATCATAAGGAATTCTGGAAATCACATGTGCATTATGGTTCAATTGCTCTGGATTCAACCCGGTGTCCATATTGAGCATCACGAACGTCCACCAATGAGGATAATCTTCATAATCATAATCATCCAAATCTGGCGGAACTGGAATGAAAGCATCTAAAGCATGTTCAACAAGATCATTTATCATTTTTCGTTTGTTCCACTTCAAAATAATCAAAAGCTTCTTTTTGTACATCGCTATCCATAGCAGCCTCGCAACCAAAAGAGGCAATAGCATCTTTAATTAAATCAATTTGTTCTTGTGCAAGAGGTTTTCCTGCGGCAGCACAATTAAAAAGCAATTCTTGAATTGTTTGGTTTAAACTCATATCCTTTTAATCCTTCTTTTCCATGAAATTCATACACGAACAATATTTGCAACCGGCAGGATAATTTTCTTCATAAGAATCATAGTGCCTGTAATAGGGGTGTCCACAATCCGCACAAAGTTTATCATCCCCAAAGCTTGGATCGTATCTTAACCTTCCACATTCATGAAACATACTAGCCGCTTTTAAGGCTGTTTCATTCGAAGGAAAAACTAAAGAATGATCATCCCAAGCATCGCTCCAAAATAATGTTTTTGGAGAAAGATAATACCAGCCACAATTTTCAAAAAATCTTCTAACTGCCCAACCATTAAGATGAAGATGGACAACTAAACCATTATCCAAAAAATCCATATCATTCTTTCATTATTTTAACTGTCTTTTTGGTAGCGTGATAATAAATCGATTCAGCAAATTCTTTCGCTGAATATTCTCCGTAAGTGCCACCGGGTTTATTCAAATAATTGCGAGCAAGAGTCAATGGTGGAACAGGTTCTTCAAAATCATCAGGATAAGCAAGAATCGTAACAATTTCCCAATCCGCTTCCGAACTTCTCTCGCCTCCATTTTCAAGAAGAGCATCAGCACTGTAGCAAACTATATCACATTTTTTTGCGGGTGTCTGCTTTACGCCAAATTTTTCCGCATCTTCAGGCGTGATATAAGTCTCGATATAAGGATCTTCTCCTGCTTGTCGTTGGACAACTCTGGCTCTAACTGGAAGCCCCATAACGATTTCCGCTCTTGGAGAACAGAACATGTGTTCGACAGGAACAGGGACCAGAACTTTCCGATTCAAATCGGTTTCTCCTGCACCCGGTCTTCGCTGATCCCAATTCTCCTGAACAAGTTTCAAAACTTCTTCATTGGACAACGTGGAATAAGAATTTCCAGTTCCATAACGAGAATGTTGAAGAGCAAAATTGCTCCATGCAAGCGAAAAGTCCATTAATCCCCCATTTGCGACGAGTAAAGAACTCCTTTTGGAAGTTCCTCTTCTGAAAATTCTGATCGACTTAAAAGAAGAACTTGAGGTTCCGACCCTCTCAGAGCCATCCACATATATCTCCAAACAATTGCATCCTCCCAAGATTTCATCTTCGGGGAACAAATCTTTGAAAGATTTTGTACTTGCATAATAACAACTGATTTTTCATTAAAAATCTTTATGAAAAAAGGCTTCTTCGTTTTATCCCTTTTTTTATAAAGCTCTTTTAATGGATCAATAAGTGTTAAAGCTTTTGTTTCAACCGCCAACATTTTTGCCAATTCTTCTGGTTCAAATGGTGGAACATGATTGGCAATTGAGGAGTAGGTCATATTCGGTGTCCAAAAGACAGAAGGCTTACCATTGATTTTACGGAAATCCCAACAATTGTAAAGGAATATTTTAAAAAAACGGGGTATATCCTGTAAAAAAATGTCTACAAGGGCTATATAATTGTATGTTATTGGTAGAAAGACACAAAATTAAATCAACTCCTCAAATAATAGAACTTTGTCAAACCAGCAAAGAACTCTATAACAAATGCAATTATTACATGAGGAAACAATGGTTCTCTAATTTCAAAAATGATGATTGGAGTATTCCACTACCTGACATTACCACGTTGGTCAATTTGGTCCAATATGAAGAAAGTTTCAAAAATCTACATAATACAAAAACAGCTAAACAAACTGTTCGTAAAGTGCTGAGTGATTGGAGTAACTTTCGGAAAGCATTAAAAGCTTATAATAAAGACTCAAGTAAATTCAAATCTAAACCAAAACCTCCAAACTACAAACAGAAGATGGCACAAGTCATTTTCTATAACGAAACCATCAAAAAGAAACCACTGAAACAAGGTGTGATTACTCCGACAAATAATTGCTTTTCAATCAAAAGTGATCGCAAGTTTAAACAAGTCGTCATTACCCCCAAAAGATTTGGTTTTATGATAGATGTACAATATGAAAAAGAGCTTCCTCATAAAGTAAAAGGTGAAGGAATATGTTGTATTGACATTGGACTTAACAATTTGGCAGCGATAACATCAGACCAATTTTCTCCAATACTGGTCAACGGTCGTATCGTCAAGAGTATCAATCAACAATATAACAAATATCCTACCAAACGAAACAGTCGCAAACGTTACTTTAGATTGGAAAATTACTTTCATCATGTTTCCAAGTATATTGTTGACCTATGTGTTAAACATAATTGTGAAACAATTATCATTGGAAAAAATGATGGTTGGAAACAGGAAATGAATCTTGGCAAGAAGACAAACCAAAACTTTCAATATGTGCCTTTCTTTAATTTGATTCAAAAAATTGAATATAAGGCAGCACTTGTAGGTGTTCGAGTTATCTTCACTGAAGAGTCATACACAAGTAAAGCCAGTTTTCTGGATCGTGATGAATTACCTGAGTATAAACAAGATAAAAGTCATGTGTTTAGTGGGAGAAGAATAAAGCGAGGCTTGTATAAGTCATCAACAAAACTAATTCATGCTGATGTGAATGGAAGTTTGAATATTGGGAGAAAAGTAATCGGGGATAAAGTTTACGAAACTTTCCTTGATAGGAGCATTGCCGCAATGCCAGTACGCGTTAATCCATTAAAATTTCTACATAAAACAGTAGAAATAGATTAATTTTAGTCAAATAAAGAGACCTAAGGAAATTTCCTTAGGTCTCTTTAAACGGTGAAGCCCACCCCTGTTTTAAATCATAAGGTTGTCAGCGATTAGGCAACCTTCGTCAACATTCCTTCGACTTGCTCAATCAGCTTCTGCAGGCGAGCCGCTTCCGCCTTAGCAGCCTTGAGACCGCCCACCTTGGCGATTTCACCAAAGGCATCACTGTTGAAGGTGGCGACACGGGCAACCCGAGTCGTCTTCTGGGTCTTGGGCTTGTCGGAAGGAGTCTTCCGAGCCTTAACCACTTGACCATTCTGCTTCTTCCAAGCGTTCTTGGCAACGTTGTACCGATTCGCACCGGCATTCTTTCCGTCGTCCTTCACTTCCATGAAGTGATCCCGAACCGCCTTCGGCATCGCCTTGATATGCTCCAAGGCATTCTGATAACTCAGATCACCATGCTTGTTGAGCATATCACAAATCGCCACGGTACTTTCAGACTTGGTACGACCACGAGTTTCTTCGGACATGATAAAACCTCTTCTAGTGTCTTTACGACACACATACTAAGAATTTTGTTGCGTTCTACACCATGCAGAACTTCAACTTTCCATCGGTGTCCATCACCATCTTTTTCACACATCAATCTGACATGTGTTTCGCATTACACTCTTAATTATATGATCGATATTAGTGTTGTAAATCAAAATTCGAGAATTTTTCGAAATTAATCTTGAAATTTTTAAAACCTTTATTCACAACAACTTACGTCAAAAAACATCGGTTTCTTTAGCGGAATTGTTTTGAAATTCTGGAATTCGTTAGATAATTATCCATAGTCCACCACCAAGGAGATCAGATGAAATGTGGAGTATATCAAATCCGTAACACCGAAAACCAAAAGGTTTATATTGGAAGTTCCTATCGAATAAAAAGCAGATTTACCGAACATAGACGATTACTGAACAGCAACACTCACCATAATTCTCATTTGCAAAATGCATGGAACAAATATGGAGAAAAATGTTTCGTTTTTGAAATTGTTGAATATTGTTCTATTGAACATTTGCTCAAAGCGGAACAACGCTGGCTTGAAAAAACCTCTGCTAAATATAACATTTTAAACGAAGCCGGAACAACTTATGGTTTCAGACATTCAACTCAAACCAAACAAAAAATGTCCATTGATCGACGAGGAGACAAAAATTCATTCTATGGCAAAACTCACACTCAAGAAGTGAAAGAACAACTTCATAAATTACATTCTGGAAAATCCTATCGCGGAAGTGGTTGGAAACATACCGATGCTAATAAAAGAAAAATGTCCAACCTTATGAAGGGAAAAATGACCGGAGAAAAGAATCCATTCTATGGCAAAAAACACGATCAAGAAACAATCGAAAAAATGAAAAATAAACTCAGCCAAAAAATGCGTGGAGAAAACAATCCGTTTTTTGGCAAACAACATAGCGAGAAGACAAAAAAACTCTTATCAGAGAAGCTTACTGGTCGAAAAATGCCAGTAAGCTTCTCTGAAAAACTCGCAGAACGAAATCGCAAAAAATACTCGGTGTCTTTTAAAGGAGAAAAGCCCTTCACAATTGATAACCTTAATCAATTCTGCGTGGAAAATAACTTGAACTTATCATCGGTAAGAGCTTCTATTCACTATAAAAGGCCATACAAAGATTACACCTTTAAGCCAAACTAAAAATTGTCACAGGGACAAACGACCAATAATCTTCGATGAATTCTTTAATTATTTGAAAGTCGCCTCCCGCTAAATCTGACCCAAATTTGACTGTGATAATCTCTACTTCCGAATTTTTGCTCAACTGAATCATTGTAGAGATGTCTTTGATGCAGGTGAATAGGTGTCCATACTTGCAAGGTTTTGGATTATCCTGACCTCGAACTCCTCTCTGTCCAATCATATTCAGGAAATAGGTGTTCTTGTTGACCTGAACACTCTGAAATTGCCCAAGTTCAAACGGTTTACCGCTTTGAAAATCAACACCTTTGTTGCACCAACTGTGATATCTCTCTTTAACTTCTGGAAAATGCCTCGCAACAGCCCCAGCAAATCCAGAACCGAATGAATTGATGTCATTGCAACAATGAGGAATCAATTTCACGATAGGACTATCCCAGTCCACAGATTGAAACAAATCACCAACCTTATAATTAATCTTCATTACCAACTCCGTTCTTTAATTACCAGCTTCTTAGAAATTTTGTGAATGCCACTTGGCCCAAGAATGTTTCTGACATTCTGTAATACAGGTTCTCCTAACATCCACATATTGATCAACTTGGACTTCCATTGAGGGCCATTCTCTTGAATAAAATCCTCAATTTGTTCTCTTGTCGTGATGTCTACGGGACATTCGGTGTCTGATCGAACTTGATTGCACCAAGAACATTTACATGTTGAGCGTGCTGAATTGTAAACATGTTGTGTCATAGCCTGCTCCACTCCTCATGAAGCGTTCCGCCGATATCAAAAACATCTTCTGGGAATTCGGTCATAGGATAATATTTTTCGCCCTTGCTTTTTGCATATTCTTCATCGGAAGAAGGAATAAGTAAAAATCCCGGCATATTAGCGTTACATCCGTCAAGCATCGATAATATGCTAAACATCAAACCTTCCAATTTTTCCTTTGAAGTGATGGCCCTAGATTCATTTTCCCAGTAATCAACTATGGATCGACATTGGGTTAAAAAATTCTTTCTTGCTTCTTTGATTGTATAAGCTTGTGAACTCACGCTTTCTCCAAAATCAATTTAAGATGAGTAGGGTCTTTCATTTCAATTCCAACCTCTTGTTTAACCGTTCTTTTTATGTAAGGTAAAACAAAATGTTCATGGTAAATTACGTCATATCCCACAGGAATCATCGCCAACAAATCTTCTCGATATAAAGGGAGATAATTTTCCTTAACTTCACGCTCCCAATTTGGTGTCTCATATTTGTATTTCAAAAGGAAGTGCGTAAGACTTCTATTGTCTTCAATGCTGCCCCAAATGTTTTCAAAATCCTGAAGTTGTTTCGTATGCAAAAAGTTGCGATAGATTTTAGTTACATCGTCAATGTCAGAATGACGGTTAATCGAACGACCCGGAATCATATCTCGGAAAACAACAAAATTAAAGTCTCCAGAGAATACTTTGCTCCAAAAAGCATCAACCTCTGAAGGCTCTTGATAATGATAGACTTCGTGAACAATACTGCTTAAGAGAATTGCCGAAGTCTTTTCTTTGAAAGACGATAGATAACTAGAAACTTGTTCCCAATCACTGGTAAAATTCAGATTTTCGTCACGCTCTTTATTGGCCAATTCGACCATCTTAGGGTCAATATCGTATCCAACGAGTTTGGCGTTAGGATACCAAGTTCGTAAAACTTTTAAGAGGGAACCGTCAGCACAACCGAAATCAAGCACAAAATCTGGGTCGATTTTATCGACAAAAAACAATTTATCAATTAAGCCTTTACCCATTCGAGCATTATAAGTTTCAAAATCAGCAATCGGACTGTAGTTTTTCATACGATCTCAGTTTTTCCAAATCCTGTTTTTGACTTTCGCTCAACAAATCTTCACAAATTTCAAAAATATCACGTTTGGCCCGAAGTAAGCCTAGCCAAGTTTGGCCTAAGGCTAAACGATAATATTTGATTGTAAAAACAATATCTTTTTTTATGAAAAGAAAACGAATATGATCCTTGAGTTCTCTGTCCTCAATAAGATGCAAAAGTTGTTTCGCTTCTTTTAAAATTGCATGATTTGATGAAGTTTTCCAAATATCATTAAACTCTTTCACAACAACATTATCTATGGTGTCTAAAATATTACCATATCCCCAATAATGAGTTGCAGTATACTCTTCGCATTCTTTAACAGTATCAAAATACCCCTTAAAATCTAACGCTCCGCCAAGAGGTTGGTCATCGAACAAGAACAACATATATCGCTTGGGTTGCATCATTTTTATTCTTCCAATAATTTTGGCGAGTTCTCTGGCAACAAGGCGTCTGCCAATTTGTCTTGAATCGCTTCAAGACCTAATTGCTTAACCTTAGAGTCGAAAAATGCTTCAATTTCACTTTTAGCTTCTTTAACAGTTTTGTCCATCGATTCATTGAATTGCTTCTGGACAAATGGAAGATTACATTCAAGTTCGGTTCTAAGTCGATTCAACTTATCCAATAAATCATTTTGCTCAGATTTCTTGAATGTCTTTTGACCAAACAGATCTGTTGCCTGCTTAATCAATTGAACAGAATCTTTCATTATTTTTTCTAAGTTTGATTTAAGTTCATCATCGATTAATTGTCTTTGAGAAACTTCTGGACAAGGTTCACGTCCTTCCCCGTTAAATCGACGGATAGTACAAGGAACGCCAAACCCAATATTCGGCGAAGTCATAAATTCAGTCAATTGAGCAGCACTCAAGTCAACACAAATCAATTCTTCGCCCGCATAAACTCTATCTTCATTGAACTTACGTTCTTTTGAAGATTCGTAAATGCTAATCGAAAAAACGGTTCCATGTTTAATCGAAGAACCATAAAGATTGGCTCCGCTACCTCCAACACCTACTCTACTCAAGCTAATTTGACCATATGATTCATGTTCGTCTTTACTCATGCTTTTATGCCTTTTAAATCAGACCAACAAATTTTAGGCAAAACCAAACTATCCTCAATCGGACCCGTATTAAACTGTTTGTGGTCAATAAAAATAGTTGCGGCTTTCGTCAACCAATCTCTTAACTGCTCCATATCCCCAGTTTGTTCGCCGAACATTTCAATAATACAAGGGACAACAAATCGATTACAAGGTGTCCCTTTCCATTCTAATAAATAAATTTCTCGAATGGTTCTTCCAACCGTCCCAAGATCAAGATACATCTTGGCTTCTTTTTCTGATGAAGCCCAAAAGACTCCAGACCAATATCGCCCCTGATCATCAGAAATCAGGTAACGAGGATAGTCTGGCGTCCCTTTTAAAACAGGTATTACGAGCATACTTTTTCAAACCTTTTATTAAAATCCTTAAAGAACTTGGGATTCTCTAAGGCAAGCTTTGTCATCTTTGCTCCCAATTTACAACAAGCATCATGAAAATCAGAATCCGCATGATTGGGAGAAAAATTGTGAGCAAATTCATGAATCAATAAGGCATTCAAAGAATCAGTAATGCCTTTGTTGAAGTATTCTTTACCCAAGACCCAAATATTGAAATCCAACTGGCATCCTGCTCCATTTCCGAAACAAGCCGCCCAACGTTTTCCAACAAAACTTTTACATTTTACAAACCGAACTTCCAAAGGTTCATCCAACAACTTCTAAGATAAAGATCTAGAATAATCATAGACGACCTTCATTCCGACTGTCCACTTTTCTGGCGGAACAACTTCTACAGGTTTTCCTGAATCGCTGTACGCCCCTTTACCCGCACGAGGAAAGGCAATAGAAGAAGAATGTAATAGACCAGATTCTTTTGCGTTCTTCCTCTGTCCTTCAGATAAGCCTCTGGAAGGAATCAAAGTGTATCCATTTACCAAAGCTTCTGCATTGGCATCAGGATTAGTTGGATCAAAGGAAACCCGTTTTTCTCCATATTTTTTATCCAAAAAAGTTTCCAACGCATCAGGTTTACAATCGACATCCGATGATGCTTCTTGCACCCAAGTTGCATTGGTGTCCTCTTCTTCAATTTGATTATACATCTCATTGAAAACTGCCGTTCGTAAGTCCCTTAAATATGCAGGAGTTACGTTATCTCTGTCAACATTCAATGGAACTTTTTGAAGTACGTTATAACTCCATTTGTCTCCAGTTTCAACAATAGGAATCCCCAATTCATGCAACATGGCAGTTTCGCCGTCTGGCACTTCATAGATTTCCACAAAAGTTTTACGAATCGATTTCTTAAGTTGTTCTCCAATTTCAGTTTGGAGAGAAATCTCGAATCTATGAATCGGTGTCTTATTGGGAATATCCACTCCATTGACCGACAATTTCAACCCCGGACGTACAATCAGTTTGTTCATATACTCAATAAACTGATTGTACCGTTCTTTCGTGCAATCAATCACTGCGAACACTTCAGTTCCAACAGTTCTTTTGCGACGAGGAAACTCTTTTCGACCCTCACCACCAAATTCAACTGTTCCTGACGTTGTGTAAATGGTTGCGTGCCGACAAAACGCCAAAGCCATCTTACAACCGACATTAAATCGTCCAGCCTTGGAGGGATCATCTTTTTTCTCTGATGGAGCAAAAACAGTCCACGCATGAGTTAAATCTTTGTATCCCGGACCATCATCTTGAACATGTAACTGTGCAGCGTGTCTTCCTTCAATCATTTCCAAATGGATCTGACAATTTTGAGCCGTCGTATCCATAACATTTTGATACAACTCGCCGCCAATGATCCCAAATCCACGTCGTTCAACAAGTCTTTCTGCGATTTGTCGAAGACCATCTTTGTGAGCAGAAAACCAATTATCGTTTTTCATTTTTATCTCCAGAAATTAATGACAGACATTGCTACCGCCCACATAATGAACCATATCAATCCTATGATTGGATCGAATAACGAAACAACAAAAGAAGCAAACGGCATCAACATCAAATTTGCTTGATACATGCCATTCAAAATTCCTGTCACATATGGCGTGTATCCGAGTCCATTAAATGGTGTCCATTTCATGATTCAATCTTTCCAGTCTTATAGGAAACAAATGTATCGGACAACCTATTCTCGAACCTATCTTTATTCACGAATACAGGCTTGTAAAAAACTGATTTCCTTAATCTTTTTCCTTCACCATAACAAACGATATGCCAATGCCCTCTTCTCCAATGCGGTTTCAAAGTCCCATATTCATCATGTGATGATCCATTGGAATTATGGATAATCGCTTGTGAAATAACGATATCTTGTTCAAATGATATTTCATGTGGATAAGTCTTAATTGACTTTAGCACATTTGGATTTTTGTTCTTTTCATAAGAACGTTGCAGCCTCTGATAGGCTTTCATGTTCTTCGGAGAAGGATTTCTAAATCCATAATTTGTGGCAAATAAACAGGTGTTTACAGCAATTCTGATCAACTCTTTTTGGTCAAGCATCCTATCATTGGACATGTAATCTTCTGTATATGCTCGCTTTAAAATCGATTCAAAGCTCTCTCCAGCAATGTCCAAATCGGCAATCATTGATAACATCACAACACCTGAAGGTGTCTCGACATACCCCATGATAAACATCATGTTCTCATCAGGATTTTTATAGATAATCAAATCCACATCTGAGAAATACTGATTTCGAAATTTAAATTCAGAAGGAATACTAATGATAATCGGATTGTGAGGAACTTCAATGTCCCTGCATGGGATAGTGATCTCGATATCCTTAAACATGTTCGCTTGTTGAGGCGAAATATTAAAATATTTGAACCCGTAATGATAAGCTGCAGCTACCATTTTACATTGAATATAAAAACTATTGTTATTTTTAGCAGCATACTCGTAATCGTTAAAAAATTTAACGCTATGAGGGTTTAACACTCCCTTCCTAATTCCAAACTTACCTCTTGTCGTAACAGAAATTTGTTTACCTGAGTTATCAACTGTCGTCGTCTCTGTGTGTGCTTCTCCGTCAAATAGCAGACATGGAGCAACGGCGATGTCTTCGGAGTTTTCCAAAAGACCTTTAATCTCTCCCATTTGAAAAACTTCTAAGAATCTCATTTAAAACCTCTCAGTCATCCCTTCAATTTGCTTATCCTGTTTAATATTCCATTCATGCCAAGTTAAACCACGAGCCTTATCAGTCGGAATAACTTGTCCAAGACAATGTAAATTCTCTTTCTTCCCATTATAACCTTGAATGTAAGCATTCATCCACATTCGAACAGGGGTGTCTCCTTCAAGATTAGGGAGATCATCCGCAATGGGAAGCTTCGTAGGAATCTGTGAAAGATCCTTAGGCTTATTGTTTAACTTGTCAGATTGACCTTGTTCATACCACTTTTTCCAATTCTCCTTATATCGAGGAGACAGATTTTCCCTATCTTCGACAGGAAGATCTGGTTCCTTTTCTGGAGTCCAGTAGGGGACCACTGGCTCCACTTTTGCAGGAGCAGAAACAGGAGTAGGAACAATTGGAGCATAAGCTTCCTCTTGAATATCGGGTTCATCTTCGTCTTCTTCAATAAAATCATGTTGAATCGCCGAAGCTTTCGGTGTCTTCGTAATAATTTTTTGGGTCAACAAAATGTTGCGAATATCCTTATCTGAACATTTGTGAATTGAAGACAATTTGCTGCAGAGTTCATTAAAAGAACTGAACGGTCCTTTTTGTTCCAAATCCATAACAGACATTTGGATAGAACTGGCAGAAGGCAATTTTGCTTTTTCAACAACAGGCTTATCAGTTTTATTAAACCTCTTTCCGGGTTGAGTTTTAATAACAAGCCCCATCTCAACAGCTTTAATTCCAGCCGATGCCGCCATAAGTGGACGAGGCCTCCGAGACTTTGCCCAATCTGTTTTTTCAACAGCTTTCCAAAGAGCCGACAAATTTGGAAACGTGTTTTTACTTTCCAGATCAGACAGAACTTTTTGAAACTCTTCCTTATCGAGAATCGTAGGCATTTTAGCCATTATGCTTTCCTTTCAATGTATTCAACTGTGATTTTTTCACCCTTATGAAGGATGTTACGCTTATCCAATTCGCAGATTCCAGCCTTAGTGATGGCATAACCTCTTCTCGTTGGAATCACTAATCCAGTCTGGAGTAACGGAGGCAGAATAACCTTCTCTAATGCTTCTAAATTACATTTGAGAGCAACTGCCAAAACTGACTTGGAAATTGGTCGGTGTCCTAATAAAGCTAAAAGTTCAACTTGACGATTCGGCATTCCATATTCATCAAGATCCATGTTTTTAGCAATAATGTCTGCTGCCTCTTCCCATGTACATTGCTCTCTGTTTTTAGCCATAATCATTAATCTAGCAAAGGCAACAGCCCCTCGTGGAACTGTGCGATATTTCGCAACAGCCCAACAAGCTTCATCTGATAATTCAGGATATTGCAAATTAACAATGTCGCAAATTTCTTCTGGTCCAGCAGGATGCCAAATAATTGCAGTTTCGAGACGAGATGCAAAAGGTCCGGGCAATTTCCCTTCCTCGGTAGTTGCTCCAACCCAACAAACTTCCCGGCAATCAACTTCAATGGAACGAGATTTCAATCCCTTTCCTACGGTAATCTTCATCTTGCCGTCATTGTATTCCATTGCGTTTAACAATCCATCCATTACCCTATTAGGTAAAGCATGAATCTCATCAAGGAAAACAATACATGGGGGAACAGTATATCTGTCTGCAGGATATTCAATAATCGGTATCGTTGATTCAAAAGCTTTTTGAATCAAATTGAACAAATGGTGATTATCAGCGAGAGCATCAGACTGAACAAAGACAAAAGGGATCCCAATTGTCGCCGCCCATTGTCGAACAACGTATGTTTTACCTTGTCCCGGAGTTGACAAAATCACAAACGACATTCCGCGACAACTGTGATTCGGCAAAGAATACGCAGTATGAGCGAACATCTTCAGAATTTCCATATTGCCTTCATTCTTCTCGCTAACAATAATTTTGTTAAGAGGGCAATCAGGATGTTCTAAATGATTTTCAATCTCTTCAGAAGAAGGTTTATTACTGTCGTCAAAGAAGATTTTCTGTGGTTGCATATTATCCTTTCATCTTGTGATGTTGATAAAAGGGTGTCTAAGCCGCTCGTGAAAGCTCTTCGTATTTTTCCTTTACGATTTTGCAAGCTCGTTTCAGAGCAAGAGACCCAGCCATTCTGCTATAATGGTATTTTTCTGTTATCGAAGAAATGGAAACATGATTGATCTTCGCTTGTAAAACATCTCTTTCAAAGTTTGAAAGATCAGCTTCTTCGAAAGCTTTCATCGCCAACTGATCACTCTCCGTAGAATAATCGACATTACTGACCATGAAATCCCACTTCACATCACTAACAGCTTTGATGAGCGATTGCATTACTTCATCTTTGTCTTTCTTGGTAAGCTTCAATTCTTCTGCAGCAGCATCAAATGACAGATTTTTCGTATTCATCAATTTATGCAATTGAGTCCGCAGTTTAAGAATTCTTTTCTTAATGCGAGATAATGAACAATTACTCCGTGTGTATTCCCGCAGTTTGTTTTTAATCGCGAATGTGGAAAATGTCGAGAATCGTTGACTGCCATCATAATAATAAGCCGCATCGATCAGAGCCATCATCCCTTCTTGAATATAATCATCAATTTCAACTTCGGGCTTATTTATTTTTTCCCGCAAATAATAATGTTTTGCAATACTATAAACCAACTTTCCAAAACATTCCATGATTTGATTCTCAATTGACCGAATATTTTCAAATGCAGCTTTTTCTGCTTGGTCATTGAGAATTAAAGACTTTCTGAAATATTCTCCACGAAGTTCCCGAATAGAACGAAATCTTTTGTCAGAGAGCTTTCGTAAAATCGGATGTGAAGTAGTCATAACTGCTTCTAAAGCTGCCTTTTCCTCTTCCGAATAATTCTTGCACTTAATAATCATTTTTGTTCTTTCTGCTAGAGAGGCTTACTCTTTTAGAATATGGCATTGTTCCGTTTTACGATTGGGAACCTCAACAATTTAGCAACAAGGTGTCTCATCAAATCAATCAAACAAATAAAAGCATTATATGATGCTGAAATTTATATCTGCTATAATGGAGAACCTCCATTTCACCTTAACCATCTCCCAGTCACCATTATCGACCAAACCGATCATATCGGCGATTTACCACTTCCAGTCGGAGTTGCTTGGAAATTATATCCTCCTCGATTGAGAAAAGACAGTCATGAAATTTTCATCGATAATGATTTGATTATCAATGATAAAATTCCAGAAATTGATCAATTTTTAGAAAATGATGATAAATGCCTTCTTTTAGAGGAAGACACAAGAACCTATGGAAGGTTCACTAAACATGTTCCAACGAACATTTATGTTAACAGTGGTCTCTTTGGTGTCCCTCCGGGATTTGACTTTGGAAAATATGTCAAATATTATACAACAGGGAAACAATGGGAAATAAACGCTTTAGGTAAATACGCCGAATCTCAAACATTCGATGAACAAGGATTGGTCGCTTTAATTTTGTCTAATCAAAAACACAT
>JACCDG012047988.1_pt1 | contig 36212 bp, 40 predicted proteins | sample 7442471 | NCBI WGS metagenome assembly JACCDG01 (sample SAMN15323444, study PRJNA562643) | freshwater metagenome | isolation source: river surface water | place: USA:Blue River Watershed | collected 2017-08-17 | reverse complement strand
CTTTGTTTCTTTATCTAATTTGCTGGTATCTACGGACATTTTTGACCTCTTGTAGTGATTGTTACTTGAGATCACAATATATTTTATTGGCTTAGGCTTGGATAGCCGTGGATAACCGGATGCTTACTTATATTGGAGGTTATAGCATATTAATTATAGGAATTTATGGCAAACACACTTGCCGAGAGCTTACTATATATCTAGAGCAGAAAAATTTGAGGCCAATTTGGGTCATAGGGAACGACTTGGATTTCTAAGGTATTTTAAGGTTGTTATGCCCCTAAAGTTACAAATACTGTAATTATACGGACATGCTAACTCTAAAAAAATGTGTAACTAACTGTAATTTAGCGATTATGATCAATATGTCCTTTAGGTTACGAATAATGAAACCTAAAGGACATGAATGCGTTTAACATGTCTTAAAAGTGTCATATTTCGTTACTTTTAGGACACGCTATTCTCGGTGCCTGAAGTTGAGCACGCTTTTAATCGTGACAACTTATTCATAAACATCTGCCCTGATTTTCGTAGGTTCTTCTAAAATGTTTAATATTTCGGTAGCGCAATAAACTTTGTCTCGCTTATTATCATTCGTTTTTTTAATAATACCTGCGGCTTCAAGTTTTTGAACACCTCGCTGGGCGGTGCTATAAACAATACCCAGATCTTCAGCAATTTTATTGGTAGTGAAATAAGGGTTTACAGCTAAATGCTGCACTATCTCCAATGGGACTTGAGAGCCACTGCTTGCAACAGTAATTTTCCATTTATTTAATAATTCATTAATACGTTCAGCGCGCGATAAAACATCTTCGGATTGAACAGCAATGCCATTGAGAAAATAAATAAGCCACTCGTGCCAACTGCCTTTTGAGCTAACGTTATAAAGTTGTTTATAGTACTCATCGCGTGTTGCTTCAAAAAATGCAGACAAATAGAGCGAAGGTGAAGGCAGCATTCTTTGCTCAACAAGCAATAGCATAATCAACAGTCGTCCAACACGCCCATTACCATCTAAAAAGGGGTGGATGGCTTCAAATTGATAATGACAAAGCGCTATATGGATCAATGGCGGTAATGATCTATCATGTAAAAAGTTTTCCAACTCTCCTAAGCAATCCATTAAATTGTCAGGGGGTGGCGGCACAAACTTAGCCGTGTTCAACGTACAGCCGGGAGATCCAATCCAATTTTGACTACGCCTAAATTCCCCCGGTGTTGCATGGGAGCCCCTTACGCCTTGCATTAAGTGCTCATGGATTTCTTTGATAAGACGTAGTGATAACGGAAGCTCTGTTAATCTACCCAGTCCATAATCAAGCGCCTTGATGTAGTTTTGCACCTCTTGTAGATCGTCTGGGTTTTGCTTTACATGGGCACCGGCGTTAGCGGCTAAAATTTCCCTTAGGGTTGCTTGGGTACCTTCAATCTTGCTGGACAGCACAGCTTCTCGGGTAATGAATGGGCGCATCAAAAAATGAGGATTGGGTAACTTGACTCCTTCGCGCGCTAATTTTCCAAGCAAGAAATCGGCGCGGGAGAGGCTATTTACCACTGCATTATCCCACTCCAGTTTAGGTGGCAAACTATGGGGCACAAAGGCATTATACCCTTTAGGTGATTTAACGATTTGTCCTGCGGGGGACTGTTGTATATCCATGTAACTGGCCTCTATCTGATTATGCTTATATGATAATCGTTATTCTCGAAAACGTCAATATTCGAGAATAGCGTCGTTTCTTATCACCATTCATGAGAATAAGGGTGCAGGATATTATCAGATATCATAGAAATCGATAATAGTGATGATTTTTATCACCCTTTCTGATAATAACTGACAATAACTGGTAGCATTATCATCGAAATCTGCTGGAATCGCAGTCGGTGAAGTTGACATCCCCCATCATGTTTGGAGGTGGTTATTTAGAAGAGTGCTGACCTCCGCCACCCTACATTCTTCTAACTATGTGCAAAGCACTTCGTTAGACAAGTCGAACTTCGGGCAGCATGCCAGAATTATCTTCCAAAAAATCTACAATATCAACGATGAGATAAAAGTAAGGATTTGTGGCGACAGAAGACGCAACACCGCTTAAATGAAACAGCACCGCTACTTTTGCAAATCCTTTTGGAGCCTTTAATCTTGATATCTTGTCTTGCATTTCAGAGATGATTTCACCACTTATTGCACGTCTTTTAAATTTGAATTCACAAATAAACAAGCTGTTCGTTTTGGTTTGTATTAGATAATCAATTTGGCAACCTTGTTGAGTTGTGGTTTTGGTTTGTCTATAAGGACCGCTACGTACAATATCCACGGCTGAAATACCTAGTTTTTGATGTAAAAACGAACGATTTTGTAAAAGCAATGCTTCGAGCTGCAATCCCATATGTGTTTCAAATCCATACATGGTAGATAAGGGCACTTGATCGAATCCACCGTCAGCAATAGCGCCCAGATTTGGTTCAATTACTTTCAGATAAAACCTCATATATGGGTCTGATATTCTATATAAGCTTTGCTTTAAGGGTTTTGTCGTTTTAAATGACCATAATGATTGCTTAACAACAAAACCAGCCACAATGAGATGATCCATTATTTGGCTTAGCGTACCGCTATGAGCAAATCCTATGCTCTGCCTAATTTCTGATAGAGTTCTGGCACCATCTTTGAGGCTATCTAGGATTTTTTTATATGTAGCACTCTTACCATTAAAGAGATCGTGAAAAATACGATCAAATTCGGTAACAAGTAATCCGCTTTTCTCAAAGGCGAGCTGTTTGATATTATCATCAGCAGTCATACCAGAATTAAATTGCTCTAAGTACCATGGAACACCGCCAACGATGCTGAGCAACTTGTACATATCGTAATGAGAAAGCTGCATGCCAAGCGTTCGTAAAAACTCAGCGCTTTCTGGAATCGATAAGGGTTCTAAACTGATAGTTAAATTGATGCGCCCAAAGAATGCTGTGCTCTTTAGGATATTTTCTTCAATCCAGGTTGATACTGATCCACAAAACACAAGCAACACATGCATCATTTGCTTGTCCCACCAAACTTTAAGTTTGGGGATAAAGCTAGGGTCTTTTGATCCCATCCACGAAATCTCATCAAGCAAGATGATATCTCCAAGCTTAATATGAAGACTTAAATGCTCAAAGGCATCACTCCAATCTAGAAAAGTCATAGGCGGGATTTTGAGCATCAATGCGAGTTGCCGCGCAAAATTATCCCTTTGTTGTTGGGCGGAAATGCTCTCTTCCGGAGCTAGTCCTGCAAAACTCCAAAATGTTTGAGCATTAGAGATTTTAGCAAATTCCCCTATAAGCCTGCTTTTTCCAATTCTCCTTCGTCCTTTAACGACGACAAGGCTGGATGTTTTCTTTTTATACAGAGCTTTTAACTGTTCTAGTTCGGCTTTCCGGCCAATAAATACTGGGTTGGACATTACGACCTCTATCATGCTTAAGATATACTATATCATATCTTGAGCATAACATTAAGTCAACAATAAATGCTCAAGATGATATTTTTAGCTTCTTGAGATTCGATGATACTACACATCATGCTCTCTAGGTTTCATATTTCGATACCTATGGGACATATCATGTGCTATGATTACGTAGCTTAGATCATTCATATGAAAATTATCAGTAAACAGTGAGGGTCTTATGATTGCTGCTACAAAAGATAAAAAATTTTATTTACTGTGGCTATCTTCAGTTTTAGGAGCTATTGCAGTTCTACCATACGCAACTGCAATAGCTGGTATTGAATTATCAACAACTATGCTATTCGGAACCCTAATTCAAGCCACCCTAATATATGCAATTGTTACATTTTTTGGCATCAGATTTGCCGAAAAAGCAAATTTCCAAATCAGTTCCTCTAAAGAATACATTGTTCCATCTATGATATCTGGTCTTGTTGTAGGGCTGATTCTGAAACTGCCAGATCAATTCATATTTAAGTATCATGCCCATATATTGCTTAACAATCTTCCTGATGTGGATTTGTTATATAGGATTTTAGCTTCATTTTATGGCGCTATAAATGAAGAAGTGCTTCTCAGATTATTTAGCATATCTCTAGTAGCGCTGTTGTTACAAAAATTTACAAAATTAAGCAAGAAATCTATTGCGATACTATCCATTATTTTGTGTGCGCTACTCTTCGCTGTTGGGCATCTTCCAATGCTTTATAAAATTGTAGACCCAAACACATATGACGTAGTGAGGGTTTTGCTTTTGAATGGGTTTGCTGGAATTGCATTTGGATTGTTGTACTATAGATATGGGCTTGTAGCATCAATGCTAAGTCATTTTATAGCTGATTTAGTAATACATGTATTTTGAATTACGAATTACAGATTTACGTAACTGGTTAAGATCATTCGTGCAAAGCACTTCGTTAGACAAGTCAAACTTCAGGCGGCATGCCAGAATGATCATAGAATTTCCTTCACAATAACATCGTAAGGCTCGGCCAGCTTATATTTTCTGGCTTTGTTAGAGGCGTCTACTATTTCTAAAAAACCACTCTCAACCCACTTTTTGCACAGCGCAGCATTCGTTCTAGGCTGGAAGCCAAATAGATCTCCTATTTGCTTGGCTGTAACAACATCATATCCCTTAAATAATTCCAAGGCTTTGCGTTGTTTCGGATCTAAGGTGCGCAAAACTTGCGAATGATCTTTTTCGCCGCTCTCATTGCTTGCAATCATTTGTGCTACAACTTTCTCAAAAGCAAAAGCCATCCCTTCCGTAAAATATTCCACCCAAGGGGTTATATCGCTTTCCGTCCTTCCAAAATAATAATTGTGAGATGGACCAATGCTAATAGCACGATAATAGCCAAGTAAATTTTTAGCATAATATTCTTCAAGAGAATACAGGCCTTTTAAATCATACCCACCAAGGTGCAAAATTAGGGTTGTCAGTAACCTGCTTGTTCGTCCATTACCGTCATAATAGGGATGAATTGTTGCAAACTGATAATGAGCAATACCAGCGACAATAGGGCATGGTATCTCTTCATTTTCTTTGATCCATGACACTAAATTGCGCATAAGACCTGGTACATCTTTGGCTTCTGGAGGCATATAGACGATTGTTCCTGTGCCGCTGTCTTTGATAACATTTTGTCCATCTCGGTAAGGTGTTGGTTTAATGCGCGTTCTTCCATCGCTCATCACCAGAGCATGCAAAGTTTGAATGATTTTTTCGGTAACGGGATGGTTTTGTGAGGCATATTGTTCAAGCTGAGCGAGTGCAGCATAATAGCCTTTTACTTCATGCTCATCACGTTCTCTACCGGGGAAATGACCTTGAAGCTGAATAACCTCTTTGATCTCATCAGGTTTGAGCTGATTACCTTCTATCATCGTCGAATAATGCGTAGTATATAGCTTTGCGGTCTCACGCAGGGAGGCGAGAACTGTAGGATTAACAGGCAGTAACGCAACCTTTTCCTTTGCAGCCTCAATTCTCATCAGACTTTTGGCAATACCAGATGTTATGCTGTAGACGGGTTTAAAGTTTGTCGGCATGATATAAGCTCATTATCGGTTTATCTTATATTGTTTATTATGCAGATAAACGGCGCATAAGTCAAGTATAACATGCCGATAAATTGCGAATCACATAACCTGGTTAAGATCATTATAAAACAATGACGGCAGGCAGCAGCAAAGTTTGGTTTATCAAAACAAGAGTGCAATAGGATGTCGAGTGCTTTCGTATATGAAAAAACTGACGAAATTTATCGGGTCTATGATATTTTTAGTGGGTAATAACTTTAGTAATCACTCAATTTGTTAAAAGTACTATTTACGTAGCAAATAATCCAAGAATGAATTCAGTGGAATACCCATGATCCACCCATTCAAATCTTCATAGAACCAATTTATCACAAATATCTGAGTAATTATAATGTTTTTAGCTTCTTGAGATTTGATACTGACAGCTGTCTTACCATAAAATAAACTCCTTTATAAAAATTGCCATTCCAACCATCCATATAAAGTACCCAAAAGCTATTTTTAAGCTGTCTCTCTTAAGAAATTTTGAAACATATAATCCGATAATCATACCTGATAGGGCTGGAACCAAATATTTACCTAGATTAATGTAATCAGCGAAAACAAAATGATGCCTATCTGCAGTAAACCCTATCAATGAATTGACTGTAATAATAAAAAGCGAGGTGGGGATAGCTTTTTGCATGGAAACCCCCATCAGCAGCACGAGTGTCGGGATAATAAGAAACCCTCCGCCAGCACCAAGCAATCCCATAACGATCCCAAGGCTTAAACCTAAAGAAGCAACTTTTATAATCTGATTCTTACCTATATGATTCTCAGGCTCAACCCTAGAATCTTTTATCATGAAATAACCCGCAGCGGTCATGAAACTAAGTAATAAAATAACTAATGCTTTATCAATTGATATAAATACTATCTTTTGAGGTAAATTAGGAATAATAAAATGACGAGCTGTGAATATTCCTAACAGCGACGGAATTAAAAAAAAGATAATCTTTTTAAAAAGGATATGATGACGATAACGAAATGCCGCAATAAATGCCGTTGTTCCAACTACAACAAGAGAATAACTAGTAGCAACAAGAATAGGCATTCTAAACAGATAAACCAAAATAGGAATCGTCAAAATGGAACCGCCAGCACCGACAAGCCCCAAAGTAACCCCCATAACCACTAAAGCGCTGTAACCCATTAACTCCATATTTACTGATTCCAAGGCATTTTTGCGAGCAGCTTTGACATGCCACACCAACCGGTGATGCCTGCGAACATCAACCCTAGACCTATAAAACCTGGCAGAATATAAAAAACAGGGTTAATCATTGTGCCCAATAGAGTCCCAGTAAAGGCTAACAATCCTGCAGCAAATTGAGTTTGTCTATCAAGAGGTAAAATATTTGAGCCAGACTTTTTAACCCGATAACCTGCTTCACTCCACATACTTATCCCACCCTCAAGAGAATATACATCTAACGAAGGATCAGACGCTAAAAGTTTAGCACAAGCCGCAGCACTTCTTTTACCAGACTTGCAGTGAATAACTATGGGGCTTTTAGTTGATGGTAATCTATCTAAACTGATTTCACTAAGTGGTATAAGATGAGCACCGTCAATACACTCGCTCCTATGCTCAGCTGGCTCTCTTACATCAATAAGCAGAACATCATTATTATCTAATCTTTTTTTTAATTCAGAGACAGTAATCGTTTTCATCAGGACCTTAACATTAATATTAAACCTTATTGGTTTAAACTATCACATTTTCAGCATAATATGAACGACTGTATCTAAATTGCGTCTTAATTTCAAAACTGAATGAATATTTTTTTGAGTACTATAAGCCTTTATAAGACTCCAACGCCCTATTCCTTGTTTCAGCCAGATCAACTATAGGCCTAGGATAAGTTTTACCTAACTCTACACCGGCAGCTTTCAAAACCTGTTCTGGTGCTGTCCATGGCTCAAATAAATACTTATCAGGTAAATTTTTAAGCTCAGGAACAAATTCACGAGTGTACTCACCGTCAGCATCAAATTTCTCACCCTGTGTAGTAGGATTAAAGATCCTAAAATAAGGAGCAGCGTCTACTCCGCAACCAGCCACCCATTGCCAACTCGCGCTATTATTAGCAAGATCAGCATCAACTAAACAATCCCAAAACCAGTCTTCACCCTTGTGCCAATGGATACCTAAATTTTTTACCAAAAAAGAGGCAACAACCATTCTTACACGGTTATGCATATAACCTGTTTGCCATAGTTGGCGCATGCCAGCATCTATAAACGGATAGCCAGTTTTACCCTTTTTCCAGGCTTTCAATAAAGTCGTATTATTAGTAGTCCAGCCAAAATTATTGAATTTTTGATTAAAATTATCTTTATGCAATGTATTGAAATGATGCAATAAATAAACTGAAAATTCTCGCCAAATCAATTCACTTAAGAAATGCTCTATATCGATATTACTAGCTGTCAATTCAGCAAAACTACTGATTGAATCCAAAATTTGCGCAGGAGTAATCTCACCAAAATGTAAATGTGGCGACAATAATGAAGTCTGTGCTTTAGCCGGATAATCTCGACCATGCTTATAACCTGATAAATGATTTTCAATAAAAAACTCAACTTTATCATGGGCCGCATCCTCCCCTACTTCCCATAACTTTTCAATTTTTTGATGCCATGGGTGATCGGGAATTAAATTTAGATCTGTTAATTTCGTTTTATTAGCAGTATCTTTAACACAATCCAATTTCGGAGTTTTGGCTAAGCATGCTCGGGCTTTGATAGTTTTAGCTTTGTTTTTATAAGCCGTAAAAACTTTATAATAACTGCCATCATCTTTAAGTATATCTTTAGGAGACCATAAATAATTACTGTTAAATATTTTCCATTTTATATCAGCTTGATCACATATTTTTTTGACTAAAAGTTCCTGATCTATATGCCAAGGCTCATAGCATTTATTCCAAAAGATTTTTTTAATTTTATGTTTTTTAATAAGTTCTGCAATGATCTTACTCGCATTGCCAACATAAAGATTTAATTTTTTATCTAAAGTTGTATTTAGTTTTTCTAATGAATGAGATAACCATAATTTACTGACACTACCAGTTTGATAGAGCTTTGGTGCACAGTCATCGAAAATATAAATTGGTAATATTTTTCCTGCCTCTGCAGCAGAAGTAATTGCTGGGTTATCTGAAATTCTTAGATCTTGTCTGAACCAGACTATCGAGATTTCTTTCGAGATTTCTTTTTGCATAACAAAACCTAATAAAACTATATTAACCTACATTAATCCAACAGATAAGTTACGCTTGTTACTATTCGAACAGTTTTGTTAACTGATGCTTCGCCACTTGGTCCTGCATCCTGAATACTAACCTGGCCTTGCGAAGCAGATTTAATTTTCCCTAAAGTATTATTAGAATTTTGGGCAAAGCTTAAAGCAGTTTTTTTTGCATTAGCTGTAGCTTCATCTAAGATTTCAGACTTAATATCATTAAGCTTGGTATATTCATAAGTAATATAAGAACTGCTGACTACGAGACCTACTTCTATTAGTTCAAGTGTTTGTTGTGCCGCCTGTTTAATTTTATCTATTTTATTCGTGGTTACAATAACCCCTGAGTCTGCTATATAACGTTTACTTTGTGCATTCGTACTGGCATAAGCATTACTTTGATTATCAGTAACTACAGCAGGCGGCAACTCTAACTCATCTAAAGTAAAGCCTTTACTCAACATAAATTTTTTAATTTTGTCTTGCGAGCTTAATATAGAAGCATACAGATCTGCTAAGTTATCACTATTATTAGTGTATCTTAGATTCCAAATAGCTTTATCAGATTTAACATCACGTTCTGCAAGGCCTTTAACTGCAACCGTGCGCTCATTATATTTAAATTTAATAATCCCGTTACCAATAAAATAACCGCTGATAATTAATCCTAAGGATAAGACTACCGATGCTACTAAATTCTCTGATTTCATATAATTTTCTCAGTTTATGGTTACTTGAATTTGTTCAAGATAACCCTATATATTAAGTAAATATTATATGAGGAATATATAAATATGAATAGTATTAAAACAACTTTATTATTAACCAGTCTGACTTTATTATTACTATTTATTGGTAAAGTTTTGGGCGGCAGCAACGGCATGGTGATGGCTCTTGTATTTGCCGCCATCATGAATATTGGTGCTTATTGGTTCTCAGATTCTATTGTACTGCGCATGTACAATGCCCAGCAAATTGGCCCCCGTGATCACCAGCTCTATTCTATAGTAGAAGACTTAGCTGCGCGTGCGAGAATTCCAATGCCGAAAGTTTATATTATTAATGACCAAGCTCCCAATGCTTTTGCGACAGGCCGAAATCCTGAACACGCTGCCGTTGCAGCTACAACCGGTATTCTGCAATTATTAACTAGAGACGAATTAACTGGCGTCATGGCTCACGAGTTAACGCATGTGACCAATCGCGACACTTTAATCAGCGCTATTGCTGCTACTATAGGTGGTGCTATCGGCATGTTGGCTAATATGGCACAGTACGCTGCGATGTTTGGTGGTCATAGAAACCAAGACGGCGAAAATAATGGCAGTATTATTGGCAGTATCTTAATGATGATCTTAGCTCCAATTGCTGCCAGCTTGATTCAAATGGCTGTATCAAGATCACGAGAATACTTAGCTGATGAAGGCGGTGCTAGACTTTGTGGTGATCCATTATCATTAGCTCGTGCTTTAGAAAAATTAGAGAGTTTAAATCAACGGGTATTAATGCCGGTTGCCGAACATAATCCTGCCACCGCTCATATGTTTATTATAAACCCGCTAAAGAGTAACTGGCGCGGATTGTTTTCTACCCACCCTTTGACTTCAGAACGGGTAAAAAGATTGAAGGAAATGAGATTTTAAAATAAAAAAGGCCGGTTAACCGGCCTTTTTTTATTAACTTTAGTATTTATGCGGATCAGCATGGTTCCTATTTAGAATGGCAGCTGTCTTTAGCGCAGCAAAAACCAACATGCACACCATAAGCTAAACCCATACCGATTGCAGCTTCTAAAATTCTACCGATGGCGCCAGCCCATAGAGCTACATCTAATCTTAGATAATAAGAAACCACTAATACCGCTAAAGATATAAGCGCTAATTCTTGATATTTTTGCCAATGGAAATACCCGCATAACCATGCAACTAACAATACCGCTAGCAATAAACCAAAATAATTTACGCCGAAAACAGATAATACAATAAACGCTGCACCTACGCCTAAAGCTACTGCGATTAAGCGTGATTGTAATAATCCGATAAATCTCACATCTGAGTTTTCTTTGTGCGCAATTAAAGCAGTTATAATAACCCAAAAGCCAGAAAACTCCGCATTACCCCAACCTATTAAAGTACTAAGTAGGCGACCTGCAGCAAAACATAAAAACACCAAAATACTTAACTCGATTGCACGAGTAAGTTGCCATTTATCACAAAAACCCCAACCTGCCTTCATATATTTACAACCTTGGTTGGCTAGGTCTTTTTTATTCATATCCATTATGAACTCCATTATTCAATATTAAATAAACTTACTGATAGTAATATAGCCTATATACCCTATCTATAAATTAGCTATATGAGAAATAATAGCGATATTTTTTTGATTCTGCTATAAATTTGAAAAAAATCATGGTAATAATACTAATTATAGGCAAAGTAATGCATTCTTATTTGTTTTTAGTTTGTTAGTTTATTTGTTTAATCACTGGGTAATTATAAAGGGACTTAACTATGTCAAAAAACTCGTTAGAGCGTACAGAAGATAGATTTGTAGAAGCTGTGAAAATTAAGAATGATTATATAGAAAGCTTGAAAGATCAGATTCAAATGCTTCAAGACCAAGTTAAATCGCATCAGGCGCAACACGAAGCGACTCAAAATAGATTAATGTCAATGTTGGAACAGTCTCAGAGATTATTGGAATCATAAAAGAGATCGTACGAAATCGAAATCGACCCCTTCGACTTCGCTACGCACAGCCACTTCCCCGAAAGGGGAAGATACGGCTGAGTGATTCTTATCCTCTAGTTCTTGATAAAACTTCTTCAGGTTTAAAAAAGAATGCTATTTCATTTTTAGCAGTTTCAGCTGCATCTGATCCATGAACTGCGTTTTCACCAACACTGTCAGCAAATAATGCTCTGATAGTTCCAGCAGCAGCATCTTTAGGATTAGTTGCACCCATAATGTCTCTGTGTTTAGCAACAGCATCAACGCCTTCTAGGCAGGTAACCATAACAGGGCCAGAAGTCATGAAATCAACTAGTTCGCCATAGAATGGACGAGCTTTATGTACTTCATAAAAAGCACCAGCTTGTTCTTTAGTTAAATGCATCATTTTAGCAGCTACAATTTTAAGACCTGATTCTTCGAATTTGCTGTAAATTTTGCCAATAACATTTTTACCAACTGCATCTGGTTTAATGATTGATAATGTTCTTTCTGTATTAGTCATGATTAAAGTACTCCTAATTAAATGATTAACCCTTCGCCTTTCAATCTGCAGCGTTGTTGCTCACTCGACTCGCTGCTCATGTACTAATGTACATTGCGCGGCTCGCCTTCATGTGCGCCTAGCTGCAAATTGAAATCCTATGGGTAGATTTTCTATGAACTCTTTATTTAAACTTTTTATCTGTGTTGATGGTGAAACTTTCACCACAACCACACTCTGCTGTCATGTTAGGGTTATTAAAAACCATTACGCTAGCAATATTTTTTTTAACGTAATCGATTTCGGTACCCGCAACAAACTCGTAACTTTTATTGTCAACATAGATAGAGATATCTTTACTTTGAAAAATATGATCTTCTTTTGATAATTGCTCCGCTGCTTTAACAAAGTCGACTACATAAGCATAACCAGAACAACCTGTTTTTTTAATACCTAGTCGTAAGCCAATAACACGATTGATTTCATCGTTTTTATCATTTAATTTTTTTACTTCCGTTTTAATATGCAAAGCTGCATTATCAGTCAAAGTAATTGGTCTATTGTTTGCCATGGATTTGCTTATACTGGATTAAAATATTTTCTAAGGCTTCTTTAAGTAATTTTATTTGGTTATTCTTAGCAACGGGAATTGTTAAACTTGTCGTTACTTTAGTTAAGCTATAATTAGTAGCTCGGCTTATTTTCATCCCCGGCAACTCTTCAGACATAAGCCCAAGTGCTGCAATGATATAGCCATCACCATAAACTAAATACTTAACACGCGTAATTATATCACTCTTTATTTCTATATATAATTTTATTTTTACCCCTAGTTCGATGTCACCTACTTGGGCCATGAATACTGAGTTATTATCAACGTTCAAAGCCCCTGAATTGGGTAAAACGCGTAAATAATTCATGATAGGTTCTGGATAAAAACTGCTTTGGTTTTGTTGCTGCATGACTACAATTACTACATTATTACAGTTCACCTGATAGTAAATTAGTCTACAATTATATATGCTTTAAAGTTATAATTCAAATGCTTTCGGGATCAAGCCCCCTCAGTTTGCTAATAACTTCAACAAGATGCGCGATGGTTATATCTATATCTTGATCTGTCGTGTATCTACCCAAACTGATTCGAAGAGAACTTTGCGCCTGGCGCTCACTTAAGCCCATGGCTCTTAACACATAAGAGCCCGCAGAGACTGCGCTGCTACAGGCAGAACCAGAAGAAACCGCAATTCTATCGAGTGAGGCGATTAGCGCCTCACCATGGATGTCGCTCACGCATAAATTGATATGCCCTACTTTTTTATGCTGCTGACAGCCATTAAAATTAATTCCAACCAGTGATCTAAGACTAGTAACTAATTTATGCTCCAAGCTTTTTAGCCGAGAAGCTTCTTCTTCCATCTCTTCAACAGAATATTTAAGTGCATAGGCCAAACCAACAATTTGGTGGGTAGCTAAGGTACCAGAGCGCCAGCCGAATTCATGCCCACCGCCATGCATTTGCGCCATAAGATTTACTTTCGGATTACGGCGAATATATAGCGCTCCTATCCCCTTGGGTCCATACATTTTATGACCCGAAATTGATAACAAATCTATATTTAACTTGTTTAAATCCATTGGAATTTTACCGACACTTTGTGCTGCATCAACATGAAATAGTATCTTAGACTCAGTTGCAAGTTTACCAATATTTTCTATATCTTGAATAACACCTGTCTCATTATTAACATGCATTAATGATATTAAAATAGTATCCGGCCTAATAACTGCCCTTATTGCCTCAATACTAATCAACCCTTTATTATCGGGTTTTAAATAATCAACATCATAACCAACTGACTCTAAATAACGGCAAGTATCCAAAACTGCTTTATGTTCTGTACTACTAGTTATAATATGCTTGCCTTTATTTTGATAACCGCCTGCAACTCCTAATATTGCTAGATTATCAGACTCAGTTGCACCCGATGTAAAAATAATTTCTTTGCGTGTTACCCCAAGCAGATCAGCAATAAGAGCTCGTGACTCTTCGACTGCTTCTTTAGCCTGCCAACCATAAAGATGAGTGCTTGAAGCTGGGTTACCAAATATTCCATGTTTATCGATGCCGTACATATACGGCAACATCTTTTCTAGTACTCGGCTATCTATGGGTGTGCTTGCGGCATAGTCTAAATAAACAGGTTTAATATTATTACCCATAGTCATTGCAGTCATTAGATGTTCTCCCTAACATACTAATCGTGATTAAGATTTTTTTGATCACATACTCGTTCACAGGCAGCTAATATACCACGCATGATGTTCAATTCTTGAGTACAAGGCTGCGCTCGATTGTATAATCTTCGTAAACGTCGCATTAATAATTTTGGTTGTTTTGGATCTAAAAAATTGGTTTTTAGCATTAATCTTTCCAGATGCTCATAAAACAACTCCATTTCATAAGCATCAGCTAAAACAACATTGTCTCTTTTATTATTAAATTTATTATTAAGTTTATTATTTAAGTCTAATTTAAAACTCTCTTGCACACAATCAAGTGCTGCTAAATTCAATTCATAACAGATCAACTGCACAGCACTTGCTATGTTAAGTGAGCTATATTCTTTATTAGTAGGAATTAAGATTTGCGCATGACATATGGATAACTCTTCATTGGTCAAGCCCATACGCTCTTGGCCAAAGATAACCCCAACTTTGCTATTGTTCACAGCATAATCATTGATAGCGATGTTTGCAGCTTTTCTTGGATCAATGACTGGACTTGAAAGAGATCGCGACCGTGCGCTCGTTCCTAATAAATACTGACAGCCATTTATAGCCTCTTTAAGAGTAGAAACAATAACTATATTGTTTAATATATCATCCGCACCGCAGGCGCGGGCAATAGCATACTCATTTATTATATTACTGTCTTGAGAAACCAGATATAATTCGGTCACTCCCATGGTTTTCATGGCACGAGCAGCTGAGCCTATATTGCCAGGTTCAGTAGTATTAACTAAGATGATGCGACAATTGTTCAAATAATTATTCATTGCAGTCTATTATGATCGTCATTAAAAATTTATACAAAACTTATGATTTAAATAATACTAATGTGTTAGATAATATAAATCTAGAAATTAATGCTAATTCTTTTGTAGCCCTTTTAGGGCGCTCTGGTTCTGGCAAAACCACACTTATGAACATCATCGGTTGCTTAGATAAAGCCAGTAGTGGTGACTATTATTTAGATGGTCAAGATACTCAAAACTGTAGTATAAATGAACTTGCCGTACTACGGAATCGTTATATAGGCTTTGTCTTTCAACAATTTTATTTACTGCCGCAACTCAATGCACAAGAGAATGTCGCCTTGCCTCTATTTTATCGTGGCGTTGATCAAAACACGAGAATGCAGGATGCTGCCAGTATTCTTAGTAAACTAGGACTTGGTGAACGGCTTACTCATCGACCAAGTGAATTGTCAGGAGGTCAACAGCAACGGGTTGCTATTGCACGTGCACTAGTTACAGATCCTAAAATTATACTAGCTGATGAACCTACAGGTAATTTAGACAGTGCAACCGGTGAGTATATTATGTCTATTTTTGACGAATTACATCAACTTGGCAAAACGATTATTTTAATTACCCATGATCAATCTATTGCTACCCTCGCCCAACAACAGATTAATCTTATTGATGGGCGCATAGCACAATAACTATATCAATATAGAGTATCAAGCTACCTCTAATCTTTTTCTCTCTCTTATTTTTAAAACAATATTCACTAAGCACAACAGCATCAGTAATGGATACAATATATTGAGTATTGGCTCAGCAATAGACATGATCTCATCAAAGCCCAAAATAGCCATAACATACATAGTAACTAATGTCAGTAATACGCAAACTATTCTTGGGATTTTATTGGCAAAAACTGTTTCGTGAAAAAACTCAGTAGTTACTTCCGCCAATGCAGACGCGGTAGTCAAACAAGCCAAAGTCACACATACTCCCACAAACAATGCCCCATATTGCCCTAATAACAGATACGAAATCTTACCTAAAAGCCCTGCTGTGCTATACCCTTGTAATGCTTCAGCATGAGTTGCAGCGACAAAAATAAAACCCGTGTAAATCAAACTAATTAAAATAGCGCCAATAACACATGCATATAAAGTCATGCGCATAATTTCTTTGTGCGAGCTCAAACCATGTGTTTCACACTTATGTTGAATATTTCTATAGGCTACTGTACAAAAAAATAGTGAGGCTAATAGATCCATCGTACTATAGCATTTAGTAAAAGCATTGCTAAATATAACTATCGCAGGCGTATCAACAAAAGTAATCGGATTAGCATAATATAAACCTAATACGATTAGCATGGTAAATGTAAAAATTTTTACCGGCGACAAAATGCAACCAATGATATCAACCACTCGAGACTCTTTGGAAATTACCAAGTAAACTGCAAAGAAATATAAAAAATCAAATATATACGGATTTTGTAAATTTTCTGGCAAACTCGCTAATAACGTATTATAGGCTACTGTCTCTGTCCTAGGTGCAGCGAACAAAGGCCCTATAATTAAAATAAGAAACGTTACAACTATAAACGCTGGAATATTACCTAGTCGGCGGAAGAAAGCCCAATAATCTCCTTCATAAAGCGCACCGGCATACAGGCCTAAAAACGGCACCCCCACACTGTAAATAAGAAAGCCACATAATGCTAGCCACGTGTGTTGACCAGAGATACTGCCTAATTCTAAAGGGAAAATCATATTCCCGGCGCCAAAAAACATAGCAAATAAAGCAAGCCCGGTAGGGATAATAACTTTTAGTTTATTCTGTAAATTCATAATTCTCCAATGTATAGGAACAAAGCCAGAGGTATAGATCTATCAATATTATTACAGGTTTGCTGCTGACACAAGACACTGCTGTGAGAAATAACTATATAAACAACTTAATTCTTAGGATAATGCTTCTATCAATAGCCAGATCAATAGCCAGATTAGTAGCTAGATTAGCTATCCTATTATAATTGCAAAAATATTTTAATTTATAAACACTTTTGTTAGTATCGTGTTTCGTATTTAAAATAAAAGGGAAATTATGACTATTGAATACTCCTTGCTAAAAAGCTTGCTTGAAGATCTCTCGATGACTAATCTAGAAACCGCAATTAAACTGTTTAAAGAAGCTATAACCGAATTTAAAGATAGTAAAACTTTGACAGAGAGTAATTCCATTCTAAAAGCTCTGACCAGTTTTCAGCACGAACATGTCAGCCAAGATTTGGCTCATAAGATAGACCTAGCTACTGAGATTAACTCTAAGTATATTAACTCCCTCGAGCAATACTTAGATCAATTAAAATCTGTCTATGATGATTTAAACCATCTAGATACTGCAAAAACTGAAATAATTGCTCTTGGGCAAAAAATCAATCTTGTTGAATCACGTTTAGAAATAATTAATTCAGCCCGTGATGAGAATCTGGTTAAACTGAAAGAAGTCACTTTTATATTAAGTCAGCTTGAGTTCAAGATAGTAGAAATGAGTTTTGAAAAAAATCCTTCTATTACCGAACTACAAATCAAATTAACTGATATGCAACTTCAGAGCAGTGACTTACTTGCTAACCAAAGCAGCTTATTAGAAATGCATGCAGAAAATTCATTAGAACTAAGAAATCTAGAGGACTCATTGAAAACAGCCAGACACCTTCTTGCTAAAAATGAACAAACATTAATTGACCAAAAAACATCTATATTACAAACTTTGGAGGAGCTAGTTTTAGACAGTGAAAAAGTTCAGACGGAGTTCTCAGAATTAAATTGTGCTGTAAGCGTTGCGAATGAAGCTCTACTCAGCTTCACACCTGGCTCAGCTGTCCCTACATCAAGCGGTTTACCGTACACTGGCTGGCTATGGAATATGTTTACGTCAGCGCCAGCTAAACAAGAGCAAGAAATTGTTGGTTCAGCGCCAGCTAAACAAGAGCAAGAAATTGTTGGTTTAGAATCACCTACCAGCTTACTTGATGATACTGAAAGCATGCCCCCAGAGCTGATACCAGCACACACACCCACAGCTGAAACACCCTTCACATTCACAGCCTTGCCAGAAGCAAGCAGCTCTGATGTCCTAATTGCAGGCTACAACTATGGCATGAGATAGCAGCTTACTTCTCTGCCCTAGAACACAACCTAGGGCAGTTACTATGCTATTTCAACAACTAACCGATTACCATCAACTGCTATAACTTTTACTTTGGTGCCTATAGCTAAATCATCTTTAGACTCAATTTGCCATACTGTATCTGAGATTCGCAGATGTGCTCTGCCATTAACAATATTTTCTTCCAGTGTATAAACTTGACCAATATACTGATTACCACGCTGATTTAGCATGCTGGAATTAGTAATATGGGTTTTAGAACTTTTGAAATATTTTGCCCCTATCATCAAGCCTGCTACTGAAGCAATCGCAAATACAATAACTTGAGTAGTTAAACTAACGCTGGGCAAAAACAGCACAATAAGAGCTGTGATGGCCGCACCAATAGCTACCCATAATGCATAAGTTGAAACCGTCAGCATCTCAAAAATTAATAGGACACAGGCTGCAATTAACCATAACCAAAAAGGACTAAGCATAAGTAGTTCCTAATCAATAGTATTAAGTAAGATTATTTAATTTTAGCATCTTTTAATAATTCAGTTATGCCGCCCAAAGAGCTGATAACGCTAGTAGCTTCCCATGGCATAAAGATAACTTTTTGATTCTCAGCAGAGCCTATCGCACTCATCGCTTTGATGTATTCTTGAGCAACGAAGTACTGAATAGCTTTTGGATCACCTTTTGCAATAGCATTTGAGACTGATTCTGTAGCCATAGCCTCTGCTGCTGCACGGCGCTCACGAGCTTCAGATTCTCTAAAAGCTGCTTCTTTTTGACCTTCTGCTTCTAAGATTACAGCTTGTTTTTCACCTTCAGCCTTTAAGATCGCAGATTGTCTAAAACCTTCTGCTTCTAAAATATTCGCACGCTTCTCACGCTCCGCTTTCATCTGTCTACCCATTGACTGTACTAAGTCTTCAGGTGGTTTGATATCTTTGATTTCAATTCTGGTAATCTTCAATCCCCATGGCGAAACTGCTTCATCAACTACTGCTAATAATTTAGTATTAATTTTATCGCGGTGTGATAATTGCTCATCTAAATCTAAAGAACCTAGCACTGTTCTTATATTAGTCATAATTAAATTTCTAATAGCATGAACCAAATAATTTACTTCATAAGCAGCACGTGCTGAATCGACGATTTGATAAAACACCACGCCATCAACTTGTACCATAGCATTATCTTTACTAATCACTTCTTGCGAAGGGATATCTAAGACCTCTTCTTTCATACAGACTTTAAAGCCTATGCGTTCTATTAGAGGCGTAATAAAGTGTAATCCTGGTTGTAATGTTTTGACATAACGACCAAAGCGCTCAACTGTCCACTCATAACCTTGCGGAACCTGTTTAACGGCTAGAACGATATAAGTTAAAACTAGTGCTAAAAGTACAACTACTGCAGCTGGTACATAGAATACTGAATCAACCATCATAAACCTCTCCTATTTATATTTAAATATATCAGACCTTATTATACACTAGGATTTTGTGAATTTATAGGCTAATAAGGACAAGTGTTATTTGTAAAAAAATCACTTCAAGGACTATCTTTACTAGTTTTAGTATTTAAAGATGCAACTTTAATTAGTAGCGTTTGTGTAGCAATTAATAAATCATTTAACAATTGTTGATCTATGTCAAAACAACCTTCATATTCAACAAGATTACGTTGATTATGACACTTTGACAATACACGCCAAACTTCTGGCCCCACTCCAAGAGTATAAGGCAATACTTGAAATAGAATATAGCGATTCCCTGATCGATAGCCTTGCCAGCGTAATGCTGCCAAAGACAATGCATGCGCTGCATTATAAGCTAGGTCAAAACGACTTTCTGAAGAAAGTAATTTATTTTTTGCATCAAGTAAACGCGCCTCAGCGGAGTGAATCAGTCCCGTAAACTCCAACTGATTGATCGGCTCAACTTTCAGTAGACCAGTTTTTACCAAATTGTCCAAGTTTGGCAAGCTCATCTTCAGTCCCTTTCAAAAAAATTTTGGGTTGCTTAATAATTTGTGTTACAAAATTATTGTCTGCTTGATATTTCTTGAACCAGTCTATTGGGGAATAAAAAGTTGGATTTATTATGCGCCCTAATTTTACTTCCGCTTTCTCTAGTAGTATAAATACATCAGCATATGTTAAGTCATCACATATTAACATTAAATCAATATCACTAGTAGCTGTGTCTTCTTTTTTTGCTATGGAACCATAGATAAAGGCAAGGTAAATATGTGATGCTATAGGTAGCATAGCCTCTCTTAAAACATCGGCTAATCCAAATGTCTTTAATACAATACTGCGTAATTCTCCAAATAGTGGTGAGACGCTATTAGCTTGATAATGTTTCTGGTTACCAATAGCACGAAATGTAATTAACCCTGCACCGGCTAGATTCTCAAGTTCTCGCTGCACAGCTCCCCTGCCTGAATCAGTCAATCTGATAATTTCATTAGTATGAAAACTACTGTCAGGTTTAGCATATAATAATCCTAATACGCGCTGACGTACCTGGGGAAAAAGTGCATTTGAGAGACTGTAATATAATGTACTCATATTGGGTATTATAGTACCCACAATAGGTATGATCAAGTTTACACGTCTGTAACCTATTGATCCAATATAAACTCAACCATATGAAACAAAAAACCGGGTCTATTAAGATTTGAGTGGATAAAACAAATTATACACTTTAACGTATTAAATTTAGATTCTTACTTTTGTGTAACTGCGATTGCTAATGTAGGGCGAGCGCCACTCGCCCCTACACTTGCATAGTGCTTGTAAGGATGATCGGTTAAACCCGACTCAAATCTTCATAGACCCAATAAATTTTAGAACGGGATATCATCATCAAAATTTGTATCCATAGCCGGCTCAGGGAACGACTGGTTACTATTGTTATTATTAGCAGCACCGTAAGATGGACTGTAGCCCATGTTTTGTCCACTATCCATGCTTTGATCGAATCCGCCAGTAGAACCACCAGCACCACCACGACTGTCTAACATTTGCATTTCACTACCAACTATCTCAGTCGTGTATCTATCAACGCCATTTTTATCCTGCCATTTACGAGTTTGCAAGCGGCCTTCTACGTAGACTTTTGAACCTTTTTTAAGATACTCAGCAGCTATCTCACCAAGGCGATTAAAAAATATAACACGGTGCCATTCAGTACGCTCTTGCGCTTGACCTGTTTGTTTATCTTTCCAAGTATCGCTAGTTGCTATGCTTAAATTAGCAATTGCACCACCACTTGGCATATATCTTACTTCTGGATCCGCACCTAAGTTTCCTACGAGAATAACTTTATTAATTCCTCTTGCCATTGTTGACCCCTGTTTTATTTATAATTTTATATTAATTGTTAAATCTGTTTAAACTTGTATCCAGATAATAAGTTGCATAACCACAAGCTTGCCCAAAATAAACTAAATACGAAGATAGACACCAATCCGTAGTATTTAAATAGTATACCAGCTATTGCACCTCCCAACATAGGGCCAATAAACTGAGCAGTTGAGTAAACTCCCATAACTGCGCCTTTATTATTCGCTGGAGCAATTTTAGAGATTAATGATGGTAAACTTGCTTCTAGAATATTAAATCCGGTAAAAAAAAGTACCAACCCAATAATTATACCCCAAAATTTAGCATTTAAAAGCGAGAATATTATTTGCGCTAAAATTATTAATACGACAGCAAACATAATTATTTCTTTTTGACAACGCTTGCGCTCACTTATCGCTAAAAGCGGGCCCATAAACATAACGGCCATTAAAAAAACTGCAACGTATAATCCACCTTGCGTTGAGCCTGACATACCTAAACTTTTGAAAATAATTGGGATCGCTAAAAAATTAGCAGTCAATATACCATGCAGCGAAAACACGCCAAAACTATGGAGTTTAAGTTGATTAAAAATATTTTTATAAGCTATATCTGTGCGCCATTTTTTAATCAGCGATCGATCTTGTCTTTCGGTTTTTTTATTAACAGCAGGAACAATACCCCATAATATACATAAAATAGGCAAAACTAAAAAACCTATAAGATAAAACATATTATTGACTGATATCAATGTATTCAACAATGGCCCCAAGATAAAAGCAAGCATAAAAGCTGCGCCAATACTGACGCCGATGATAGCCATTGCACGCGTTCGAGAATAATCTGTAGTCAAATCTGATAATAACGCTATAGTTGTGCCCGAAATAGCACCACAACCTTGTAAGGCCCTTCCTAACATAATTATATAAATATTCTGACTCATGGCTGCGACAATGCTACCAAGCAAAAAAACTAATAATCCTAGAGTTATTACTTCTTTGCGACCTATATAATCTGATAGAATGCCTAATGGTATTTGAAAAATTGCTTGTGTTAGACCGTAAATGCCCATCGTAAAACCAATTAATAAAGGCGTAGCATTGTTAAGACCTTGTAAGTATGGAGAGAATACGGGAATTATAATAAATAGTCCCAGCATCCTGAAAGCCAAGATTAACGCTAGACTGAAAACTGCGGTGCGTTCTTGTGGCTTAAACATTAGCAAACTTCCTAATTTTTAAAATTTTCGTCATTGTAACCGTTTATGCAAAATATTACTATCCAAGGGGCTCGCACACATAATCTTAAGAATTTGAATATTACTATTCCCAGAGATGAATTAGTAGTAATAACTGGCCCATCAGGATCAGGTAAGTCATCGCTAGCTTTTGATACGCTGTATGCTGAAGGGCAAAGACGTTATGTGGAATCGCTCTCTGCTTATGCTAGGCAGTTTCTTGCTATTATGGAAAAACCTGATGTCGATCACATTGAGGGTCTATCCCCTGCTATTTCTATTGAACAAAAGTCCACCTCGCATAACCCGCGCTCGACTGTTGGAACGATTACTGAGATTTATGATTACTTAAGATTATTATTTGCCCGAATAGGCACACCTGAATGCCCTGATCATAGAATAGCCTTGTCAGCACAAACTATTAGCCAAATGGTTGATTCGGTTTTAGATTTACCCAAAGATACTAAATTAATGCTTTTAGCCCCTATCGTACGGGATCGCAAAGGCGAGTATTTAAAATTATTCAGTGATCTTCACAAACAAGGATTTATTCGTGCTCGCATCAATGGTGAAATTTATGAACTAGATGATGTAACCAATTTACCGACTCTGGCTAAAAATAAAAAACATACTATCGAAGTGGTTGTCGATCGATTTAAAGTTAACCCAGATATTAAAACAAGATTAGCTGATTCATTTCAAACGGCGTTAAATCTTAATCAGGATATGGCTTATATCAGCTACATCGATGAACAAAAACCTGACATTATTTTTTCTGCCAGCTACTCTTGCCCACACTGCGGTTATAGCCTTACTGAATTAGAGCCTCGTATCTTTTCTTTTAATAGTCCGCATGGTGCTTGTAGTGGCTGTGATGGCCTGGGTGTCAAAGAGTATTTTGATCCGCAAAAGCTTATTCCGGATCCAAGTTTAAGCTTAGCTGCCGGCGCTATCAAGGGCTGGGATGGTAGAAATACTTATTATATGCAAATGCTGGAATCATTAGCTAAGCATTATAATTTTAGTTTAGATACGCCGTTCGAAAAACTAAGTAAAAAGAATAAAGATATATTAATGTACGGCAGTGATGATACGAAAATTACTTTTAGCTTTACTAATCAGCGCGGCAATGAACGTACACGTAAATTTATCTTTGAAGGCGTAGTCAATAATTTTACACGCCGCTATCATGAAACAGACTCTAATCTTATTCGCGAAGCTATCAGTAAATATTTATCGAAACAGCCCTGCCCTGATTGTGAAGGCACAAGACTAAGCAAAAAAGCACGACATGTTTTTATTAATAACAATAATTTATCAACTATTGCCAGCCTTACTATTGAAGGCGCTTTAGAGTTTTTTCAAAAGTTAAAGCTTAGCGGTAGCAAAGCAAAAATTGCTGACAAAATTGTTAAAGAAATTTCGGAACGCCTACATTTTTTAAACAATGTAGGTTTAGATTATTTAAATTTAAATCGTAGCGCTGATAGCTTATCAGGTGGTGAAGCACAAAGAATTCGACTTGCCAGTCAAATCGGCGCAGGTCTTGTAGGCGTCATGTATATTCTGGATGAGCCTACTATAGGGTTGCATCAACGCGACAATGATAAATTAATAAAAACTTTATTACATCTCAAAAACTTAGGTAATACAGTGATAGTTGTTGAGCATGATGAAGAAGTTATTTTAAATGCAGATTATGTTTTAGATATTGGCCCTGGCGCTGGCGTACACGGAGGGGCAGTTGTTGCTGAAGGCACCCCTGATCAAATCAAGAAAAATAAAAATTCCATTACTGGACAATTTTTATCCGGTAAAAGAAAAATTGCTGTACCTAAGACTCGTGTTAAAAATGATCCAAAAAAACAAATTACTATAACCAAAGCCTGTGCTAATAATTTAAAAGACGTTTCAGTTAATATTCCAGTAGGATTAATTACCTGCGTTACTGGCGTCTCGGGCTCAGGTAAATCGACGCTGATTAATGATACTTTATATCCTTATATAGCCAATCGTTTAAACAATGCTAGTTTGACAATTGCGCCTGTAAACAATATTACTGGCATTGAGTTTTTTGATAAAGTGATTGATATTGATCAAAGCCCTATCGGTCGCACGCCGCGTTCAAACCCGGCTACTTATACCGGCTTATTCACACCCATTCGTGAATTATATGCCGGCACACAAGATGCACGCGCACGTGGTTATGAGATTGGCCGCTTTAGTTTTAATGTCAAAGGCGGACGCTGTGAAGGCTGCCAAGGCGATGGCTTAATTAAAGTTGAAATGCATTTCTTACCTGACATCTATGTTACGTGTGATGTTTGCCAAGGCAAGCGTTATAATCGCGAAACTTTAGAAATCACTTATAAAGGCAAAAACATTAATCAAGTATTAAACATGATTGTCGAGGAAGCTTATGAGTTTTTTAAATCAGTACCGACACTAGAAAAAAAATTAAAAACTTTAATGGACGTGGGTTTAGGTTATATAGGCCTCGGGCAAAGTGCAACTACTCTATCAGGTGGTGAAGCGCAACGTGTAAAACTCGCCAAAGAGTTATCTAAACGCGATACTGGCAACACGCTCTATATATTAGACGAACCTACAACAGGTCTGCACTTTCAAGATATAGAGTTATTACTAAAAATAATTCATGAACTAAGAGACCGAGGTAATACTGTAGTTATTATTGAGCATAATTTAGATGTTATTAAAACTGCTGATTGGCTTATAGATTTAGGCCCTGAGGGCGGTTATAAAGGTGGTGAAATCATTGCGACTGGCACGCCAGAGGACGTTTGTAAAAATAAGAAATCTAAAACTGGTGAATATTTAAAAAAATACTTATCTGAGTAAAATTACCAGCCGCTTACAAAGGCTTTTTTATTATCAAATATACCTATACTTAATATCCTCAATAAGTTAATATTTTTTATCACACTATAAATTTAATGAGTACGATATGGACATCGAATACTTAATTAGAATTTTAAAAAGTGCTAGCCGTTTTATAAAAACAAGTAGCCTTGACGACGACCCTATTTTTGTTCCTAACTTCGCTAGAATCAAATCCAAGCTTATAGAATACCAAGTCTTCAACAAACCCAGTATCAACGTTCATCTGGACCGGCTAAAAGATGAGTTAAAACTAGGTATCTGTGTTTTTGCAGAGGCTATTGAAGCATTTAAAAACTCCGAAACACCAGAAAATAAAGGTGATGTAACAATTTTGAGAGTTTATTTAAACACAATTATTGATTATATTGACATGTCTGCGATGTTTCCAGTAACTCAAGCCCCGGCAAACACCAGCGATAATTTTAAAATTAGCTTTCAAGAAATACTTGCTGATTTATCTAATTACTTTGAAAATCTAATCAATAAAATACTACGCTTGGAAAAATTGCCTGAGACAATAACCAACATTGACTCAATGAATCTTCATCCTATTTTCGCACAGATATTAATCAAATTAAAAAGTTATCTAGAAAATGAACCTGAGTTTTTTCAACTTTATTTTATTAGCGCTATAAATGAAATCATCCATCACCTTAATCTTATAGAGTTTTTCTTCTCTGAAAACAATTATGCGAGCTTAAAAATACAGCTCTTCTTACTTAATAAATACTTGGACTGTTTAGGAATAAAAGTTATGGTCAGTGCAACATACTCTCTGTGGGACTTTAGCAAGATATTGACTGAAGAACCAGATAAAATAGTAAACACTTTATCAACACAATCAACTCCACCGGTCACCTACCTCGGCTCTGCTAGCTCCACGTTACAAATTGGCGACTACTCAATAAGCTCACCTCATGAAGTGCATCGCAGGTATTCATCTAGCTACTGTTTAAACTGTTATCCAAATTTTGTACGCAGCAGAGCTAATAGCGATTGCAAAGCAGGTACTCAGCAAACCAATCCCAGACCTTAATCAAAAGCTATCATAAGTTTTTTTTAAGTCTGCACAAATTATTTTAATAGGAAGTTAGTTACTCGCATAATTTGTATTCTCTAATATACTTAAGATTATATGTAAATTATGTATGGTATTAACGATATGAAGAATGTAACTATTATTGGTTGTGGACATGGCGGGCAAGTATTAGCCTACGATTTGACCAAGAAAGGCTGTAAAGTGACTCTAGCAGCCCTACCAGACCATCCAGGGTTTGCGACTGAACTAATAAAAAGTAAACAAATAACCTGCACAGGGATGATTGAGGGCACTACCAGTATCCATAATGTCACCACTGATTTAGCCATTGCTTTAAAAGATGCAGAAGTTATTTTTATAGTGGTCCCAAGTTTTGCTCAAGAACAAGTTATTTTAGCCTGTATGCCTCACCTTCAAGATAACCAATGGATTGTCACTCTAGAGGCTAATTTCTCAAGCCTAGTCTACATGGACTTATTAAAGCGCTTAAACTTTAAAAAGCAGGTTAATTTTGCAGATATATCAACTCTGCCCTACGCCTGCCGTAGCACTAAACCTGGTGAAGTAGTTATTCTTGGTATCAAGAAAAAAATGGGCATTGCAGCTATTCCTGCAGATAAAACAAAGTATGTTGCCGAAGAACTAAACAAAGTCTTTCCTTCACAATTGATGGCTTATAATAATGTCTTAGAAATTGGCTTAAACAGTTTAAGTGGGATTATTCACCCAGCAGTGACCTTATGTAATGCAGGCCGTATTGGCAAAGAAGAATTTTATTTCTATAAAGAAGGCATATCGCCATCTGTAGGACATCTATTAGAACAATTAGATTTAGAACGTCGCCAAATCGGTAAATTATATGACCTTGATTTGCCACATTGTATGGTAATTGAAGAAGAGTTCTATGGGATTAAATATAATAATATTTATGACTTTTTTTATGAAAGTGAAATCCATTCTGGTACTTTCGCACTTTGTCCTAAATCTTTAAAAGAACGTTATATCTCACAAGATGTGCCGTATGTATTAGTCCCGTGGTATGCTTTAGGTAAAGCAGTTGGTTATGAAGCTCGTGTTACTAAAAGTCTAATAGATATGGCTTCTGCTTTAAATGGCGCAAATTATTTAGCTGATGGACGTAATTTAGCTCATATGAACTGTCATGATTTGAATAAACGTGAATTGATTACTTATGCTAACTCAGGCAATCACTATGGTGAGCATAAATGGGCTGGCTAAGTAATTACTGGTTATTAACTTCAATATTAAGCGCAATATTTTTTGCTGTCGCTAGTTTTATTATTACTATTGGTGCCAAAAAACATTATTCGATTTCGCAAATGTTAGTAGGTTTGTATATCTCAGGCGCTGTAATGTTTGCTTTTTATATTTCTTTACATAATGGTTTCAGTATAGATAAACAGACTTTTATGTGGGGGATTATTATTGGTATAGGGTCATCTTTAAGTAATGCTTTTTTTACTTATGCACTCAAACTTGGGCCAGTGAGCCTAACTGGACCACTAGCCAACACTAATGTTATCTTAGTTATTATCATGTCGGTATTTTATTATGGTGAAATACTAAGCTTACCGCAAATATTGGGAATTTCTTTACTGCTTTTAGGTTGTTTTTTACTGCCGTTTGATCCCCAAGAGAATAAACATGTAAGAAAAAATATGTGGTTTTTAATTATGTTATTAACTATATTTTTTATGTTTTTACTAAATGGCGGCTTGAAAATCACCCGTGAATTATTATTAGATAATAGCCTTGTTTTATTTTACTCTTATATTTTTGCAACAGTGTTATTTTTTAGCAGTATAGTATTTACGAAACTTTATTCCCCTAGGACTTTTAAGTTTAAATATCAAGCTATAAAGATTGGCTTGCTGGCAGGGGTATTTTCGTTTCTTGGCTTACAGTCTTATGCTATTGCGTTAGAAGGTGGACCAGCTAGTGTAGTTGTTCCTATTTTCTCATCTCGTAATGCAATAGTAGCAGTATTATGCATTTGGTATTTTAAAGAGACATTATCAAGATTTCAGAAGATGGCACTTGCTTCTTTATTGTTTGGTTTGTTGTGTGTGAGTTTTTAGAGATTGTCAGTAAATTGTCATCCAGATCCAGAGCGTAGCGAAGGATCTCAGATTTTTTTTAATCGGAGATTCCTCGCAAAAGCTCAGAATGACAAAATCTTACTTAATTTTCGTAAAAGACTTCATCAAGCTTTTGAACTTTTTAATTTTAACTTTTTGATCGCCATCAGAGCTCAATCCTAATAATTCAAGTATAAGACCTTGTGGTGCAACTCTGACGTGCAATTCTTTATCGTTAGAACCTTTAAAACTTAAAGCAGCATCAGTGACATTAGTATATAGACTCAAGCTGGTATTTTTACTGCCATCCAATTCATTTAATGCTACTTTAGCATAATTAGGGAAGCCTGGTGTACCTTCATCTATAAAGAAATATATAGTGTTTTTATCTGACGATAAATATAACTTACCGGAAACTGGACTACCACCATCATCATCTTCATCAGCGCCGTTTTCATCACTTTCATCATTATCACCAAGATTTAAGTCGAGTTTCGTAAAACTTGTATCAGTGGTAACCTGTTTAAACTTTGACTTTAGAGCTTCTGTAGTGTCTTTAGTAATAGCAACTGAGTAAGTTTCAGACTGAAAAAATCTTTCAGTAAGATCTGACATAGTCGCTGCATAAGTGAACGGGGATAAACAAAACATCGCGAACGCCGATGCAGTTAATAAGAACTTTTTCATAATTACTTCCTTATATGAATTTATAATATGTATAATTTAAATCAGTATTAAAATATTATTAATAATATTGATACTCGATCATCCTAAAGCAACTAGATAAAAAATCAATATGTTAGTTTCAAAATTTGCTTTTAGATTTTTTAGAACGGTCGACAAACTTATGCCGACCTTTAAGATTTTGAGATTTGCAGGGTTCTACTTTCTCAATCCTTTATTTTTAGATTTGTCAGGTTCAACTTTATTTGTTTTTCTTGAGTTATCTAAAGCTGCCTCATATTCATCCCTAACTGCAAAGTAATTATCTACGTACCCATGGTAACCATCCAACCAGGCTTTATAATCAGGGTCATTTCTATAACCATCAAGCTTATTGTTGGCATCTGTAGTGCTACGATGATCTTCAAGCCATGTTTTATAGTCAGGACAATTTTTATTACCCTGTTTATCGTCCCGCTCGCTAGTATAATACCCAGCCAACCATTGCTCCATATATTGATCTTGAGTACTATAAATTAACCGATAATACTTCTCTTCATTCTTGTCCATTTCGTCTCCAATTACTGATTGTATAGGTACTAATATTTATTATTAACAGCATTACAGCCATCTATATTAAAAAGTACAGCTCACATCATTAATGCAAACGCGAACAGATCAAACAAATTATTGAATCAGCGTTTTATATCATTCTAGAATACGCCGGTCTTATAGTTAAATAAATCACATTAGTCTAAAGATAATGTGAGTAAATACTCTTACGATTTATAAGAAGTTCGATCAGAAGTTAAGTGTTTTGATCGAGTTTGATCAAGGATTTAAGCTAGAAACCCGTAAGAAGTTGCCCTGTAGTAACTACAGATCTAAGCCTGGGAATTAAAGGCCCCCACCGCTTCGCGGCGAGAGCTTTTTTGTTCCCAGAACGAAAAATCCCGGCACTATGTCCGGGATTTTAATTAATTTCTTGCTGATCTAGAAGATTAAGCTGCAGACTGATCCGATTGTCTATCAACTAATTGAATGATAGCCATTGGAGCAGCATCGCATTTTCTAAAACCATACTTTAATACTCTTACATAACCACCTGGGCGAGTCTTAAAATGAGGTCCTAATTCAGAAAATAGTTTACCTACTGCTGATTTGCTTTGTAATCTATCAAAAGCTAATCTACGGTTTGCTACAGAATCAACTTTAGCAAGAGTGATTAGTCTTTCAGCTACTCTTCTTAATTCTTTAGCTTTTGGTAAGGTTGTTTTTATAGTTTCATGTTCGAATAATGAAACCGCCATGTTTTTGAACATTGCTTTACGGTGAGAACTGTTTCTATTTAGTTTTCGACCACTTTTATTATGACGCATTGTCTGTACCCTATATTTAAATCTATCTTATGTTTATTACTTACGATCTGCTGGCGGCCAATTGTCAATATGCATGCCCAAGCTTAGATTTTTTGATGATAATAATTCTTTAATTTCATTTAAAGATTTTTTACCTAAATTAGGTGTTTTCAGTAGTTCGTTTTCAGTTCTTTTAACCAAATCACCCAAATAATAAATATTTTCAGCTTTTAGGCAGTTTGCCGATCTTACAGTAAGATCTAATTCATCAATAGTCTGCAATAGTGCAGGATCAATTAACGCTTCAGGAGCTTTAACCGTTTCCTCAGCTACCGTTTTAATATCAACAAATACTGATAACTGATCTTTAAGAATTGCTGCAGCGAAGTTGATAGCATCTTCTGGATCAATAGTACCGTTAGTTTCAATATCGATAATGAGTTTATCGAGATTAGTCCTTTGTTCAACACGTGCATTTTCAACAGTGTAAGTAACACGATTTACTGGTGTAAATGTAGCATCCAATTTTAATGTACCGATTTGGACAGTATCAGATGAAAGTTGATCGGTAATTACATTAGATGAAGGCACGTAACCAATACCACGCTTAACTTTAAGCTTCATAGAAAGCTTGCCGTTATTTGCTAAGGTAGTAATAACTTGTTCAGGATTTACTAACTCAACATCACCTTCTAATTTAATGTCAGCACCTGTGACCACGCCCGGAGTATCTTTTTTGATGGTAACAGTAACTTCATCACGGCCTTTTAAGATAAATGCCAATTTCTTAATATTCAATATAATTTGAATAACATCGTCTTGAACACCTTCTATAGTGCTGTACTCATGTAAAACACCATCGATTTCTAGCTCCGTCACTGCAGCGCCTGGCATAGATGACAACAATGTACGTCGTAATGCATTACCGAAGGTATGAGCAAAACCACGTTCAAACGGTTCAAGCACAATACGTGATCGGTGACCACTAATAAATTTCTCTACTTTTACGTTTGGTTTTAAAAAGTCATTTACCGATGCTGGTAACATCATTAGCAGTGCCCTCAATAATTATTTAGAATATAGCTCAACAACTAGATGTGGTTGTAAAGTTGATGATAATTCTTTAATATCTGGTTTTTGTTTATACATAGCAGTTAGCTTATTTACATTTACATCAATCCACTCTGGGAATTGACGCTCTTCAGCAAACTTCACAGAAGCTTTTACTCTTAACTGATTAGCAGCGTCTTCCGAAAGTGAAATCTCGTCGCCAGCTTTAACTTCATAGCTTGGAATGTTTACTAGTTTGCCATTTACTCTAATTGCATTATGTCTTACTAATTGTCTTGCTTCTGACTTTGAAACGCCGAAGCCACTTCTGTAGACGACGTTATCTAATCTTGCTTCAAGAAGCTGTAACAAGTTTTCACCTGTAGCACCACGGCGACGTTCAGCTTCTTTATAAATTTTTCTAAACTGTACTTCACCAATGTGACCATAGGTTGTACGCATAGACTGCTTAGCTCTTAACTGACCTACATAGTCACCAGTTCTTGGTCTTTTTGTACCATGTTGTCCTGGGCGAGTACTTTTCTTCTCAATAGCACATTTACTTGTATAACATTTAGTGCCTTTTAAAAACAACTTTTCACCTTCGCGGCGGCACAATCTACAAACTGGTCCTGTATATCTCACAGTAATATCTCCAAAAAACTACTAACTACGACGTTCTTTTTCAGCACGGCACCCATTATGTGGGATTGGCGTGATGTCTAATAATTCAATAACTCGGCCAAACTCTCCAAGAGCACGAACCGCTGACTCGCGACCTGGTCCTGGTCCTTTTACTTTCACAGTAAGGTTTTTTATTCCATACTGGCTTGCAGTATTCATAGCGTTTCTTGTTGCCACTTGAGCTGCGTAAGGAGTACTTTTGCGAGAGCCACGGAAACCTGAGCCACCTGCCGTAGACCATGCTAGAACATTGCCCTGCATATCTGTAACGGTTACTATAGTATTGTTGAAGCTAGCGTTAATATTTACTACAGCATCAAGCACATTTGCTCTAATTTTTTTCTTTACTTTAGTAGCAGTATTTTTATCTGGTCGACTCATGTTTGGTTTTACTCTCTAACAATTACGTTATCTGATTATTAAGTTATTTTTTGCCACCACGTTTTTTACGTGTTTTAGCATTGGTTCTAGTTCTTTGACCACGACATGGTAGATTCATTCTATGTCTTCTACCGCGGTAAGCAGAGATATCCATAAGTCGTTTAATATTCATTGAAACAGTACGTCTGAGATCGCCTTCGATTTCAAACCCAGTGACTGCTGCTCTTATTAAATCTTCTTCTTTTTCTGTTAAATCAGCTGCTTTTCTTGAGGGATCTATACCAAGCTCGCGGCATATTTTAAGTGCCCTGCTTCTACCTATACCATATACGGCTGTTAGCCCTATTTCTAAGTGCTTTTTTGGCGGTATGTTTACCCCTGCTATACGAAGCATTAAGTGACTCCTAAGTGTTTATTATTATTCAAACAAAACAAAAATGAGTATCAGACTATAATATATGTAAATAGTAAATATATAGTCGCAATACTTATTAAGTTGCTATTTTATATAGTTGTTGAGACTTAATCAATAGCAAACTTAATTTATCATTTCACGAAATTGATTATTACCCTTGTTTTTGATTATGACGTTGTTCGCTACAAATCACTCTAACATGACGATGTCTTTTGATAATCTTACATTTTTTACAACGTACTTTTACTGATGCTTTTACTTTCATAAACGTAACCTATTGATTTACTACATTAATAATTTATTCTAATATTTTACCTGGCTGGCAAGCCACGTAAGTTTGCTTTTTTCATTAAACTTGCGTATTGCTGGCTCATTAAATGAGACTGTACCTGTGCCCAAAAGTCCATTATTACTACAACCACGATCAACAATGAGGTGCCACCGAAATAAAACGGTACTTGCCATGCATAATTCATAATCTCAGGAACCAAGCACACGGCTACTAAATATACGGCACCTATTGCTGTTAATCTAGTCATAACTTTGTCAATGTACTCAGCAGTTTGTTTACCTGGACGTATTGCAGGCAACATTGCCCCTGACTTTTTAAGGTTTTCAGCCGTTTCTGTTGGATTAAAGACTAAAGCCGTATAAAAAAAACAGAAGAATATTATGGCCACACACATGAAAAACAAGTAAAGTGGTTGACCCGGCGATAACAACAGGCTTATATTAGCTAATATGCCTGACTCTCCAGAGGCAAAAAAGGAGCTTATCGTCGCTGGAAACAATAATATACTTGAAGCAAATATTGGTGGAATAACCCCTGCCATATTAATCTTTAATGGTAAATGGCTAGTCTGACCACCCATAATTTTTCTACCTTGCTGTCTACGAGCATAATTTACCGTAATACGTCTTTGTGCTCTCTCAACAAAGACTACAAAAGCAATAATCGCCAGCATAAATAAGAAGATTAAAATGGCCTGTATAAACAATATGTCTCCATCGCGTATACGATCTAAAACTCTAATTACCGTCGATGGCAGATTAGCGGCTATTCCTGAAAAGATAATAAGTGATATACCATTTCCTATACCGCGCTCTGTCATCTGTTCGCCTAGCCAGACTAAAAACATTGTACCCGTGACTAAAGTCACCACTGTAGTAAAATAATAGCCATAACCTGTAAACAGTGAAATATTTTCAGCTGCTAAATATCTAGCCATACCTAAAGCTTGGAAGGAAGCGATAAGCAACGTTCCATATCTGGTATATTGTTTAATTAAACGCTTACCATGCTCACCTTCTTTTTTTAATTCCATAAGTTTAGGATGAACAGAACTTAAAAGCTGTATAACTATAGACGCTGAAATATACGGCATTATCCCCAATGAGAACAATGTAAAACGCTGTAATGCACCACCAGAAAACATGTTAAACAAACCAAAAATAGTATTTTTGCTCTGATTAAATAATTGAGCGAGTTTCACAGGGTCCATACCAGGGACAGGTATATGCGCACCTACTCTGTAAACGAACAAAGCAGCTAGTACATATACTAAACGTCTAATCAGTTCGTTATAGCCAGAAGCATTTTGGCTACTATGATTTTTAGTTTGCATTAAACTTAACGTCCCTTAGTCTATTGTTATTTTCGCTCAGTTAATAGTCGGCACTACTCAACTTTACCACCGGCATTAACTATTAAGGTTTTAGCACCTTCAGACACTCTAATTTCTTCGCTAATGATTACATTTAAAGGCTTGGTAACTTCGCCATTGGCAAATATTTTTACAAACTTTGTATTACGCTTAATTAAATTAGACATTTTCAAAGTATCTAATGTAATTTCATTAGCATCTAAATTGATTAAATCACCTGATCTTAACTGTTCAGTGAGTAAACCACTAATAGATTTGAAACCGAACTTCGGTAAACGACGGTGTAATGGATTTTGACCACCTTCGAAACCTCGTCTAGGGTTACCGCTCTTACGAGCTTTCTGACCTTTATGACCTTTACCAGAAGTTTTACCTAAACCACTTCCGATACCACGTCCTAATCTTGTTTTTGCTATTTTTGAACCTTCAGCTGGTGATATTGAATTTAATTTCATTATACTTCTTTTACCTCTACAAGATAATCTATAACATTAATCATACCAGCGATTGGTGCCGTATAGTTATGTTCTATGGTGCTATGTAATTTGCGCAAGCCCAATGCTTTAATTGTATCAATATGTTGTTGCTTACGGCCGATTAAACTTTTAACTAATTTAATACGGACTTTTTTGTTTTCTGCTTTAGCTTTTTTAGTCATTCTATTCACCTGCTGCAACTAGTTGATCCACGCTAATTCCGCGCTTATTAGCAACATGATTAGGTGTTTCAGTAGATTTAAGACCATTTATTGTTGCAAGTACAACGTTAACCGGATTAGTCGAACCTATACATTTTGCAAGTACATTTGTAACGCCTAATACTTCAAATACAGCACGCATTGCACCACCTGCGATTACACCACTACCTTGGCTTGCAGGTTGCATGATAACTTTAGATGCACCATGTCTAGAAATAATTGGGTGGTATAATGTACCATCGTTAAGCTCTATGCGCACCATATTTTTACGGGCTGCTTCTAAAGCTTTTTGAATAGCTGCCGGAACTTCACGTGCTTTACCACGTCCAACACCAATTTTACCTTTACCATCGCCAACAACTACCATTGCAGCAAAACTAAATATTCTACCGCCTTTAACAACTTTAGCGTTTCTGTTGACAGTAATTAACTT
>JACCDG011159873.1_pt1 | contig 36225 bp, 41 predicted proteins | sample 7442471 | NCBI WGS metagenome assembly JACCDG01 (sample SAMN15323444, study PRJNA562643) | freshwater metagenome | isolation source: river surface water | place: USA:Blue River Watershed | collected 2017-08-17 | reverse complement strand
GCGGCGACCCGGCAGCGGGTGGCGATCCGGCGGCGGCCATGGGCGGCGATCCGGCCGGCGGCGGTGGCGGTGGCGGCCACGAGGCAGCCATCAACGAGCTGCTCAACGCCCTGGCCCAGCTCGGCATCGACCCGGCGGAGCTGATGCAGGCCGGCCAGGCGGCGGGTGGCGGCGGCGACCCCGGCGCTCCCGAGGCCCAGAAGGCCGCTTCGACGCTCAGCCCGCTGGCCCTGCACATGGCGCGGAACCTGGTCACCAAGGACCGCGCGGTGGTCGCCGAGCTGACCAAGATGGCCTACGACGCCTGCGTCCTGCAGAACCAGGGTCGGTTCCGCATCAAGGGCGTCGCCGCCGGCACCAAGGAGGCCAAGGACCGCCTGGAGGTCATCAACTACATCCGCGAGGTGTGCGGCCTGCAGTGATCCAATCCCGGAGGAGCGACGATGCCCTTCAAGTCCGAAGCGCAACGACGACTCCTCTGGGCCAAGCGGCCTGACATCGCCCGCCGCTGGCACGAGGAGTACGGAACACCCAAGGAGCTCCCGATGCACGTCGCAGAGGGAGAAGGCGAGAAGGGCAAGGCGGTGGAGCCGCCGAAGCCAGCCAGCACGAAAGCGGCTTCAAACGGAGAGGGACTTCCGATGTCGCAGTTGACGTTCGAGGAAAAGATCATCGACACCCTCCAGGTCTCGGCCGCCGCGCTGGAAAAGGCGGAGGCCGCCGACCGGGAGAAGCAGGCCCAGGCCCAGCAGGTCGCTGCCCTGGTCCCTGAGGCCGTGGACGCCTGCATCCGCGGCGGCAAGTTCGACGAGGAGGACCGCACCAAGCTGGCGTCCGCCCTCGCCGACCCCGTCAAGGCTCTCAAGATCCTCTGCAAGGTGGCCACCCACCGCAGCGTCGAGGAGGCCAACCACCTGGGCAGCCAGGTGGACCAGAAGGGCCGTGCGGCCCTGAACAAGCAGGCAGCCTACGGTTCGGTCGATTCGGCGTACGTCGGCGGCCGGACGCACGAGCTGAAGCCGTCCGACCTCGTCCTCTTCAAGGGGCTCGGCCTCGGCTGAGCCTTCCCCGCAAACGGGCTGAACGCCCCGCTCCCACACCGAACCCGAACCGACACGGAGGTCGATTCTCATGGCTACGTCTCCCGGACAGATGTTCGACAACAGCCTCAACCCCTCGAAGGGGTGGCCCAGCCAGAGCGCGCTGGACCACACGGCCAAGATCTCGGCCAACGTCCTGTACGACCTGAAGGCCGGCCAGGTCTGCCACCTGAACTCCAGCGGGCAGCTCGAACCGGGCGTCATCAAGCACCAGATGGGCCTGTTCATCTTCCAGGGCGCCAACGACCTGGACGTGAACAACTCCTCGGGCAGCGAGTGGACGCCGGTCAGCCCCAGCGGCAACGTCGCCTGCTTCGTCGCCAAGGGCGCGTTCGAGCTGGAGACGACCGAGTTCGACACGGCCCAGACGTACGCCATCAACGACCCGCTGCGGGCGCCCACCGGCAACGCGGCCGACGGCTACACCAGCGCCAAGTCGGGCAAGCTGACCAACCAGTCGGTCGTGCTGGCCAGCCAGACGAACACCCCCCAGACCTCCTCGACGGCGGTCTGCGGCATCGTCTCCCGCGGCAAGTTCACCAACAACTACAAGAAGAGCGTCCTGGCGTTCTGGCCCGTCTGGTACCCGGGCAGCTCGGCCGAAACCTGATCCCGCCAACGTCGCCCTTGTCTTTCCCGAACTCTGGCCGGCCAGGAATCATTCCTCAAGCCGGGTGATGAAACCTGGTCCGAACCGCAGCACACGGAGGTGCTACCGATGGCTACCATGTCCGAGACCCGGCTGCTGAACGAGACGCTGTTCGAGCAGCTCAGCACGCCTGGCTTCGAGAAGAAGGCGGCGGATGCCGTCAACGAGTTCACGCGGACGAAGATGCGCGAGGACGGGTTCTACCGCCGCATCATCCCGCCCCTGCAGATCCAGAACGACGAGCTGGACCGGCAGGTGGACACCGACAAGCCGGTGAAGGTCATCGACAAGGAACCGGACTCCCCGGCGGCCATCTCGATCCCCTTCGCCAACCTGCCGATCAACGTCTACATCCGCGGTCCCCGCTACCGCGTGCTGTTCGACCGCATCGTCACCCCGCGCTTCACCAAGGACGTGGACGAGCTCCGCACCTGGGTGATGGACATCCGGCAGGTCCTGAGCGACAACGCGATCAAGGACATGCTGGCGGAGGAGGATTCCAAGTTCCTCACCGCCGTCAACGCCTGCCTCGTGGGCCAGGACTCCACGGTCCCGGTCTCCGGCGTCGCGCAGTGGCAGAGCATCTCCGGCGGCATCACCCGCGAGACGATGCAGGACGCGTTCAAGATCATGCCGAAGACCCCCAGCCACCTGGAGGTCCACTCGGTCCTGATCAACAACGTGACCATCCGCGAGATCTGCAAGTGGGGCCGCGACGAGATGGGTGGCGACTTCTCCCAGGACCTCGTGAAGAACGGGTGGTCGGAGAAGGAGTTCATGAACGCCCGGTTCTTCATCACCATCAAGCGCGACCTGGTGGCCGACGACACGATCTTCATGTTCGCCGACCCGAAATTCATCGGAAAGTCCTTCCTCCTGGAGGACACCACGATGTACATCAAGCGGGAAGCGTACATGCTGGAGTTCTTCGCCTACGAGACGACGGGCGGAAGCATCGGGCACACGGGCGGGTTGGCACGGGCCGACTTCATCTGATGGCCTTCAGTCCTCCCGTGTGTTAGACTACCCACCAGTGGTCTAGCACACGGGAGGTACCGATGCCGAGCAAAACGGTCCGAGCCTGGCGGAGAGCGAACGGTAAGTGCGAGCAGTGTGGTCGGCCCCACGACGACCCTGCCTTCTACCGGTGCAGTAGCTGCCGCGAGAAGAACCGGAAGAGGTACGCGAAGCGACAAGAAGACGGCTGCTGCCCCGACTGCGGGCAGCCCTCGGAAACCACCTCCCGCTGCCCTGGGTGCCTCCAGCGAGGTCGAGAGAAGGACGCACGGAAGCGGAAGAAGATCAGAGACGAAGTCTTCGCTGCCTACGGCGGCTACGTCTGCAAGTGCTGCGGCGAGACGACTCCCGAGTTCCTGCAGCTCGACCACAAGAACAACGACGGCGGAGACCACAGGAGGGAGATCGGAGGAAGCCAGCAGCTCGGAGGCCTGAAGATCCTCTACTGGCTGAAGAAGAACAACTTCCCGCCGATCATGCAGGTCCTGTGCGCCAACTGCAACTTCGCCAAGGGCCACTACGGTAAGTGCCCGCATCAGACCTAGACCGAGTTTCCGGAAACTCAAAGGAGTGAGTTGCCATGGCCGAAACCGCCTTCCCGACGCAGGCCTACAATGTCCTGATCGACGAGGTCTACAAGCCGATCTTCCTGCAGAAGCTGGCCCGCGACTGGGGCGTGCAGCCTCGCAACGACGAGGAGGCCGAGGCTCTCGTGGGCATGGCCACCGACCTGGGCATGGCCGATGCCGAAGAGACGGCCAAGCAGGCCGAAGCGACCGGCTCGCTGATCACCGCGGCGGCCGACGGCCTCAAGACCGCCATGGCCAAGCGCGGCATCCCGGTCCAGCCGGGCAGCCGCGACCGCATGATCCAGAAGACCGCCGCCGACGCGGTCGCCAAGTTCCCCCACCTGGCCGAGGCCGCTGTGGCCTTCGGCAGCTACCAGGGCAACTGAAGCCCTGCCCGTGAAGCCAGGAGGGGTCACACCCCGCCTCCTGCGCTGAACAACCAGAGGTAAACTCCCATGGCTTTCGTCAGCACCAAGCCGGTCTCCGTCGTGGAGACGCTGTTCATCAACCACATGACCGTGACGCACATGTTCGGCTACTTGCCTCCCCACGGCAAGTCGCTGGCGGCGGCCGCCTCGAAGACCTACGACGGCGACATCCGCCAGGGCATGAACAACCGCGAGAAGCGGTCGTTGCAGCGCGACATCGACGCGGGCTACTGCTCGATCCACGTCTACCGCAAGCTGCTGCTCTCGGTGCCGGCGGCCACCACGCCGGCCATCGCCATCGGCGACGCGATCATCTGGGTGACCGGCACCAGCAACGTCTCGCCGGCTGCCAGCACGACCTGGAACACCGACCTGGCCACGACCCAGGCCGACTTCACGAACATCTTCCTGGGCATCGCCGCGACGGCCAAGGACGCCTCGACGGCCGGCAAGGTGGTCCAGGTGGACATCAGCCCGGAGACCGTGCGCGAGTTCGCCTGCACCAGCCAGACGCACGAGATCGACGAGTACCTGTCGATGAAGAAGGACACCGGCAACGCCCTGGTGTCCAGCACGCTGGTCAAGGCCGTCGCGGCCTCCAGCCCGTTCCGTGTCCGCCGCAAGGACGGCTCGGCCGCCACGACCGTCCTGGCGAGCTGGCACTCGGCCTTCTTCGGCCACAACGCCCAGGGCGCCCAGTAAGGGAGACCCGTCTTGAGCGATCGCAGAAGGGTTGCGGAGGGCACGGTCACGGTCCTCCGCAACCTGTCCCAGGCCAGGCGGCCCTTCGGGTACCTCGGGGACTACGGCCGCGAGGTTTCCGGCAGGGCCGAGTTCGTGTTCCTGGGCCAGGTCGAGGACCAGCCCGGGTTCAACGAGCGGAAGCGGAAGTCCTTCCTCAGGGACCGCCTGGACGGCCGGATCGAGGTGGACGTCCTGCCGCTGGACTTCGCCACCGCCAGCCAACCACGGGGTTTCCCCACCGATCGTCTCGGCTGGGCCTGCTGACCCTCCTGCAGCCGGCAAGTCGAAACGCTGAGCCCCGGAAGCCGTGATGCTTCCGGGGCTCTCTCATTTCCTGTCAGCTTAATTCACCCTCCTCCTGCGCCAGAATTATAGGACGCCCATCTATCTTTTCTCAGGAGGAGACTGATGTCTCAGTCCCTGTCGGCACCGTCCGCTCGCCCCGTCCGTCCCGCCCGTCCCGAGCTCTGCGTCCGCTGCGACAAGCGGGCACAGGCGAAGAACGAGCAGACGTGCGTGGTCTGCTGCGACAGGTCGTTTATCAGAGCCCTGACGCAGGGCTGGTACCGTGCGACCCGCCTGGGTTACGGTGACCAGCTCGTCACGGTGAGCTGAACGACCCGAGCAGCAAAGCGCCCAAGCAGACGATTCGATTCCCTTACCAAGGACCCGTTCCATGAATCACCTGTTGAAGCCCCCGACCGTCCCCGCGCCCGTCGCCACGAGCCAGCTCTGGCAGGGGGCGAAGATCGAGATCGCCACCCTCCCCGTGCACCTCCGGGGCCCCGGCCTGCTCCAGCAGGCCAGGCTCCTGGCGAGCATGCTCGGCTACCCCGTCGAGCTCGCCCGCCGCGAGGAGGACGCGGTCGAAGGGAAGGTCACCGTCCTCAGCTTCGGGCGGTCCACCGCCTACGCCGAGATGGTGATGAAGGTGCCGACGGCCCTCATGAAGTGACCTGGGGGCGAAGCTGGGCGGGCCTGCGGGTCCGCCCGGTCTCGCCTTCTCTTAGCCGTCAGGGGAAATACAATTCCTCCACGCCCCAGGAGGAAGCCGATGCTTGTCAGCGTCTACACCCCGACCCACGACTCCCGCTGGCTGCTCGAAGCCTACGAGTCCCTCAAGGACCAGACCTTCCAGGACTGGGAGTGGGTGATCGTCCCGAGGCACGAACACATCCCCATCGCCGAGGAGATCCGCAAGGATCCTCGCGTCCGCATCCACCCGCTCGACGACATGCGCATCGGTACCCTCAAGAGCTATGCCGTGGAGCACTGCAAGGGCGAGCTCCTGGTCGAGCTGGACCACGACGACATGCTGGAGGTCAACTGCCTGGCGAGGCTGGCCCAGGACGCTGCCCTGTGGCGAGGCCAGCCGGCCTTCTTCTACTCCGACTGCATCAACTTCCGCGAGGACGGCACCTCGGAGACCTTCAGCGAGCAGTACGGCTGGAGCACCTACCCGATCATGTGGCGGGGCCGGCAGTACCAGGCCGTCAAGGCGTTCCCGGCCAACGCCCGGAGCCTGGCGGAGATCGAGTTCGCTCCCAACCACGTCCGGGCCTGGACCCGTGCGGCCTACGACAAGGCCGGCGGCTACCAGAAGGCCCTGACGGTCGCCGACGACCACGACCTGATGTGCCGCACCTACCTGGCAGGCGTGCCGTTCGTCCACATCAACGAGGTGCTGTACTTCTACCGGAGGCACGAAGGCAACAGCTTCATGCAGCCGCACATCAACGAGGCGATCCACCAGCAGTCGGTGCAGGTGACCAACGCCTACCTGCACGCCATGGTCGTCGAGTGGTGCCGGCGGGAAGGCCTGGCCATGATCGACCTCGGCGGGGCCCACGGCTGCCCGGAAGGCTTCATCCCCCTGGACAGCGCTTTGCCTCTGGAGGTCCCAGGGATCCACGCCGACGTCTTTGCGGCCCTGCGGGGCGGCATGATCGGCTACGACTGGGCCGAGACCCTGCGGGACAGCAAGGTCGGCTGCTTCCGGGCGACGGATTTCATGGAGCACATCCCCTCGACGCGGGTGCCCGAGCTCATGAACGGCATCTGGCAGGCCCTGGCCCATGGCGGCTGGCTGCTGACCGAGACCCCGGCGGTGTGCGACAACATGGGCCGAGTGGGCTGGGGAGCCTTCCGCGACCCCACCCATGTGTCGTTCTGGACCCCCGACAACTGGCGGTACTACACCGAGGCCGACCTGGCGAAGTACGTCCCGGAGATCAAGTGCAAGTTCCAGGAGGTCCGCATCTGGCTGGACTATCCCAGCCCGCAGCACTTCCAGTCGCACTGCCCCTACCTGTTCGCCGACCTCTGCGCCAGCAAGGACGGCAAGCCCCTGCCGGGCGGCTTGCGGATCTGAGCGTTTGCTGGCTGGGCCCGTGCCGTTATAATGGGGCCTGACGACCCTGCACGGCACGGAGGCCTGGCCATGGCGAACGCTCTCTTCACGCAGTACAAGGTCGACCTGATCGAGGCCGACGTCGACCTCATCGCCGACAACGTCAAGGTCGTCCTGGTCGACCACGGCACTGACACCCCCAACGCCTCTACCGACGACTTCCTCGACGACATCGGGGCGGGTGCCCGGGTGGCCACCAGCGGCAACCTGGCCTCGAAGACCGCCTCCGGCGGTGCCTTCGACGCCGCCGACATCACGATCAGCGCCGTCTCCGGCGCGTCGTTCGAGTCCCTGGTCGTCTACGACGACACCCCCGCCGCCGAGAGCGGCAAGAACCTGTGCGTGCTCATCGACACCGCCACGGGCTTGCCGGCGACGCCGAGCGGAGGCAACATCACGATCCAGTGGCACTCGTCTGGAATCTATTCTTTGTGAGGCACGCATGGCTTCCATCCGCATCCGGCAGGAAGGCCCTTACGTCGTCCTGCTCTTCGAGAGGACGACCGGCATCCTCGACCTCGGCTGGGAAGCCGCCGACAACCTGGTCCTGCAGACGAGGCTCGCGGCCCTGGCAGCCGCCAAGGACCGCAGCCTGGCTGCCAGCCGCCTGCTCATCATGCCCGTGGTGAACCTGCGGTGGGAGAAGGGCCTGGTCCACGTCCTGTTCGACCGCCGGATCGACCGCCTGGAGATGACCTGGCGGGACGCCGTGCGGTTCTGGAAGGGCCTGCGGCAAGCCGCCCGGCTGGCCGAGCGGGAAGCCAAGCTGGAGCTGATCCTGGACGACAGCAACGTCCTCCAGAACCGCATCAACCGCTTCAAGGAGCGGTACGACTGCCCGGTGGACCATGCCCGGGCCGATTCGACCTTCGGCGTGATGCAGAAAGCCATCGTCGGAGTCCCTGTCCTGGTCATGAGTCCCCCGGAGGTTCCCCATGAACGCCGATGAGATGACCGTCGCGGAGCTTGAGACCCTGATCGACGCGAAGTCCCGCGACGCCGACGCGGCCTGGAAGACGGCCAAGGCCGAGCTCCGCGAGCTCAACGCCGTCCGTGACCGCAAGGCCGCCGTCGACAAGATCGAGGGCGTCCTGAAGAGCCTCAGCCCGGCCGAGAAGACCGCCCTGGCCCAGGCCATCGCCGTGAAGAAGACCGATTCCGCAGCCACGGTCCACGCCGCTGGTTCCTGAGCCGGAGGGTAGCCAGGGATGGCCGACACCAAGCTCACCGGATTGTCCGAGATCAGCGTGCCCGCGCTCGCTGACCTCGGCTACTTCGTGGACGTCAGCGACAGCACGGACGACCCGGCCGGATCGTCGCGTTGCCTGTCGCTCGGTCGGCTCCTGGGGATGCTCCGTCCGCCGCCGGGCGGCAGGCTGTCGCTCGCATCCAACACGCCGATCGCCCTGACGCAGGCCGCGGCCACCACGCTCTACTACACCCCGTACGTCCACGACATCCTGGTTCTGTGGGATGGCACCCGCTGGGTGACCTTCCAGGTGCCGGAGTTCGCCATCGCGCTCGGCACCCTGGTCACCGGCGCCGGCTACGACGTCTTCGCGTTCACCAGTACGGCCACGCCCAGCTCGACCAACACCTCCACCGAGGTCGTCACGTTCAGCGGCGCGACCGGCTGGACCACAGGCGCCATCGTCACGCCGGCCTCCACCCTCAACGGCCTGACGTACGGGACCACCTACTTCTACAACGCGGCCAGCTCGACCACGGGCAGCTTCCACACCACGCTGGCCGACGCCCTGGCTGGCACCAACAAGGTCAACCTGACCGGCAACATCACCCAGGCCCTCACCGCGGTCTCCCTGGAGCTGAACGCCTGGAAGAACGCGACGGCGACCATGACCATCGCCTCCCCGTGCGTGGTCACGTCCAACTCTCACGGCCTCAACGCCGTCAACTGGTACGACCCGATCACGTTCACGACCACGGGCGCCCTGCCGACCGGGATCACCGCGAACCAGATCTACTACGCCGTGAGCGTGACCGCGAACACGTTCCAGCTCTACACCGAGCCGGGGGCAGGCACCGTCAACACGTCCGGCTCGCAGTCCGGCACGCACACCGTCTGGCAGTCGCGGGCCAGGCAGACGGACATCACGCTGCAGGACGGGAAGTATTGCAAGTCCGGCGACAAGACCCGGCTGCACCTGGGCTCGTTCCGGGCTTCCAGCACCACGCAGACGCTCAGCACCGGCCAGTATCGCTACCTGTGGAACCGCTACAACCAGGTCGACCTGGACATCAACTACGCCTACGTTGCCGCCCACACCTACAACGGCAGCTACCGGTTCTTCAACAACAACTTCGGGAGCGCGTCGGTACACATCTTCACAGGGGAGATCCAGACCATCCCCTTGTCGGTGTCGGGCGAGGGGAACACGCCTGCCGCCGGGTCCGGATACTCCACCTGCGCCCTCAGCCTGAACCAGCCGGCGACACCCGACATCGCGTACACCTACCTGTACACGCCGACGGCGTACGCGATATCCTATGCCCTCGGTGCCACAGGCGCCATACCGCTGCTCACGGTAGGCTCGCAGGTGATCTGCCTGACCCAGTCGAACGGCAACGGCGGGAACGCGGCCGGTTTCGTAGCCGTCGGGGCCCACGGCACCATGCGAGGCTGACCATGCTGAATGACGACCTCCAACTCGTCAATTACTACTGTCGCAGCCTGGCCGCTCATGGCGTCACGGCCGACATCGCCCTCTCGCCCAAGGGTGTCGAACTCCGCATGCCTGCCGGCTCGACGGAGGAGCAGACCGTCGCCGCCCAGGCCCTGCTGGATGCGATCGTGGCCGCTGCTCCCGTGGAAGCGGCCCGTGCTGCCCGCCTGGCGGATCTCGACGCCTGGTACGTCGTGGCCTGTGCCCAGGGCATCACGGTCAACGGCATCACCCTGGCCGCGGACCTAGCGAGCCAGGGTCGCTACGGCGACGACATGACCGTAGCCATCGGCGGCGTCGTCCTGGGCTACGGCTCGGTCGAGTGGGAGGTCATCGACGCCTTCCGGGCCCGCCACAAGATGACGGCCCAGGAGGCTGCCACCCTCTACTTCTTCGCTGCGGCAGGGGTGAAGGCCCTGTCGGTCAAGTACGCCGAGTGCGCCGAAGCCATCCTGGCGGCTGCGACCGTGGAGGCAGTGCAGGAAGTGCCGTTGCCCACCTGACGGGAGGGACCGTGTCGAAGCTGCTCCTACAGGATGGCAGTGCACTCCTGCTCCAGGCCACCAGCTCCGGGAACCTGCAGCTCCAGGAGACGTGGGTCTCGGCCAACCTGGTTGGGCCGAGCACCTCCGTGTCGTCGCCCACCCTCATCAACACCCTGCTGCCGACGCAGATCTCGCCACTGTCGCTCTACGCGCCAACCATCATCAACACCCTGTTCCCTGGCAGCCTGGCAACGGGGTCCCTCTACGCGCCCACCATCATCAACACCTTGCTGCCGTCGCAGCTATCGCCGTTGTCCTTGTACGGCCCGACGCTCGACGAGACCCTCATCGCGGGGACGCTCGCGCCGCTGACCCTCCACGATCCGACCATCAACGCCACCCTGCTCCCAGGAAGCCTCGCTTCCCTGGCCCTGTACCAGCCGTCCCTGCATGCCACCCTGCTGCCGGGAAGCCTGTCGCCCCTGGCCGTGAACAGCCCCGATGTCGTCCTGGTGGTCCTGGCCGGAGCGGCCGGCTCGACAGCCTTGTACGACCCGTCCGTCCACGGGACGCTGCTGCCAGGCTCGCTGTCCCCTCTGACCGTACCGTCGCCGACGACGGACGCCTCGGTCGTCCCTGGTCCGGCAGGCGGAGCGAGCACCTACGATCCGACGCTGGCCCTGGTGGTCCTGCCGGGAACCGCAGGAGCCTTCAGCACCACCTATTCGCCGTCCCTGCACCTGACGGTCCTGCCGGGAAGCCTGTCGCCCCTGCAGATACCCGACCAGCTCGTCCTCTCCGGGATCATGCCGGACCCCACCGGCCCGTTCAGCGTCATCCACGCCCCGGACCTGTCCGCCACGCTGCTGGCGGCTGCCGCCGGCGGCGCGACCGTCGACATCCCGCCCTACGTCGGGCCGGAGCCGGTCTACGTCCTGCCCGGGCCGATCTCGGGGACGCTCGTCCTGTCTCCCGCTGCCGGGCTGACCGTGCTGCCAGCCCTGGGCGGCCCGTTCGCAGCCATCCGGTCGCCGACGCTGGCCCTGGTCATCCTGACCGGGCCTCTCGCGCCCCTGTCGGTACCGACGGCAGGCGTCGTCAACGTCCTGCTGGCTGCTCCGATCGTTGCCGGGACGGTCCACGCCCCGGACGACGTCGCCTGGACGCTCCTGGCCGGCATCGTGCCGCCAGGATCGGTGCCGACCCCTGACGCCGTCCAGGTCGTCTCCGCGGACAGCCTGGGTCCTGTGGCAGCCTTCCAGAACGCGGTCGTCTACCGTATCATCCAGCCCGACGCGATGGCGGTCGGGACCGTGAGCACCGACGCCGCCGTGCTCGGGCCGAACTCCGTCGCACCGCACGACTGGGTGCCGTCCACCGTCGTCTACGAGTTCCGCCGCAACAGCCCGGAGAGGGCCAAGGGCGTGATCTGCGACCGCTTCTGGGACCAATGCTTCGAGAGGATCCTCTGATGGAACTGGCAAGGGACCTGAAGACAGGAATCGACATCTCCTCCGAGGCCGAGGTGCTCAGCTACCTCTGCCCGATCGCCCGCAACATCATCTTCCGGGTCAGCCTCGGCGGCCCGGGCCAGCTCATCGTGGGCGGCGGCGACTACATCGTCCGCATCTACGCCTCCGGCGTGCGGATGGTCCCGGAGAACACGATCGCCGTGCCGACAGGGGTCACCAAGGCCCTGGTGTCCAGCCGGCCCGTCTACGTCGACGCCGGCGAGACGGTCTCCATCCGGGTCGTCGGCCGGCCCGGCGACACGGTCGTCACGGTCGGCTGCATCGCCTCCGACGCCACGCCGGCATCCGTCACGGACTTCTCCGGCTCCGGAAGCGTCACGGTGGACCACGACTACGGCGGCACCGACAACCTGGCCTACAAGACCTCCGAGGGGGTCGGCATCGACAACGCCGAGATCTTCGTCTACCTCAAGGCCGACTACGACGCCAACCTGCGGACTCCGGACAAGGCCAAGGCACGGACGACCACCAACGTCTCCGGACGGTGGACGAGGGCCCTGCTGCTGGACCCTGCCGCCTACGTTCTGGTATACTTCAAGGAAGGGGCCTACGGGCCCACGGCCCTGGAGTTGACCGTGACGTAAGGAGACGTCCATGCCTGTCGTCGGCGTGCCGGTTTCGTCGCCTGCGCCAGGCCTGCCCGGCGACCGCCGCGAGGCGTCGCCCACGGTCCACCGCATCTACGAGACGCCCCTGCCTGCCAAGACCCGGTCGGTCTTCCTCCAGCAGAAGACCCAGCCGACCCTGACCTGGCCCCTGTACACGCCCGCCGGCGACCCGGTGGACCTCAGCAGCTTCATCGACACCGACGTCTACGAGGTGAAGCTGGCCGTGCGGGAGTCCATGCAGCGGGCCGACTCCACCGTGGCCGTCGGTTCCGGGACGATCACGGACCCGTCGCAGGGCATCGTCACGGCGACGATCCCCCCGGCGGTCCTGCAGGTCCCCGGCATCTCCGTGGCGGAGATCGTGGTCCGCGAGGTGGCCTCGCCCAACTACATCCGGGTCTCCAACACCTTCTGGCTGGTGGTCGAGCAGAGCCTGTTCGACACCAGCCAGACCTACTCCGGCCCGCCCAGCCTGTCCGAGGTGCGGCTGCACCTGCGCGACGCCCCCGAGGGCAACCGGCTGCTCGACGACTACGAGTTCGACCCGGCCGAGGTCGCCCTGGCGGCCCGCCGCTGTGTGGACTGGTTCAACGAGATCGAGCCGCCGCTGGACCAGCTCTACAGCTCGGCCAACTTCCCGGGCCGGTACCACTGGCTGGAGGGGATCATCGCCGAGCTGTTCACCACCGCAGGCCACTACTACCGCCGCAACCGGTTCCAGTATTCGGCCGGCGGCCTGCAGGTCTCGTCGATCGACAAGGAGAACGAGTACATGAAGGCGGCCCAGTACCACCGTGAGCGGTGGGAGACCTGGGCCCGCAAGGCCAAGATCCGAGCCAACATGGATGCCGGCTTCCTGTCCTGGGGCAGCGGCCCCTACAACTGGGGGTGGTGATCCATGGCGCAGGAAGCATCCACCGAGGCGTTCCAGCGGGCCAACGTCAACTTCAAGACGAAGGGCGCGGCCGTCATCACCTGGGAGATGGCCCGTCACTTCCGCGGCCGGGCTCCCCTGTCGTTCCAGCTCCAGGTCGGTGCCACGGGCACCGCAGGGGCCGACGACTGGCACGACGTGCCCGGCGCCGCCGGCGTCAACACCTTCATGCTGTTCGACCCGGACCCCCGCGCCCTTGGCAAGATGCTCACGGTGCATTATCGTGTGAAGCTCGTCGACGGGGGCGGGGAGCTCCACTACTCCAACCCGGCCACGTCGGAAGGGGCCCTGACGAAGTCCGAGTGGCTGGAAGCCCGGGAAGTCATCTTCCGCGAGACCCTGAACAACAAGAAGTTCGCGGCGATCGAGGGCTACCTGCTCAAGGCCAAGCGGTACGGGACCACCTGCACCGAATGCGTCGATCCCGACACGGAGGAGGTGACGAAGAGCCACTGCCCGGTCTGCAAGGGCAACCGCTGGGTCGGCGGCTACTACGCGGCGGTCCCCGCGTCCTACGCCCAGTTGACCGACAACCCCACCCGGACGCATGTGGACATGCAGCAGAACCGGGGCACCGTCCACGACGAGATCAAGCAGGCCCGCTTCCTGGGCTTGCCGCAGCTCTACAGCTACGACGTGTGGGTGGACAAGGACTCCGACCAGCGCTACTACCTCCACGACGTCAGCCCGAAGGCCAGGATCCGGGGAGTGCCGCTGGTCTTCGACGCGACCCTGCGGCTCGCCGAGTACAATGACGTGATCTACACGGTTCCGCTGGAGGGGTCATGAGCCAAAGGATCAAGGAACTGGCGGATTCCTTCAACGACCGGGACTCTCGGGTGCTGTACCTGCGGACGCCGGTCTTCAAGGTGCCCTTCGACAGGAACCAGACCGATGGACGACGAGTTCCCGCCCCTGCGGACGCTGACCCTGGAGGAGAGCGCTGCAGCGATCGACTTTCTCAACAACCGAAGGCAGAACAATGAGTCAGGATACCTCTCAGCCCGCCGAAGACGACCTCCGCCCCGAGTACGATCTCTCGGAGCTAAAGCCGGCGCCGGAGCAACGGGCGAAGCGGCTGAAGCGGATCGGCATGAGGACGATCGGCCTCAACAGCTACCAGCCTGACCAGAAGGTCATGGAAGGCTTCGAGGAACGGGTCCGCAAGGACATCGAGAGGGGCAGCAAGTAAGGCGGGAGGACAGGGATGTCCCAGGACACGGGTCGGTCGCCGAGCATCCGGATCACGGACCTACCCCACCTGTGCTCGGTGGGGCCGCGTCCCCAGGTCCTGACCGCCATCTTCCGCCGCTGGATGACCGGCCACTTCGAGTCCCTCGCCAACATCGAGCACAAGAGCCTGGAGGGGTACATCTGGCGGCCCGACATCAAGACGACCGGCATCTACATCTCGACCAACACGATGTACGATCCGGAGGCCGCAGGCAACCGTCCAGCGGTCATCTTGAAGCGGAACGGCTGGAAGAACTTGCGTTTGGGCATCGACAATAGGATGATGGGTATCGAGGCGGCGGATGGTCACAGCTACTACTCGAACTACTGGCAGGGAAGCCACACCTTCTTCTGCCTGGCGGGAGAGGGGGCCGAAGCGGAGATCCTGGCCGCCGAGGTCTTCCGGGAGCTGAACCAGTTCGGACCGTTCGTTCGGCCGCGGATCGGCCTGCACCGCCTGGAGGTGGTGGAGGTCGGCGAGGTCTTCCTGCTGGAGGAGTCCTCGGAGAACTTCGCCGTCCCGGTCAACGTGGCGTACGTCTGGGAGGAAGCCTGGCGGATCGAGACCCTCGACGCCGCCGTCCTCCAGTCGATGGACCTGTCGACGTTCCATCCGTGAGGCGAAGACCAAGCACCAAGGGCATGGAGGCCACCGATGCAGATCCTTCCCAACGAGACCGTTCTCACGGAAGCTCAGGGCATTCCCCGCGAGATCATGGACCCGCTCCGCCCGCACATCTGCGGCGGGCACGCCCAGCTTCGCCGCTACAGCGCGGCCAGCGAGAAGGCTCTCTGCCTCCTGGGCACCTACGGTCCTGACAACGACGCCAACTACGCCTGGCCCAACCGGACCGCAGGCACCCTGGTGGACCTCAGCTACGTCAAGGTCTACATCGACGACGCGCACCTGCGCTACCACGAGAACCTGGTCGGGGCCGGCGACGTGATCGCCAACGTCTCCGGCTACTCCAACCGCGTGAAGCTGGCAGGCACCAGCGGCGACGCCAACAAGGGCTACAAGGCCAACGGGGACGACTACCCCCGCCTCGACAGCCTCCTCGACCGCGACGTGCAGGTCAACGACGTCGTCTGGCTGCGAGGCACCAGTGGCGGCAACACCAGCGAGCTGTGGACCTACGTCCAGGGCTTCGTGGCCAACGTGATCGCCGCGACGGTCGGGTCGGCGGACACGGACGACAACAACCCGGCGGACCAGTCGGCGTCCAAGACGCCCTCGCAGACGGCCGGCGCGCTGAACTACGTCACGCTGACGTCGGGCAACGTGGTCGTCACCGCCTACAACGGCCTGCCGTCGGGCGACATCAACGAGACCTACACCATCAAGGTGACCCAGGGCTCGACCGGCGGCGACGCCACGACGGCCCTCCTGCAGGTGACCAGCGCCTCGGGACGCGACGACGTGGCCAGCGTCACGCCGGCGGCCTTCGGGTCGCCGACGACGATCGGCACGCGCGGCGCCACCATGCAGTGGACCATCGACAGCGGCCGGGCGGTCGATCCCGGCCAGCCGACCAGCGACTTCGTCGTCGGCCAGACGTTCCGTGTCGTCCTGGGCCAGCTCTTCACGGCCGTGGTGCCGACGACGGCCGGCTCCTACACCGGCCCCAAGGACACCTCCTACAAGATCGAGGTCACCCGGGGCGGCCTGTTCCTGGCCAACCTGACGCTGCCGGCCCCGAACCCCAACCCGCAGCCGACCACGTCGGCCTCGGGCGGCTCGATCGCGGCCAACACCTACTACGTCAAGGTGACGTACTCGGGCGACGTGTCCGGCCAGACCGACCAGCCCAACGCGGCCAAGTCGGTCACCACGACCGGCTCGTCCTCGACGATCACCATCCCCAGCCCGACGTCGGTCACCGGGGCCGCGAACTTCAAGATCTATGTCGGCACGTCCAGCAGCGGGCCCTTCTATCTGCAGGGCACGACCAACACCCTGGCCTCGCCGGTGACCCTGACCTCGCTGACCCTGTCGGGCACGCAGATCCCGACCAGCAACACCGCGCTCTACTCGGGCAACAACCCGCTGGGCCCGCAGGTCACCGTGACGGCCCCCGGGGTCGACTCGGGCGTCCACTCCGTCACGGCTGCCAACAGCGCCGTGTCGATCGGCACGTTCGGCGTGACGTTCAAGACCCAGGCCGGCGTCCTGGGCATGCGGAAGGGCGACCTGTTCTACGTCGATGTGACGGCGCCGGACGCTGGGGCCTACCAGACACTGGTGCTGGGCCATAACCTCGACGCCACGCTCAAGGCGGCGACCGACCTCGACATGCGGCTGTTCATCAAGAAGAACGTCCAGGTGGCGAGGGAGCGGGTCGACTCGCCCCCGGACGTCAACTGGTCCGCCGACCAGACCTACATCACGCTCAAGTCCGCGATCACGGCCTACGACGAGGGCTGGACCGACGACGGCGTGCAGGTGGCCCTGCCGATCCAGCGGGGCACGGTCTACGCCCAGTACCGGGCCTGGCTGACGACCTACGCCGCCAAGAACAGCATGGTGGTCACCGGCGACCAGACCACCCTGCGGGCGACCTTCGGGCCGCTGCACCCCGACAATCCGCTCGGCTGGGCCGTCTTTCGGGCTGCTCAGATCGCTGGCGAGCTGGGTGTGCGGTTCACCGCCATGGCCGACCCGACGGACCTGAACGAGTGGACGCTGGCCCTGCAGATGCTGGAGGGCCAGGAGGGCAACTACCACCTGGTGCCGCTCAGCCACGACCAGGCGGTCCACGACCTGTACGTCGCCCACATCAGCAGCCAGTCCACGGACGAGAAGGGCATGTGGCGCAACTGCTGGCTGCCCCTGCTCGCCGAGAGCACCCAGGTGGTGGTCGATTCGACCAAGACGGTCGAGGCCGACGGCAGCAAGGCCGCCCGGCCGGCCCTGGCGACGCTCAAGGACGACCCGGCGGCGGTCGGCACCCAGTACACCCTGCTGGAGTGCAGCTCGCTCAACGGCAAGTTCGTGACCAACGGCGTGGCCGTCGGCGACATCGTCCGGTTCCTGTACTCGGTCGATGGCTTCGGCAACGAGACCTACACCGAGTTCGTGGTCGGCAGCGTGGTCAACGAGGACACGCTGCTCCTGCAGGTCGGCTACTCCTCGGCCATCACGACCGGCCAGCGGTTCGAGGTCTGGCGGACCCTGTCCAAGAACGACGTGGCCGACGCCCTGGTGGCCAAGGCGACCAGCGTCCTCGACCAGCGCGTCAAGTACGTCTGGCCGGACTCGATCGACGGCGGCGGGGTCACCCAGGACGGCATGTTCGCGGCGGCGGCCCTGGCCGGCCTGGCGAGCCGCGTGGCTCCGCACCAGGGCCTGGCGTTCGTCGAGGTGGCCGGCTTCGACGCCGTGCCCCGCTCGACGAGCTACTTCAACTTCGGACAGCTCACGAGGCTGAAGAACGGCGGCATCTGGGTGCTCAGCCAGGCCCCGACGGGCGAGATCTACACCTTCTCGGCTCGCACCACCGACGTGTCGGAGGTGAACACCCGCGAGGAGATGATCGTCCGGGCCACGGACGCCATCCGGCTGCACATGCGGAGCCGCGTGGGCCGGTACTTCGGCAACGGCAACCTGACGGACAGCCTGCTGTCCAAGGTCCGTGCCGACGTCAACGCCGGCCTGCAGTTCCTCCGCAGCACGACGTTCATCGAGCGGATCGGCAACCTGATCGAGACGTCGGCGATCGTGGACCTGCGGAGGCACACGACCGACGAGGAGCGGCTGGTGCTGGTCCTGGCCATCACCGGTCCGAAGCCCATGAACGAGGCGACCATCGCCGTCGTGATCTGATAGAATGGAGCGGGGTCGGAGAGCTTTGGCGAGCTCTCCGACCCCTGAACACACTGACCGATCGTGGAGATCAGCATGTCTGAGGTCCATTCTAGCAAGAAGGTGTGCGGTCGGTGCGAGAAGCCACTGGATCGTTCCGCCTTCGGAAAAGACAAGCAAGCCCGCGATGGCTTGCGAGCGAACTGCAAAGCCTGCCGAAAGGAACTCAACCACGACTACCACGCCGGACTGTCTCGGGACGAAAAGGACAAGCGGCTGGAACGGACCAGACAGTGGCGGCTGAACTTCCCTGAGAAGTACAAAGCCTCCTACCAGCAGGGCAACAGGAAGGACAAGTACGGCATCGACGAGGCGACCTACCAAGCGATGCTGACAGCTCAAGAAGGCAAATGTGCGATCTGCCGACAGGCAGAGACGGTGAGGAGCAACGGGACGGATGTGAACAGACTGGCTGTGGACCACGACCATACGACCGGAGCAATTCGCCAGTTACTGTGCAGCAAGTGCAATGGAGGTCTTGGTTTCTTCCGCGATGACCCGGCATTGCTGGAAGCAGCGTTGTCCTACCTGAAGAAGCACAAGCCCGTGGCATGAAAGCCGTCGGGACAAGAGACAGGGAGGTCTCAGACTATGAGTGACATATTCGGTCGGAGGTCAATGGAATTTGGGGGCGCGTTCAGCGCCGACGCGGCCCAGATCGCCTTCTCGTTCTCCAACCCGCGCCGCTCGGGCGTGGAACGGGGCGGCGTCGGCCTTCTGACGCAGCAGCTCAACTTCACCTACCAGCAGCAGATCACCCGCCTGTACGAGATCGGCTCGCAGCGGACCTTCTACGTCGCTGGCAGGCCCCAGGGCAACGCCCAGCTCGCACGGGTGGTCGGGCCCCGCGAGGTGACGCTGGCCTTCTACTACAAGTTCGGCAACGTCTGCTGCGCCAAGGACAACATCCTGCAGTTCAGCGCGGCCGCCATGTGCTTCCCCAGCGGCAGCGGCACGACGACCGAGGCCGACGTGGCCACCCTGGCCAACGCGGCCAGCGCCTCCTCGCTGCTCAACAACGCCGGCAACTCCTCGGGCAGCAAGCTGAACCTGAAGATGACCGGCGTGGTGATCACGTCGATCGGCTTCACCGTGCAGTCCGAGAACATGGTCATCAACGAGCAGGTGCAGTGCATGTTCGTCGCCCTGGAAAGCGACAACACCGACTCGTCGGTCTACGACTGCGGCACCTACCTCCAGCAGATCGCCACGATCGGGCAGACCTCGACCGGCTCGGACAACTGACCGTCTGGAAGGGGCGGGCTACTGGCCCGCCCCGGCCCTTCGGGGCATAACAGGGAAAAGGGGAAGCCATGTTCTCGCAGCCGGACCGGCGAGCGTACCAGTTGGAGCTTCTGCTCCAGTCGATGTGGCCGGAAAGCCGCGGCGGCGTCGAGCCGGCCGCGGACCCGTTCTCCACGGGCGCCCTGCACCGCCACGACCTCGGCAAGCCCTCCCGCATCCTCTACGGTCGCATCATCGAAGGCGTGGCCTACACCCACTTCTACCGGGTGCAGGTCGAGAACGCGATGTCCACGGTGCCCTGCGTCGCCATGGGCCACACGTCGTTCTCGGCGTTCGGCGCTCGTCAGCTCAACACCTACTCCCCCGGCACCGCCGTCTACATCGTCGTCAGCCCGGACTCCTGGTTCGGCACCATCATCGGAGCCGAGCCGGACTACCTGATCGACCCCACCCATGCCTGCAGCGACTTCGTCGTCCAGGGCAGCCGGGTCGGCGTCCAGGCCGACAACCTCCACAAGGCCCCGTTCAACCTGGCCGAGGGCGGCACGGTCGTCGACTGGTCGGCGGGCCGGCCCGCCGACAGCCTGCCCGCCGGCGAATGGGGAGCGATCAGCGAGCTGGGCCTGCGGTTCTTCCTCGACTCGTTCATGGCCATGATGGCGGTGGACGAGTCCACCGGCGTCTGGGGCTTCTACCTCGACCAGCTCCTGCGGGTGGCCGGCCACAACCTGCAGCAGCGGGCCTTCGGCACCGACAAGGAGTGGCTGGACGACGAGACCGAGCACCACGTCGCGGAGCGGCAGGCCCTCTACCCCTGGGAGGCGATGGGCAACATCCGCCGCGACCAGGGCGGCTGGCACCTGGAGTGGTCCGCGTCGCAGACCCAGCAGGAGTTCCCGTGGCTGAGCCGCTTCGAGCCCTGGTTCGACGACCAGCTCGGGTTCCACCGCCTGGAGACCTACCAGGGCTACCTCGGCGGGGTCATGAAGCGGATGCTCAAGACCCTGCCGCTGGAGACGTTCGTCGAGCCCTTGCGGATGCGGGACAAGATCATCGCGCCGGGCGTCTTCGAGGAGACCCTGCTGCCGACCGGGCAGTACCAGGTCCGCAGCGCCAAGTCGATCATCCTCGCCAAGGAGCTCCGGCTGCCCAACCCCAAGCAGCTCAAGCGGCCGGAGGACCTGAACGGCGACAACGGTGCCAACTACCGACGCAACGGCGTCCTGGGCGGCACCGGCGACCTGCACAAGGTCCACGACGGCCTGACGCCCCAGGAAGCCGACGCGAGCGAGCCGCAGGCCCTGCTGCGGGCCTCGGCCCTGCTGGACACGCTGGCCTACGCCTTCAACTGGGAAGGCTCGGTGCCGTTCCACTACCACACGCGGGACTGGTACCTGCCCGACGAGAGCGAGATGGTGGAGGGACCGCCCGAGGGGGACGCGGCCTTCCCCGGCACGCCGCCGGTGTCCCGTACCCACCTCTCGGATGCCGAGCCGTCGTTCTCCGCGCTGGACAGCCGGCAGTACCTCGACGCCACATCCATCGAGATGGAGGTGGACGAGCGGTACGGCCAGGTGACCTACTACCGCAACGGCAGCAGCGTGGCCCTGCACGACGACGGCACCATCTCGTTCACGGCGGCCTTCGGCGAGCAGATCCTCCTCTGCGGCGGCTCGATCTTCATCGACGCCCCTGGCGACGTGTGGGTGCGGTCGGGCCGGAACACCAACCTGTGGGCCGGCTACGACCTGATCGCCAAGGGCCACAACTCGGTGGACATCCACGCCAGCAACACCGACCTGCGGCTCTCGGCCAACCGGAACATGCAGGCCCTGGCGGGCCTGTCGGGCCTGGGCGGCGTGCTGCTGGAGTCGAAGGCCGAATGCGCCTACAACACGTTCAAGGACGAGGACGACGGGGACGTCTTCGGCGAGGACGTCATCTCCAGCGGCGTGGTGCTGCGGGCCGACAAGAGCCAGGTCGTCGCCATCTCCCGCGAGGTGGTGCTGACCAACGTCGGCGAGGGCCTGGAGAACCCCGGCAACCTGGTCCTGGACTTCGGCCAGCAGAAGATCGTCACGCGGTCGTCGATGTTCGAGCGGCACACCGAGGCCGCGATCGACTTCATCGGCAGCGCCGTCAACGAGTGGTGGGAGTCGGGAGCGATCATCGACAGCGAGCTCTCGATCAACGGCGCCGTCCGCGTCCTCGACTGCTATCTGGCCGTCAACGGCTGGATCTACGCCACCGAGCACATCGCCACCGCGAAGGCCAAGGACTACAACTACACGGTGGCGAAGCCGGACGACGACACCAGCACGACCCTGGCGACCGACTTCGAGACGGTCCTGACGCGGTGCGGGACCCTCGACGCGTACCGCACCGAGGCCGAGGGGGACCTGGAGATGCGGGAGGGCCTGGAGGACGCCCGCTTCAGCTTCCGGACCCCGGAGCAGTACAAGACGGACGAGGGCCAGTGCGTCCTCTACGAGGCCAGGTGGCAGCAGCTCGGCCGTCTCTACGGCCAGACCCTGCCGCGCTGGAACGAGCCGACGCTGGAGATCGGCGACACCAGCCTGCAGCCGTTCCCCGGCTTCGAGACGTGGGAAGAGGAAGACAACCTGCGACAGATCGACCTCGGCCTGTACGATACGGACGAGGGCTACCGGGTGGACCGGGGCACCGACTACTCGGACGACACGCAGTTCCGCGCCGCCCAGAAGACGACGTTCAAGGACAACTACCGGATCGTCCGGTCGCCCGCATGAAGCGAAAAGGCAAAAGGCAAGGAGGTCGGCCATGGCCGAACGGAAGGTGATCCACATCTCGTCGCAGCCGCCCAAGGCGCTGCCGCGACCGCAGCCCCAGGCCCCCGAGGGGCCGATGCCCACCCCGGTGTTCCGCCCGGGAGTCGGCACCCTGCCGTTCAAGCCGGGCAGCATCTTCCTGACCCAGGACGAGCAGGCCAAGCTGCGGAAGCTCGGCTGGAAGCCGGGCGACCCGATCCCGCCCAACCTGGCGCAGGCCCTCAAGGCCGAGATGAAGGCCGTCCAGTCCGACATCGACGAGTCCTTGCCGGTGGACCCCAGCACGCCGCCGGTGAAGGTGCCGCCGGCCGTGGACATCGACTCGCTGCCTCCCGAGCGGCAGCAGGCCCTGCGGGACTTCATGGCGCAGTACAAGGTCAACCAGGAGGCCGTGGCCGCCGGCGACGACACGGCGATGCTCGACTTCCTGCCAGCCGACCCGTCCATCCGCCAGGCCATGGCCCAGGTCCAGCAAGCCGGGCAGGTCCAGGTGACCGACTCCCGGACCAAGGACCGCGGCACCGTCATCGGCGGGCCGCCGAAGGAAGCTCCGCCGGCTCCCCCGGCCGCCGCCGCCGCCCCGGCCAAGGCCGAGACCCCGGCAGGCCTGGCGGGAGGCAGCCCGCCTGCCCTCAAGTGCCCGCACTGCGACCGCCGGCTGGCCGATCCGGTCGATCTCGTCCCCGACGAGACCGACAAGATGACCTACGTCCAGTCCATCGGCTTCGGCATGCGGTTCAAGAAGGCGTTCGCGTTCTTCGGCGGCAAGGTCCATGTGACGTTCAAGTCGCTGGCGATCAACGAGGCCGAGCTGTGCGTGACCCAGCTCGCCTACGACCAGCGCGACGGCAAGATCGTCAGCTACGACCAGGCCGCCATGGTCCTGCTGGACTACCGCCTGGCCCTGATGGTCGACTCCATCAAGGTCGGCGACGAGTTCCTGGAGCTGCCCGAGGACCTAGCCGACTGGCAGGTCGACGGCGACCAGGTCGCCAGCAACCCGCCGCAGACCAAGCTGCCCAAGATCCTGGAGTACATGCAGACGCGGACGCCCCTCAAGAGGGAGGCGCTCTGGCGGATCGTCGGGCAGGAGTCGCAGCGGTTCCACCGCCTCTCCGAGTACCTGGAGAAGAGGGCTCCCGACCCGGATTTTTGGAAGCCGATCGGAGATGCCACCTGATCATCCAGGCCATCGCCTCAGGGGCCCTGGACGGTCGCAGGGCCCACTTCTTCGATCGGAGATGGTGGCTCAAGGTACGGTGGATCACGGATCAGGTGGAACGGGACAACAAGGCCCGGCTCTACGACCTGCAGCACCGCATGCACTGCGCGGCGCTGCCCCTGGGTGACAAGCCCCAGGAGGCCTGGGACCAGGCCTCGACCATGCTCAACAAGTCCATCCAGGTCCTGATGCCCTGGGTGAAGGTGACGACCAAGGAAGACATGCGACGGCAGATCGTGGATAATTGGGCAGCGACCTACGGGGACCCCAACGACCCCGAGGTGATCGAGAGGAGCCGGCAGACGGCCCTGGCGCTGATCCGGGAGGCCAACGCCGCGATCCGGAAGTCCATGGCCGGTTGACCACGGAGGGAGCCATGCAGCCCAGGCCGGGAATCCTGCTTGACGAGATCTCGAAGTACGACCCCTACCCTGGCACGCCGCCGCGGCCGTACCAGGCGTTCGACTTCACGTCGATGCTGGGCCAGGGCCAGGGGGCCGTCATGGGGAACATGTTCCTCCAGCCCCTGATGGCCCAGCTCATGGGCTCGCAGGGCATGGTGCCGGGGCAGTTCCAGCCCACCGGCAACCTGCTGGACCGGCTCCAGGCCCAGCAGTTCTTCCAGCAGCAGCAGACGGCGATGTCCACGGCGGCCCAGACCGACCGGATGGTCACCCGGCAGCAGATGAGCGGGGCCTTCAACCTCATGGGGGTGCCGCTCGGCCAGCAGCAGCGTTCGTTCATCGACTCGGCGGCTGACAAGCTCGCCCAGGGAGCACCGTTGTTCGCCGCGATGATGCCGGACGCCTTCGACGCGATGCACGGCCTGCGGGGCTCGGCCACCGTCATGGCCCAGCAGATGCACCTCGGCGGCAGGCACATGCTGGACCCGGTGACGGGGCAGTTCGGCATGCGCGGGGCCTCGGCCGGCGAGATGACCAGCCAGGTCTACCAGGAGCTGTACGGCCCCGGCAAGGACCTCTCGCGCATGAACGGCATCGGCGCCGGCCGGGCCGGCCAGATGTTCGACGAGATGGCCAAGCGGGGCTTCATGGGCTCGCTGAGCCGCGAGGACACGCTCAACGGCATGCAGCGGGAGCTCGGCTTCGCCAGCCGCCAGGAGATGCTGCAGAGCTACGCCAAGACCGCCGGGCTACCGTCGGACAAGGCGATGGAAGCCCCTGAGATGCAGAAGGACATGCGGTCCTTCGACGCCAAGCGGATCGCCGGACGCCTCCAGGAGATGTCGGGAGCCGTGGCGGCCATGCGCGACATCTTCGGCGACATGGGGCAGCCCGACGCCCCGATGAGCAAGCTGATCAGCGGGCTGGACGCCCTGACCCAGGGCGGCCTGTCCAAGATGAGCGGGCCGGCCCTGGAAAGCACCGTCCGCCAGATCAGCAACATGGCGAGGTCCAGCGGCAAGGGCATGGACCAGGTGCTGCAGATGATGGCCCAAGGCGGCCAGCTCGCCGACTCGCTGGGCCTCGACCGGTCGTTCGCCGTCTCGGCTTCCCTGGGAGCCGTCGGCTTCGGCCAGGCCTACCGCAACACCGAGGGCAACAGCCGGGGCTTCGGCAAGCTGGACGCGGCCAGCATGGAGCAGCTCGACCAGGGCCTGCGGCTGACCGCCGCCGACAGCCCGCTGGCCAACCAGCTCGGAGCCGCCGCCAAGATGGTGAAGGAGGGCCTGGTCGCCCCGGGCTCGGACATGCACGCCCTGGTCGACGCCATGAAGGCGGGCAAGGAGACCTTCACGACCAAGGACGGCCGCGAGGTGAACATCGCCGACCTGGCCAACGACCAGCAGGGGTTCATGGCGCTGGCGGTCGGCAGCGGCATGACCGCCAGCGCCGCCAACCAGCTCCTCGACTCCAAGCGGAGCAACCAGGAGTACATCGACCAGGACATCAAGAACTTCTCCCGCAGGGCACAGGGCCGCCTGGACACGGCACCGCTGATCGCCTCGGCGGCGGCGACGGCCATCACGTCGGTCCTCGACAGCAAGGGCTTCGGCGAGGACGAGCGGAACGCCATGATGCCCAACCTGACCGACACGGTCTCGTCGGCGCTCCGCAACATGAAGCCGGAGGACCGCGACGACCCCCGGCGTCGCAACGCCGTCGTCGCCAAGGCCCTTCGCGAGCAGCTCGGCGAGGACGCCTACCAGCGGCTGGGGGCCAACGACGCCGAACGCAACGCCATGCTCCTGCAGATGGGCTCGGCGACGGTCGCCAACCTCGACGACCTGATCGCCGGCGACGCCAAGTTCGTCGGCTACAGGAACCACCGCAACCTGCTCTCGGCCCACAGCGAGGAGACGATCAAGGCCGGCATCGCCGCCGAGGAGGCCGCCACCTTCGAGGGCGGCATGCAGTCGGCCTACGCGGCCTTGGGCCAGGCCGGGCCGGGCCGCCGGCTGTCGGAGGCCCTGGGCAACGCGTCGCCGGACACCACCATGGGCGAGGTCCTGGGCAAGCTGTTCGGCGGCGTGGACAAGAAGGACCTCCAGAAGGCCATGGGGCCGATGGCCGCGAGGGTGCAGGCCGAGCAGAAGAAGCTCAAGGACATGGCCGAGGGCACCGGCGACTACAAGGGCATGAGCGTCGCCGACCGCAAGGCCCAGTTCGACGACCAGGCCCGCCGGGTCAAGGAGATGCTGGGCGAGATGACCAGCGATCTCGAAGGCAAGTTCGGCAGCATGGACCCCGAGGCGGCCAAGGCCATGCTCGACGCCTCCAAGGGCGGCAGCGCCGACGCCATCAAGGGCCCGGGCGGCACCCCGCCCTCGACGGTCTCCGCCGGGACGGCGGCGGCGAACAACCGCGCGGGCGGCGGCGGCAACGGCAAGATCGAGATCTCGGGCACGCTCGTGGTGAGCGGCGACGGTTCGGCCAACCTGGTCGGCACCGGCCAAAGAGGCGGCGCACAGCCGCCAGGAGGGGGTTGATGGAGATCTTCTCCGCGCAGGCTGGACGGGTGACGGCCATCGAGGGCGACGTCACCCCGCTGCTCCTGGAGCTGGGCGACGATCCCGTGGGGGAAGAGCCCAACTCCAACTGGGGAGGCTACAACGAGTTCCGCTCCATCATCACCGGCTTCGGCGTGATGCAGCAGGGCGGCTACCAGTTCCTGCACACCCTGCGGGACTTCATCTACGTCTACGTCTTCGGCGAGCGGATCGGCCAGCTCACTATCGAGGGCCTGGCCTTCAACAGCACCTGCGACCATCCGGCCGACGTCCTCGACCCCGACAGCCCCGACTTCGGGGCCCAGTACCACGGCCTGGAATGGGTGCAGTCCTACTACCTGGAGAACCGCATCACGGCCCGGCCCGACCCGATCACGATCGTGCTGGGCCTCGACACGCCGTTCTACGGCTTCCTCACCTCGCTCAAGTTCGAGGTGATGGACACGCCGGACAAGCCCTTCCTCGGGCACTTCGCCATGGGCTTCCACGTCATCCCGGACGCCGGCGACCTGGTGGACTCCAACGGCGACGACTTCGACGTCGCGGAGGTCCTGGCGAGCCGCGACCTGTTCACGCAGCAACTGAGGTTCGAGTCCCAGGCGGGGCTCCTGGCCGGACCGGGGCAGTAAGGAGAGAACCATGAAGAAGGTGTGCCGACGCTGCCTGGACCCAAAAGATCTGGACGACTTTCACCGTAATCCGAAACGGAAGGACGGACGTCGTTCTTACTGCAAAGAGTGTGAGAAAACAGCGGTCTACGCCCGCCGCGAAGCTAACCCGGACAAGGCCAAGGAGAACTGCCGTCGCTTCTACACACGACACAGGGACCAGCAACAGGAAAGAATGCGGAGGTATCGGCAAGAGAATCCTGGAGCAGCTTACGCCGCCGTGAAGAAGTGGCGAGACAATAACCCAGGCATGGCAAGGGTCATGAACCGTAAGCGAGAGGAAACCCTGGAGAAGGTTGAGGGGAGATTCACGGCCAAGCAGTGGAAGGAGAAGTGTGCTGCATACGATCACTGCTGCGCCTACTGTCGGAAGAAGGTCAAGTTGACCGTTCACCACGTTGTCGCGCTCAGCAAAGGCGGCACCAACTACATCAAGGACGTCGTACCGGCCTGTCAGTCCTGCAACTCCAGCATCGGGACCAAGACAGTTTGGCCCGAGGAGGTGTGCCATCATTAACCACATCCGCACCCTGCTGCTGAACCAGGACGGGACCACCAACCCGGGTCCCGACTACCCCGGGGAGCAGTACGTCCCGCCGGCCTTCCGGGCCAGGCCGGTCGGAGCCGCGATGGCCACGATCCGCCGGTGCCTGTTCGGGGCGTCGCCGGATCGGGCCATGCTCAACTTCCGGACCCAGCAGTTGCTGTGTCTCATCCACGCCAGCGAGCTGGAGGAGTTCGTCCTGGCGAAGGACCCGCGGATCACCTACCTGCCCTTCGGGGACTCGATGCTGCGGGCCGTCGTGCGCGGGCCGATCGTCACCCAGGTCGCCGGCGACCGCAAGCTGCTCTACCTGATCCGTCCGACAGCCGGCGAGTCGTACGGCCGCCTGAAGCAGCAGTGGCGGATCGAGGTGACGGACAGCGACACCGTGACCGTCCAGTCCTACGGCGAGGACGGCGTCTCGCTGACGTCGGAGCTGTCCTACACGGTGACGGACGGGCTTTCGAGCATCCTGGCGGTGCCGGGCTCGTCGCTGCAGTTCCGCTTCCAGGACGGCGTCGGCTCCGCCTGGCAGGTGGACGCCCTGACGGAGCCGACCCTGTCCCTGGCGGGGACGCTCCAGACCCTGGAGACTTCCCTGTCCGGCCAGGTCCGGGAGGCCCTGTTCGGCCAGCCCGGCATCAAGCCGGAGCCCTACAAGACGTTCGAGTCCCTGTGGGACCTGCACGACGTGCCCGCGTACCGCCTCGGCGCCGTCGCCCTGGCCCTGGCCTACCGCACGGAAGAGGGGGCCTGAGATGGCGACGTCCGACTGGAGCGTGACCAAGCTGCGTCTGTGGGCCTTCGTCGAGGTCCCGCTGCCCAGCTACAACGGGCCGTTCATCGCCGGCTCGCCGCTCCCGGGCGGCGTGGTCGAGTACCCCTCGCGCGGGCCGCTGATCCCCCGGTCCTACACCGAGGTGATCCCGCTCGACATCAGCAGCTTCCAGAGCGACTGGGACCTCAACGGCATCCCGTCCGGCTCCGTGCAGGTGGCGGTGGGACGACGGGCCGACAACCCGTCGATCGTCTCGGGGATCCACGACCTGGTGGACGACATGCGGGTGCTCCTGCGCTGCCAGGTGTGGATGCACGTCATGGAGCGGAGCAACCACTTCGCCGACGGCTTCGCCCTCGACCCGTGGCCGGACAGCCCCTTCGTCTGCTTCGACGGCTACGTCTGCGGCACCGGCTTCCGCAAGGCCCGTTCCGTCAGCGGCAACGAGGCCGGCTTCCGCCTCGACCTGATCCACTGGCTGTCGGACCTGAGCTTCTCCAGCTCCCTGTCCAGGACCAGCCACCAGCTCAACCCGGCCCAGTTCAGCTTCCCGGCGGCCTTCCACGCCGGGGCCGGGGCCCTGCCGCGCTTCGTGGCCTCGACGCTGAGCCTGCACCACTTCCAGACCAACCGGGTGATCACCGACTTCTGGGGCCTGTCGCTCATGCCCTGGATGAAGGAGCTGTGCAAGTCCGACCGCTTCAACGTGAAGGAGGTGCCGCAGATCGCCTCCAACCCGATCCGGGGATCCAACTACGAGGCCCTGCGGGCCCTCAACCGGATCGAGCCGTTCAACATCACGGCCAGCGTGGCCGCCGGGCAGTTGCCGCAGTACGAGTTCGGCGTGCCCATGGCCCTCGACCGGGGCACGCTGGCCGGCGACGCCGCCGCCCGGACGATGTCCAACAGCGTCAGCCGCGAGACCGTCGACTCGATGGCCTCCAGCACCCTGTGGGACAAGCTGACCTCGCAGTACGCCCCCAACTACCAGTTCAGCATCGTCCCGATGGTGGACCGGGCCCTGATCGTGCCGGTGGTGCCGGGCCTGCGGACCTGGACCAAGACGATCTTCTCCGAGGAGCACGACGCGATCCAGATCACGGCCAAGCTGCCCAGGCCGCTGCGGGGCGTCGGCCTCTTCACGGGCCGCGGCTCGGCGGCAGGCGGCCTGGCGAGCCGGCCAGGCACCGTGCCGGTGGATCCGGCCCTCACCCAGAAGATCGGCGGCTACTACGAGAACCGCGAGCAACGCGGCGGCTTGGTGCTGCTCAAGCGGGGCCCGGACTGGCTGACCAACCTGCCAGTGCCCTACCTCTGGGGGGTCGGTGCAGCCGCTCCGAACGCCATCAAGGGCACCGCTTCCAACCCGGGAGCCGGCACGGTGCCGACGGGCCCCCGCCCGACGGCCCTGCAGGACCAGGCTTCCCACCTGTGGCAGCGGTACGCCCAGTCGCTGTACATCACGGAGGTGCTCAAGGGCCGTGGCGGCACGATCAGCAGCCGGCTGCGGTTCGATGTGGCCCCAGGCTCCTCCGTGCGGGTCATCACCGCCCGGGAGAAGTTCGTCGCCGCCGAGCTGCGCGCCCCGGAGACGGAATCCACCTTCGGGACCGTCGTGCGGGTGTCGATCCGGGCGGACTCCGAGTCGTGCCAGGCCGGAACCGTGTATCATGTGGGCTACACGCGAACGGCAGCCGAGAACGTGTCGCCCAGCTTCTCGATCTCCCGTCACCCGTTGTGGCAGAACGTGTGGGAGGGAGCCCCGCTGATCGGCAACCACCCCGAGTTCGAGTTTCCGGAAACTGGGGGACGGATGATCGGGATGGACGATCCCGAGGGCCTGGCCAACCCCGCCAACGTCGGGGCGATCCTGCCCATCTGACGCGAAAGGAGCTCGCGATGGCCTTCACGGACCTGCTGGAGCCGGACTTCAAGCCGCACTTCGACACCTGGCGGGCCGATCCGTCGCCCAAGAACTCCAGCGCCCTGCTGCAAGCGACGGCGCCGGTCCTCGACTCGGCCCTGCGGAGCTACGGCGGCTCCAACCCGTCGCCGACCCTGAAGAGCCGGGCCAAGCTCATGGCGCTCGACGCCATGAAGACCTACGACCCGACCAGGGCCAAGCTGCGGACGCACCTGATGGTCCAGCTCCAGGGCCTCAGGCGGCATTCCGCCCGGGAGTCGCAGATGGTGTCCCTGCCGGAGCGGGTCGGCCTCGACATGCACCGGCTGAGCCAGGCCGAGAACGAGCTGCGGGACGAGCTGTCGCGGGACCCGTCGGATACGGAGCTCATGGAGCACACAGGCCTGTCGCTGAAGCGGCTGCAGCACATCCGCCAGGCCAAGCCGGCCTACGCCGAGGGGTTCATCCACAGCCGCACCGCCAGCGAGGAGAACCCGGGCGGCATGGATCCTGCCGTGATGGCCGGGGCCGGCGACGATGCCGCCTGGAACGAGTTCGTCTACCACGACGTAGATCCCACCGACCAGTTGATCATGGAGCACACGCTGGGCCTGCACGGAAAGCCGGTGCTGCCCAAGCAGGAGATCGCCCGACGCGCCGGCATCTCGCCAGCAGCCATCAGCCAGCGGGCCGCCCGCTTGCAGGAGAAGCTGAACCAGCGGGAGACGGCAGGCCTGATCTGAAGGAGAGCTTGATGGCTACGACGAAAGACGGCGCGGTGTTCACGTTCAGCCGCGAAGAGATCGAACGGATGGGGAGGGGGCCTGACAGGAAGGTGCGAGCCGTCTTCGATCCCCCCAAGCGGTTCGGCGCGGTGGTCACCGTGGACATGCTGCACAACCACCGCTACCGGGACGGGGTCTCCGACCAGCTCGGGCTGAAGGAGAAGCTGCTGTTCTGGGGCGAACGGTGGCCCAACGGCGACGAGTACGACGCCTCGGTGCCTGGCAAGGTGATGGAGAGGATCGAGCCCAAGGTCCTGGCAGGCGAGGACAGGGGCGAGGTGATGTGGGACGGCACCGTGTACGAGTTCGAGGTCACGCACCGGGAGTGAGCCATGCCGATCGGGACGATCACCAGCCGTTACTCCGCCCAGCAGGCCGTGCTGAAGGCCCAGGCCCAGTCCGTGTACCTGGAGGCCACCAACCAGTCCGAGCGTACCTGGCACGTCCCCGACGGCAACGGCCTGGCCTGGCAGGGCGACCCGCAGGACCTGGCGGGCCTGTCGCACGCCTTCGACCGGGCGGAGGAGGCGGCCACCTACGCCGCCAGCCTGGGGACCACGGAAGGGTCGGTCGGCGACGCGATGGCCCTCAAGGTGCAGCACGACTACCTGGCCCTGCAGGAACGGGCGTACCGGGCGAGGCACATGTCGCCGATCCGGGGCGTGATGCACGCGGCCGCTCGCCGCATCGGCCACGCCACCGTGTCCTACGGGGCCTTCGACCGCGTCACCCAGTTCGCAGCCGACCTGCTCGTCGCAGGATCCGCCGGCTGGAACCCTCCCCAGGACCCCGTCGCGTGAGGAAGAGCCATGGCCGACCTGTACGACGTGGCAGCCTTCCGCCTGGTGACCGGGCAGGACGCCGTGCATGTGATGGCGGACGCCCTGTCGCGGGGCGAGCTGCTCAAGGACGAGGCCAAGCTGGCCCAGCGGGTCGTCTTCGAGCTGCTGACCGAGAAGCGGTCGATGCCGTACGCCCGGGACCGGGGCACCGGGTTCGTCACCCGGCTGCGGTCCGGCCGGGTGCGGACCGAGCACGACCTGTTCGTCGCCTACGCCGCCGCCAGCCTCGACCTGGGGAAGAACCTCCGGGCCGAGGAGTCGGCCTCCGATCCGCCTCGCGAGAGGTACGGGAAGGCCAAGCTGCTCTCCATGAAGCTGGGGTCCCAGGGGGACGCCATCCTGAGCATCCAGATCACCAGCAGGGCCGGGACCTCCGTCGGCCTGATCCTGCCGGTCAACGTCAAGCTGTGAGGGTCCCGCCATGCCATTGACCGTCCCCAGCATCGGTTCCATCGACCAGGACACGGTGGACGAGCAGACCGCCCTGCAGAAGCAGCTCGCCACGGAGTACAACCCGTCGGCGGACCTGAAGCGGGGCGTCGTCGGCGACTACGTCCTGCACCTGGGTGCCGTCCTGGCCGCTGCCGGGCAGGAGAACTACAAGCGTCTGACCGGCTCGCTGTCGCTCAAGACGATCCAGGCGGACCCGACGCTCGCCGACACCGACCTGGTGGACAACGTCCTGTCCAACTGGGGCGTCACCCGCAAGGTGGGAGCCCCGGCCACCGGCAAGGTGGCGATCGCCCTGTCGGAGCGGATCACGGTGGTGGTGCCGGAAGGAGCCCTGTTCACCATCTCGGGCCGGACGTTCGCCGCCCGGACCGTGATCGCCTCCCGCATCAGCTCGGCGGACGTGGTCGTCCCCACCGACCGGCTGCTGGTCCAGGCCGGCAGCCTGTGGGTCTTCACCGTCGATGTCGTGGACCAGGCCAATGGCGAGGTCGGCAACGTCAAGCGTGGGGCGTCGGTGACGGTCGACCAGCCTCCGCCCAAGTTCGCCACGGCCTACGTCGAGAGCGACTTCTCGGGCGGCGTGGACGACGAGACCAACGCCCAGCTCGTCGCCAGGCTGCCCAGCGGCCTGTCGGCCAAGCTGTGGGGAGGCCGGGGCAACATCGACGCCCTGATCCGGTCGCAGTTCCCGGGGGTCCAGGACGTCTCCGTGATCGGCTTCGGCGACGCGGAGATGCTGCGCGACCAGCATCTCCTGTGGCCGGGCGCTACCGGCGGCAAGACCGACATCTGGGTGCGGTCGGCCAAGTCCTTCGCCACCGCGACGGTGACGAAGACCGCGACCCTCCTGTCCAAGGCCGGAGCCGTCGGCACCTGGCAGTTCACCCTGATGCGGGACGACGCGCCGGGCTTCTACGAGATCGAGAAGATCCTGACGGCGTCCCAGGCGTCGTCGGCGGCCGGTTTCGTGCCGACCAGCGACGTGCGGTCGGCCGACCTGACCGACGACCTGAAGGGCCTCCTGCCCGACATCGACAACGGCACGGAGGCGGCCTACAGCTACTTCCAGTCCGCCGCGGTGCAGTTCGACGACACCGTCACGGACGCCGGCGCCCTGTCCCTGGGAGCGACCGCGTCCTACCGCGTGGTGGTGCGCGGCATGCCCGACGTGAAGGGGATCCAGGACCTCCTGCGGGACCGTGCGGTCGGCAGCTCGCTGTCCGACGCCCTGGTCCGGGCCGTCGTGCCGTGCTTCGTGTCGGTCACCCTGACGCTCAACGTGCCCAAGGGCACGGCGGCCCCGGACACGGCCGCGCTGGCCCAGGCCGTCGCGGACGCCGTCAACGCCATGGGCTTCGCCAGCCGCCTGGCCGCGTCCACCGCGGTCGCTCCGGTCGTGGCGGCCTACCCCAAGGGCTCGGTGACCAACGTGGCCCTCGTCGGACGTCTCCGGCGGCCTGCCGGCACCATCCTGAACCTGGTCGGCACGGATTCCATCACCCTTCCGGACGAGCCGTCCGGGATGGTCACCAGCCGGACGACGGCCTTCCTGTGCACCGCCCCCGACGTGGCCATCACGGTCGTCGAGGCGACCCTGCCGGCGGTCTGACCGCCTAGCCTAGCTGGGCCGGGCCGGCTATAATCCAATTTGTATCCCAGGCTCACGACGAGCGACTGAACGACAAGGAGGTCCCATGCTGAGGAAACTGCTGACGGTCCCTCTCGTATTCCTTCTCTTCCTGCCTTCCGCCTTCGCGGAGGCTCCCCCGAAGCCGAAGCTGCCCTCGTTCCCCGTGCCAGCCAAGGCGGTGCCGCTCGACGTCACCGGCGAGACCCAGGTCGTCGTCAAGAAGCTGCCCTGCCTCATCACCGCGGCACCGGGCGCGGACCTCTACTTCTGGGCGTTCCCCGACGCCGTGAAGGCCAAGTCGGTCAACAACGTCCTGACGATCACCGAGGCCCCCAACGGCACCCACAAGATCACGGTGCTGGCCTACACGTCGAACTTCGAGCTGGCTGCCGACGGCAAGACGATCAAGAAGACGGTGACCAAGGACACCGGCGAGATCGACGTGACCGTGGGGTCCGTGGCCCCGACGCCCGACCCCAAGCCGCCCGGGCCCACGCCCGACCCGACGCCTATGCCCCAGGGCGAGCTGCGGGTGCTGATCGTCTACGAGTCGGAAGACCTGCCCAAGCTGCCGGATGCCCAGCGGGCGATCGTCTACAGCCTGAAGGTCCGCAAGGCCCTCGACGCGGCCTGTGCCGATGACGGGGCCCGCAAGGGCTACCGCATGTTCGACAAGGACATCGACGCCAGCGGCGACACCAAGGGCTGGGCCGACCTCATGAAGAAGGACCGTCCCTCGCTGCCCTACGTCTACTTCACCCGTGGCGGCGCGATCGCCTACGAAGGCGCTCTCCCTGCCGACGTGTCGTCGTTCCTCGCTCTCCTGGACAAGCAGAAGCCCGCCGTGAAAGGAGTCCGGTGATGCCCTCTATGTTCCGCTCCGGTGAGCCGCTCATCGACGACACGACGCCCGTGAAGGGCGTCCTGCTCGATGCCGGCGTCTGCGGCACGGTGCCGCGCGACTACGGCCAGATGCCCGTGCAGACCTACGGCGCCGTGGACTTCCCCACGATGACCGAGGCCCAGATCAAGGAAATCGCCAACACGATGGCCAAGGAGGAACGTCGGCTCTCCGACATCTACCTGGCCGCCGGCTGGAAGAACCTCGATCAGAACGGCGACGGCTACTGCTGGCAGTACGGCCCGGCTCAGGCCTACATGATCCTGCGCGAGGTCCAGCACCTCCCCTACGTCCGCATCAACCCGCACGCTCCGGCGGCGGTGTTCAAGAAGGGCGTGAACGAGGGCTGCTGGGGAGCCCAGGGCATGCAGAACCTGATGACCATCGGTGCCCCTGCCGAGGAGTTCTGGCAGCCGATCCACTCGCGGGACTACCGCAAGCTCTGGACCCCGGAGTGCCAGGCGAACGCCGCCAAGCACAGGATCATCGAGGGATGGTGGGACGCCGCCGCCCCGATCTACAACCGCGACATGTCGTGGCTGCAGGTGCTGACCCTGCTCGTCAGCGGCGTCCCGGTGGTCTGCGACTTCGACTGGTGGGGGCACTGCGTGGTCGCCCTCGACGCGGTCATCCAGGCCGACGGCTCGCTCGGCGTCCGCATCCTCAACTCGTGGCTCGAATGGGGCGACCACGGCCTGGCGGTGCTCAGCGGCAGCAAGGCCCGTCCCAACAACGCGGTGGCTCCCCGCACCGTCGCAGCCCTCACCTGAGTGGGGAGGCAATCAGCCGGAGTGGCCCGCTCCGGCTGATCCAAGGAGGCTCCAACGTGCCCGACCATGTTCGCGACGACATGCCGTGGGACCAGATCGCCAGCGACGCCCACAAGGCGTTCTGCCTGTCCCACAGCCCTCGCCGTACCCCGGACGACTTCGCCAGGATCAGCCCGCCCAGCCGCGACGGCTGGATCGCGGCCGTCAAGGCGGCCGTGAAGTCGTACATGGCGAACGACATCCCCGAATGGCAGAAGACGCCGCGGGTCGAGCCCGTCAAGCCGTCCGAGGAGTACGACCCCAACGAAGAGCCCTTCCTCGGCAACGGCTAGGAGGGTACCCTGTCGTCTCGATTTCGCCCCACCTCCAAGAAGGAGCCAGTCGATGCTGACGATCGCGATTCTCCTGGCGATGCTCGCCCCGCCCGAAGCCGTCCCGGCACCACCGCCAG
>JACCDG010890390.1_pt1 | contig 36235 bp, 28 predicted proteins | sample 7442471 | NCBI WGS metagenome assembly JACCDG01 (sample SAMN15323444, study PRJNA562643) | freshwater metagenome | isolation source: river surface water | place: USA:Blue River Watershed | collected 2017-08-17 | reverse complement strand
CTACTTCTTCACCATCACTTCCGTAATCGTAAGCAAGTTCATAATCAAAGTAGTCGAGTCCGTAGTCACCACAACATCCATCTACTTCTTCACCATCACTTCCGTAATCGTATGCTAAGTCGTAATCAGTATAGCTGAAGAGATCGTAATCTGTAGAAAAGTCACCTGAATCGACTTCTTCCCCAGCACTTCCATAAGCAAAGTCATACCCTGCATAATCAGTTACGCTAATGTCTGCATAATCTCCTAAAGAGTAGTTGTCACCACCATCAAAACCACCACCATCGGTCTCATTTCCATCACTGCCATAACCTGCATCCATGCTGTAGTCGGCAAAAACGTGCCCACCTCCAATGGTGCTCTGTGTATGTATTGTTGGAAATACAACAAAAATGAGAAGGAATGCTACCCCAAGGGCAACCACACCTTTCGTACAGGCTTCCATATATGTTGTAATAATATTTTTTTTCATAATGATTTTCATGTTTCTAAATACTCGCACCTATCGTGGTGACACGCGAGAGTATCGAAAAGATGAAAGAGGATTTCGGGCAGGTGGCGCATTTGCATGCGTCACCTGCCTTCCATCGACTGTACAAAGAACGGATGAACTGACGGTCTAGTCCTTGTAGACCACGGGCACGTACACGCCTGGCCGGCCCTTGATGTTGGCCCACATGAACCCGAGGCCTTTCTTCATGGCCCCGTTCGGATAGACCGGCTCTTTGCTCTCCGGGCACAGCAAGAAGTAGGAACCGTCGTTAAATGCGGTTACCGGAGCGAGGAGCGAGCCAAGCATTTCCGTGCGCACCCGGTACACCGCAGTTGGTGCACCACCCGAAGCCGACACTGGCAAATTCTTGATCTGCCCTGTGACGTCCTCGACCGGTACCAACCTCACCTTCTTGTTGCTGTCAACAACGCGAGCGGTCATGTTTGCTGCAGGCACCGGGATGGTGCCAAACATCAACAGAAGTGTGGTGGCAGGCGATGCAGCTTGTGCACGACCCTCCATCAACTCCTTCATGACCGCCATACCCGCCTCCGTTGCCCGATTGATGCGACCAGTTGCATCAATCGGGTTAGGGTTTGGCAACTTGGCCAGGATGTTATTCTTCGAGTCATACTTCGCACTTGGGAAGCTGAAATCGAAGCATCCTTGCTGTCGCGGCAACTTGCAGACCACGTGTGCGGCCGAAGTTTCGGCAACGCGTGGTGCAACAGGTGCCGTCACTGCCGGTTGCGCTGCGGGTAGTACCGGTGCCGGTGCTGCAACCACTGGCGCAGGCTGTGAAGCCGGTGCTTGTGCGGTTGCTGCTGGCTGGGTTGCAGGAGCAGGCTGTTGCGGATTGACCGCACATCCTGCGACGAGTGCCATCGTGATGATGGCAAGAGAAACTACTTTGCGCATGGTGTCGCTCCTTGTTGTTGAACACAGGTGAAGTCCCTTGGGAACTCCTTACGGGATGGATTAGGTTGGCCTCGCGGCTTATCCCAATCGTACGGTGCCGGTGCTGCCACCGGCGGTTGCGCCGGTGTTGGCGTAGGCGGTACTACCGGCTTTGCGGCCGGCGGCGTTGCCTTTTTCTTCGCTGGCTTTTTGGCCGGCGGAGCTTTCTTCTCGTTGCACTTGCAGCACTCACAGCATTTTTCCGAGGTTTGAGCCTCAGATGCCCCAGGTGCCGGTGCAGCAACCGCAGGTGCGGAAGCTGGTGGCGCGGGTGGAGCGATTGCAGGTGCAGGTGTTGGTGCCGGAGTTGGGGCAGGTTGCGAGTAATACACCCGCCACCCGAGGTACCCAACCAGCAGCACCAGTACGAAAAATATTGACGGTACTATGTATCGCCGCATGGGAAACCTCCTTGTTCTGAACTGATTTCAAATTACACCGTTGGCGCGTTGCCAACGTACCACCTGCGGAATGCAGATGATTTTTCAAATACAACCGCGTATTCTCGCGTTATATGCAAAAAACCATCAACAATCAACTTAAGCCGAGGGGCTAGTTTATGTATTACAGCTTAAAAGGGATCTAAGCTTCGTCTATGTCAAAAAATCGAGAGAGGAACTAATACTTATATTCTACAGTGTTTAGAACTATATGTCAAGGGTTTCGAGATGAGTCACATTCGGCTCATCTAAGCTATATTTTACGAATTAGTGAGTGGACGAGACTTCACGAGGGATGCTTCCACAATAAATCGGTCATCTTTGGTTCCAAAGGTGTTACAAGTAGAGAGTACGAGGCGTGCGCTTCCCCGTTCAATAGACACAGAAGCTTCAGTAGCTTTTGCCTCATATACGCGTTCTACACTATAGAGATACTCAGTATCCCCTGACTGGAGTCGGATAGTATCGCCCCATACAAGCTTTTGAATATCATTAAATGCCATGAGGTTTTTGTTCATGATGTTTGGAAGATATGTAGAGTGTCCAAAGAGGAAGATTGTTCCCACGTCTTCAAAGGTTGCAGAATCAGGATGTCGCGCTACTCCATGACGAATAGCCTCATTTAAGACCGTAATATCGGAGCTTTCTGGATTTAGGACGGTAATCTCTTTGTGATTGAGTGTGTCAAAAATGATTGTTACCGGAAGTGGGTCTACTGCTACACTAACCACTTCTTCCTCAGCTTCTGCTGCTGTGGTGTCTCTAGTACCTACTTCTGTTGCCACTGAGTTATCTGAACCTGGTTTTTCTGGGAGAAAATCTATCACAACAAAGAGCCCGTAGGTAAGGGCTATGATACCCATCGCTACGAAAAAGAATGTCGCTCGTTCTTCAAGCGAACTTCCCTGTACGGCTTCATGTGTTGTTGAGTTGTGTGTTTGCATAGAAAATTAATGTTTATATAATAACATACTCTCTATTTTTGTCAACTGTAGCCTTCTTACGTACTCTATACCGCTCATTACAGCTGAACTACCAAGGACAGTCCTTGGTATTGGTAGTTTGCACTCCCTTCTGTCACGTCTGTCACGTGAGTTAGATGAAAATGCGGGCAGTATTGACATACTAAAAATATCGTTGTAACATACGCGAATATGAACGATATTGATATACAAGAATCAGCTACAAAATCAATTACTATTAAGGTACTCGCCATCCTTGGTTTTTTTGCGACTATACTTCTTTTGATCTGGATTACTATCCAGGTACTTACCCATGCACCAAATGGATTCGCTTCCCTAGCCTCTATGGCAGACGGGCTTCAACGATATGCATCAATTACCGAGATGAGTATCGCGACTGAGAAATCAACCGTTAACTCTAACGAATCATTTCAAATATCATGGACAGATGTGAAGCAAGAAGGTGTATACGAGTTCACCCACACCTGTACACCAGGGATTGAACTTCTTGTGCGTAGTACCGAAGGTACTCTCAAACCGATACTCTGCACAGAGACACTTACGCTTCCTTCTGACGTGCACGGACTTTTCTTAAGCCTCAGTTCAAAAGATGCACGCTTCACTGATGTGCCGCTCAAGGTCACCTTTAAAAATGTGGCCGGCGAAGTCGCGTTTACAACAGAAGCTACCGTGACCGTCGTGAATGCTACTATACCCACTCGTGGAGATGTTGTTGCAGTCGTACCAGAACCAGAAACACCCGTTACGGTACCTGCTGTTACTCCAAGTACGGGAGTAGCTGCAAAGCCTGTACCACCAGCACCACAAGTAATCACCACTGTGGTATACCCTACTTCTAATCCGAATGGATTCGTTGATCTTCGTGTCATTACGACAGGTACGGGTGTGATGGAAAACGGACGATTCATGAAAACTTCGGAATTCGATGAGGACCTTCAAAATGTTGTTACCTTTAACGTAAAGAACATTGGAACAAAAACCTCTCGAGAATGGACATTTAAAACACAACTCCCTGATGGTCAGGTGTATGAGTCAAAAACTCAGCAACCACTTAAACCCCAAGAGCATGTTGAATTCACCCTTCGCTTTGGATTGGATGAGGATAGCGATAGTACTGTAAAAATTATAACTACGCTTAGCGTAGACAACGATACGAATACTAAAAATAATCGTACTGTCTCAGAAACACGCGTAAACGATTAAGATCTATGAACACTATAAAACCCCTCGACCTTGTAAGGTCGAGGGGTTTTATAATTGCGTCTGTGGCGTATATAGATATACGATGAACAGAAAATTATCATCATACATCTAGGTTGAAGATTTTGAGTAAAATCGAGGCGCACGATAAAATTATTTTGAGTTATATATCCAATTTAAACCTTAAAAAATCTTACAGATGCGAGGCATGGAGGAATGAGAACATGAGACGTATATAGATATACGGTGAATGTTCGAGTAACGAACATAACGACGCAGGTGAAGATTTTGAAAGGTTTAAACGTCGAGGTTTCCTACATGCTTATTCTACGGAAAATACGAGGAGTGCGAAATAATTTTATGTGAGGCGTATATAGATATACGATGAATAGAAAATTATGAGCAACGACAAAGTAGTTTCCTAGAATTAGACGTCTAGGTTCGCCATATGAGCATTAGACTGTATAAACGACTTCCGACTCGAAACATCCGTCCCCATCAAAATATCAAATACGCGATCAGCGTCCACGGCGTCTACAATCGATACTTGCTTGAGTACACGGTGCTCTGGGTTCATCGTTGTCTCCCATAGTTCTTCAGCATTCATTTCTCCAAGTCCTTTGTATCGCTGAATACGAATTTTCCCTGCTTTGGTTACAATCTCTTCAGATTCCTCTTCTGCTACAGGTTCTGTAGCCTGATCAGCGTCTTCACTCTCATCCATTACTGCGTCTTTACCGAGAATTCTTGCTTTCTCTTCATCATCATAGGCGTATAGAACTTCCTTCCCACGCATAATCTTATAGAGTGGTGGTTGTGCAATATAGAGAAATCCTCCTTCAATAATTGGCTTAAAGTATCGGTAAAAGAGTGTGAGGAGAAGTGTGCGAATGTGTGCACCGTCAACGTCTGCATCAGTCGCGATAATAATCTTATGATACCGAAGTTTCGAGAGATCAAATACATCCCCGATCGCTGTGCCGAGTGCTACCACCAAGTTCTTCACCTGTTCAGACGCAAGCATGCGATCAAGTCGAGCACGCTCTACGTTCAGGATCTTTCCACGAAGTGGAAGAATTGCCTGTGTGCGGCGGTCACGCCCCATCTTTGCAGAACCTCCCGCTGAATCTCCCTCTACAATAAATATTTCTGATTCTTCTGCGCTCTTTGACTGGCAGTCAGCGAGTTTCCCCGGGAGAGTCATTCCTTCGAGTGCTCCTTTACGAAGTACTGAATCCTTTGCAGCTTTCGCTGCCTTACGTGCCTTTACCGCTATGATTACTTTGTTGATGATTTGTTTAGCGTCATCTGGGTTTTCTTCGAGATACATGTTGAACGCATCCCCAAATACGCTCTCAACAGCGCTTCGTGCTTCTACTGAACCAAGCTTTGCCTTTGTCTGCCCTTCAAACTGAATCTCAGGCATTTTGACAGACACCACTGCAGTAATTCCTTCGAGTACGTCTTCTCCGGTGAAGCCAGTGTCCTTATCTTTTACTGAGAAGAAATTGTTCTTCTTTGCATAATTATTAAGCGTTCGCGTGAGCGCAGTCTTAAATCCCGTGATGTGTGTACCGTGCTCAGGGTTATAAATATTATTAGCAAACGCACTAATACGTGGACTAATGTCATCCACATACTGGAGTGCTACCTCGACAGAAAGTACTGCACTATCTACCTCGTTTTTTTCAACATAGAAAATAGTACTGTGTACTGGTTTTTGGTATTGGTTGTTGAATGCAACAAGAGACTTGAGTCCACCTTCAAAATAGAAATGCTCGTGTGGGACCTCCAGATGTTCATCAGAGAGATACTGTTTCCCATCGAGAGTACCAAGAAACTTTTGTACGTCCTTTTCGCTCATCTCCTCATCCCCAATTTTACGCGCGTCAATAACCGAAATCTTCATCGCCTTCACAAGGTATGCCTGCTGACGCAAATGAGTTACCACACGCTTAAAATCAAATTTTATTTCAGGGAAAATAGAAGGGTCTGCTTGGAACGTGATGATGGTACCCTGAAGCTTTGAACTTCCCACTTTCTTGACACGAGCTTTCGGTTTACCAATATTATATTCCTGAATAAAGTATCCACCATCTCGATGCACCTCAGCTATCACATGCGTCGAGAGTGCGTTCACTACCGAAGCTCCCACACCGTGAAGTCCTCCAGAAACCTTATACCCTTCACCACCAAATTTTCCTCCGGCGTGGAGTGTTGTCATAATTGTTTCAAGAGCAGAAATTTTGGTGAGCTTATGGGTATCAACAGGAATACCGCGTCCGTTATCCACGACGCGAATATAGTTCCCAGGAAGCAGTGCAACTTCAACACGGTTTGCAAAGCCTCCCATGGCCTCATCGCGTGAGTTGTCAAAAATTTCCCAAATGAGGTGGTGGAGTCCGTCAGGACCAGTGGTACCGATGTACATTCCTGGTCGCTTTCGTACTGGTTCTAGACCTTCGAGAACCTGAATCGAATCAGCACTGTATGAACTATTTTTACTCACGGTTTTGGGAAAATTAAAATGTAATAAGTGCGAAAAGTATAGCAAATTTAAGCCCTTTTGTCCTCTTCACTATACCTAAAAAAGTTGGGGAAAACAGTCCTTACACGAGTGTGTCATATAGTGTGCGTAGACCCTTACCGAATCTCAAAGCCCTTTCCACGCAGTACCGTATAGATCCGTTCCATCACGTCGTTTATGTGAGCATCAGTCAAGGTGCGCTCGAACGATTGGAAAATAAGTCTGAATGCAAATGAGGTACGCCCGTCTTTCGTAAATTCATCAAAGAGAGTGGTCTTCGTAAGGAGTGTCCCACCTTCCAAAGTAAGACTCTCTCTAATTGATGCCGAATCTGTACCTTCAGGTACCCAGAGCGCTATATCTCGTGCAATAAACGGAAACGAGGAATACGGTACGAACGTGACATCTGGTGATTTTGCATACGGCCCATAGGTAGTCGGCATAGGGAGCGAGGTGAGTAATTCTGAAAGATTGTACTCCCATACCCCCTGTTCCTTTACTCCTGTAAACGTCATCTGAAGTGCTGCACTAAGTTTCTGCTCAGCCTCAGTTAAAAAGACATCATCTTTTGGTGTATAGCCTTGTTGCTTTGTACGTACACCGATCGTGAGCGCCATATGTTCACGTACATCATTCCCTGCTTCTGTACGAGTAAAGACAGTCCCGATCTCAAACACGCGCACTGAGGGGATGCTAAGGAGATCAATGTTTGGCATATTTTTGTCGAGCACTTCTCGTATATTCTCAATGAGCGAACTGCGTAAGCACCCCTTATCGCTCGCAAGTGCATTCTGAAGTTCAATAGTATCCTTCTTTCGAAATGAGGAGGTGATCACTTCCGAAAAACCGAGCTCTATAAGTGCATCTCGAATTATTTCACTGTAATAGTGTCGTGTATTCAATTCTTGGAGTGGTACGGTCTCTGGCACCACTGCAGCAACATGATTGTACCCATACACACGCCCTACTTCTGCGATCACATCTTCTGGAAGCTGTACATCAGTGCGTTCAAATGGTGCACGTACCGTCCATGTGTCACCGTCTTGTGTAAAAGTAAAACTCAGACGCGTGAGTATATCGCTTATACCATCATGAGTCAGCGTCATGCCGAGGAGTGCCTCTATATGTGTCTTCGTGACGATTACCTCGTTGTTTTGTGTTCGGTGTGGGTACTCATCTATATATCCCTCACACTTCCCTCCCGCTATGTCACTGATAAGCGCGACGCATGCAGTGAGTGCATACGGTACGAGCTCAGGTGAAATATTATTTTCAAAACGCTTCGAAGCATCTGTTTGAAGTCGGATCGTTTGGGTGCCTCGACGAGTAACTTGCGGATTAAAGTTGGCTGCTTCAAGAATAATACTTGTGGTATGCGTATCAATTTCTGCATGCGCACCACCCTTAATTCCTGCAATCCCTACTGGTGTGTCAGTACTTGCGTCAACAATAAGTTGCACATTGCTCTTGAGGATAACCGTATCTTTAGAGAGTGTCACGATTGCTTCCTCATCTCGCGCATTACGTACACCAAATTGCCACACACCATTCTCATGCGGAAACTTACTCGCATCATATGCGTGAAGTGGTTGGCCTAAGGCGAGCATGACGTAGTTAGTTGCATCAACAACGTTGTTAATCGAACGTTGTCCAAGTGCGCGAAGTCTTTTCTGTAGCCATTCAGGTGATTCCTTGATTGTAATCCCTGACATATGTGCAGCGCCAAAGCGTCGACAATTATCCGAGTTCTCGATTTTTACAGTAATTTTTGGTGTGACAGGTGTAAGTGAGACCTGCTCTTTAAAAGGATCGTGCGCGAGCGGTCGACCTACAAGTGCTGCAAGCTCGTGCGCAACGCCGCGATGCGAGAGACAATCGCTTGAGCGATCAGGGAGCACTTTCACATCAATGACATCCATGCCATCAACATTCTCGATACCATCAACCTCGAACGCATGGAACGTAAAAAGTTGATCAAGCTCTTCAAGCTTTGGCATATCTGCACCAACATAATCTTTGAGCCAATCGTAGGATACTTTCATAGAAATTAAAAATAAAGTAGTAAATAAATGAATATGAAATATTAACTGTGTCTTAAATGTTTAGAGACGAGGCACTGAGGAGAAAAGGTGTGAGACGTACTCATATGTACGTTGAATGCCTGGCCGACGAAAGTAACGAAGTATGTAATCATTTTAGGCATAGTTAATCAGAATTGATTGATAAATCGAAGATCCCCGTTATAGAGAGATCGCACATCATCAAATTCGTATTTCATGAATCCAAGTCGATCAATACCCATACCGAATGCAAATCCAGAATACACTACAGGATCAATACCGGAATCTCGAAGCACATATGGATGCACCATTCCAGCACCCATTACTTCGATCCATCGTCCAGCCAACTTTGAGCTCCCACTCGTAATCCGCATATCCACCTCAACCCCAGGCTCGACGAATGGGAAAAAGCTTGGTCGAAATCGCACCTCTACATCACCCTTAAAAAATTTTGAAAAGAAGTACTGGATCGTACCTTTGAGGTGCCCAAGATGCACTCCTTTATCTACGTAGAGACCTTCCAGTTGATAAAACTGGGCTTCATGAGTCGCGTCTGTTGCTTCGTTACGAAACACCTTACCGGGCACAATCACGCGAATTGGAGGTGTGTGACTTTCCATAAAGCGCGCCTGTACCGGACTCGTGTGTGTGCGAAGTACTGTTGGCTCGATGACGTCTTTTGACTTAAACCAAAAGGTATCCTGCATATCACGCGAAGTATGATCCTTCGGAACATTGAGTCGATCAAAGTTGTAGTACTCCCGTTCAGCCTCAGGACCTTCAGCAAACACGAAACCGATCTCAGCGAAAATACTATTTATTTCCGCTATCATGTGACTCATCGGATGCTTATGTCCGCTTGATACGTTCTTTGAGGCATCCATACATTAATCAGTATTAAAAATTACCTGGTAGATAAGAGTTCCATCGTACACATAGATGTTCCCATTTTCAATATACATATGGAGATTAGTTCCCATCAATATAGGTTGCACGTTCTGCCACGCGCGATCATCAATTTCTATCATATAGATACCATCTGTACGAACCATAATCACGAAATCAGTACTGCCAGGAAGAAAGTCAAAACTTCGAATACTCTGATCTTTACGATCAATGCGAATAGACGGTACACACGCTGTATCAAGAGGTATGGTCTGTACCGGATGCTCAAGTGTAGTTTCACTATCACTCTCTTCTACTTCACTATCTGCATCAATGAGTGCTGCTGCATTATCAAGCAATGTATCAGTAGACGATGATGCAACAATATTTCCTTCGGTTGATGTGCTATACGCAGGGAACGATTCTGCACAATAGTAGTAAGGCATTTGTTCAAATGAACCTACCCAGGTTGCATATAAATCGTCCCCAGATGTATGGAGCTTTACCCCACCACTCACCACTGTTGTTGTGGAGACCTCTGTAGTTTCAACAATAGGTGTTGAGGTACTCGCAGGTAAAAGTATATCCTTGATGTGTTGCGCAGTCGTCTCTTTCACAGTACTTGTACTCGTGGTTGCGAAGTGTGCGACGAGTAGCCGATATTCTTCGTTGGACACAAGCTGCTTAGATACAGGTGTCGAAGTAGCGATAAGTTCATTTGTACTTGAAGCGAGGGTAAGTGGCAAAGGTACAATCATCGAACCAGTCGCACTTTGCCACTCTGCAATGACCCGCACCTGTGGCACTAACGGTAAGTTAAACGCTTGCGCTTCAGTCACCAGATGTTTTGAAACCGGAAGTTCTTTAACCCAGGTGTGGTGACCCTCTTTCTGTACATTCACACGGTGTGTCCCAATATCCAAACTTTGTGCATAAAATGCCTTTCGAAACGTTCGTGTCTCGCGTACCAATTCCCCATCAATATAGATCTCAGCTCCGGTCCGATCTACAGCAACATACATCCCCCCCGTACTCACTAAATTTGTTGGTTTTTCAAAATCAAAACGATAACCTGTTGCATAGAGGTACAGAAACGGGAGTGAGATCACAAAAACGAGAAGTAAAAAACTAAACGTTCGTTGACGTGTTTTATACGGCAACGGTTGTACATCAATACGTGGCTCCATATAAACCTAGAATACCATGATATACGCTTTTTTTCCTCTTTCACTCTGGTCTATTGTATTGTCGGCTACCGATGCTTTGGAGTAATCCAGAACCCCATATATTTACCCAACATGAGTCGTGTTTGTGCGTCGAGGCCAGGAATCGCACTAAAAATCACCATTGTCACCGGAACCAAGATCCATTGCAGTGCCATCACGACATACAGCAGTCTATTCTTCCCTTCAGGTCGCTTCGGTATGAGCGTGAGCGAGATGATTGAAGAAATAACTAAGCCAAACATCGCCAAGATCAGAAGGTCACGCACGACAATAGGTAAATTGTATGAGAGTACAGTCTCGTGGAAGACACGGCCTCCAAAGAAAATAGGTGCCCATCCAAGGATAATGAGCATAATAGGATTCGTGACCATAGACCAATACCCTTCAGCTTGCTGGAGTGCAATTTTTATTCGCTTACCTCGAGGGATATTTGTATTCTTCGTGAAGTGATACACAATGTAGACAAAGTTCTCAACGCCGTACGTCCACCTGCGATGCTGCTTATAAATATTTTTGATTGTCCCAAAAAAAGTGGGTGCTGTATTTGCGTCCATAGATACGGGGTATGAGAGTGGAATCACATCATACACACCATCATTCGCCAACAGTAGATTCCAGTAAATACGAGAATCTTCGCTGACCATATTAGTCTGCCAATATCCTACTTCGTACAGTGCTTGAAAACTGACTGAGTGCGATGAAAAAGTAGCCATACGTTCAGGTCGTTCTTGTTGTACCATTTCCCAAAAGGTACTCGACATAGCAACGACGCGCGCAAGGGCGGTTGCTTCCCAAATGTTGTTATTAAAGACGGGCACAGGTTGAAATGAACTCTTGAGTGGACGCTCTGCAGTCATAAAGTGCCACACGAGACAATTAAAATATTCGGGGTACACAACCGTATCAATATCAAAAATAGAAACAAGGGTGTGATTGTATCTAATACCGTGAGGATCGAGAATATGTGTGCGCGCTTCTTCTGCCGCCCACGTTGCATTTGCACCCTTCCCAATCACCTCCCCTTTAATATCTGCAGGATGTGCCGATACATGGAAACCGCCAAAAACTCCTGACCATTTCTCCCGCATCGCTTCTGCTGCTGCTTCAGCGTCTTTTCCTGCACGTTCTTCACGTGCAAGCACAATGATCATACTTTTTTTATCGTAGTTCACTTCGGAAAGTGCTTTGAGCGAAGCATCAATAATACTGACTGGTTCTGTCGAAAACGGCAAAATAACTAACTGGTAGAGATGTCCATATTCAAACCGTTCAATCATCGCCTTCCAATCAACCGTCATGTGATGCTTCAAACGCTTCCAATTATGACGAAGATGGTAGGAGAGAAATGCTGTCTTCAGAACCCAAAATACTGAGAATGCAATAATAAAGTATGCCGCAAAAAATGGAGCATAGATTGAAGCGAGCACCATACCAATAAGCGAGAGCCAGGAAGCTGCTCCTGGTAGAATTTCGAGAAAACGATAAAAATATCGATCTCGTCCAGAGAGCTCAGTTGCGCGTCCCACACGAAAATCTGGGCGCTGGGCGTATGGGAGTAGATGTGACTGCTTAGACATTATGGAGCAGAGTATAGCGCATTTTCACGATAAAAACACGTGATTGTATGCCTTATACTTTTCACATAAGATACCGCCATTTTAAACAGGTCGGTCCTGTTAAACAGGACCGACCTGTTTACCACTGTTAGTGCTGCAAATGCGCCACTTACCGTATACGTAACACCCGTTACATATACGGTAAGTCCATAAACTAAATAACCTCACGACGAAAGTCGTGAGGTTATTTACAATCTACCTGTGCAAATTAGACATACATTTATGAGAGCCATCTCTCGGGCTTGAACCGAGGACCTACGGTTTACAAAACCGTTGCTCTACCAACTGAGCTAAGATGGCTCTCAGAAATTTATTTCAATGCATTGGTAGCCTAACAAAACTTTACAAGAGTATCCCATACTCTTGTAACTCTACCTTCCTGAGCTAAGTGAGAAAATGTGGGACATTTTCGCAAGACTCATTTTAAGCTTTTGTGCCTAAGCAACAAAAGATTTAATGAGTGGACAGCGCCTGTAAGGCGGGCTCAAAGAAAACAAAACAAGAACAAAATAAAACGCACTACTCTTTGTGCGCAGGGCTATTATGTAAGAAATAGAGAGAAAATGCAACTACTAATCCCCATTAAGAGTTTTCTCCAAATGTGCACGTTTTTGCTTTGGTGTGAGTGCGCTTTCAAGTTTATGAAGCGCTATCTCTTCAAGTTTAGTACGCGTCACACTCTCTCGCTCTGCGGTCTTTGCAAGATTTTTATTAGTGCGCATTGTCGTACGTACCCACGCTTCACTACGCTTGGTGACTTTGAGAAACAATCTGAGTATCGTGTGAAAAATAAAATAAAAAAGCTGCTGGAGAAAATCTTTTCCAAAAAAACGACTATAGCCATGCAATGTATGCACTGTTTTAAGTATAAAAAAGTCAGCATATGTGCGTGCCCGTTCACCTACCCGTTCACCACGACGTGCCTCATACCGAAACAAGATGATAAGCAGGCACAGCACTATACTGCTTACAAGTAGACCAATCGTGACAAAATTCATATTGTTATTTTACAGAACTCGGGGTGATGCGCAATGCAAAACTACCGATCACCGGTAGTTTTGCATCAGTTCGTGTTACCAACAAAAGAGTGTTGGTTTATTTAATCGAAATTCGAGACACTGCTGTAATAACAACATTCTCTCCAAATTTTTGGATAGCAGTATTCAAAAGATCGCTAATTGATTTATCGGCGTCTTTGATGAATGGTTGTTCAAGAAGAATACGATCCTTAAAGTATGCGTCTAGTTTCCCAGCAAGAATTTTTTCTTGCATCTCTTGTGGTTTATCTTTTACCTCTTCCATAAACACCTCTTTCGCTTTACTAAGTGCAGCTTCGTCCACTTCAGTACGATTAATGTAGAGTGGGTTTTGAGCAGCAACATGCATTGCAATTTCTCGAGCAAGCGCAATAAACTCTACGTTTTTTGCAACAAAGTCTGTCTCGCAAGAAAGTTGCACGAGCGCAGCTACCTCGTTAGTCGAGTGTACATAGCTACCAATAGCACCAGCACCAAGTTCACGATCAGACTTCTTAAGCGCAATCTCTCCACCTTTCTTTTGGAGAATAATTTTCGCTTTTTCCATATCTCCTCCCGCTTCTTCAAGTGCCTTCTTGCACTGCATGACTGAGATGCCAGTATAATCTCGTAATTCCTTAAGTTGTGCTGATGTGATTTCCATAGTTAAAAGAGCTCAATAGTAATAAACTACATTGTACAATATGTTTTACCGTTCTCGTCGTCGTGGATCTTCTCTTTTGACGGGAACAAATTCTGCCTTCCCTTCTGTATATGCCTTCGTCAGTTCACTCAAGATAAGTGCGACACTTGCTTGGAGTCCATCGTTTGCAACGATTGGGTAGTCGACAAGACGGAGATTAGCGTCAGAGCTTGTGAGTGCGATGATAGGAATATTGAGTTCTCGTGCTTCTGAAACTGCAATTGAATCATGGCGTGGGTCAACAACAACCATTATCTGTGGGAGACGATCCATTTTTTGGATACCAGAAAAATTATGAACGAGTTTGTCATGTTCACGACCAATAATCACTCGCTCTTTTTTAGTGTATTTTCGTTCGAGCTCTCCTGATTCGCCCTGTTGGGTAAGATCGGTCAGACGCTGGATTCGCTTTCGAATCTCAGAAAAGTTTGTGAGCATACCACCTACCCATCGGTTTACTACGAATGGCATTTCAAGACTCTTCGCATGCATTTCTACCATTGGACTAATTTCTTCTTTTGTCCCAACAAAGAGAAGGCCTTTACCTGCTTTACCAGCCTCCTTAATGACAGACTTTGCAACCTCGAGTGAAGCTGAAGTTTTTTCCAAATCAATGATATCGGTTCCCTGCTTGCTTCCAAAGATAAAAGCCGTTGCAGTCGGATGTCGGCGTGATTTTGTAAACCCAAAATGCGCTCCTACGCTAAAGAGACGTTCAATGAGCGACTTGTTCGTATCAGGTGTTGTTTTTTGTGTTTCAGTATTCATAAATATAAAAAATGCGCTCACGGAAAGAGCAATGAGATGCTACCATACAGGACACTATTCCGCAATAGCCGGCTCACCTCCCTCTGCAGCCTTCTTGAGAGATGCAACGACTGGTGCCAAGTTCCCTCCGAGTATTTCGAAGATTGCATGCCATGATTCTTTAATGCGATGATCGGTGATGCGATTTTGAGGGACATTATACGTGCGTATTTTCTCTGATCGATCGCCGGTTCCAATCTGAGATTTCCGGGTAGCTGCATGATTCCGAGACTCCTCCTCGTCATGAATCACCTCGAGCTTTGCAATAAGCATAGTCATCGCTTTTTCGCGGTTTTTGAGCTGGCTACGTTCAGACTGGCAACGGACATCAACACCGGTAGGAGTATGAATGAGTCGTACTGCTGTTTCTACCTTATTGACGTTTTGACCACCAGCTCCCCCTGAACGAGAAAATTCCATTGCGATATCACTCGGATTAACCTCAATTATTGGTTTTTTACGCATTGGAAGAATCGCTACGGAAGCAGTCGAAGTATGGATTCTTCCCGATTTCTCAGTGACTGGGATACGCTGCACTCGGTGCACGCCGGTTTCGTAACGAAGCTCGTCGTACACATCTTTGCCTATGATTTCAAAAGACCCTTCTTTATATCCACCTTGCGCTGCACGTGACTCAGATGCAGTACTTGTCTGCCAGCCACGTATTTCTGCATACCGCATATACATATGCGCCAACTCCTCAGCAAAGAGTGCTGCTTCCTCTCCCCCTGCTCCCGCACGTACCTCAAGAATAACTCCGTATGGTTTAGACTCTTCTTCCTTTGAGGCTTCAATGATCCGACCCATCTCGGTGTAGAGATGCGTGCACTGCAGATCGAGCATAGTGATCTCTTCTTCTGCTAACTCCTTCATACTTGGATCAGTCTGGAGCATCAATTCAGCTTCAGCTCTTTTTTGTACAAGTGCATCAAACTGCCCACAGAGAAACTGCGTCTTATGATGCTCTCTAAAAATATCTAATTGCGCTTCAATAAATTCCATATACTCATGCGTGTCGTCACCCCATCTTACCATAATCATCTATCTCAATATTTCATACAATAAAACCGGAGCCTCAAGGCTCCGGTTTTATTGTACGTATTTATGCCGCTTTCTTTGTGCGCGCTGTTGCCTTTGAAGCACGTGCCTTGAAGCGTTCTACGCGTCCGGCAGTGTCCATGACTTTTTCTTGTCCAGTATAAAAAGGATGTGAAGCACTTGAAACGTCCACAAATGCAATCGGGTACTCCTTGCCATCAGTCCATTTTTCCGTAGTTTCAGTATGAATGGTTGATCCGACTAAAAAACGCTCTCCACTTGAGTTATCGTGGAAAATCACCGTTCGATAATTTTTTGGGTGTATATCTGCTTTCATAACTGGGACACTATATCAGAATTACCATATTTGGCAACCGTAGGAACAGGTGGCAGTTTACTTTTCATCAAGGAAATCAATGTCGGTCTGATACGACTCTGCGTGAGCGAGCACACTCGCAGCATAGCCAAGACCATAGTAGAGCCAATTCCCTCCCGCATAGTAGCGCCCTGCAGCCTCACGCTCTGCGGTATACCCACCCCGAGCAGCACCTAGGTCTTGGAGGAACATAGCAGTTGCCATGATGGCATGCTCGGGGTTCCATGGGTCTCCTACTGCCACACCATACGCTGCCGCTATGCGCCCTTCATATCCTTTCCAGGTTGATGGTATGAATTGTGTGGGACCCATAGCTCCCCCATACCCAACCGATTGTGGGCATGAGATTGGGGTAGTATACGGATCACGTCCTAGCCGAGCCATCATGTCCAAGAAGTAGGGCACATCTCGATCTGGTTTCATCACATTCGTAAATGGGGTACCGGTGTTCTTACCTTTTCCTGCGCCAGTCTTTGGGTCCACAAGAAGACATTGCCCCACGTTTACTCCTAGGTTTGACTCTTGTCGTAGAATACCGAGAATGAAGGCTGCTCGCACACCGGTATAATTTGATGCGACCCGCGCATATGCAAGTGCTTGTTTAAATGGAATACCTCCCCCATCGACTCCTCGAAGCCTAAAGAGTGCGGCATTAATTTGACTTGCTTTTGCTTGCCGATCCGCCACAATCTGCTCATATGTTTTTGCTTCCTGCTTTGTTGCGGCAAGTAACACCTTCTTCTCCTTTTCGGTCTGACTTATCTTCTTCTTCTGGGTTTCGACATCATACTTTGCATCGAGTTCTTGGTCTTCCACTTCACTCAGGCGCGCACGCTCCTCCTCTGTTTCAGCAATGTTTTTCCGTACTTTAAAAAAGTGATCTTCGAGACCACGCTGAATCGAAAGAAAGGAATCAAGATCAAGAAAAAATTCAGACAAGTTCTTACTGTTGAGTACTACTTCAGCAAGCGAGTAGGTGTCAATTTCGTTTGTGCGACGAATAAGCTGTCCGAGTGATCGTTTTCCCTCATCAATCAATCCTTCAAGTTCACCTATTTTGTCGTTACGATCTGAAATATCTTTCGAGAGCTGCGAGATCGCAATATTTTTTGATTTAATTGTTGCCTCCGCAGCTTTGATCTTTGCAGTTAATGCTTTTACGTCACCATCAATAGTGGAAACACGTGCTCGTGTGCCGCTCAGAACACCTTGCCACTCTAAAATTTCAGCATTACATAGAGCAAGGTCCGCTTTGAGTTGCTCTTCTGACTTCCCTGTTACATCGTCATTACATACACCTTCTGCATACGAAAAATTCGGGTGGAAAAAAGCCACACACATAAATACCGCCACCGAAATGCCTAAAATAATTCGCATACAATCGTATATATCAGTATACCAAGGGTACTCTGAAAACTATAGTGTCTGTGTGTATTGGTACGAAAAAAGCCCCTGTGGGGCTATTTTCGTATGCTGTCATCTTCCCTATAGTAGGGTTTATTTTGCTGGCTCTTCAACAACTTCTGTCTTTCCTTTCTTTTCTACTTCGATAGCACTCATATCAATAGCTGCAACTGGTGCTTCAGCTTCTTCTGTAACTGCTTGCACAAGTGCAACAACGTCATCTTGATCATTCTCAACTGTAACATTTGCTGGAATAGCGAGGTCTCGTACATGTATTTGCTTTTCAAAGTCATCAAGTGAACTTACGTCGACGTTGATGTGCTGAGGAAGATTTGCAGGAGTACACGTCACTTCAATTTCTTGAAGTACCTTGGTCAATGTTCCTCCAAGTTTAACTGCTGGAGCCTCACCTACGAATTCAAGTGGTACGTCGACAGTAATTTCCTTACCAGCTTCCACTGCATAAAAATCAATATGAATCACTCCACCACGTCGTGGATCGAACGATACATCCTGTACGAGTACATCTTTTGGTGTTGCAAGACCACTCAATGTAATGACGCTTGATTCTCCAGCTTGCTTCAATACTTTCTCAAATGTTACTTTGTCGACAGTAAGTGGTACCGCTTCTTCCTTTGGACCATACATGATTGCAGGAATCTTCCCAAGAGCTCGAAGCTTTGCAAGTTGTTTTCCTCGTTCGGTACGGTTTTCTACAGCTAATGAAAATGTCATATACAATGTAATTTAATGTGCCCAACACCATACCATATATGAGGAAAATCTCAACCCTCACCGCGCAAGTGTGTGTCTTATTGGTGTACGCTCCTATGCCTGTACCGTATGTTCTGGTACTTCTCCGTTAAGAAAATCAAGTACGTCTCGCGCAACAATCTCTGACATTTTGTTTCGTGTTTCTTCCGAGGCTGACGCGATATGTGGGGTAATTACGACATTAGATAATTCACGAAGTCCTGAGGCAAGTGCCGGTTCATGCTCAAACACATCTAAGCCTGCTCCTTTAATGAGGCCACTCTTGAGTGCTTCTACGAGTGCATCCTCGTCAATGACTGGACCACGAGATGTATTAATGAGATACGCCGATGGCTTCATGAGCGCAAGTCGTTCAGCATTGAGTAAGTGTGTCGTCTCGGGAAGCAAGGGTACATGAATAGAGACAACGTCCGCATTGCGAAGCACCTCCTCAATGGTTGCTACAAAGGTGGCACCTAGATCTTTTTCAAGAACAGGTAGTTGCTGAATATCGTTGTACATGATGTTCATGTCGAACCCAAAATGCGCGCGACGCGCAACTTCGTACCCGATACGGCCAGCTCCCAAGATACCCAGTGTCTTACCCTTTAAGTCACTGCCTAAAAATAGTTCAGGTGCCCACCCTGCATACTTACCTGCTCGCAAAAACACCTCTGACTCAGGAATTCGCTTCGTTAACGCGAGCATGAGTGCAATAGTAAATTCAGCAACCGTGTCAGTGAGTACCCCAGGAGTATTCGTTATAGTGACCTGAGCCGCCACTGCGTCAGGAAGCGAAATATTGTTATACCCCACTGCATAGTTCGCAAATATTTTTGCGGTTGGTACCGTATCGAATACTTCCTTGTTCACTGTGTCGGTGAGAAGCGTAACTACTGCATCATATGGTTTTTGACTGAGCGCTTTTTTTAATTCTTCTGGAGTTAAGACACCATTCTTTATGCTTACATCCACTGTGTGCCCTGCAGCACGGAGCAGATTAATACCAATATCTGGAATGTGTCGAGTGACGTAAATGAGTGCCATAGTAGATGTGTGAATAGATTTTATATTGTGTCCGTTGATAACGAGAGTATTGTACCATCAATAAATGCTACAATCTGCGTATATGGCACAACAATATGATTTTGTAGCGATCGGGGATATTACTATTGATGCATTTATAGAATTGTCGAGTAAAGATGCACGCGTCGTGCAAGACACAAAAACAGGACGAAAGAGACTCGAGATGGATTTTGGGGGTAAACTGCCATACAACGACGTTACTATTGTGAACGCAGTTGGAAATTCACCAAACGCAGCGGTTGCTGCACACCGACTTGGACTTCGTTCAGCACTTGTTGCAAATCTCGGCCATGACCGCAACGGTAAAGATTGTCTCGACCAATTACGAACCGAAGGTGTTGATACTGATTTTGTAAAAATTCATGAGGGTAAAAAGACTAATTATCACTATGTACTTCGCTATGATGCGGAACGTACCATTCTCATCAAACATGAAGAGTATCCATATACACTACCTGACTTTCGTGTACCACCACGTTTCCTCTACTTTTCATCAATTGGAGAAAATGGCGTTGCATTCCATCATGAAATAGCTAAGTATGTGAGTGAGCATCCTGAAACAAAGCTTGCATTTCAACCAGGAACGTTCCAAATTCGACTTGGTGTAGCTGAACTCAAAGATCTGTACGCGGTGACTGAAATCTTTTTCTGTAACAAAGAAGAGGCTCAAGAAATCCTTGGTACCGAAGAACAATCAATTCCCTTGCTCCTTAAAGGAATAAAAGAGTTGGGACCTAAGATCCCGGTTATCACTGATGGTCCAAATGGTGCCTTTGCGCTTGATGGAGACGTAACCTGGTACATGCCTATGTATCCAGATCCAAAAGAGCCTGTGTCTCGTACTGGTGCAGGTGACGCGTTCTCTTCCACCTTCACGAGCGCACTCATCTTGGGCTGTGATATTAAAACAGCACTTGCGTGGGGACCGATTAATTCTATGTCAGTCGTCCAGTACATCGGAGCACAAGTTGGTTTACTCACACGCGAAAAACTTGAAGCGTTCCTTAAGGATGCACCGCCTGAGTACGCACCTAAGCAAGTCTGATTTTCTAATTTCGCTCACCCAGAATATAAAATACCCAGATGTATCTGGGTATTTTATATTCTAGTTTCCTTTTTTTATGTATGATTCCCCCTCTTATATATTTTCAGCTGCACGTACAATCGAGGCGCTATCAATACCATAGTGTCGGATTAATTCGTCAGGAGTACCTGATTGTCCGAACATATCGTCTACACCTATTCGTATAACCTTCATAGGTGCAACTTCGCTCACGTACTCAGTCACCGCACTCCCGAGTCCACCACAGCGTTGATGCTCTTCAACCGTAATGAGTACATCATGATCAGCTGCGAAGGCAAGCACAGCGGTTGTATCAAATGGTTTAATAGTTGCCATATGGAGTACGGACGCTCCTATCCCCTTTTCGTTCAACTGATGCGCTGCCGTAAGTGCATGGTATGCAATAGTGCCCGTTGTAATGATACCTACCTTTTTTGTATGCGCTGGGTCACGAGATAAAAATACTTCTGCTTTTCCAATTTCAAATGGTGAACCTGGGGTCGTAATCACTGGTGTATTTTCTCGCGCGAGACGCATATAGACAGGACCAACATACTTTGCAATAGCGAGCGTTGCTCGCTTTGCTTCATGTACATCGCACGGCGCAATAACGACCATGCGAGGAATGACTCGCATCAGTGCAATATCTTCTATTGCCTGATGTGTTGCTCCGTCTGGACCTACTGAAATACCTGAGTGTGCACCAATGACTTTCACATTCGATCCGTTGTATGCGATCGTTGTTCGTATCTGTTCCCAATTTCTCCCTGGAGAGAACATGGCGTACGATGCAATGAAAGGAATCTTCCCTACCGCAGCTAGTCCTGCCCCCACAGAAGCCATCGATTGTTCACTAATACCAACTTGTATAAATCGATCAGGAAACGCATCGGCAAATACATTTGTTTTGGTTGACGCGGTAAGGTCAGCCGAGAGCGCCACAATGCGCGTATCAGTCGTGCCAGCCTCTTTGAGTCCTTCACCGTATCCATTACGATTCGGAACGGATTCCACGTTATCGTTGAAGAGATTTGGATTAATATGTTGTGCAAGTGTATATGCCATATGAACTATCTAAATATAACGAATCGAATATATGATGGGATCATCTTATAAATCGCAATCATGTGAGGTAATACAGCCATTAAGCGTGCGTAGCTTTTCGAGTGCTACTCGTGCCTGTTCACCCTTTTTTACCCGATCCTCTGGTCCAAGCCCAGGAGGATTACCATGCCATCTAAAATCTCGCTCGAATACATCAATACCCTTAGATGGAATGGTGTGTGCAATAATAATTGAAGGTTGGCTGTATACCGCCTGCGCTTTGCCGATTGCATCATGTACAGCACGCATGTTATGTCCATCCACCTCTTGTACATCCCAGTTAAATGCTTCTAATTTTTCACGGAGTGGTTCAAGCGGCATGACGTCTTTTGTGTACCCGTCGATCTGTATACCGTTACGATCAACAATAGCAATGAGGTTGTGGAGTTTTTCTTTCCCCGCATGAAGGAGCGCCTCCCAGATCTGACCTTCATTGAGTTCCCCATCTCCCATAAGGCAATAAAAATACTTTGAAGAATACGGATTATCCATGCGCTCACCGAGCGCCATACCAATAGCTTGTGAAAGTCCCGACCCAAGTGGTCCAGAACTTGTCTCAATTCCGGGCAAGGCTTCACGGTGTGGGTGCCCCTGAAGTCGCGATCCAAATTTGCGAAGTGTGAGTAACTCTTCTTTCGGAAAATATCCTGCATGCGCCATAGTGGCGTAGAGTACCGGACAAATATGACCATTTGATAGTATCAACCGATCCCGATCAGCCCAAAATGGATCTTTTGGATTATGTTTCAATACTTCAAAGTAGAGGAGCGTAAAAATGTCCGCCATATCAAGGGGACCAGCAGTGTGACCACTCCCTGCTTCAACAAGCATTTCTATGATGCTTTGTCGTATTTCATTTGCTTGTAGTTCAAGCGCTAAAACGTCTTCATCAGAAAGATAATGCATACAAGGATCAGTATAGTGCATTTATACACCGATGAGTACACAGAGCTGTTTATAGGCAAGGACAGGATCGGGATGTTTTGCAACAGCGGAACCCGGCGCAAAACGCGTAGCTCCAGCATCTCGCAGTTGTACAATTGTCGATTCATTTACGGCACCATCAACAACAAGAGGTAATCGGGGATACCTGCGTCTGAGTGTCGTGAGCGTATTGATTGTTCGTGTATCAAATGGTTGCCCTTGTGCCCCGACATGCGCAATACCCATCACCTGCACAAAATCTATCTCCGAAACAAAAGGCGCAAGCGCAGAGACTTGTACATCATTGGTGAGTGCAAGACCAATCTTATATCCATGCATGCGGGCGTGGAGAATAATATCCTCATACACGGTGGTACTGCCCATATGGACAATGACACTTTTGACTCCAGCTTCATAAAAATCGTGTATGTATTTTTCAGGATGCATCACCATACAATCTATTTCAATAGGTACGATAGCAGTGAACGCAGCTAGTTTTTTAAACGACTCACGGTGATTATTTTTTTCGGTAAAAGGCCACGAGGTAGTTGGTGCAAATGCACCATCCACAATATCAATCTGAAACATCGGAATCACATCCTTGAGCGCTTGCACAAGTGACTCAATTTCTTCAAAACTTTGTGCAGGAAGAGATGGGGTAATTTGCAGCATATATACTTGTATTAGAAATGTTCCATCATGGCGATGCGTCGCATATGACGGTCTTCATTCGAAAATGGCGTAGAAAGCCAGAGTGAGACGACACTCTGTGCTTCCTCGAGTGACATAAACCGAGCACCCAGACTCAGTACGTTTGCATCATTATGAACACGCGTTGAGGTTACCATATCAAGCTCCTTCCCTTGCGCATCAGTCTGAGATTGTTGAGACGCGCCATAGTAGAGTGCAGCACGGACATGTGGAAATTTATTTGCAACCATTGCCTCGCCCTGCCCCGATCCTCCGAAGATAATTGCTTTACTATCAGTAGGATCCCCAGACACCATACGAGCTGCTGCAGCTATAAATTGTGGGTAATCATCCTCAGTATCATACGTGTATGCACCACAATCCTCGACATCATACTGTAGCTCGTCACGAACATACGCAAGTATTTTTTCCTTCATTGCAAATCCTGCATGATCCGACCCAAAGTATATGGTCATACGAAAGGCTTATCTAATAGTCATTCCGATTTTGCGTACATGTTCGATGAGTGTCGCTGTGTAACTCGTTTCATTATCGTACCAAGCAAGTACCTTCACCAAATTTCCTCCCACTACTCGAGTAAATGCAAGATCTGCAATCGATGCGTAATGGGCACCAATGATATCAGACGAGACAAGTGGTTCCCGAGTCACAGCAAACAGATTTTTCCAGGCGTCGCTCTGTGCAGCATGCTCCAAAATAGAATTTACTTCTTCGATTGTCGTATCACGCTTCGCTACAAAGGTTACGTCAACAATCGATCCAACAGGAACGGGTACTCGGAGGGATATGCCGTCAAATTTCCCGGCAAGGTCAGTATGGACAAGTGTTGTCGCGATCGCAGCGCCCGTTGAGGACGGCACAATATTTTGTGCAGCTGCTCTCCCTTCCCTGAAGTCTTTCTTACTTGGTCCATCAACAAGTGACTGGGACGCGGTGTACGCGTGGGTTGTTGAGAGAATTGCTTTTTCAATGCCGAGTGCTTCGTTCAAGATCCCGATGAGGGGACTTGTTGCATTTGTAGTGCACGATGCGTTCGAAGTAATGAGTGCTCCGTCGAGCGCAGCTTCATTCATACCCATGAGTACGGTCACGCACGTCTGTGCTGCACCAGCGTCGTCCTTTGTTGGTGCACTAATCACCACACGTTTCGCCCCAGCAGTCAGATGCGCCTGCGCCTTATCGTACGAAGTAAAGAATCCAGTTGATTCAACAACCACATCGATGTCTTCTTTTCCCCACGGTAGATTTTGTGGCTCCTTTTCACTTGCACAGATAATGTGCTTTCCATCGATGCGTAACCCTCCTTCAACTACCTCTACCTTATATGGACTACGCCCGTACGCAGTATCATATTCGAGTAAGTATGCGAGATTCTTAATATCTCCTAAATCATTGATAGCAACCACTTCCAAATCAGGATTGTCGTACGACATACGAAAGAACGTTCTTCCGATGCGTCCAAATCCATTTATAGCAACGCGTATTTTTTTTGACATGTGTATATAGTATAGCGTACACCACACGTCTAAATGGTCGCTCCTGTTAAAAACTACACTCTCGTATACATAAGTCGACGTGCAGCAAACATAAGAAGAATAAGGAGTAGTATAAACCACAACACATATGAATCACGGAGATATGTCATAAACCCTACAAAGCCTGAGAATTGAGCAATGGTGTCATCGGTATGTATCGGGGTAATCACTGATGAGAGTACTCCATCGGTATATCCTATCTGCGCTGTCTTAAAATCAAACACCGAGATAGTGAATGGATACATACCCGACGTACCAAATGGTGCGACTGTACTCACATACCCGGTCTTCATACTATTTACCCGTAAAAGAAATGAAAACGTATTATTGTGATTGCGACTGTCCTGAATCGTCATCAATATTGTTTTAAGATGTTGTGGTACTCGATCATACGGTATCGCAATACTTAATTGCTTTGAACCATCAATGAGAATCATTCCCTTCTCAGGCAACACACGTTCCCCTTCCTGACTGAACTCAATATGCTCGAGCAGTAAATTGATCGGGTTTATTGTAGGATCAGGTATCACGGTCTCCGTTCCTGGATCCTCCTCATCTATAGCTTCTACACCATAAAAAATGCGCGTGACTGCTCCTGACGAAATGTTGCCGAGTGCGTCATAAGTAAATATCGTGTAGTACTGATAGCCAGAAGGTGTATCGGCGTCAAGCATATCTCGAGCATTTGTTCCCAAACCTTCGTACACTACCCATCCATCCACAATATCACTCGGATAAAATTGACTACTCCGCACGACGCGTATCTTTGCCAAATCTGGATCGTCAGGATTAGTCCACGAAAGTACAATATCTTGTGCGTCACGTCGTGCACTCACATTTGTAACGTTTCCAGGAGGAAACACGTCGTCAGGCGGTAGTGTGGTGAAGCTCACTTCTTGGAGTATGCCATATCGATTCAGTTTATTTTCACCTTCTATAGCTATGACATACTTTGTCCCCGGCAAAAGCCCGACAATTTTTGTCTCATGCTGTGTCGAAAATGCTTTTTCAACAAGAGACCCGAGCTCATAGGACGATCCTCTGCCCCATTTAATAACGGATCGAATAAAGTCATCAGTCTTATACCGAATAATGACTGAGTCTTTTTGTGGAAAAATTTGGAGTGTCAGTATCTGATCTGGAAATGCAGTAATCTTACTTCCTTGCTGTGGACCCCCAACCTCCGCCGGTGCTATTGGTATGCGTAAGGTGGTGGCGGTAGCAACTGAAGACGATGCTGAAACGTTAAAAAAGGAGTCGAATGCAGTAATGTAATAGCTATATGTGGTACTCGCAGTGAGACCAGTGTCTTGGTACGCAGTGTTCGTGGTCGTCGCAATTTGCACATCATTTCTCCATACAAGGTATCCGGAGAGTTCAAAATCATCCGTTGATGTTGCCCAACTGAGGTCAATCTGTGTCGTGGTAATCGGCGTCGCGCTAAGCAAAGTAGGGACAGATGGTGGCGTGTTATCTTCTCCGACAAACGTACGTACTCTAAATGAGTCTTCGGCACTATACGAGTATGAAAGTGGAATAGCAATGAATACTAATCCTAAAAAAACTATGGTCCCAAGCCTGATTCTTCTTAAAAAGACATGCGAGAAGGCGTGAGTAATTTTTTTAAAAGCAGGCTGCATTTCTGAGCATTCTATCACAGAGAAACGGCGGTAAGTGTCGTTGTTGCAGTATATACACCTTCAGTTTGTACAACTGAGCCTCCTACACCAACCCGAAAATTAACGGTACTCGTGCTCCCGTTTGGTGTATTAGCAGACGCGCGTTCCGAAATCACTTCTGGAGTCGTACTGAGGCCATCCCAACACGCAAAAGATGTTTCGCTACTACCTGTATTACAAAGTGATACACCATCATCCTTAAAACGATTTACAACATCAACTCCAGAGGGTGAGTAGCCGAAATGAGAATCAGAAGCGGTTGTGGTAAACGTGAAGTCAGGAGCACCTGTTGGCACATAGTCGGCAATCGAGTGTGGACCTTTCTGCATTGCAGGACTTTGATCAGCATGAATAGTCAGAGAATAACCAGCACTACTATCGGTTGTTACGGTGACGGTCGTTGACCCGTTTGCAATACCTCCCGAGATACCCGGTATAGAAGGGGTCATTACGACGGCGTTTGCAGCTGTCATAGAAATAAATGTCGTAACCATCTGCTGGTATCCGGCTTTCAAATTAAAGTTCGTGCTGCTTGAATCCCCCGTTCCGACCTCACCTGCAGTTGATTCAAGTACATAGTTTGTGGAACTTCCGAGGCCGCCACCAAAGTTAATACTATCGCTCTCAATACGATAACTCGTGCTTTGCATTACCTGTGCTGCTGACAAATGAATGCCCAGAGCAATAATCGGTGTACAAAGCAAAGCAGAAAAGAAGGTGATACTGATATCACGAAAATGCATACTCCAGTTATTGCTTACGCTTAAATTCAAATTTTTTAAAGAATGCCTTAATGAGGAATATGACCAAGAATAGTGCGGCAAAGATTCCGAGGAGTGGTTTCCATGGCAGAACCCAGAAGGTGTAGCTCATCTCATCTATAATGTCGTCATAACTACGGTTAACGAGTACGGTCGCTGTATACATCCCAAATAAGAACTCTCTATCCCATGTTACTTCACGGAGTCTGAGTGACTGTGGAAGTACAAACCATGGATCGATGTTGACTGAACCTACATCTTCACCAAACATATTTTTAATTCTCATTTCTCCATACGGTGCAAGGTGAATTGAGCCATTGTTTTCATACAGAAGTCCAAACGTGATCGGACTACTTTGATAGAAACGTTTTTCAGGCACGGTACCAAAGTCTTTCAAACCTCCATCCTTAGAAATCCCTCCTGGAATCGTTACGAAGAATAGTGTTCCGATACGTGCAACTACTGCTGATTTTGGTGCAGTACCTCCTGTATTACCCTCGACTGCGTCCACTGCAACCGTGTCAATGAGCACACTACCGTAGAGACCTCCTGGTTCTGCGTCAGGCGGAAGTGTAATCGTAACTGGTATACGTGCGCGTTGATTATGCTCAAGTTCAAAAGATTTATGTGGCACTTTCACATAATCCTTCATGGAGTACGGTCCTCTATCACTTCCGAGAAGCACAATTGAGGTTCCGGTATCCATTGAGCCTTTCGCGTCTTCAATAGTAACGTTGAAACGACGTGGTTCACCAGTACGGTTAGTCACGGTCATCTCCACAACCTTTGATTTCCCGGGTTCAATAGTAAGGTCCACTTTACCTGGACCAACAACGAAGTCTCCAATGACAGAATCTCCACCAGGGATACCTTCCGTCTTATAGAGATTCTTGAGCGATACTTCGACTGCTGGTTCAGCAACTATTGGCTCTGTAGTCGACGCTGTTCCAGTAGTAGTTTGGGTCTCCTCTTCAGAGTGCACTACCGGAAGTGGTAATGCACTAAGGAAGAAGAGTGCACAGCATAGAGCAAGTAACGCGTAGATACGGTGCACAGTAATAAACATAGAGTATAGTTAGTCTACTATGGATTGTTTGTTGCAGTCAACGTTCCTGTTGCAAGATAGAATCCAGTAGGAAGTGCTGGCGACGGTGCGTTTGGTACTGCTACCTTAAACTTAATTGTTGTCGTTGAGGCTGCTGTTGGTCCTGTAGATGAAACGAGGGTTTCAGGCGATGTGGTTGGATTGATCCAGCAACGATTAGCGGTATTTGATGAGCCAGAAGCACATGCTGATGCGCCATCATTAAGGAATGTGAGGTCAACTTCAGCTGTATTTGAGGCAGTGACTGAATATCCAAATTCAGCTGCTCCTCCTGATGAGTTTGTTATCCAATGGAAGTCAGCGACACTTGCAACAGCTGGTGAGTAATCATTGATATATGCGGTACTACTTGCCTGCATTGAACGACCAGACGAAGTCGTTGAGAAGTGAAGCTTCATCGTGTACCCTTGTGCATCGTTCGATCGTATGACTGCCATGGTACTACCTGTGGCGAATCCTCCTGAGAGACCCGTGATACTTCCCTCCATGGCTACGTTTTGAGCAAAGGTAGAGAATGAAATCTCATCAGTAATTTCTTGGGTAACAGTAAACTCGTCTGTTATTGCACGCCCCACTGATGGTTCAAAAGCAAAGAAGGAACAAACTCCCAATACCGCTATGAGGAGTGTTGCAACGAATGCATGACGAGCTGAGTATAATAAATGTGTGTGACTCATGTTAAATAATTATGTGTAATGTACGTGTGTACGTTATGTTTATTACCAAAGAAATTGGTATACCTTATATTCTATCGCAATTTCAGTACTCTGCTCCATTGTTTCCCTTACTTTCTGTGCATAACTGGTAACATCCCTATTCGCTACCACCCTTACTTTTGCACCCCGCAGACGTACCCCCAGAAGCAAAATTTCGGTAGGAAAACGTCTCGTAAAGATTGGAATGCACTATATATGTTCGCATAGTACTTACTCGAAGGTATTGAGACCTCCCCTCCTCCGCCACCTCCTCCTCCGGTCGCTTGGTGGTACACTCGCACTTTAATTGCATCAATGCGCATTGGTTCTTCAATATTACTTACTTGGTTTATTATATTGAGTATAAAATTACCATTATTAAACTCGGCTGGAGTCCAAGTTCTTCCCCACAATTCACCCTGCCCACCAATACTGCGCACTGAATCTGTAAAGGTAAACGTGCCACTATTCTCTCCATTCGTGAAGTTAGAGCCTCCGTTCCATGATAATTCCGCATTTACTGAATGGCTTGAAGCACCTGTATCTGCCCCTTCAACTCTGACCTCAATACCAGTAATTTCGTTATTTTCTGGGATACTAAAACCGAAATTTGCATAACTTTGGGTAAAACCTCCAAATCCAGCAGTTGCATAAAGCCCATCAGAAACATACGCATTACTTCCATCTGTCCATCCATTTTGTGGTGTACCATTCGCTGTTGGTGCATTAAAGCCAGGTTCATTTCCAAGTACCTGACCATTTGTATTTGAATCAATCTCATCACCCCCCACATCTTCTCCACCAGTTCGTACTTCTCCTGCTGGGGCATGTCCACCTATAGGAGACGATCCTCCACTACCAGAATCTCCCTTCATATGTTGCACGCTTGTTACTGCACCGCCAAGTGTGATCAATTCAGAAGTTAAGTCACCTGTTGCAGTAATGCTTGTGGTGCGTTCCTTGATGGTGAGGAAATCTCCCGACCCAAGATTTGCGACGTCACCCACAAGAATGTAGTCATATGATGTGGTTGCGTTGTATGGTGTACTGAATGTAATTACGCCTGTCTGAGTGGTAAGTGAAACAACTCCTGAACCACCAATCTGTGTGTCTCCCACATCATAGATACCATCACTATTATTGTCTTTAAAGAGTGCGAAGTTTGTAAGATCATCAGAGCGAATACCGTACACTCCTTCAAGTGCAAATGAGGTTGTGGTAATCGTCATTGGCTCACCTACTGCTGTAAGGCGTGAACGGAAGAGTTCTACTCCGATTTGATTCGTGTACAAGAATGCATCCGATACCTGGCCTAGGGTATGGTCAGCAAGCGTAAGAGAGCCAGTGATGGCGACGGTGCGACTATCGGTCGCGTTTTCAACAACGTCACCCACACCATCGGTGTACAAACGTAGTGCCGTCGCTGCTGTGTTCGTAGCCGTAAACGACGTGAATGCAAGTCCCGAAATAGTGAGCGTATCACTTGCGCTAAAGTCATTTGATACTGGGATCACTAAGACCGAACCATTTCCTTCGTAGGTAACTGGATTTGATACTTTTGCTAACGCAGTACCACCGAATGTTGCAGTCACATCACTCGTGTCAAAGAGCATGCGTACTGTACTCGTCGCGATCTTAATTCGGATATCGTTTGTTGCGGTAATAGTTGGTGTAACGCCATCAGTAACGGTAATAGTTGAGAGGGGTGTTGCTGATTGACCGAGTGCAAATACTTGATGCGCTTCAGAATTCAAAGTTATCACTGCGGGCGCATTAAAATCCCAACAGGTATTACCTCCCGCATCCTGAGACGTTCCATCATTTGCATCAATATTTGGATTTCCTGAACACGCTTGTGAGTCACGCACATTCACATATGTCACCTGTCGTTGAGCTCCTGGCACCACAAGTCCCCAGTTTGTTCCATTCACTGATGAGCGAAGGAAAACTGGTTCACTTGCGGTTCCTTGAAGGCTAATATTTGTGAACGTCGAAGTAGCACCAGCTCTGAATTGTACAGATGTACTGCCAATCATAGTGAAATTTTCTGTCGTTGAAGCTGGCGCACCAAACACGATTGATTGCGAGGTACTGCCTGCACCACTTGTGTTTACAATAGTGAGATTCCTAAACGCGCTCGTCCCTGTCATGGTCCCCGTTGCTGTCTGCATGCTTGTGCCATTCAAAGTTGTCGTACCTATGCCTGCGGTGAAGACACCGCTATTTGTGTAGTTACCGGAGATGGAGAGGAGTGTTGGTGCGGTCACAGTAGCTCCTTGTCCGATTATGAAGTTAGAGGTTGAAGCGTTCGTGAGGAAGGTTTTTGTGCTTGAACCGGTGAAGGATACGCTATTAAATGCGCTTGTATTCGTAGCATTGCCTGAAATAGTTTGTGTCGTTGAACCATTGAAGGTAGTGGTACCGGAGTTGTGAGTGAAGGTGCCACTATTTGTATATGAACCACTTATAGAGAGTGTGGTGGCCGGAGCAACAACTGTTGCTCCTGTATTGATCACGAAGTTCGTTGAAGACGCGGCGTTATTAAACGTCTTCGTGCCGGCACCAGTGAAGGTGAGGTTGGCGAAGGCGGACGAGCCAGTGGCGTTCCCGGTGATACTTTGTGCAGAGGTGCCGTTGAAGGTAGTGGTTGAGGTGGTGGCGGTTAGGAACGCACCGGAATTCTGGTAGTTGCCACTGATAGAGAGTGTGGCCGGTGCGTTTATACTCTTCCCTGACGCTATGGTGAGGTTCGTGGTTGAAGCGGGGGCGCCAAAGATTGGGCCACCGGCACGGCGATACATAAGACCCATGCCACCAATACCTATATAAAGATTATTGTTACGACTGTCATTTTTCATGACAAAATGATCAAATGTAGATGTTCTTATGGTATCAAATGAACTAGAAGAACTGCATTGTGACGATAACTCACATCGATACATAAAACCTTCTGAGGCTCCTAAGTACAGATTGTTACCACTAATAGCCGAAGCATAGATATAACCTATGCTTCCATCAAATACCGTAGTAAATTCTCCACCTGTGTCACATCCCGTTGAGAGGACACAGCGGTAGACAAGCGCACCGTCTCCCGTACCTGCATAAAGAACACCATTTTGAGAATCAATTGCAAGTGTAAAGATATCTCCCTCTAAGGAGTCATAGGAACTCACGAATTCACCACCGGTGTCACACGAGGTACTGAGTAAGCATTTATAAATCACACCTCCAAAACCTGTACCTACATACAATGCTCCGTTTGTCGTATCAATTGCAAATGTGTATATCTTCTGATCTGGACCATCATACACAGTAGCAAACTCTCCACCAGTGTCACACCCTGTTGAGAGGACACAACGGTAGATGATACCATCTGCTGCACCAACGTAGAGGACACCATTCACCTCATCAATAATTAATGAGTATATATAATCGATTGCGGAATTGTATGCAATGGTAAAATCACCAGATTCATCACAGCCGGTTGAAAGTGAGCAGCGATATAGTATTCCTCCAGTGCCGGTGCCGGCGTAAAGTACGTCATTTGCTGTGTCAATAACAAGAGTTTGAATATAATCTTCAGCACTATCATACGCCACTGTAAAATCAACTGATTCATCACAACCGGTTGACTGGCTACATCGATATATAATTCCCATATACCCAGTACCTACATACAGCACATTATTTTCTTGATCAATCGCAACGGAATATACATAATCACTATCAACCTCCGCATCAAATATTTCGTCATACACATCAATTCCTAACCCTCCACCTACAACTACATGCCCAAGCTCAGATTCGTCCACGAGCGTTCCTGTTGCGGTTATACCAAACCCAGATAGATACAGTGTGCCGGAATTATGAGTAAACGTGGCACTCTGAGTAAAGTTACCTGCAACGGTAAGACCACCACTTGGTGCAGTGAGTGAGGTACCACTTTCTATATTTAAGTAACCAGTAGTTGAAGCGTTGTTTGCAAAGACCTTCGTTCCTGCACCACTTACGGTTACATTTGGTAGCGACGAGGTTCCTGTGAGTGTACCACTGAGTGTCTGTGTACTTCCTCCCGTGAAGTAGAAGTTTGCAGTGGAAGAAGCGCTTGTGGTGCCGTTTTGGGTGTATGAGCCAGAGAGTGAAACTGTGGGTGGGGTGTTGAAGGTGCTGCCTGAGTTCGTGGTGAGGGTGGTTGAGTGAAGTTGATTTGCCTCACCGTAATCACATCCTATTGAAAGAACACAGCGGTAGATGATGCCATTATCACCCGATCCTGCATAGAGAACACCGTTTGCGGAGTCGACAGCGAGGGAGAAGATAGATGCCTCAGGAGTATCGTACACAATTGTAAAGTCTACTCCTCCGTCGCAGCCGGTTGAGAGGAGACAGCGGTAGATGATGCCTTGGACCTCTGATCCTGCGTAGAGGACACTGTTAGCGGTGTCAATGACGAGCGACCTAATAACACTCTCAGAAGTGTCATACGCAGTCGTAAAGTCACCAGACGCGTCGCAGCCGGTTGAGAGGAGACAGCGGTAGATGATGCCATTATCACCCGATCCTGCATAGAGAACACCGTTTGCGGAGTCGATCGTAATGGAGTGAATACTAGTCTCTGGAGTATCATATGCAGTTGTAAAATCTCCTCCTGCATCGCAGTCGGTCGAGAGAAGACAACGATAAATAACACCACTATCACCTGTTCCGGCATAGAGAACGCCATTAGCGGTGTCGATCGTGATGGAGTAGATAGATGCCTCAGGAGTAACATACGCGGTAGTGAAGTCACCAGACGCGTCGCAGCCGGTTGAGAGGAGACAGCGGTAGATGGTTCCTCCACTCTCACCACCACTGCCGGCGTATAGCACACCGTTTGTAGAGTCAACGGTGAGAGAGAAAATCTCATAATCCGTAGTGTCATAAACGGTTGTGAAGTCACCCGCCCCGTCACACCCAGTCGAGAGTACACAGCGGTAGATGATGCCACCATTACTTGAGCCAGCATAGAGAACACTGTTAATGGTGTCGATCATGAGGGAGCGAATTCCAGGCTCTGTTGTATCGTACGCTGTTATAAAATCCCCTGATGAGTCACATCCAGTTGCGAGGAGGCATCGGTAAATGATGCCTTCGTAGCGAGAGCCTGTGTAAAGAACGCCATTTACGGTGTCGATCATGAGGGAATCGATATATATCTCAGCCGTATCCGTCGCAGTCGTCCACTTATCCGCAACTGACTTCACCCCCACACCATCAATCACGAGGTTCGCGAATGGTGAACTCGTCGCCATATTTCCATAGAGTGTCTGTCGTGAAGTAGATGACACAGTGACCGTACCACCGTTATGGATGAAGTTTCCATACTGTTTAAAGTCACCTTGTACTTTGAAGGTTCCACTCGGTGCAGTCGTAGTTCCATAGTTTGTGAAGTGTGTGGTGGTCGCTTCTGTGCCAAGAGTGAGGTTCTTGTTTCTTTGTACATAGAGGCCACTGTTTTCGAGGAGGTTGAGTGTGGTGCCGTTTGCGGTGTAGGTGATGTCACTGTCGTTGTCGTTGTCGTAGAACGCGAGGTCAGACATGGTGGTTGAGGTTGCAAGAGTACCTTCGTGCGATATGACAAGAGTGTTCTGGTAGAGATCGAGGTTTGCGATGCTGTTCGTATTTGAGGCTTTCGTGAAGAGTGCTGCACGGATTGAGGTGGTGGCGTCGGTGAAGATGAGGATGGGGGTGGAAGTGCCTATAGTATTGCCGTCAGGAATGATCGCGCTCCAATCGCCGGTGGTGAGTGAGGTGGTTGCTGAGACTGATGGTGTTGAGGTTCCGATAGCAATCTTAAGTGGGATAAGAGCAGTAATAGGAGTAGAACCTTCATCACTATAGATGGTGCCTGAAAGTACTACAGTCCCAGCTGCAAGAAAGCCCCAACAAGTATTATTACCACTGTCTGTTGTATTTGTGTTGGTGATAGTAGTACCAGTTGGGCACGCATTTGAATCTTTGACGTCCGTATAATCAATCGTGTATACACCATTCACGTCAAAATTGAATTGGGTTCCGTCGAGTGTTGAACGTAATTTGATGGTATTCCCTGATGTACCGACGATTCGAGCTGTGTTAAATGTCGTGGTTGCACCACCCGCAAAAGTAATCGTACTTGACGGTGCTTGTGCAAGGAAGTTATTTGAAACAGTGAGTGCTGAGCCGAAAATAGTTGTTGAGGCATTTCCAATTTCGAGGTTATAGAAAGCAGACGAACTACTCATGGTGCCTGTAGCAGTCTGCACACCAACACCATTAAAAGTGGTGGTGCCGTTGTTTGCAAGAAAGACGCCGTTGTTTGTGTAGTTGCCAGAAATCGAAAGTGTACTTGAAGCAGGTGCGGTGAAATATCCTCCCTCAATCGTGAGGTTCGTGGTGGAGGCAGGTGTACCAAAAAGCAGGCCACTTGCTCGACGGTAGATGACACCGCCATAACCCGATCCTGCATAGAGAGTTCCAGTAGTTTCATCAATTATGAGAGACCTGATAATTGACTCAGATGACGTATCTTGCGTAATTGTAAAGTCTCCTTCTGCATCACAGCCAGTAACAAGAGAACAGCGATAGATGAGACCTATTCCTTCTGTTCCAGCGTAGAGGACGCCATTCTCTGTGTCGATAATTAAAGAAGCAATAACTGCCTCTGAGGAGTCGTATGCGGTCGTAAAGTCACCTCCTGCATCACAACCTGTCGAGAGGAGGCAGCGATAGATGATACCTTCAATGTAACCTGACCCGGCGTAGAGAACACCATTGGTCTCGTCGATCGTGAGGGAAGAAATGTTCACATCTGACGTATCGTATGCGGTCGTAAAGTCACCTCCTGCATCACAACCTGTCGAGAGGAGGCAGCGATAGATGATACCTTGATCACCGGACCCGGCGTAGAGAACACCATTGGTCTCGTCGATCGTGAGGGAGCGTATGGAAGACTCGGACGTATCGTATGCGGTCGTAAAGTCACCTCCTGCATCACAACCTGTCGAGAGGAGGCAGCGATAGATGATACCTTCAATGTAACCTGACCCGGCGTAGAGAACACCATTGGT
>JACCDG010135521.1_pt1 | contig 36235 bp, 32 predicted proteins | sample 7442471 | NCBI WGS metagenome assembly JACCDG01 (sample SAMN15323444, study PRJNA562643) | freshwater metagenome | isolation source: river surface water | place: USA:Blue River Watershed | collected 2017-08-17 | reverse complement strand
TTTTTTTGCTGTGCCAAAATTTGGTAGTAATAGAATTTCACACTCGAAACCACCAAATTCTGCGTAATCTTCAAACGCTTTTCGCTCATTACCTTCGCCGAAGTCAAGGCCTTCACCTGCGCCTTCAACAACGTAGGCCACGGGATACTTTGAGAAAACATCAGCGTGTAATCCTGACTAGTCGAAGTCTGCGTTTTTCCGAACTGCCCATCAACTGTGCCTTTAGGCAATTCCTTTCCGGAGTTGATAAAGGCCTCCGCGGTTTTGATGTCGGCGAGGCCGGTGGCGAGGAGGGCATTGCGCGTGGAAGCGAGGGATAAGCACGCTTTCAGCGAGAGGCGGGCGGAGCCCGCAGTAGACAGTGGACAGTGGACAGTGGACAGTGGTTCGTCACTTCGTGACTCAGTTACTAGTCGATAGTCGCTAGTCGAGTTTAGAGAGGAGATAGGTGAGTATAGAGTAGAGATAGGGTTTTTCGCAAATGATGCAAAAGATAGCATCATAAACATCACTATCATTCCTAGTCCTTTGGCCTTCAACTTCTGTTCTCTGCGGCCCATGACGATTGAATATACGACCGGGATGACAACTAGGGTTAGGAAGGTCGCGGTGATTAGTCCACCGATGACGACCGTCGCTAAGGGACGCTGCACCTCCGCACCCGGTGAGTGGCTCAGTGCCATGGGTAAGAAACCTAAGGAGGCGACGGCAGCAGTCATGATGACGGGTCTAAAACGCAATTCTAATCCTTTCTTCAAACGCTCTTCCACGCCCAATCCCTCGTCCGCTAATTGCTTAAAGTAGGAGAATAACACGATTCCGTTCAATACCGCGACGCCGAATAAGGCGATAAATCCGATGCCCGCCGAAACCGAGAAAGGCATCCCGCGCAACCAGAGTGCTACCACTCCACCGATGGCGGATAATGGGATAGCGAGGTAGATGATGGATGCCTCTATGAAGCTTTGGAATGTAAAGAATAACAACACGAAAATCAGGGCAAGCGCGATGGGAACAACTAATGACAAACGTGATTTCGCGGCTTGTAAATTCTCAAATGTGCCGCCGTAAGTCACATAGTAACCGGCCGGCAAAGTGATCTTATTTTTCATGACTTTTTGGATATCTGCCACAACACTTTCCACGTCACGGCCACGTACGTTAATCCCGATGGTGATCCGGCGGTGCGTGTTATCACGCGAGATTTCCAGTGGTGCGTTTTCGTAATTCACATCTGCTACCTCTTGTAAGGGAATTTGAGATCCGGATGGTAGATCGATGTAGAGTTCGCGCAAATTCTGAATGTCTTGGCGGTGTACCGAATCCATCCGTACTACGAGGTCAAAGCGTTTCTCCCCTTCCATCACGATTCCAGCTGTTTCTCCAGCGAAAGTCATCTTGATGGCCGAGTTCACCTCGTTCACATTCAACCCATACTGCGCCATTTTGACGCGGTTGTATTTCACTACGAGCTGCGGGATACCATCGATTTGTTGGACTTTAATATCTCCTACGCCCTCGATATTTCGGATGTAGCGAGACGCTTCCGTGGCATGATCATATAATTCTTGTAGGTCTTCCCCAAAAATCTTCACCGCAATATCCGATTTCACCCCAGCAATGAGCTCGTTAAAACGCATCTGAATAGGTTGCGTGAATTCAAAATTAACTTCTGGGAAAGCGTCTAATTCCTTATCCATCTTCTCTTCCAATTCCTCCATCGTCTCCGCGTTTTTCCATTCCGACGGATCCTTTAATTGAATGATTAAATCACAGGCGTTGATCCCCATGGGGTCTGTCGGAATTTCGGACGCTCCTATTCGGGATACGACTTGTTTGATCTCCGTCGGAAATTTCTTCAGTAACATAGCTTGTGCGGCGGTGTTCACTTTAATGCTTTGGGACAAAGAAGCGTTCGTAGGCAATATAGTTTCAACCGCGAAATCGCCTTCATTTAGTTCTGGAATAAATTCGCCGCCTAAAGTCATGAAGAGGGCTATGCTCGCACTAAATAGGCCAAAAGCCCCGATCACCACCCACTTTCGTTGCTTCAATGCCCAGTGAATGATGGGTTGATAGCCGCGGTACAAAAAGCCCATAATGCGATCCGCGATCGTAATATCGTGGCTGATTTTCTTGTCCAAAAACAGGGCAGACATCATGGGCACATAGGTCAGCGAAAGAATCAGCGCCCCTAGGATGGCGAAACTTACAGTTTGAGCCATCGGTCTAAACATCTTTCCTTCGATTCCGCCTAGCGCCATAATGGGCAGGTAGACAATGAGGATGATGATGACTCCGAAGGCGGCGGAGCTGAAAATGGCTTTGGCAGAAATCCCCACTTCCTCATCCATCTCATGCTGACTTAATTCCTCCCCTTTTCGATGACTGTGGAGTCGATGAATGATGGATTCCACAATGATGACGGCACCATCCACGATAAGGCCAAAGTCAATCGCCCCTAAACTCATCAAGTTCGCAGACACCCCGAAAATGTTCATCAGCGCAAAGGCGAACAATAAACACAAGGGAATCACGGAGGCCACAATCAAACCGGCGCGCCAATTTCCCAGTAATAAAACCAAGATAAACACGACAATCAATCCTCCCTCGATTAAGTTCTTTTCTACCGTATTAATGGAGCGGCCGATTAATACACTGCGATCTAAATAGGGGACGATCTTAATTCCTTGTGGCAGGGTTTTACCGATGATTTCCATCTGCACCTTGACATCCTGCACGACTTGGTTTGCGTTCGCTCCTTTTAAGAGCAACATCACGCCACCCACAGCCTCGCCTTCGCCGTTTCGAGTCATCGCACCGTAGCGGACTGCTTTGCCAAAACCTACTTTGGCCACATCCTTCACCAGAATAGGTAATCCAGCCTCGCCTCTTTGGGCTACTACCGTATTTTCAATATCCTCTAACGAAGTTAACATCCCCTCCGAACGAATAAAATACGCATCTGTCCCTTTCTCTAAATAGCTCCCTCCCGAATTTGAATTGTTGATCTGAATGGCCTTAAATACCTGGTTCACGCTCACATTCATCGCACGCAAACGCTCTGGATTCACCGCGACTTCGTATTGCTTGAGGTTCCCGCCAAAAGAGCTGACCTCCACCACGCCTTTGATGCCTAACAGCTGGCGCTTGATCAACCAATCTTGGTAGGTCCGCAAATCCGCCAGCGAATATTGGTCCTTGAATGCGGGGTCCACTTCTAAGGTATATTGGAAAAACTCCCCTAAACCCGTGGTAATAGGCGCCATTTCCGGCACGCCAGCCCCCTGCAATAAATAAGGCTCCGCAGCCTTTAATTTTTCAGCGACTTGCTGGCGGGTCACTTCCGTGGCAACCTCGTCCTCGAAAACGACGGTTATAATAGAAAGCCCCATCCTCGAAACAGAGCGAATGCCTTTCACATTCGGTATGGTTCTTAAAGAAATCTCCAGCGGATAGGTGATGAATTTTTCGACCTCGGACGTCGCGAGTGCCGGAGATTGGGTAATCACCTGAACTTGGTTCGACGTAATGTCTGGTAAGGCATCGATAGGCAACTGGCGAAGCGAATACCCTCCCCAAAAAATCAGCCCCAGGACAAAAAGCCCGACCACTAATTTATTGCGTATACTGAAAGTAATAATGGAATGAATCATGATTTTAAAATTAAGCATTTACATGACGGCGCATGCCGTGACCTGCAGGCGTAATTTTAAAACCGGGGAGGCGCGATTAACACACGCTCCATCGAAAAATGGTAGTTATTTTCGTAGAATTCTGAGCGGCGGCGCGCGATGATCAAGGCGACCGCAACAGTAAAGAAAAAGGCAACAGAGGGTAATACAAAACCCAATGCGCCAGAGAAATCGAAACTAGGTAAACTAGGGTGACTGGTTGTTTTCGCGTGTTTTGAATCAGCCGAATAGTGCATCCACAAAAAATCGGCAAAACTGAAACCCGCCGGAGCCTGCTTCTTGTGATCTTGAAAATGCTTCACCAGTTCATTCGCCTTAATGGCCTGCTCCATCCCCACCTTTGGCAATAGGCCACCGGTGAACATGATCGCGAAAAGAACGTATGCAAGGACATTTTTCATCCCCCAAATGTAACAAAAATTCGAATTTTTCACCCATATTTATGTTTTCATTTTATTTTAAGATGGAATGACGGCCTAAATCATGGATGAAATAAATCTTTTGTGGCATCAGCTCACTGATTCTGAAACCATTATCCGTTCTGGATTGATGGTAATTACCCTGATTGTTTTCGCTGAGAATGGCCTGTTTTTCGCCTTTTTTCTACCCGGGGATTATTTGTTGTTTTTGACCGGAGTTTTTGGGGGAACAGGCGTGTTGAAAGAGCCTTTAAGCTCGCTTTTATTGAGTATTTTTCTGGCGGCGGTCATCGGGTCTTTGGTGGGTTATTTAAGCGGGCGTTTTTTCGGAAAATCCCTCATGAACAGGCCAGATGGCTGGTTTTATAAGAAGAAACACCTGGAATCCACTCGGGATTTTTTTGACAAATACGGATTCATGGCGCTGGTTATCAGTCGCTTCTTACCTATTGTTCGCACGTTTACGCCCATTTTAGCTGGAATTAGCCACCTTTCGTGGTACAAGTTTATCTTTTTGAACCTAGTGGGAGGCGCTTTATGGGTAGGGATTCTAGTAACGGGAGGGTATTATTTAGGCCAAAGTTTCCCCGGTATCATCAACTACGTTCAATACATCATTCTATTTTTCCTTGCCGTCACAACGTTCACCGTGATTAAAGGCTATTTGAAGTTAAGACAATGATTGAGCAATTTGGCTATGTAGCGGCATTTTTAGGTGCGGGAATTCTGTTCCTGGGCTTGATCTTAACCCTTGCTCGCTTCATTCGCCCAAATCGCCCAAATACCGAGAAAAATTCCACCTACGAATCCGGCGAAGCACCTGTAGGAAATGCGAACATCCGCTTTAATCCGCGCTTCTACGTGATTGCACTACTGTTTGTGCTATTCGAAATCGAATTGGTTTTCCTTTTTCCCACGGCCACCTTATTAAAAAATAAAGAGCTCTCAGCGGCAGCCCCGGAGTTCCCGATCTATGCCGTAGTGGAGATTTTATTATTCGTAGGGATCTTAGCTTTAGGTCTAGCCTTCGCCTGGGTAAAGGGGTATTTGAACTGGGAAAAGCCAGAAACGTCTGCTGAAAAATTGAACATTCCGATCCCAGATAGTGTTTATGATAGCATCAGAACGAAACATTCAACCCCTAAAAATGTATCATAAAACGCATTCCTTTGCTTCGCTAAACGCTTTCTCCACACTGCTACTTGATTATTTAGCGGAGAAACCGGCGTTACAAGAGTTTTATGGGAATGGTCCTCAGATCTCAAAGTTCAAAGAGCAAATTTCAGAGAAGAAATCGTTCCCAGCTTCTTCAAGGGCGATACTTCAGACCGTTTTAACCGAGCAATACACCGCCATAGGAGCAGAAATGCCTTCGGTGGATCTGCGCGATGAAAATACCTTTACCGTCACGACAGGGCATCAGTTAAATATCTATACAGGTCCACTGTATGTGATTTATAAGTTAGTATCGACGATTAATCTAGCTCGAAAACTCCAGAATGAATATCCGTCCCAGCGCTTTGTGCCTATTTATTGGATGGCGACGGAGGACCATGATTTTGAGGAGATTAATCACTTCTTTGCGTTTGGGACAAAATACGAATGGAATACGTCACAAAAGGGTGCTGTAGGTCGTTTTGACCTAAGCGATTTTCCTTCGATTCCACTTAGAAACGAGATTTTCGACAAGGCCTATAAGGAAGGTAAGACACTTTCTGAAGCGGTTAGAATGTACATGCACGCGCTTTTCGGGGCTGAAGGACTTGTTTGCCTTGATGCAGATGATGCGCGTTTGAAGTCGATTTTCGCTCCTGTTATGGAAGCGGATTTGAAACAGCAAGTGCACGAACCTATTGTGCGGGCGACCACAGAGAAATTAGAGGCCTTAGGCTATAAAACACAGGTTTCAGCACGTCCAGTCAACCTGTTTGAATTAACGGAAAATGATCGCATTCGATTAGAACCGGGGGATTCGGTGGATATCTTGAAAGCGAGCCCCAATGTAATCTTACGTCCATTGTACCAAGAAACAATTTTACCTAACCTTGCTTATATCGGAGGGCCGGCAGAAGTTGCTTATTGGTTACAGTTAAAAGGAATATTCGATTTACATCAAGTTCCGTTCCCTATTTTATTACCACGCAACTTTGCGATTGTTAAGACGCAAAAGCAGGTGGAAAAGGTGGAGAAATTAGGATTGAGTTTAGCGGATTTGTTTAAAAACGAACTCGCCTTGAGACGGGATTTCGTGGCGGGACGAACATCACACAAGCTAGATACATCGGACGAGGCGCAAGCCTTACAACCTATACTAGCGGAGCTAGCGAAAAGAGCAAAAGCTATCGATCCTACCTTAGAAGCGAGCGTTTTAGCGGAGCAGGCTCGATGGACAAAAGGTCTGGAACGTTTAGCGAAGAAATTGAAGCGCGCGGAAGAGCGCAATCAAGGGGATGAGGTGAGGCAAGTTTTGGCACTAAAAGAAGCCTTATTCCCAGCCGGAGAATGGCAGGAGCGTCACACAAACTTCCTGGAATTCGCGAGCGATCACCCACATTTTATCACTGAATTACTTAAGACATTCGATCCATTATTTTTCGAATTCTACGAAATAACCCTATAATGCCCGAAAAACTAAGTCCGTCAGACTTCCTCCAAGCCGCGAAAATTTACCCGGTGCTCGATGTACGATCGCCTGGCGAATATACGCGGGCTCGAATTCCAGGTGCCATTTCATTCCCTATTTTCGATGATGCACAACGCGCAGCGGTGGGGACTTGTTATAAGCAAAAGGGAAAGGATAAGGCGATTGAATTAGGGCTCGAATTCGTGGGACCACAACTCGCGAATTGGGTGAAAAAGGCGAAAAAGCTAGCCGTCGATAATACCGTGTTAGTACATTGTTGGCGGGGAGGAATGCGCAGTGGCAGTATGTCTTGGCTTTTTGAGACGGCTGGATTACAGGTAAAAATACTAATAGGAGGCTATAAAGCGTACCGAAATGAGGTATTGGCCATTTTCGATCGACCAATTCCCTTCCGCGTTTTGGGCGGGAAAACAGGATCTGGGAAGACCGAAATCTTGCCTGAATTAGCGAAAAGAGGCCACCAGGTTTTGGATTTAGAAGGATTAGCGCACCATCGCGGGTCAGCTTTTGGGCATTTAGGCCTGGAGTCGCAGCCCACGAGTGAGCATTTTGAGAATGAAGTGCACCGCGTTTTGTGCGGTTTAGATTATAGCAGGGAAATCTGGGTGGAGGACGAAAGTCGCCATATCGGTCAGGTTTTTATGGGTGCATCGCTGTATAATCAGTTGCGTGCGGCCCCTGTGGTGTTTTTAGACATTGACCCTAAGTACCGTTTACCGCACTTAGTGAACGTGTATGCGTCTTATCCGAAGGAGGATTTGGCTAAGGCTTTGGGGAAAATAAAGAAACGCTTAGGCCTAGACCGCTATGCCATCGCGTTAGAAGCACTGGAGGCCGGCGACTTTAGTTTAGTGGCGGAAATCACGCTACATTACTACGATAAGGCCTATATGTATGGATTAGGCCAAAGAGACGAATCAAAAATTACGCGCATCGAGGTCAAAACACTAGATCCGATCGAACAAACAGACCAGCTTTTAGCTTATGCTACCTAAGGAATTTTTAGACCAATTATTAGCGCAACACCAGCAGACGCCCCCATTTCCGGCGACGTCTGACATCAAAAAATTGTTCACAAAAATCGTTTTAACGCTTTTTCCAGAACAAACGCGGCAACATTTTAAGGAGGCGTCCGAACTAAAAGCAGTTTGGGAGAGCATCGAAAATGGGCTGGAAAGTCTATTGTATTCAATGAAAGACCAGCTTTCGGAAGATGCATCGATTATTGCGAACCGATTTTTAGACCGTATTCCCGCTATCTACGATCTTTTGCAAACGGACGTAGAAGCCATGGTCGCTGGGGATCCGGCTGCGACCACTTCTTATGAGGTGATTCGGACGTATCCTGGCTTTTATGCCCTTGCGTTCTATCGTTTAGCACACGGATTACACGAGGAGAAAGTGCCCTTGATTCCTCGGATTTTGACAGAATATGCACATTCCAAAACCGGTATCGACATCCACCCCGGCGCCACTATCGGTCGCTATTTCTTCATGGACCACGGCACCGGCATCGTCATAGGTGAAACCACCGTGATAGGTGAACGCGTAAAATTATACCAAGGAGTGACCTTAGGAGCCCTTTCAGTCGATAAATCGATGGCCTCCACGAAGCGCCATCCCACGATCGAGGACGGCGTAGTCATCTACTCTGGTGCCACGATTTTAGGCGGGGACACCGTAGTAGGAAAAGACTCCGTCATAGGCGGAAACGTCTGGTTAACGCGCAGCGTTCCGGCTAACACCAAGATATACCACCAAGAAACCGTCAAAGTCATTCAAGATTAATATGAGCCAGCTGTTAGATTTAGTCGGAAACACTCCTTTAGTGGAGTTATCGCGCTTGAACCCAAACCCGAAGGTGAAGATTTTTGGGAAACTAGAGGGCAATAACCCGGGTGGTTCTGTAAAAGACCGTGCCGCGAAAAACATGATCGAAGGAGCCATTGCCCGCGGCGAATTGAAAGCCGGAATGAAGCTCATCGAAGCAACTTCAGGCAACACGGGCATCGCGCTAGCGATGATTGCGCGCTTGTATGACATCGAAATTGAGTTAGCGATGCCTTCGAATTCCACCCGCGAACGCGTACTGACGATGGAGGCTTTTGGGGCTAAAGTTACCTTAACAGAAACCATCGAATCTGCTCGTGACTACGCCGTAGAAAAGGCAGCTACCGGCGAATTCTTTATGCTAAATCAATTCGAGAATCCCGATAATTATTTAGCCCATTACAAAACTACTGGTCCGGAAATTTACCGCGACACTAAAGGCACTGTCACCCACTTCGTGAGCTCGATGGGTACCACGGGCACCATTATGGGGACTTCGATGTACTTAAAAGAACAAAATCCTTTGATCCAAATCATCGGTTGCCAGCCCACAGACGGCTCGAAAATCCCCGGCATCCGCCGCTGGCCTATCGAATACCGCCCTAAAATATACGATCCATCCCGCGTAGATCGCGTGATGGACATTTCAGAGACAGATGCGACAGCGATGACCCGAGCCCTAGCAAAAGTCGAGGGTGTCTTCGGCGGAATGAGTAGTGGCGGTGGTGTTTTAGCTAGCCTCCGCTTAGCGACTGAGTTAGAGGAAGGTGTGATCGTATGCATCATTTGTGACCGTGGAGATCGCTATTTGTCGAGCGGACTCTTCGGGGAATAAATCTTTGTCTTGCGAGATTTCACGGTTTTTTTTAAACCAAGATTGGGATTAAATAAAATATTACTTATTTTTGCACTCCCGATTAACGCGGGCAATTGAGGTGGATTAGCTCAGTTGGTAGAGCATCGGATTGAAAATCCGTGTGTCCCCGGTTCGAGTCCGGGATCTACCACCACTTTGGTTTTGAAAACCCTTCCTACGAAAGCAGGAGGGGTTTTTTGTTGGGTTTAGTCGAAAAAGGAAAGTTTTTCCACTGCTTTTTCCTCTATTTTGATAAAAATCCAAACCAATAACAGACTCAAAATGCTAAAAATCCAAACCAATACGAAATAATGAAGCTGCGCTGAAATGGGTTTTCAGCAATTGACACAAACTGTCAAAACCACAAAATCACGAAATACAAAACATTTATAAAAAACAAAACCCCACTAAAAGCGGGGTTTTGTAAATAACTCTCTGTTCTTAATATTATTTTACCTACATTTTTCTCCTAAAAATCTTATCTGGAAAAAGAAAACACCTCCAACGTTCTTCTATAATTTTGACAAAATCCCCATTTTCAGTGTATTGAATAGCAATTCTAGTATGAAGCGTAGACCATTTTGCAATGATCTCTCTTTCATGTTTACTAGAATTAAAATTCCAGTCTTTTAATTGCCCTTTTAACTCATCTAAAGAGTATTGACGTAGATCGCCTAGTAGTGCTAATCTTGAAAATCTAATGAACATAACTATTTAGTCTAAAAGTTGAGTGTTTAAAAAAGAGTACTCTCTCAGCTTCTTCATCATTCGATACTTTGAAGCTAGATTATGAAGGACTTTAACGTGACTTTGATTTTTGATTCCTGTCCCCACGAATGAGTACAACTGATTTTCTAATAACTTCAATGCCATCTTTTGAACGGCTTTCCCATGCACCTCTTGAAGACTTAAAAGACTTAGGCTTAGATGACATCCACGACTAACTAGTGACTCAAAATAGGGTATATTCGCATGTAATGAAATATACTTTTCTGGATGAATAAGTACAGGCTTATATCCTGCATAGATTAATTCGAAAATCTCTGCTTCCATTGTAGATAAGGCAACCGAATCCACAAAATAGACTAAAACGTATCCGTCTTCCGTTGCTAAAAGATCTCCACTTTGTCTAATATGGGAAAAATCGATATCTAGGGCATACAAAGAGGTAGGCGATGCTAAATCAGGCAGTATGCGACTTGTGGTGTCAATTGAATTAATTAAAGTGGAATATCTTCTAAGAATAGACTTAGGGGTATTTGGGTATTTCTGTGTTATTGTTTTCGGTGAAGAAATTACTTTAGAAAAGCCGAGCTTTTTAAGTTCAACTAGTAAGGAAATAGAGGACGAATGATCTTTCGCTCCGTCATCTAAACCGGGTAGGATATGATTGTGAATATCTACATCCAGAAAATCAAATGGAAAAGCTTTAAAATTAAGCTTTCGTTGAAATAGTTTAACTAAAAAATTAATTTTCAAAACAGAACTAGTACCTTTCGATGATTAATATATATATATGTTTTCCTTATTTTCTCGTAAACCCTTATTGAGGGAAATACTTCCTTCAAATTATATTGACATTCATAATCACGTCCTACCTGGTATAGATGATGGGGCTTCTACTGTAGAGGATTCAGAGTTATTAATCTCGGGAATGAAGGAATTAGGCATTAAAAAATCTATTGCTACTCCGCACACTTTTTTTGGAAGGTGGGAAAATACTGTAGAAACTATTAAAGATGCATTTGATCATCACGCCGAACAAACAAAAGATAGGGGCTTTGTTCAAAATTATGCAAGTGAATATATGTTGGACCCCAAGTTGATTGAAAGAGCTAAAAATGAATCTTTATTATGTTTAAAGGACAATTATTTACTTGTAGAATTAAATCTTTTTACTTGCCCGATTGATTTATATGAACTCTTATTTGAATTAAAAATAAAAGGCTACAAGATTATGATTGCGCATCCGGAGAGATATAGCTACTTCCATGATTCTATTGAGAAATTCGAAAAACTAAAAGCTTTTGGAGTTGACTTCCAAATGAATTTATTATCACTAACTGGGTATTATAGTAAATCAATCCTAAAATGCACACAACAATTACTAGAGCAAGACTTATATGATTTTACGGGAACTGACATTCACCACATAAAACACATCGAATATCTCAACAAGAAACCGTTAGTTTATTCAAATAAAAATAAGCTAGCAAGACTCTTGGAAAATAACAGTTTGTTTGTCTAAATAGTAATACGTCACTAGGATTTTTTTCGTTTTTTGTTTACAATATTAGTAATACTCTTAACCCAAGAAGATTTTTCGACATCCCTTCCATAACCGTAACCGTAGCCGTAATTATAACTGTAATTATAGTTGTAGCCATAACCGTAACCATAGCTTCTTTTAAAGTGAATATCATTCACTACATAGCCCATATTAGTAATTTTCTTGTCTTGGAATAATTTACTTGAATATTTAATTAATTCTTTATCTGTTACACCGGAACGAGTTACGTAAATTGTCGTATCAGCATACTTAGAAATGATGAGTGAATCTGTCACTAATAATGTAGGAGGGGTATCAAATATGATAATGTCATATATTGATTTTGAATCATTAATTAATTCCCCAAATCGTTCACTAGATAAAAGTAAGGTAGGATTAGGTGGAATATCTCCAGCTAATAATACGTCAAAAGAATACTCGTCTACCTGCTTATTTATGATCAAATCTTGCCATTGGATGGATCCATCATACAAATAATTACTTAAACCTTTATTCGATTTTCTAGATTCGGCTAAATGTTTGTGTAACTGTGGATTCCTTAGATCACATCCTACAATTAGCGTTTTTTTGTTCAAATAAGCATAGGCATTCGCTAGATTATAGGCAACAAAAGTTTTCCCTTCGCCTTTTATTGCTGAAGTAACGAAAAAGATTTTCCCTTGCTTATTTTCTTGATAAGGGGTGACGAATTCTGTATTGTGTGCTAAGGTTCTAAACGCTTCTAAATTTTGAACTAAGGACTCTTTCTCTTCAAATTCAGAGCCACTCAGGTAGGATGGCAATTCTGCTAAAATCGGTATTACTTTATTGATCTTTTCGATATCATTAGCCAGATAGATTTTGTTATCAAATAAATGAATTAAATAAATAACGCAAATAGGAGCCGCCAAGCCTATTAAAAGCGCTAATAAAAATATGGTTTGCCTTTTAGGGAAAATGGGGGTTTCATCACTAATAGCATAATCTATTATTTTAGTATTAGGTTGCGTAATAGCTAAACTGATAGATGCCTCTTCTCTTTTTTGTAATAATAATAAATACAAGCTTTCTTTTAATTTCTGTTGACGATCTATGTCACGTAATACACGTTCCTTTTCAGGCAAACTTTCGAAAGAACTTGAAGCATTTATTTCTGCTATATTATTCTGATTTCTAGTTGTTTGTAATTGCTTATAATAATCGTTAATTGAATTAATTATAATATTTTTTTGATCCCCTAGTTGTTTCAAACCTATCTGTACAGCGGGATTATTTATTCCAGCACTTGATTTCAATTTTTCTATTTCTAAAACACTTGAATTGTATCGAGCGATAGACTCATTTACATTTGCATTTTGAATTCCAATACTAGAGGGGAGCAGTTCTAAACCCTTTTGAGAATTTAGATTTTCTTTTAGCATTTTTGCAATTAGTAATTGAGTTTCTATTTCAAAAAGGGCTTGCTCTTTAGTGGATTTAAGCTGAATACTGGAGGCTACATCACCCTCTACAAAGCTTAAATTATTGTTTTTTTTATAATTTCTCTTTTCAACTTCTATATCAATTAACTCTCTACTGATATACTTAAATCGCTCATCGACAAATTCAATTGTTCGTTTAGACACGAGTTGATTATCTTGTATTCCATCCTCTTCAAAAACACGAATTAAATTATTGATAACCTTCTGAGCCTGAGGGCCATCAGGGTGCTGAAGAGAAATTAGAATAATGTCACTGCTCTTACCATCAGTCTCAACAGTAAGAGAGTTACTTAGGTTTTTTGCAGCATTAGAAACAGGGGTGACTTTTACCTCGTATTCTAAGTCTTTAATTAATTTTTGTTTAGAAAATTGATTAGGCTCTAAGTAGATGGGGAAATCAGAGGTAGGGTTTAAAAAAGTGAACCCTTTAGTCTGAATACTTTTACCATTTTGAGTATTTGTAATTTCATATCCAGCATTCCTGGGAGTAACTTTAAAGCTTAAGGTTTTATTTAACTCTCCTTTACTGGTAGCAAAATGTAATCTAAATGGGGCATCAAACTCTTGCCGTAAACTGAATTGTCCTTGTGTAAAATAGGTGACATTCAAGTCTAGATTCCTCACGACTTTTTCTGCAATTTTATAGGACTTAAATAATGCAATATCATTTTCTAGCTTAAGGTTGCCTTGATTTAATAAGGAAGATAATTCTAATGCAACAGCTGATTTTTGGCTGCCTTCTAACATTTTTATTTTTGCCTCTGTTTTATAGATGTTAGGGGTATATCTTAAAAATAAGAACGCGCCTCCATAAGAAAGTAGAACAGACAAGATGAACCAAGGCCAAAAGGGCAAATATTTGCCTAATAATTCTTTATAGTTGATAGGTTCTTCTTTAATTAAAAAATCAAAATTTTGTTGACTTGAAAGAGACATTTGTTAGCGAGTAAGAAGTATGATAGTGCTTAGAACAATGGAAAAGACCGAACTTAAAGTCCCTACATTACCGATTAATCCGGCTGTTTTAATTTTTTGAATATTTGGATTAACTACCAAAATATCGTTTTGACGTATTTGAAGCTCCGGATCGTTTAACCATGCAGATTCCGTTAGATTAATTTTTTTAATTGATCTTAACCCATTCATCTCTCGAATTAAAAGGACTTCTTTACGATCACCATTTATGGTAAGATCGCCAGCAAATCCTAGTGCTTGTGGAATAGTAATAAATTGCTCCGTAAATGGATAAGTACCTGGAGCTCTGACTTCACCTAGAATAGTCACCTTCGCATTAATAACGCGAACGGTAATAGTGGGATTAATTAAATGCCCACCCTTTTCTAACTTTTCTTTAAGTTCCTGTGCAATAACAGGAGTAGATTTCTTAGCTACTGAAAATCTACCTAATATGGGAAACTCAATATCACCGCTGGCTGAAACTAAATAACCTTGTAGCTTTAATAATTCTATTGAATTAGATTGATTGCCGCCCGGTCTCGAGGAAAGCGTATTATAGGGCATAGCTGCCTCAGGAATTACTGTATTTACGTTAATATGTAATATATCATTAACCTGAACTAAGGGCTCTTTATGTGAAATAGAGCCTAAATTAGACTCAATGTCCCTGAAATAAAGTATGTCTTTTCTGAATACACAAGACTGCAATAAAAGTGTGGACCATAGGGCTAGAATGAGAGATTTTTTCATCTAATAGATACTATTTAAATATAAATTGACTGATTTTAGAACAATTTTTTCGAAGTAATACAATTAAAGGGTTAGCAAATCCATGGGTATAAATCACCCGGTAGTCTTCCTGCATTTTCTGTTTGATATTAGACAAGGTATTACTTGCTCCACCTACGCGCATCTTTGTGACTACCTTAGGTAAATAGGTAATCTTTAGAGAGGAATCTCGTAAAATGCGTAGCATCATGTCATAATCCGCCGCTATATGATAGTTCAAATCAAATAAGCCATGTTTCTCGTATACTTCTTTTTTTAGAAAAAGAGTGGGATGTGCAGGCATCCAGCCTTTTTCTAAAAAGCTAGGCTTAAAAGCTTTGCTCTTCCAGAAGCGAATGCATTTAGTAGGATCAGTACTATTGACATATTCGAGATCTCCATAAACAGTCTGGGACTTAGATAGAATAAAACAGTTGACGACTTCTGTTAGTATAGTAGGGGTGCTAAAAAAATCATCCGAATGTAGAAAACCGATGATGTCACCACTCGCCATGCGTATTCCTTTATTCAAGGCGTCATAAATCCCGTTGTCTGGCTCCGAAACCCATTTTGTAATCTTGCTTGCATTTTCCTCTATGAATTCCTTCGTGCCATCCGTGGAATTTCCATCCACTATTATCCATTCAATGTTAGGATAGTTTTGGCTACTTATGGACTGCAATACATCAGGTAGAAACCTTAAGCTGTTGAAAGTAGCTGTGATGATGGAAATTTTCATCTCAACGTATTTGTCTATTTCTGATTTTTATGGCCGGATTGCCTTGGTATATTCCGTAGGCATCTAAATCTTTAGAAGTGAAACTCCCCACTGATAAGACGCTATGAGACCTGCATTTAACTCCGGGGCCTACCACACATTTAGCGCCTATCCAAACCCCCTCTTCAAGATGGATCTCTCTAGTGGTTAAATCAAAACTAGTTTTTTTATAATCATGATTTCCTGTAAGCAAAAGCGCTCCTTGAGACAGGCAGCAATGGTCTGCTATGCTGACATGTGAAAGGTTGTCTATCCAAACGCGCTCCCCTATCCATACATGATTCCCGATTTCTAAAAACCAGGGATATTTAATTGAAATATTAGGTTTTAGTACAATTCCTGTTCCTATTTTTGCTCCAAAAAGCTTCAAAATAAACACCTTAATAATAATAGGATACAAGATACTTGTATTCAAAAACAACCGATTAACTAAATACCAAGACATTCTTTTTAAAACAGATCCTGGCTTATAATCCTCGTTTTGAAATCGGGAAAGATCAGTTTTTGTCAAGTGAAGGTAAATTAAACAAGTTGCGATTTGCTTCCTGCACGGCTGGATTTTCTGTAAAGGATTTAGCAAAATCAAATGCAGCTTTACTCATCCGGGAATAAGCCTCCTGGCTCAATAATGCCGCTTTTTCGATGGCTTCTATGAATTTGCTTGCATCAGCAAGGGAAATGTCCCAGCCTATGCCCTTTTCTTCTAGATTTCTCCATGGGGTTTGATCAGAGATAATGACGGGGCAGCCATTTATCCAAGATTCTATAAACACATGACCAAAATTTTCATGAAAGGTAGGAAGCAATAAAAAATGCTGCTCGGCTAAATAGCCTGAAAGCCGTTTATTGGGAATAGGTCCTACATAGTCCACTGTTATGGAAGCTGGAAGTTGAGAAATAAACTCTTGGCATTCTTTCCAATAGATTTCTTCACCTATGGGTCCTATGATGGTAAACTTGACCTTTATTTCCGCATTTAGCTCTTTCAAAAATTTGATAGCATCTTTTAAATTTTTCTTTTCAGCAATACGTGCTAGAAAAAACAAATTGAGAGAATTCGATCGCTTTTCTTTGTTCCTAAAGGAGACGCTATTTATAGCCGAAAAGTTAGAAGCTAATTTAATAGCAACGTTTTCTCCTACATTTTTTTTGATTTCTTGCACTTCAGGTTCTGAAGTAGCATGCCAACAAATTTTTTTAGAATAGCCAGAAACTCGTAGTGTAAGTAAGAATAGTTTTTTCTTCGCTTTCTTAATGTTCAACGCACCCAAACCTAGCATTCCTCTGGGCGCTAAAATGATTTGGCAATTAAAGTGACAAGCTTCCCATATAGGCAATAGGGTGAATTTTACTGAAAATAGTGAGTTCAAATACACATAATCATAAGACTTCTCCTTGAATATCGCCCGGAATATCATAGCGGTTTGTTGCTCAGGAACTAAGTAGATGATTCGATGCTTATCTTTCTCAATCCATTGATTCAACTCAAGCCCTGGCATTGCAGCGGAATCTCCTAAATCTCGATCTGATGTAACAATGGATATATTTAGGTCTGATCCTAAATGAGCTACCAGATTTGCTACAGATTGAATAGGTCCTCCAGCTTTAAACGCAGGCAAATACCAGTCTATAAAAATAAGTACCTCAGGTTTCAACTCACAAAACTTGTTAAAGTGGTACTCCAGTTCTCAAAAGAGACCTTTCGAGAAGCTATAATTGCTTTATGAGAGAAATTCTGATACTCAGAATCGTTCATAACGGTTATTCTACTGAAAATTGACTTCAATTTAGCTAAATCTCCCGTTTGAAAAAGAAAGCCATTTACCCCATCTTCAATAAAGTCGATTGCAGCTCCGCATTGATAAGTAGAAATGACTGGCAAGCCACATAAAAGTGCTTCATGAACCACTAAGCCCCATGCCTCATAATTACTAGGCAAGATCAAAAATTTAGCCTCTTTTAATAGGTGAGGTAATTTTTCAGGCTCCACAAATGGGGTGTGCTTTATGGATGAATGAAAAGGTATTTTAGAGGATAAGGGGCCATTACCTATAAAGTGAATCCTAAAATCTAAAGAATTTGTAGCAATTAACTGGTCTATAACTTCTAAGAGTTCATTAATCCCTTTATGTGCGACTAATCTCCCCACAAATACAAATTCATATGAAAATTTGCGTAATTGTTCAGGAAGAAATAAGGTTTCATCTGCACAATACAATCCAGTTTTTATTTGAAAATCTTTAAATCCTAACTTTCTGGCATAAGGATATTGAGCAGAACCTGGAATCCAAACATGGCTAAAAAATGGATGAATGAACCATCGACTTAAACAAATGGCCAAATACTGTTTACTAGTTCCATGCCAATGATTATCCATACCTAATACTACAGGTATGCCTTTTCTTTTATATTTTTTTGCAATTCCTACATAGGATTTATTTGTCCATCCCGCTACATAAATCAATTGAGGATTAAATTTTTCTACGGTTTTCAGAAACAGCTTATCATCAAAGTGATCTATCGTTTCTATTTGAATTCCTTCTTCTGAATACATTTCAAAAGGAGATTCCGTACTTGGAATCTGTCGAAATACTAAAAAATGGTCCTTAGTCATTTTGCGCCTACTCTTCAGGCAAGCCATCCAATATGCAGGTAAGCGTGTATATAAAATCAAAACATTCATCTAGGCTTTACTAATTACGTTAGATGGATAGATTTGAAAGGCCCAAATCAAAAACACGAAGGGCATGAAAGCATTCATCGATGCAGCCATCCAAGATTCTGTAACAGCTGAAGCTAAACAAAGTCCTAAAAAAGCAAAACGAAAAACAGTATAACTTGAAAGCTGATACATACGGTACCAAGCATATCCATATAATCCCATGCCTATTAAACCCACATTTAAGCCCATGCTCAGATAAGAATTCCAGATACCATTCCATTGTCGCGATTTATTTTCGCCAATGAATTTATTAGAATAACTATCAATAAAATAATCATCATAGCCCATTCCCTTACCTATCCATGGATCTTTTATTAATGTATTGTATGCAACTTCCCAAACTTCTAGGCGACCACTTCCAGTAGCTATAGAATCCGTTCTAATTGTATTTGATAAGCCAATGGTTGAAAGAAAATCTAGGGAAGAAGAAATGGATAAAAAAGCATTCATTGCGGCGAATACAACAAGACTTACGATTAGAATCAGCGGACTGGTTCGAATTCGAAGTAAAAACTCAAAGCTAAGAACACTAATTAGGGCAGTTCTAGATCCAGATACAATGATAAAAAACAAAAAAGTCAACTGTAAAAAATAAAAGAACTGTTTAGGGAAAAAAGAAGTTTCATAGTCTCTAAAGAATACAATAAGGGAATAACAGAGCATCGATAGTAAACCTAAACCATTAGGATTAGCCATTAAACCTTTAAAGCGACCTATTAAAAATGAATCTTGATAAACAGGAAAAAAATAGAGCGAAAGCTGAGCAAGACAGAATAAAAAAAATATAAAAACGATAAAACTCACCGTGTAAACACGAGCATTGGCTGAAAATAATTGAATTAGCTTAAATAGTGTTATGGCTACTAACCAAAAGCCCAAAGACCTTAGTACAGACCCAAGGCCAATGGGGCTTAGTGCCATCGATACGACAAAAGCATAGATAGTAAAAGGGATAAATACATTACCTGGATTATTTTGAAATAATTGGTATTTGAATAACAGGACTAACGATAATCCTAACACTAAAAATCTTAAATTTTGAAAAAAAGAGAAAGCCCCTTTGTAATTATCTCCCATTATAAAAATGAGAAGGAATATCCCTAACAAATAAAATAACTGCTCCCTTAAATTTAGAAACAAGGCTATTCCAACTAGCGATACTGCCGCTGCAATAAAACCTCCGATTAAGCCAGAAATAAAAACAAAGAAAATTGGCAAAAGGAGTCTAGAGTAAGTAGAGACCGCAAATTTTAGTGAGGGAGCCATTTATGATTTAGTAAACAATTTTTTCAATTACAGAAATTGTCTGCTTTATTACTTTTTCCCATGTAAAATTATTTTTTACTTTATCTTTAGAATTTTGGCTCATGCTCAATAGTTGATTACGATTTAAGCCAAAAAAAAAATTAAATGCCTTATTTAATCCTTCACTAATATCACCCCGAATAAGGAAGCCATTAGACTGACCAACTAAATCCGAAATAGCCCCAACATCTGTAGCAATAATTGCGCACCCAGATGCCATGCCTTCCAAAATCACATTAGGCATACCTTCTGAGTAACTTGGGCAGACTAAAACATTTGTTTTAATTAAAATATCCTTTATGCGATCTTCATCTATTATAGGACCGTGATAAACCATTCTCAGATCATTCAGCTTTTGATTTTCAGGTATAGGACCAATAAAATGAAATTCAAAATCTAATTTATCTCCTAATGATTTCAAGACATTGTTGAGTTCTTCAATTCCTTTTCTGCGTTCAGCCCTACCGATAAAACAAAATGTAATTGACTTTGAATTAGTGAAATTTATATCCTTTTCTATCCAATCTTGACTTATTCCATTCGGTATTTCTATTACTTTATGTCCAAGTCCTTTCGACTTAATAATATTTGTAAGTCTCCCCCCAAGTGAAAAAATAAAATCAGATTTATTTATATTATATAAAATAGGAAGATTGAGTAGTAGTAGTTTAATTCCAGTTTTAAAATCGGGCCAGCGTTGAAAACTTTCGTACCCATGAAAATTAACACCTATCGGTTGTTTGATCTGAAAAGTTTTTCTATTAATCAATAAATGCCAAGCCGAAAAGCCTTGAGCGTAAATAAAATTAGTTTCATCTCGTTTTATAAGTTCTAACGTTATTGCTTTTGAATATTCATAACGTTCATACAGATAATGTCCTGGAAATTTCTTCGGTTTTGGGTAGTCTATCTTTATGAGTTGTATGAACTTTAATTCATCCAAGGAAAAAGGCAAGGGTAAATTTTCATTATCAATCGGTACGTAGTGGTATAAATCTATTTTTACTTTATTTTGGGCAAAATATTTTGCTAGGTAATATGAATGCTTTTGCATCCCACCCATAACGAAAGGGTATATGCCATCAGTGATTAATGAAATTTTTATCAAGCTATAACTCTTCTATAGGTATCCGACAATCTCCTCATATGCTTCTCCGCGCTGAACTCTTCCAATGCAATTGCTCTGGCGTTTTTAGAAAATTGGTGATACTCTTCTTTGTCTTCTATAAGTGCTATAATACTGTTAAGCATAGCTTGAGTGTCTTTTACTGGAACAAGCCTTCCAGTCTTCCCATTTTTTAGCCAAGTAGAAACACCGCCCACATCAAAACCAACAACCGGTTTTGCTCTCATCATGGCTTCTATGCCCGATATCCCAAACGCTTCTGGGTATATGGAAGGAAAAACCATTAAATAAGAGGTGCGAATTAATTCATCTATTTGTTCTCTAGATTGCCAACCGTGGAAGCTAAAGTACTCTTTGTATTCTGCTGGCACTCTATTTTTAAAGTAAGCTGAATCATGTCCATCCCCTACAATGTCCAAATGAATTTGGTAACCTTGTTGTATTAATGCTAATCCACAATCGATAAAGTAATGTACCCCTTTTGTTCTGGACAAGCGCCCTACAAAAATAAGGTGTTTGACTTCTTGAAAGGATTGAACTTTTAAGTCGTTTTCTTCAACGTAAGGTGTGCAGTATGGATTGTATACAATTAGATTTTTTTGAAAACCAATTTTTAATGCTTCTTCTATCATGTAATTCGACATCACAAAAATTGCCTGATAGTTATCTTTCCCAATTGAAGTTTCAAATTTCACATTTTGATAAGCTTTTATAAGTCCTTTCGGATGACGATTGCAACAGCCTTCCTTGTACGCATGAAAAATACAATGCAGCCCAAAAGGTTTCTCACAAATACGTTCCGTTTTCCGCCAAAACTTTCCTTGCCCTGGACAAAACATGCGTGGTTCATGCATACTACGCACTACTTTTCCCAAGGTAAAACAATGTTGAATTATTGTAGGATTAGATAAACTGTGAATATGAATTATGTCAATAGAGTTTTCTTTAATAACATCAGCTAAATACACCAAGACATCATTTAAGTCTAAATTGGTTTGCTGCTCATGAACATCATCATACCACTTTAATTGATAATTATCCGTTTCATAAATGCCCAACCAGGAAGTTTGAAGACCATAATCACTCGAAAATTGACAAAATTGTTGGATATTGGTTTCAACACCGCCACTGATTTCTATTTTATCGTTAATGTGGAGGATGTTCATTTAAGCCTTTAGATTTAATTGAGATGTTAAGATTTCGATGATATCTCTGTAGATTTTATCCCAAGTGAAATTTTGCTTTACTTTGCTATGCAGTTTGCTACCATAATTATTGAGCAGCTTTACATCATTTATTACTAGTTCAATCTTTTCTGTTAAATCTTCAGGTGTTCCATCAAAAAAACAAATTTCATCTTTGAACCAGAATTTTAGGTTTGTGATTTTGGGTGCTAAAACAGCACATTTTGCTGCAGCATAATCAAATATTTTCATTGTAGACTGGTACTCTGGACTTCCTGCAATAATGCCTACATGCATATCTTGAAGTAGCAATTTTATATTATCCCTGTTTTGATATCCATGGTTTATAATCTTTAAGGAACCTTTTAGTGCCTCTTCAATGGATTCCAAACCTGATCCAATTAGGTGTACATTAATATTCTTTATCTTTTCTAGTTGCATAAAAGCTTCAATAAAAATATCTGGTCGTTGATGTTTCATTAACCTTGCTATAAAACAAATATTTATAGTTGTCGAAATTTGTTTTTGATGATTTTCAAAGTAATCAATCAAATCAGCTTCAATCCCGTTCTCCACATTCGACCAATTTTTGGATTTAGGCTTCCAATAAAATCCATAAGTTCCAACAAAAAAAGTATGATTCGATTTTCTGTACATCCATTTTTCTATTCGTTTCACAATAGGTGTGAGCCATGAACTATAGTATTTTTGACGCGCTTTAAACTGTATGCCATTGGCTTCGTAAAAATGTTTGACGCCTACTATTTTTGCAGCTAAAAGACCCGAGAAATTGATATAGGCTGTTCGTTCATATACAAAAGCTATTTTTTTTTGCTTGTACAACTTACATAAACTTGGTATATTAATAAAAGCTTTTAAGATCTCTTGTAAATCCTTTAACGTCCCATATAGTTTGGTTTTTGAAAACTTATGCGGTGTTTTCTTTTCTACTTTAACAAGGCTTGGCTTAATCGCTTCAAAATCTATTCTTCGAGCATTCAGATAACCCTCTAAATCAAAAGACTTTGATAATTCCTTGTACCCAATAGATATATGTTGGAAAGCACCTGATTGCGGGTTAAGGCATGAAGGTTCTTGAAGAAGATAGATGGCTTTGGGTTTCATTATCTTTCTTTAAAGAAATAATTTTTAATTATGCCAGTAACTTAATAATTTTTTTTACTCTAGAATTAGCCGGACACAAATTAGAAATATGTTCAAATGCAGCTTTCCCCATTTGCTCAGCTTCTTTAGGGTTTTCTATGAGATAAATTAATTTTTCAGCCATGGTTAAATAATCATTTTCTTGCACTAAGAAACCGTTTATGCCGTCTATGATATTTTCTGTAATTCCACTATGAATAGTAGATACTAAAGGCAGCGCATGCGCTGCTGCCTCTGCTAAACTAATAGGAAATCCCTCTTGATCTCCAAATACTGAAGTTGTGCTATGTTGAGCATAAACCCACGAGTTTGATAAAACTTCAAAAGCAAGTTTTCTATCAACCACACCAAAAAAAATCACGTTGTTTTCGATTCCAAGTTCTTTTACTTTATCTAAACAATCCTTCATCAATGGGCCATCTCCCATTACATTCAAAATAACATTTGGATTTTTATTATAAACAATTGCAAAAGCATGTAGTAATGCTACTGGGTTTTTTTTTGGTGTTAGCCTACCTAAAAATGTTATGATTGGACTTTTCTTATATCTTTTATTAAACACATTCATTTCTATCATAGGCATCTCAAAAGGATAGATAACCTTTATTTTATCCTCATTACAACCAATTAAAATCAGAAGTCGCTTAACATGATAACTTGGTGAAACTACATATCTTGCATATTTTAATAACTCCTTCAGGTGATTCAAGTACTCAACTGTCTTACAAGATGCAGTCACATCATAGCCATGAACGTGTAGCACTAAAGGTATTTCTCTTTGCTTCAGGTAGTCAACAATTAATATTCCAGTAGTTGCATAATCCACATAGGCAATGTCAAAATTTTTTAGCTTCGCATCAATTAAAGATTTAAGGCTTTTTCTTTTATTATAGGCAATTTTAAATTTGTTGCCTTTTGCTCCTAACATCTGCCCAACTTCATACAGAAATTTTGCCATAATTTTATCTTTTGAGAAACTGCAAGCCTTGAAATTAACATCTAGGTTTATATTCTTTTGATCCCCACCTGAAACCACCGTAAGGTCAATATTTTCCAATTCATTTAAACCTTTAATTAGGTCTACTATGAATGTTTCTGATGGCCCAATTTTTTCTTGGGTAAAATAAGCTACCTTAATATTATTATCTTTTAAGTTAACATTCTAAAAAGAATTAATCGAATTATACTACATCTGACAAATAATCAATTGAACTTATTGCATCTTTGTGCATAAACTTAACATTTTCAAATAAAGACTCTCTGAAATCTGTCAAATTTATTAAAATCGTTGAAGTGTGTCGATAGATTTGTATTCACAGATAGTTTCAATATCCATTTTAAAGTTTTGATTAATTAACAATAATAATAATTAACGAGTCTAAAACTCATATGTAATTGGTTGGACTGGTGCACCAAAATTTAATGCAAGTATTGTACCATTCATTCTAGTTGATATTTATAAATAAAATTCAATCAAGCTAGTTTATAGCCATATTGAGAGTTGAATATTTAAAATGTAAAATACCTATTAAAAATAAAAAAGATAGTTTTGAAAAAAATGTCTTATTTAAACCATTAAAAAAATCTACACAAGGTAAATTTTAAAGCAAATTTTCTAGGTTTATTAAGTCTACAAATAAATCAGTATTGAGATCACTTTGATTATTAGCACTTCGGCATTTAATAACCTGATATTTGTGACTCAATACATTAGATAAATGAAAAAAACAGAATAAGTGCTCTTTTGTCCAATTTTCGTTAAATATTTCAATGACCTTACCCATGAAAGGCATAAACATCATATTTGTTAATCCAGCTCCATGAATTCCAATTAATACTTCACAAGATTTCATAATACTAATCTGATCATACCAATTGTAGTCTTCAAAACATATAGTTTTAAAACCATATCTCTCTAAAAGTTTAATTACCTCTATCTCATTAATTATCTTTCTGAAACTCGCCTTTCGCCTACTTACATACACTTTAGAAATATTACTTTTCTTAATTTTAGAAGATAGAATGACTGATCTCAACGATAAAACATTTTTAGGATTATAATTTAGTAAATCCCAGCTTTGGACAGGTGTTATAAGTTTTTTACAATGATAATTAACATTATTTTGAGTCCAAATAATATTTGTGATTCCAATTAAATTTAATGACGACTTAATGAAATCAACCTCTTTCTTTTCTTGAGGTAAAAGAATCGGAAAGTCTTTAAATTCAGAGTTTTTTAATAATATAATTCTTGGAAGTGTGTCAATTAGCCAATGAAAATATCCAAACCCTATAATACTTCCAGAATAAGCTACATATTCTTCAATTGTGTTTTGATTATAAAAAAAATTTACCTTGGCCCAAAATTTAAATTTCCTGTATGCAGAGTTATACCATCTTGGATAAGTTGGATTGTAATCTTTAGAATTTAAAATAAAACCTCTAGAATGAAGAATTCCATTACTTAATAGATTAATTTTATTACTTAAAATTATATCGTTTTTTTCACAAATATATTTTCTATATTTTTGGTATTCTTCTTTATTAACTGACCAATCTGGTAAGTCTCTTTCAAAATTGTCAAAATCATCTATTGTAATCCGATAAATTTCTCTTCGATTAGACATAAGGAATTTGTCTTCTACCAATAACATGCTTAAGATTCTTCGTGTCACATACCATGAATATTCGAGTATAAATATTAATTTTTACATTTTTTAAAATATCCTTTCCTAAAATTCTCGCACGAATTAAATCACATTCATCAATATATTTTCTCATTCCTTGATTTTTCTGAGATGTTTTTGCTAAATCATGTGAACGATATGAAGCTAATACATGATTTAATAAAATTGGTTTACAAAGTCTTGCAAACCTTAGCCAAAGATCAAAGTCCATAGCTAAATTGTATTCATTTACAACTGAACCACTTTTGACCCAAATGCTCCTAGTCCAAAATGTAGACACCTGAGAAATTATATGTCGAGAAAACAACAATCTGTTATAAGATACTGGTTTTACATCAAAGACTTTTTCCTCTCCACAAGAATTAAATTGTTTGGCACTTCCTGTCCACCAAATCATTTTTGAAGCTTTGAATTGAAAAGCAAGAAGTGAAAATATGTTTTTACTATATATATCATCTGAGTTTAACCAACCTAATATGTCACCAGAAGACCTTAGAAAACCTTTGTTTATTGCATGGCTCTGCCCATTATCCTTCTCGCTTACCCAATATGATAACCAAGTAGAATACTTCTCAATAACTTTTGTAGTTTCGTCATTACTACCACCGTCGATAATAATGTATTCTAAATTTGGATAGTTTTGCAAAATAACTGATCTAATAGTTTCTTCAATGAATTGCCCCTGATTATATGTAGGTGTTACTATTGATATTTTAGGCCAATCTTTTTTACAATCATAAAATTGTGGATTTGTTTCTTCCGTCCATGGCCAACCTTCTTTTCCTAAAGGGGGCGGAGGCAATTGTTTTATAAGACCAAGCATTAATTATGAATTATTTATCAATAAATTTTTATTAATTAAAAAAATAAAATTTAACTTTTAGGTTTTCATACTTAGTTCTAAAGTTTATAATTACTTTCACTAATTATCTCCACACTTCCATCAGTACTGCCTCCATCAATAATTATACATTCGTAATCAGAAAAGGTCTGGTTTACCACACTTTTTATGGTTTTTTGTAAACCCAATTTGTTATTGAGGTTAACTATGATAATGCTTAGTTTTGGAGGAGGCAGACTGGCTTGCACGCTAGCTTATTTTTGAGTTTTTATGATTTGACAAGATATCATGATATAGTTCTAAATACCGCTGCGCTTGTACCGACTGATCAAAACGCTTTAAAGCATCTTCGCGTAACCATGCTAGGTCAAAATTGGTATCCAATGCCTTTTGAAGTGTTTGAGCTAGTGCTTCGGGGCTGAGCTCCTCTGCCAGGAAGCCATTTTTTGCTTCGTTAAGTATGTCAGGAATACCGCCAATGTGATAGCCTACTACCGGTGTGCCGCAAGCGATACTTTCAAGCACTGTATTGGGTAGGTTATCCTCCCTCGAAGGGATCACAAATAGGTCAGCAGCAGAATAAGCAATGGTCAATAGGCGTTCATCATGAATGCGCCCTAGATGAATATGCACCTGCTGTTCTGAAATCTGCCTTACGTTACCCCCACCTACTGTGACAATAACCAAATTCTGTTCTTGCATTAACTGCAGAGCTTCTGCAAGTAAATCCATTCCCTTCCTTGGATTAGCCACAGTTTCCGCAACGAACAGTAGCAGCTTTTTGTCTTGCGGTAGATTAAAGATTTGTCGCGCAAAATTCTTGTCAAGTGGTCGAAACAACTGGGTATCTAGACCGTAAGGAATAGTTTGGTGAGGAAATCTCCCTAAAAGAGCACTATTTTGGGATGCTTGGGTCAGCCATTCTGAGGGAGTAATAATGGTCAAACTATGTACACCTTTAAGAGCCTTTAATTTAATGTCTCGTATTTGTAGTTCCAGCTTGCCGAATATTTTCTTATTTCTCTCCATATCATCCGCATAATGAAATCCGCCCTGAAAGGGGTTCATATCGTGTAGCGTCCAGACTATAGGTTTCGTGATACTTTTAAAAAACGAAGGCCAATCCAGAAAGTTAGCAATCCAATGCAAATGTATGACATCTGCTTCAAGTACCAGCGGATGCTTTGTGAGGTCATAGTCAGTATTCGGGAAAGTGAAGATTTCATATTTCCCTTCTAGGCTTTGAATTTGACGTTGGTTTTTTTTTGCTTGTAAAGGGGGAAGTCCCAGCTTTCTTAATACACGCAAAAATAAGGTTTGTTTTTCCATTCCAGCACCATAGACTTCTGAGGCTTTCCTGTTTGATTGATTTAAGCAAAGGTATTTAGAATCTTTTCCAGAATTTAGTAGACCTTGATGTAAACTTAGAGCAGCATTGGCGGCTCCACCTCGATCAGATGTTGATATGTGGACTATTTTCATACCTTAATAGCTTCGAAAAAAGAATCAGGTTTTCGCACTACTACTATTATTTAGATTTGGTCATTAAACTCAAATTTTATACCCTTATAATCGAGCTTGGCTTGTTGATCTCCAACTAATTTTTTCTCTAAATTCTCTGAATAATCCCAGACTATTCTTTGCAGGTCTGGAACTGCCAATCTAATAATTCTTTCTTTTCTTAAACCCATATAATATTCTCCAATAAATCGCTCTCCATATGTCTTTCTAAAATGTTCTAGAACATGCAAAAGATAGACTACATCAAAAAATTATTAATATAAAGAATGCCTTCCGGAAGATTTTGAGCTATTCCTACTTGACCCGTACTTAAAAAATTATTATTTCTAAAATAAGGGTGAAAATAAGGACCACAGACAAGATTGAGTCTTTTTAATTGATTAGGATATTTTATTTCAATTGTATTCAACATTAAATGTCATTTTGCCTTTGAGTAAACTCCCATAATTGAGTGTCCTTTAATATACTTTGAAAACCAATAAATAAATTTACTCGCCACCTTATTAAGGTTTAAGCGGTAATAAACAGATCGAATAATTGGTATCGAAAGAATTCTTTTTTCCTCAATACTTTGATAATAATTATAATGATATGTCTGTAATGGCTCAAAAAGTAATCTAGCATTTTCTAAGGGAAATATTTCAGAAAGATAACTTAACGATTTTCTATTCCATAAACCCATGTGGTGAGGAGGCATGTTAAGTATATTCCATTCTGCTTTTTTGATAAATGAATCATTGTTAGGCACGCAGACGATCAGAATTCCCCCTGGTTTCAAACACTTGACCATTCCATCAATAAAAGAATGCACATCCGAGATATGTTCTAAGACCTGAAAAGAGCAGACTAAATCATATTGACTAGGATAGTTCTGACTATGGGTTTCAATATTCTCTCTCAAGACGTTAAACCCTTTATCTTGAGCTAATTGGACCGCTAATTCGTTAAGTTCTAAACCTGTCGCCTGCACACCTTTCTTGGATAAGTGCTCTATAAATGAGCTGCTACCTGAACCAACTTCAAGCACATTATCTCCTTTGCGAACGTACTCTGCTGCTTTTTGATGTTCCCATTTCCAAGGCATGTAATACCAATCAAAACGCTGAAGCTGCTCATAAAAAGAGGAATCCCCTCCCAGATAAAATGGGTAGAAAAACTCGTACCCACTCTTTTGACATTCAAACTTATAAATATTTTTAACTTCAAAATTTACTTCTATACCATATGTTTTTAAGTAGAGTTCTTTGATTTTGTTAGAAACTATTACTTCTTTTAAGGTTGCAGCGGTGTTATGCACTAGAGGCGAATAAATGTCATTCATATGAATATGCAACTTTTGGTGCTATAGCCCCTACGACTGATTTATTTAATTGCAAAATATTAGTCATTCCTTGAATATCTATGGAAAGACAATTGGCGTCATGAAAAAAGTTTTTATCCCCGTCTCCAAGCCACACCGATACAGTATAGTTTCCATCAAGTAAGACAGGTTCTTGAATGTAAGCGTTTATTTTTCCATTGAGTCTAATGTCTGATGGAGGTACAATTCTATGAATCTGAGGATTTGACCCAAATAATGGATTCCCTAAATTATCATACATTACAAACCCAAAATTCAATAGCTTATATTTTTGTTTCACTTCATAATCAACGCTTAATATTATAGCGTCGCCTATTTGATTTATTTCAAGATATTTAATTGGGCTTGTTTTAGGGTATTTTTTTGAACTAGAACTTTGATTACTAAGATATCTTGGAATTACCGCTTTGGAATCATCAGCCAATGAAATTTGTCCATTCTCTAATAGCAATGCTTTTTTGCAGAGTTCTCCTAAACTACTCATATTATGACTTACAAACAGCACCGTCCTCCCTTCACCCTTACTCACCTCCCCCATCTTTCCCAAGCACTTCTTTTGAAATTCAGCATCTCCTACTGCAAGCACTTCATCTACAATCAGAATCTCAGACTCTAGGTGTGCAGCTACGGCAAAGGCCAATCGTACATACATCCCGGAGGAGTATCGCTTTACAGGAGTGTCGATATACCTTTCTACACCTGAAAAGTCAATGATCTCGTCCAGCTTTCTAGTAATTTCGGACCTTCTCATGCCCAGGATTGCACCGTTCAGGTAAATGTTTTCTCGACCAGTCATCTCAGGATTGAAGCCGGTACCTACTTCCAGCAGGGAAGCAATTCGACCATTGACCTTGATATTACCCGTGGTGGGTTTGGTGACTTTACTTAGAATTTTCAACAAGGTGCTTTTCCCAGCGCCATTTTTACCTATGATCCCTACGGCATCTCCTTGTTCAATCTCGAAGTTGATGTCCTTTAGAGACCAGACATAGTCACTATCTGCTTTTCTACTTCGGTCGTTGCTTTCTCCAATTTTTAAATATGGGTCTTCTTTGCCCCGCATTTTGTACCACATACGGTTTAGGTCATGGCTAAGTGTACCTGTTCCTACCTCACCTAGTCGATATTGTTTGGATATATTTTCGGCCTTAATGGCTAGCTTTTTCATTCTTTTAGAATAATATAATTAGACTGTATCCATAAAGCTTTTTTCCACTTTGTTGAAAATCAAGACTCCTAGTGTAAGAATCACTAACGTAATGCCTGAACTTAACAGAAGACTTGAAGACTCAAAACTTCCTGAACCTAGGAAGCCGTACCTAACACATTCAAAAATGGGAGTAAGAGGATTAGCTAGTACTAACCATTGATAACGCACCGGTATTGAGCCAATAGAATAAACAACCGGAGTAGCATACATAAATAACTGAATCCCGAAGGTCAATAGAAAAACTAAATCTTTGTATTTAGTAGTAAGTGAGGAAAAAATCATCCCTAAGCCTAGCGATAAGGAAGCCATCAAAAGCAGCAAATATGGAATAGCCAGTATCCATAGGTTAGGATGGATAACTTTTTCGATAAATGTATAATAAAGGACCACCCCTAAGAAAAGTACAAATTGAATCCCAAACTTCATCATGGCGGAAACGACTATCGAAAGGGGCATAATCAACCGTGGAAAATACACCTTTCCCATTACCGCGGCATTATCCTTAAACACAGTAGAGGTCTTAGTCAAGGATTCAGAAAAATAATTCCAAATGGTAATCCCTGCTAGGTAGAAGGCGATTTGGGGAGTACCGTCAGTGGATAACCCTGCTAGCCTTCCAAAAAGAATGACATATACGATTGTTGTGAGTGCAGGTTGGATAAAAAACCAGATTGGCCCCAGAATAGTCTGCTTGTAAAACGTTACATAATCCCGCTTGACCAGCATCAGTAGCAAATCCCGGTACCGCCAGACTTCCTTCAGATTAACAGAAAAAAGACTTTCCTGCGATTTGATTTCTTCGGTCCAGGTTTGTTGTTCTGAACTCATAGTAAACAAGTAAGAAAAAGAATAGCTGCTTTAATCAATCTTTATCTCTGATTTTAGTTAGCATCCCACTAGAAAACGATAGTACTGAGCTTCGTTTTAAAAGAAAAACAAAGGCTAAATATCCTAAAAACTCTAGAGTAAGTAACAGCGCAATAGGAAGCTGAAAAACAGTGATTGCAAATACAACAAAAAGGAAATTAATAAGTAACAGTACTAGAACTGCCCCCATTTGATTAAAACCTTTATCCACTAAAATATGATGCAAATGGTTTCGATCACCAATAAAAGGGGATTTTCCACTCATTATTCTAGTAAAGAATAATCTAACAACCTCAAAAATAGGAAATGCCAAAACCGACAAAATTATACTGATCACATGCAGCTTTGTGTAATAAATTGAAATACTGTAATTACGGTAAGGCGTAGAAATAGCTAATAAGGCAATAATAAAACCAAGCAACAAAGACCCTGAATCACCCATAAAGATTTTAGCAGGATTAAAATTAAAGTATAAAAATCCTCCTAATGCCCCAAGAAGCGAAACAGACAGAATTGTTAGGGGATAATTCCCGTGTATAATGTTCAAAACAAAAAATACGAAAGTAATAAAGATGCCTATAGAAGCCGCTAAACCATCAATCCCATCTAATAGGTTAACACTATTTATCACTGCCACTAAACCAATGGATAAAAAAATACGACTCAATAGGTAAGAATTAAAAAGCTCTTCAAAATAGATTTGAATTGCACCCCTGGAATCAATAAATGCAAAACAAATAGCAAACTGAATAAAAAATTTCTGCTTCGCTGTATATCCGAATAAATCATCGCCTAGGCCATTAATGAAAATGACTGTCATACCTAAAAGGATAAAATAAAAGGATGAGTCAAAATGCTGATCTGGCGTTAATAGTCTAGAAACGAAAAGTCCTATCATGACTGAGAAGTAGATTCCTACTCCGCCCAAGGAAGAGATAAAATCAGAATGAATTTTGCGTTCATTAGGCAAATCGTACAGCTTAAACTTGTCAGCCGCCTTAATTAAGATAGGCATAAAGTAAAACGACACTAACAGAGACACTAAAAAGGCTAGAAAATAGAACACTAAAGAAACATTTAAGTCAAAATAGGACACGGCTTCGCCATCCTAAGTCACAGGAAATGATCATTAGGACGCCCATAGATTGTAAACTTGACTTAAATCCATCTGAATTACTTGTTAATTAAGTTATAACACACTTGCTGAAATTTGGGACATCATGCAAAAGATACCGTTAAATAAAAATATTTAGGTTATAACCTAAATAACATAGTCTATTCGTAAAAAAATTGAAGATTCATAAAGTATTCTAATGATGAAATAAATAATATATAATCAACAATTAAAGTTTAATAAATAAACTATAATTACACTTAACAGTAATTAAATGGCGTCTAGCGAACTCTTAATCATTCTATTATCACTAATCTTATTATCCAGTTTAGTAGCGGTATACCTATTGCTACGTAGCAGAGAAGTAGACTTAAAGGGGAATGCGAGAAATGAAATTGAAAAAACGGTTCTTGCGCAATCACTAAACAATAGGAATACATCAAACGAATTACTTGATCCTCATGAAACAAAATTGATTAAAGCACTAACAACTATTAGTAATAGAGAGCGATTAACGGTAGAGGATATAAATTTACTCTTAAACCTTAAGAAGCTTTCAAAAGAAAATCAAAGACAGAGACGTCATATAATAATTAAAGAGTTAAATCTAAAATTGTTTCTAATGACAGGAATTAGAGAATCGATTATACGGGTTGCCTCACATTCAGACAAAAGAGTAAAGTCATATACATTAGTCCCTGAGATCCTTAACAACAATAAGATAAAGGAAATTAAATCTAAGTAATGACCTCTTTTTTCTCGGAAACACCCCACAACAAAACCCAAAGATTTTACTATTTTTAGGAGAAATTACCTCTCTATGCGCAAATTACTCCTAAGTATCATTGAACAATTCGGTTACAAAGTCACTAAATTCGATCGCAAGGCCGCTGGGCCTTATGCAGATATTCAGGACAAAACCTTTTGGAGCTTTTACCAGAAATGCCAGCCCTACACGATGACGTCAGTGGAGCGGATGTTCGCGCTTTACCAGGCAACGAATTACGTGATTGATCAAAACATTCCGGGGGATTTTGTGGAATGTGGCGTTTGGCGCGGGGGGTCTTCGCTGATGGTAGCGCAGGTTTTAGCGCACCGTGGGGTGAGCGATCGCCACCTTTATTTATATGATACCTTTGAGGGGATGTCTGAACCGACGGCGGAGGATGTGGATTTTAGGGGCCAAAAAGCGGACCAAATGCTCGAGCAAACACAGGATCAGAAGGAGACATCGGTTTGGTGTTTGGCAAACTTAGACGACGTTAAATTAACCATGTCGAACAGCTCATTTCCAGCAGAAAACATCCATTACGTGGAAGGAAAAGTGGAAGACACGATCCCCGTGACCGTGCCCGCAGGACCCATCGCCCTGTTGCGTTTAGACACGGACTGGTACACGTCCACAAAACACGAATTAATCCATTTATATCCGTCCTTAAGCGCCAGTGGCGTTCTAATCATCGACGATTATGGGCACTGGGAGGGCTGCCGCAAAGCGGTGGACGAGTATTTCGCAGAACAAAAGACTTCGATTTTATTACAGAGAATTGACTATACGGGCCGTTTAGCCATTAAAAATTAAACCTATGCGCATCTTATTCTTAACACTTTTAGCATTCAGCACAATCGCTCAACAGAAGCCCATGCGTTTGTGGTACGATAAACCGGCGACGTATTTTGAAGAGGCGCTTGTGCTGGGAAATGGAAAACAAGGTGCAACGGTTTTTGGCGGAACAAAGAGCGATAAAATCTTCTTAAATGATCTGACTTTGTGGTCTGGAGAGCCTGTGGACCCCTACATGAACAAGGAGGCGTATAAATATTTGCCGGCAGTACGTGAGGCTTTGCAGAAGGAAAATTATAAGGCGGCGGATTCTTTGGTCCGTAAAATTCAAGGTAAATTCTCTGAGTCGTATGCGCCTCTGGGAACCTTGTATATCGATTTTAATCACGAGAATCCGATGGAATATCGCCGCGAATTAAGTTTAGATAAGGCCGTTTCGACGGTACATTACCGCGCGGGAACAAACGAAATTCAAAAAGAATATTTCTTTTCACATCCAGACAATGTATTTGTGATTCACCTGACGAGTAAGGAGAAAAAAGGGTTGAATTTTACGGTTCAATTCAAGTCTCTGCTGAAATACGCGACGAAATCGACGGTGAACCACTTGCATGCAAAAGGATCGGCGCCGGTGAGGGCTGATCCGAATTATGTGCGCAAAAAAGATAATCCGATTCGATTCGAGGAGAACAAGGGGACGCGTTTTGCTTCGGATATTTTGATCCAGTCAGCAGATGGAAAAGTCGTGAGAACGGATTCGACTTTGCAGATGGTGGGCGGAACGGACGCGACGATTTTAGTGACGATGGCGACGAGTTTTAATGGTTTTGACAAGAGCCCATCGAAAGAGGGTTTGAACGAAGACGAGCTTTCAGAAAAGCGATTGCAAGCGGCCAGTTTTAAGGGCGCGGAGCAATTATTAGCGCGCCATTTAGCGGACTACCAGCCTTATTTCAACCGAGTGAACTTGAGTTTACCGGCAGATAATGCACCAGAATTGCCTACGGATGAGCGTTTACGTCGGTATGCCAAAGGCGAGAAGGACAACTACCTCGAAACGCTTTACTTCCAGTTTGGCCGTTATTTATTGATTTCTAGCTCGCGTACGCCGGGCGTTCCAGCGAACTTGCAAGGTCTTTGGAATCCACACATTCAACCGCCTTGGTCGAGTAATTACACGATGAATATTAATGCCGAAGAGAATTATTGGCTGGCGGAAAATACGAATTTGAGTGAGATGCACGCGCCGTTTTTGGGCTTCTTAGAGAACCTGGAAAAGACCGGGCGCATTACGGCGAAGACGTTTTACAATGCTCCTGGCTGGGTGGTTCACCACAATTCAGATATTTGGGCGATGTCAAATCCGGTGGGGGATTTCGGGAACGGAGATCCGAGCTGGGCAAACTGGCCCATGGGCGCTATCTGGGCTTCGACCCATTTATGGGAACATTATTTGTTTACTCAGGATAAGAAATTCTTAGAAGCGAAGGCCTATCCTCTGATGCGAGGCGCGGCAGAATTCTGCTTGTATTGGCTCATTGAAGACAAAAATGGTCGCTTGATTACCTCACCATCCACTTCGCCAGAAAATAAATTCATCACACCTACGGGCTACGAAGGGTCTACGACTTACGGGGCGACGGCCGATTTAGCGATGATACGCGAGTTGTTTTTGGACTTAATCGCAGCAGAAAAAATCCTTCAAAAAGACCCGGCTTTCCAGGCCTCTTTAGAAAAGGCTTTGGCGAAAATGCTTCCGTATCAAATAGGGGCAAAAGGCAACTTACAAGAATGGTATTTCGACTGGGAAGACCAAGATCCAAAACACCGCCACCAATCACATCTCTACGGTTTATACCCGGGAACCCACGTG